>Ga0209517_10000751_pt1 | contig 53400 bp, 34 predicted proteins | sample PeaSoiMetSII2010_FD_187695 | JGI IMG/M metagenome (GOLD analysis project Ga0209517, IMG submission 187695) | Peat soil microbial communities from Weissenstadt, Germany - SII-2010 (SPAdes) (version 2) | ecosystem: Environmental > Terrestrial > Soil > Wetlands > Peat | place: Germany...
GGAAGCGGGTCCTGCCGCGATAGCGCCTGGCTTCTGGTGCAATTGCTCAGGAATCTTGGCCTTGCCGCGAGATTCGTCTCCGGCTACTTGATCCAGCTCACGCCCGACGTCAAATCGCTCGACGGGCCGAGCGGAACCGACAGGGATTTCACCGACCTGCACGCCTGGACAGAAGTCTACTTGCCCGGCGGCGGCTGGGTCGGACTGGATCCAACTTCGGGCCTGCTAGCAGGGGAAGGACATATTCCCCTGGCCTGCTCGGCGGAGCCTGTTACCGCCGCTGCGATCTCGGGCGGCTTTTCCTATGACGACGCGTCCATCGTCAGCACGGAACCCGACACCGAAAAGAGGAAGCCCAGAGGGAAAGATGCGTTCGAGTTTTCCATGTCCGTCACGCGCATCCATGAAGATCCGCGCGTCACCAAACCCTACACCGACGAGCAATGGACCGCGATTGAATCGCTGGGCCACCAAGTGGATGCCGATCTCACCGCGCGCGATGTGCGCCTGACCATGGGCGGCGAACCGACGTTCGTCTCCGTCGACGACATGGATGCCGCGGAATGGACGACCGCCGCGGTAGGCCCGACAAAGTACAAACTCGCGGACACGCTGATCCGGCGGCTGCGCGATCGGTTCGCTCCGGGCGGATTCCTGCACCACGGCATGGGCAAGTGGTATCCGGGTGAATCCCTGCCCCGCTGGGCGCTGGGGCTCTACTGGCGCAAGGACGGCGAGCCGATCTGGCGCGATCCGGCGCTCATCGCCAACGAAAATACTTCGGGCAAACTGACCAGCGCGGATGCGCGCGCTTTTATGCTTAGCCTGTGCGGGCGATTGGGAGTGAACTCGGAGCATGCCCTTCCCGGTTATGAAGACACCTGGTATTACATGTGGAAAGAACGGCGCCTCCCCGTAAACGTCGATCCGTTCGAAAACAGGCTCGAAAATCCGGAAGATCGCGCGCGTCTTGCGCGTGTGTTCGAACGAGGCTTGGATCACGTGGTTGGCTACGCCCTACCCTTGCGGCGCGAATACTACACCGATGGGAGCAGCGATTGGGTGACCGGCGCGTGGTTCTTCCGGCCGGAGCGAATGTATTTGATCCCGGGCGACTCGCCTATGGGATTCCGCCTGCCACTCGATTCCATCCCCTGGGTTCACCCTTCCGAAGTGGATCACATCGTCGAGCAGGACCCGATGGCGATCCGCGGGCCATTGCCCGAGCGCGCCGCATTGGCCATGCGGCAGCGCTATGAAGAAGAAATTCGCGAATATCAACCCGCGCAGAGGGTCGTGGAGCAAATTCTGGAAAGCGTATCGGCGCGGCAGCGGTCGCGCCGGCGAACCATTGTGCTCGATTTGCCTCCCGCGCCAGGCCAATCGGCGTCGCGCGCAGTTCGGACGGCGTTGTGCGCGGAAACGCGCGATGGCATTTTGCGCGTGTTCATGCCGCCGCAACGCTACCTCGAGGATTACCTTGCCCTCGTCGCGGCAATTGAGGATACGGCTGCTGACTTGGGGATACCCGTGCTCGTCGAAGGGTATGCGCCTCCGCACGATTCTCGCGTCCACATGATTAAAGTTACGCCCGACCCTGGCGTGATTGAAGTGAACCTCCATCCGTCCGCAAGCTGGGACGAACTGGTCAAGAACACGACGGCGCTGTACGAGGAAGCACACTTGAGCCGCCTCGCTACAGAAAAGTTCATGCTCGATGGCCGGCACACGGGCACGGGCGGCGGAAATCACATTCTGATCGGCGGAGCGTCCCCGGCCGATTCTCCTATCCTAAGGAATCCAGGATTGCTGCGCAGCTTGGTCGGCTACTGGCACAACCATCCCGCCCTGTCGTACCTCTTCAGCGGAATCTTTGTCGGACCCACGAGCCAGGCGCCGCGCATCGACGAGGCCCGAAACGATCAGGTCTACGAAATGGAAATCGCGTTTCAGCAGATTCCGGACCATGGCGGCACTTCCCCGTGGCTGGTGGACCGCATCTTCCGAAACCTGCTCGTCGACGCAACGGGCAGCACGCACCGCGCCGAGTTCTGCATCGACAAGCTCTACTCGCCCGACACGGCTTCGGGCCGCCTCGGCTTGCTGGAAATGCGCGCTTTTGAAATGCCGCCGCATTCGAGGATGAGCCTCACGCAGCACCTGTTGCTTCGCGCCTTGGTCGCCCATTTTTGGGAGAACCCGTATCGCCACGAACTGGTCCGATGGCGCACGGAAGTCCACGACCGTTTCATGCTGCCTTATTTTGTGCGTCAGGACCTGGAAGATGTAGTTTCCGACCTGAACGACGCCGGCTATCCGCTGCGCATCGAATGGTTTGATCCGCATTTCGAGTTTCGATTCCCGCTATACGGTGCAATCGAGCAGCGCGGAATCGAACTGGAATTCCGGCAGGCCATCGAACCCTGGCATGTGACCGGCGAAGAAGCCAGCGCAGGCGGAACGGCGCGGTACGTCGATTCTTCGCTCGAGAGATTGCAGGTGCTCGCAAAAGGAATGGTGGACTCGCGCCATGTTGTCACGTGCAATGGCCGGCGCGTGCCTCTGCATCCAACGGGCATGAACGGCCAGTTTGTCGCCGGCGTGCGCTATCGCGCCTGGCAGCCTCCAAACTGCCTGCATCCGACCATTGGAACTCATGTGCCGTTGGTGTTTGACCTGGTGGACACATGGTCCGGCCGTTCGATCGGCGGATGCACGTACCACGTCGCGCATCCCGGCGGCAGGAGCTACGACAGCTTCCCGATCAATGCGTACGCGGCCGAGAGCCGGCGTATCGCGCGATTTTTCAAATTCGGGCATACGCCCGGGCCAATGGCTGTTGGCGAGGAAAAAATCACGAAGGAATTACCATTCACGCTGGATCTCAGGTTGAAGTAAAGTACCTTCAATAGAAAATATGCAAGGACCTACAACTCCGGGTGGCATCGAAACTGACCAACCTCTGCGACGCGGCTTTGCCGACAACTACGGAATCGATTCCCCACTTCTCGATGAAATGGTGAAGGCCGACCGGTCTCTCCGGCCTCACTGGCGTGAATTTGTTTCGCTGCTCGATGAGCTGAAACCAGGCGAGTTCAGCCATCGACGCGAATTGGCTCGGCGGCTGATTCACCAGAACGGCGTCACGCATAACGTTTACGGCGATCCGAACGGACTCGACAGGCCCTGGAGCCTGGATTTCATTCCCCTGCTCATCGCGGGAGCTCATTGGGACAGCATCTGCGAAGGGTTAGTCCAACGCGCGCGGTTGCTGGACCGTCTGCTGGCGGACCTGTATGGCCCGGCGGATACGGTTTTCAATGGCCTGTTGCCTCCGGAATTGCTGTGGGCCAATCCCGGCTTTCTCCGCCCGTGTCACGGGATCCGTCTGCCGCAGGGACGCTGGCTGCACTTGTACGCGGCGGACCTGGTTCGTAACGAGACTGGGCAGTTCGAAGTTCTCAGCGACCGCACACAGGCGCCCTCGGGCGCCGGATATACGCTGGAGAACCGGATTGTCCTCTCCCGCGCGCTGCCGTCCGTCTACCGCCAATGCAAGGTGCAGCGCCTCGCGCCGTTCTTCGTGTCGCTGCGGGAGACTCTGACGGAACTCGCGCCGGCCAACCACGAAAACCCGCGCATCGTCCTGTACACCCCGGGCCCCTACAATGAAACGTATTTCGAACATTCCTTCCTTGCGCGGTACCTCGGCTACGCGCTCGTGCAGGGAAACGATTTAACCGTTCGCGACACCATCGTCTACATGAAGACGCTGGGAGGATTGCAGCGTGTCGACGTCATCCTTCGAAGGGTGGATGACAATTTCTGCGACCCTCTCGAACTATTGCCGGATTCCTACCTGGGAGTGCCTGGATTGCTGCAAGCGATTCGCCGCGGCAATGTGGCTGTCGCCAACGCCGTCGGCTGCGGCGTTCTGCAAGCGCCCGGATTTCTGCCCTTCCTCCCCGCGGTGTGCCGTTATCTCCTGGGCGAGGAATTGAAGCTGCCTTCTGTGGAAACCTGGTGGTGCGGTCAGCCTGACATCTTGGAATTCGTCGCGCAGCACTTGTCTGAAATGGTGGTTAAGTCCGCCTATCCGACGCAGGGAGAGGACCCTGTGTTCGGCCAAAATCTTACGCGCGAAGAGCTGTCGGCGCTCGATCGGAAAATCAGGGCGCACCCAGCCCGCTACGTGGCGCAAAAACAAGTCATGTCCTGCACGACTCCGGCGCTCATCGACGAGGACGTTCAGCCCCGTCGATTCGTCGTTCGCTCTTACCTCAGCGCTTACGGCAATTCCTACACCGTCATGAACGGCGGGCTTTCGCGCATCACGCAATCGAACGATACGCTCGTCGTGTCCTTGCAAAAAGGAGGCCGCAGCAAGGACACCTGGATTTTGTCCGATGGCCCGGTCAGCCCTGTCACACTTCTCCCTTCGACAACCCAACCCATTGCCATAAGCCGAGGCGGGAGCGACCTTCCCAGCCGTCTGGCCGAGGACCTCTTCTGGCTGGGACGCTATTCGGAGCGCACCGATGCGCAGGCTCGCCTCGCGCGGGGAGCGATCGGGCGCATGATCGATCAAACCGGCTATGACAGCGCTCACGCCGTCCAGGTCCTGGCCTCCGCTTGCCGCAACAAGCCGATTCGTTCGACAGGCGCGGAACTCGAACGCGAATTTATCGACGCGATGCTCGGCAAGGCAAAAGGCGAGGGCTTGCGGGGCAGCGTCTCCAATCTTCACCGCCTGGCAAGAGTTCTGCGCGACACGATTTCCACGGACGCCTGGCGCATCCTTCAGGAAATTTATCGTGCCGTTTTCAATTTCAGGGCCAGCCATACCGATCCCGCATCCGGCGTCCTCGAGTTGCTCGACAATTTAATTGTGACACTGGCGGCGTTTGCCGGACTGGCCTCCGATTCGATGACGCGCGGGCAGGCGTGGCGGTTTCTGGACATCGGGCGGCGCGTCGAGCGCGCGGCGTTTGTTTCGCAATTCTTGCGGGATTCGCTGGTGGAACCTGATACAGATCCGGTCCTGCTCGAAGCCGTCCTGGAGATCGGAGACAGCTCGCTCACCTATCGACGCAGATACATGACGCACCTTGAAACCCATGCCGTCGCGGACCTGTTGCTCGCGGATGAGACCAACCCGCGGTCCGTGGCGTTCCAGCTCGCACTGATCGACCAGCACCTTGCGGCGCTGCCGCGCGACCTTTCGCATCCGGACCGCAACTACGATCAGCGCCTGCTTCTCAAGCTGCGCACTTCGATTCAACTCGCCGATTTTTTGGAATTGTGTTCGGTTGCGCCGGGCCGCGAGCGCCAGGAATTTCACGCCCTGCTTTCCGGCGTCATGGAACAGATCGGCCTGCTATCCGAGGCCATTGCGCAATTGTATTTTTCGCACGCCGTCGTATCGCAGGAAATCAGCGGCATTCGCGAGGAGCACGAGTGAGATACCGCGTCACGCATTCCACGCGCTACGGTTACGAAGAGGCGATCCCCTTGTCGCACAACGTGGTGCGCATGCGGCCGCGCGAGCACGAGACGCAGACTTGCTTGCAATACCAGCTGCTGGTGCTGCCGTCGCCCACGGTGAAAAACGAAGGCTTCGATTATTTCGGAAATCATGTCACGTGGTTCAGCTTGCAGGAGCCGCACACGGTCCTGCGAATCGCCGCGCAAAGCGAGGTTCAAGTCCTCCCCTCGGGGCCGTACGACGTCACTCAGGGACCAACCTGGGAGCAGGTCCTACAGATTTTGACCATCGCGCCCGACCGGGGAATACTGGCCGCCCGCGAATTCGTTTTTGAATCGCCGCACGTGCCCTGGTCGGCGGAGCTTGCCGAATTCGCGCGCCATTCCTTCCAGCCCGGGAGGCCGTACCTTGCATGCGTTTTGGATTTGACCGAGCGCATCCATCATGATTTCAAATTTTTGGCGGGCGCCACGGAAATCGATACGCCGGTCGAGGAAGTTTTCCATTCGCACCAAGGCGTTTGCCAGGACTTCGCACATCTGCAAATCTGCTGCCTGCGCTCGCTCGGATTTTCTGCGCGATACGTTAGCGGGTATCTCGTGACTTCGCCGCCCCCGGGAAAAGACCGGCTCACTGGCGCGGATGCATCCCATGCCTGGGTCAGCGTATTCGTGCCAGGAACGGGCTGGGTGGAATTCGATCCCACGAATGGCCTCATGCCAAGCGACGGCCACATCACGCTGGCCTGGGGAAGAGATTACGACGATGTCGGCCCGTCCAGAGGAATTCTGATCGGTGGCCAGCGCCATTGGATGGACGTCTCCGTGGACGTTGTGCCTCTCGAAGCTTCCTAAACCTTCTACATTCCAAAAGGTGCACCACTCTGAATTCAAACACGCGATCTGACACGCCAACTGAGCATTAATCCAAAGGAGTATTATCATCTGGTGATAAGACTGAAATAGTTAAAACCGAAAGGGCCGAACATCCGTCTAACCTTAGAGGGACACCAATGAAACTACTTGTTGCAATGCTCCTACTCGCGGTTGCATCACCCGTTTTTGGACAGGCGCAATCATCGGGAGCCACTTCAATTCCGGGTTGCGGCGCGGCCAACATCGAATTCAACGTGAAAACAGACGACAAGCAGCGTCCGGCGGTTCAGCCCGACGCTGGAAAAGCGAATGTCTATTTTCTTCAGGACGACGCGGCATTTCTTTCGAGACCCAGACCGACGACTCGTTTTGGGATCGATGGAGCGTGGGTCGGCGCGACCCACAGCAACTCGTATTTCTACATTACGATCGATCCCGGAGTACATCATCTCTGTGCGAGCTGGCAGGGATTTGTCGGGCTGGGTCCGCAACGAAAGGAAGCAGCACTCCATTTCACCGCCGAAGCGGGAAGCAATTACTACTTTCGGGCTAAGGACATTGACAACCCTAACGACAAAATGCCAGCCGTCCTTTTATTGAAGTCACTGGATAGCGATGAGGGTGAGCTCCTGATAAGCCAGTTTTCGTTCAGCACGTCAAATCCGAAGAAGTAGCCGCCACAAATTCATCCGCGATTGCCGCACTTGGGCTACGAAAACGCGGAAACCGCAGGCCGGGTCCCTCTCCTCTTGGTCGGCCTATCGTCACCGGCACGCGAGGGCGAATTTCACTGAATCTACCTAGCTCTTCGTCTGGACTTTCTTGGTTTCATCTGGCAAAACTTCCGAGGCGGCGTTTGTCACCAACGAAAGGCGGAAAATTGCAGCATCTCGGAGCGTTTGCTGTTGGCATTGTCGTCGGGTTTCTCGGAGGCCTATTTGGAAAAGGGGGCAGCGCGATCGCGACGCCGCTCTTGAGCCTGATCGGTTACCCGGGATTCATCGCGGTTGCTTCGCCGCTGCCTGCCACCATTCCGGGGACGCTGGTTGCTTCCGGAGAATACTGGCAATCCCGTCTGCTGGATTGGCAAATCGTCTGGTGGAGCATTGCTGTAGGAGTTCCTGCAACCATCCTGGGTTCCCTTCTCACGAAGTTCACCGGTGCGCGGCCCTTGTTGACCGTCACTGGAATCTTGGTACTTGGGTTCGGCCTTTCTTTTTTGTTTTTGCCAAGAGAAGCAAAGTCCGAGACATATTCGCCGAATCCGCTGCCGGAAAATCGTCCGTCCTATTGGCGTCTTCGGCTGGTGCTCATCGCAATCGCAGTTGGAATCGTGTCAGGGCTTCTGGCGAATGCCGGTGGATTTTTGCTCGCGCCGGCTTACTCCCGGTTTCTCAGACAACCGATCAAGAAATCTTTTGCCTGCTCGCTGGCCGTGTCCGCTGTATTGGCGGTGCCCGGAACCGTCGTCCACGCCTATCTCGGGCATATATCGTGGACGGTCACGGGACTCGTTGCGCTCGGCTCGGTTCCGTTTTCCTACCTCGGGGCGCGAATCGCGATTCGCACGAAGGCCAGCAGGCTCGAGCGTATTTATGGTCTCGTCCTCACCGCACTGGGAGCATTTTTCCTTTACCAATTGTGAGTGCGTTCAACAACTCAATCTCTATAGGCTGCGGAAAAGTGATTTATTTTGTCATTCCGAGCGAAGCGAGGAATCTCTCTTAGGTTGAAACCCGGGAAAAGAGGGATTCCTCGGCGCGCAGCGCGCCTCGGAATGACAAAAATTGAGTTTTTCCGCAGCCTCTCTAGTCTGTAGGGTTTCGTCCTTGCCGAGACTAAGACCCACTGGCTGAAGCGTGTGCTACTTGATATTTCTGATGGGAAATGCAGGTTGATGTTAATTTAGGTCCACTCTTGAATGGAGGGGGAAATGCCCCTGAGCGCGGCGAATCCATTGAACCCGGCGTACTTCCTCGATCGCGCCGCGAAAATCTTTTCAGAGCGGACAGCCATCGTCGATGGCGATTGCCGCTTTACCTATCGAGAGTTTGGAGAGAGGTCGCATCGCCTCGCGGGAATGCTGCAAGGCATCGGGGCTCAGAACGGCGATCGAATCGCGGCGCTCTGCACGAATAGCCACGTGATGCTGGAGATGCACAATGGCGCGCCCATGGCAGGCTGCGCACTCGTGCCAATGAATATTCGACTTTCCACGCAAGAGATGGCCTATATCCTCGAAAATTCCGGCGCCCGCATTCTGATTGCCACGCACGAATTGGAGGAGGCAGCGCGAGCGCTTTCCTCCTCGACGGGCTTGCGGCTCATTCTTGCCGGGGACGAATCCAGCGAGTACGAAAAGTTACTGAAATCTTCAGAGCCCAGCCCCACTACACTGATGGACGAAATGTCGCTGCTGGCCATCAATTACACCAGTGGAAGTACGGGCCGCCCAAAGGGCGTGATGTATACGCACCGCGGGGCATACCTGCAGGCACTCGCGATGGCATTTCACTCGCGCCTTGGCCTGGACAGCGCCTATCTTTGGACGCTTCCCATGTTTCACTGCAACGGCTGGTGCTTCACATGGGCCGTGACGGCTGCTGGCGCAGTTCATATTTGTCAGCGCCAAATCGATCCGGTGGCTATTTGGTCGGCGCTCTGTAACGGGAGCGTGACGCACCTTTGCGCGGCGCCTACGGTCTTGACGATGATCGCGGAGGCCGCCGCATCATCTGGCGGCGGGAAAGTTGGCCATCCGGTCCATGCATTCACTGGAGGCGCGCCTCCTACCCCCGCGCTGCTTACGCGACTTGCGGCGCTGAATCTGCACGTCACGCATTTGTACGGTTTGACGGAAACATACGGCCCGTCCGTTATCAATGACTGGCAGCCGGAGTGGAATGCGAAGTCCGAGAGCGAAAAGGCCAGATTGAACGCGCGACAAGGCGTCGGTAATGTGGTCACGAGGGAGATCAGCGTGATCGACGCCAGCGGCAATGAAGTTCCGGCCGACGGCGAAACCCTGGGCGAAATCGTGATCCGCGGCAACAACGTGACCACAGGCTACTACCGCGACGAAGCGGCTACGCGCGCCGCCCAGTCCAACGGATGGTTTCGCACGGGCGATCTGGGCGTGCGCTTTCCGGACGGGTATATCGAGCTACGCGACCGCGCCAAGGACATCATCATCACCGGGGGAGAAAACGTCGCTTCGGTTGAGATTGAAAAAGCCCTTGCCGAGCATCCCGCGGTTTTGGAAACGGTTGTCGTGGGGCGCCCGGATGAACGGTGGGGTGAAATTCCAGTCGCATTTGTCGTCTTGCGGCAAGGGATGTCGGCCACAAAAGAGGAGCTGATCGAATTCGTTGCAGGACGGATTGCCCGCTTCAAAGCGCCGCGAGAGATTTTGTTTGAGGAACTCCCCAAAACTTCAACGGGTAAAATTCAAAAATACATTTTACGCCGCAGGTTGAGTGGCGGGTAGGACAGGCTTCAGCCTGTCGTCTTTGGGTGCCACAACATATTAGAACCAGACAGGCTGAAGCCTGTCCTACGGTGCAAATTTCAAAAGAGCGCGCGCCATCGTGATCTAGTAGAATCCGCATTCATCCTCTGGAGGCGCTGAAATGGCTTTGCGAACGGCTGCCGAATTTCTCGCGGGGCTGCGCGACACCCGCGAAGTGTACTACCGGGGCGAGCGCGTACCGAACGTGGTTGACCATCCCGAGCTGGGCGTCGCGGCCCGGCATGCTTCCATCGATTTTGAAATGGCTGAGAATCCGAAGTTCCGCGAGCTTGCCGTCCACCGCGAAGGCTCGGAGGAATATTCCGCCTACTACCGCTTACCTCGCAACACACAGGATTTGCTCTCCCGCTCGAAGCTGATCGAAGCGGGCACTGCCGAAGGCGCAACACTCGTTCTGCTGATCAAGGAAATTGGAACCGACGCGCTCTTTGCACTGAAGCGCGTCCTTGGCCGAAGCGGCGATGCGCAAGGGATTCAGCGCGTCGAGGCGTTTTACCGGAATTGCCGGGACAAGGACCTCGCAATGGCCGTCGCGCAAACCGATGCGAAGGGCGACCGCAGCAAGCGTCCCTCCGAGCAGAGCGACCCGGACATGTACGTTCGCGTCGTGGAAAAGCGGGCGGACGGGATCGTTGTCAACGGCGCGAAAATTCATACTTCTTGCACTCCGTATGTGGACGAGGTGATCGTGCTGCCGAGCAGGTCCATGGGGCCGGGGGATGAACCGTGGTCGCTCGCTTTTGCGGTTCCCGTGGCAACGCGCGGGCTTCGCCTTTACGCGTCCGACTATCTGCATGGGACGGATGATCCCTTCACGCGCCCCATTTCCACGAATCACAAGATGGTAGAAACTCTGACGGTATTTGAAAATGTTTTCGTCCCGTGGGAGCGCGTGTTTTACGTGGATCGGCCGGACTTGGCCGGCGCGACTGCGCTCACGTTCGTCGAGTTCCACCGATTCACGGCGGTGAGTTATAAGCTTCCGTTGCTGGACGCGATGGTGGGCGCGGGAATCGCGATAGCGAAAGCGAACGGCATCGATCGCGCGGGACATGTGCGCGACAAATTGACGTGGCTCGGCGGATATGCCGAAACGGTGCGCGGGCTTACAGAACTTGCCGCGCTTCGCTGCAAAGTGGAAAACGGCGTCGCCTGCCCTGACGTCTTTACGACGAACATGGCCAAGTGGACTTTCGCGCGCGAGTTTCACCAGGCCATTGAAACCGTGCAGGACCTCGCCGGAGGCCTGCTCGTCACCGGGCCGGGCGGCATGGACTGGAAATCACCCAAAGTCAGGCCGGTATTGGAAAAATATCTGCCCGGCGCGTGGCCCGCGGAGCGGCGTATGGCGATCATGAACCTCATCAGCGATTTGACGACGCGCGTTTACGGCGGGTATCAAGCGGTCCTTGCGGTGCACGCCGAGGGGTCGATTGAAGCCGAGAAAATGGCGATGTTCCGTGCATATGACCCATCGCGGTCCATTGCGTTGGCGATGCGGCTCGCGGGACTTGAAGCAAACGCGGCGGCGAAATAATTTTCGAGGAGTGGAATCGTGGGCAGCTTGACCGGAAAAGTTGCAATCGTTACGGGCGCAAGCCGCGGCATTGGCCGCGCCATCGCGGAAGTCTTTGCCCGCGAAGGCGCGCGCGTAGTGATCTGCGGACGCAAGCAGGAAACGCTTGACCAGGCCGCCCGCGAAATCGGCCCCTCCGTGAAACCGATCGCATGCCACGTCGGTCGCGCGGATCAGATAGAAACTTTAGTTGCAACCACCACAAAGGAATTCGGATCAATCAACATTCTGGTGAACAACGCCGGCACCAATATTTCCTTCGGGCCATGCCTCGAAATCGACGAGGCGCAATTCGACAAAATGGTCGAGATCAATCTGAAAAGCGCCTTCCGCCTGGTGCGGGCCGTTGCGCCCGGAATGTGCGAGCGAGGCAGCGGATCGATCATCAACATCGCATCGATTGCCGGCCTTCGCCCGCAGCGCCACAGCCTTCTATACAGCATGACGAAGGCCGCGCTCATCATGATGACGCAATCGTACGCGCTGGAGCTGGGGCCTAAAGGCGTCCGCGTCAACGCCATTGCACCCGGCTTGATTCAAACGGCGCTCAGCGAGCACTACTGGAAGGAGGAAGCGCAGCGAGACGCCGTGCTCGCGAAACAGGCGATTCAGCGCCTCGGACAACCGTCGGACGTTGCTGAAATTGCGCTTTTGCTCGCTAGTGAGAAGGGTTCCTACATTACGGGCCAAACTCTCGCCGTGGACGGCGGATTCCTGCTTCCCGGCCTCTAAGTCTGTAAAGTCCTCGGCCGTCCAGAGCGCAAGTAAAACTCATTTGCCGGCAATCTTGAATCAATTCGCCATGAGTCTGCAACGCGCCAAAATCAGATCCCAAATTCATCCTAGTTGCGAACGAAGGAACACGGACGCGGGCCAGCATCCGAATTCAGAGGCTATTGCGGTTTGTACTTGTTGTGGCAAGTTTCGCAGGCGGTTAGAATATCGTCGCCGAGATCCGTGAGTTTGTTGACATCTTTCGCGTTCGCTGCCTTGAACGCTGCCGTGCCCGCATCCACCAGCGCCTTGGAATCTTTCATCCACTCGCCATTATCCTTGGACCGCCCCGCCATCATCAGCAGGTTCCCTGATTCGGCAAGCATCAAAGCGCTGTTCTGTACCGCAGCCCATTCCTTGTCGTCTTTTGGAGCTTCACTCGGAATTTTGAAGATGACATCGGACGAAGGGATTACGATTCCCTTCATCAATTGCAGGATTGTCCCTACAGGCTGGAATGTGGGCGCCTGCGCCATAGCCGTGCTTGCCAGCAAGAGAATCACCACACCGATTGTTCGCATCCGGGCTCCTCACACGCAAGAGTATACCTTTCAGTCCACGACAGAGCGTAACTGGACGCACCCCAAGACTCTGTATCCATCATCACTATGCGTAGTGACACGAGTCACTGTCGCCGCTCGTGATTTCCGTTCTGATTTCGCGCCCAGCCGGGAATCTACTCTCAAGGAACCAATCTCGATCGCGGTCCTGAATTCTTCTTGCAATCCGACGAAATCGCTGCCCCATTAGAAAAAAGCGATCCAGCGACCCATCGCCACGATCCCAAACCAAAGCAGGATCGAGAAAGCGCCCGCGAACTTGGCCGCAAAAGGAGTAGCGCCCCGCTCCCACCGGTCCACGCTACGGTAGGCGGAAAAGTGAAAAATCAGAGCGTTGAGGCCAGCAAACACCAGCAACAACATTTTCCAACGGAAGCCAGTGTTCGTGTAGCACTTCGTCGCCTCGGACACGAACATCAGTACTCCCGTTACGAGCATAAGAACGAAACCATACAAAGCCCATCGCAGCGTCCCGCCCACGACGCTCGAAACAGAGTCATTCCTCAGCGAAACGCCCATCAAGCGCAAGTCCAGAATGGACGTGGCCCCGACGACTGATACGATCCCAAACATGTGAATGCTCTCAATTGCCGGGAACAGCCAGGCGGACTGCGCAATGGTACTTCCCACCGAAGTGCTTTCCAGCCAGTGACACAGTGCGATCATGTCAGGCATTTCGCTATTCTCCTTTTCATGCCAACGTAGCCACGATCAAAGGGCGTGAGCTTCGTCCGAGGTGTGTTGCCAGCCATAAGAATGAGTTTGTGAATGCATGGGGTCCGCCCGCTAATGCTATATCTAGCCAGAGCAAAATCAGCCGTGCGCCGGATCGGTTGACGCGTCCCGGCCGTTCCGCGTCCTTGCGGGGTTCGAATCCGTTATTCATGGGCGCCAGTAAAACCGATCACTCTCGACATGGCCACGATCCCAAACCAGAGCAAGATCGAGATCACTGCGCTCCACCGCGCGAGGGTCGGTGGTGTGGTTCCGGGTTGGTCCCACTTCCCTACGTTCCGTTTAATCGTTGTCTCGATCACCACAATGTTCAGCCCGGCCAGCAGCACCATCGCCATCTTCCAGCGAAACGCGGTGTTCGTGTACATGTCCACCGCTTGCGCCGCGAAAACCAGGAACCCCGTCACTAGATTTGCGGCCAACCCCGCTTGCGCCCAGGGCAGTGCTAGATGGGCGACACTTGACACGGACCGATTACGCAGTCCCAAGCCCAACACGCGCAGGTCCAGCACCGAGGTGGCCGTAACCATAATTACAAACCCAAAAATATGCAGCGTGTAGAGGGCGGGATATAAGTCGAGCGATTCTCGAATCCCGGTTGCCCACGATGTTGATTGCAACCACTGGCACAGCGCAAAAAGGTGCATCGAGCCTCCTTTCACATCTCTTGAATGCTGGGCGCCGAGTCGGCGCTGCTGCAATGGTGGCCGCCAGCCACTCCCGTCCGGCGGCCGGCAACTTGGCCGACCCACGTCACACAGGGGTACACAGCATCCGTGACAAGTTGCTCGCATTCGTTCGGGAAATATGTGACTTAGAGCACTCCAGCACGTGCGTTGCGTCACACCTCGGTGCAACCCAGGTCACAGCATCTTCCCGCCAAGGGCGCGAGCATTGCACGCAGTTGAGTCCGTTTCAGGAGGTGCTGGATGAAACGCAGAGCATTTCATCTTTTGGCCGTTGCGATAAGTCTTATCGTTGTTTCAGTTCCGATGTTTGCCCATCACGGGACAGCGGCATACGATCTGTCCAAGACAGTCACTGTAAAGGGAAAAGTCACAAAGTTTAATTTCATCAATCCGCATGTTCAAGTTTTCTTTGACGTGGCAGGCGATAAGGGCGTGGAGCAGTGGCAGGCTGAACTGACCAGCCCGAATCATCTGGTCCGAACGGGATGGAGCAGGGACACCCTGAAGCCCGGGGATGATGTCACGATCACGGGATATCGCACCAAGGATGGCACAAACTCGATTTGGATTGCCAAGATCCTTCTCAGGGATGAAGAACTGACGCTGGCAACTGATTGATCAGTGAGCGTTCGTCTCGCGTGGGGAATTGGAGCTGATTTCCCTCGATGATTTGTGCTCGTGATGTCGAAATCGCCGATGCCTTGGCTGGGAACGGAGTTGTCGTAACCCTGGGAGCAATGACGGGTGCGAAGAGTACTCTGTCTTGTTCGGGACTATAGCCAACGATTACTCAGCAGTTCTACAGAATTTAATGTATGAGTTCATTGCATCCGCTCAACAGAAGATCGTCTTCTCCCAAACAACAAGGAATGTGGTCGTTGTCAGTACGCTGGCGGACAGATCTCAGCGTGAATCTCTATGCCATCTTTCGATCTGTTGATTGATTCCTTCATAGCATTCGCAGGCGGCGGATTCCAGTCCGGCCCGGTCTTCAATCGTCACTTGGCCGCGACTATAGGTGATCAGCCCGGCTTTTTGGAGGATGCCAGCGGCGACGGTGACGCTGGCGCGCCGCGTGCCGAGCATGTGCGAAATAAATTCCTGGGTTAGAGGAAATGTGGATTTCCCCACTCGATCCTGGCTCATCAACAACCAACGGGCCAATCGCTCATCGACTTCATGAAGGCGGTTGCAAGCCGCAATCTGGATTGCCTGAATCGATAATTCCTGGGAATAACGATGCAAGCCCTCCTCGAGCCGGGGACAATTTCCCAGAACATTTTTCAAATCCTTGGCGCGTATCTTGTACCCAGTGGCTTCGATCTGAATGATCGCTCGCGTGGGACTGGTGCCGTACCCCACGATGAGAGGCAGGCCGACGAACCCTTCCTTGCCTGTCAATCCGACTTCGACACTCTTGCCGTCCGTCATGACATGAATGATCGAAACCACACCGCTGTTCAGGAAGTGGCAGAACTAGATCGGATCGGACATTTCGGTCAGAACGGTGCGGGCCGGCAGCGCGACAAATTCCGATTTTGATAGGACCAAGGCGCGTTCCTTGCGAGGCAGACCCAGAAGAATTTCATTTTGAATGGGTAGGCGATCGGCATCGGCTGCAGCCGGGGCGGCTGCAAACTGGACACCAATACTCTGGACCTTGCCGGCCATACCTCGACTCCCGAACTTGCAGATTGTCTGATCGCAAGAAACCGCAAGAGCGAGGCTGCGGCGGAATCCAATGAGACAAACCTACGGTACTCCCTTTTAACAGTGGATACTAGCGCGAACTGTTAAGGAAACAGGAGTTTATCTACTAGACTTTCAAAGTTTCGTACGGCAGCGTACACTACGTAATAGCTTGTACGTTCTGAAGCTGGAAAATGGTCTTAGAAAGAGGGCTAACCTACCGCAATGCGCAAGCCGTCAAATAAGACGAAAACCTCGACCAAGCCGGACTGGGCGTCCATGATTTCCCGGTTGCGCCAGCGGCTCGGGCTGAGCCAGACGGCATTCGGATATGAGGTCCATTCGTCGGCGATGGGTGTATCCCGCTGGGAGCGCGGCGCGCAGGAGCCGCCTTCGCACAGTTACATCGAGCTTGGGAATCTCGCGGGAGATCCGGAATGTTGGTTTTTTTGGGGACGCGCCGGCTTCCGCAGCGAAGATTTGATGCGCGTCCTGCCGAAACTGAGGAGCCGTTTCCCGCAACCCAACCTGCATAGTTTTCAAATTGCCCGCGCAGGCGCCAGTGCCAGGAAACCGGAAAAGTCACACCTGGTTGCAATTCCTTTGCTGAAAATCGTTGCGGCCACGAATGGCGAAAAAGGCGACAATATGCCGATCCTTCATGAGGCGCCGGTCGAAAGCATGATCGCGGCTCCAAAGGAATGGTGCCCGAATCCGACTTCAACTTATAGCCTGCGAGTCCGTGGCAATTCCATGAACCCCTTGATCTACGATGACTACATCCTGGTCGTCGATTCCTCGCAAACCAACCGCTCCAAGCTGGACGGAAAGGTTGTAATCGCGTGGAATAAGGACGTCGGACTGACGGTCTCTCGTTTCCGGCGCTACGACCACACGGAGGTCCTGCATCCGGAAAATCGGGAGTACGGGTCCATCACGTTGGACCGCAAGAATAACTGGAAAATCATAGCGAAGGTTCTCTGGTGGATTGGGAAGGCGCCTTAGTTTGGGTTTCTTATAGAATGCTTCGGAAGATTGTGCCGGAAGGAAATTCCGCGCCGGATATGAGCGAACAGAAACTAGGCGGACAATTGACCACGCCGTTTTGCTTCCAACAACACCTGCAAAATCTAGAACTTCTCCGACGAGAAAGTACGTCGCATACCTCGTACAGGTTTTCGATGGGAGGTTTACAGAAAGTTGTCTATCGCAGGACAAATTCTCAGTTGTTATCCTCAGGGAGAAAGATATTTTGACGAGATTGGAGGAAAGCATGGCTAGATACGGGCGGGCCGCAAGCAAGATGGTCAAGAGCGCAATGCGTCGGAGAAAACATGGAACGTTGCGATCGGGAAAAGGGGGAAAAGGAGGGGTCGTGAAGAGCAGGAAGCAGGCGATCGCCATCGGGTTGTCAGAAGCACGAAAGAAAGGCGCAAAGGTTCCGAAGAAAGCGTCTCGCTGAAGCTGAATCGAGTCCTAAGACGAAATTGTGTCCCGCGCTAAAGATTTGGATCAGACCGCAAATGCGGGTGCGCACGTCCTCAAGTGCCAAGATTACTTAGGAGTATGGAGTCCCGCAGGGTGCTCTAAAAGACCGAACCGCATCTCGGTAACCCAGGAAGATGAACTTTTTCTAATCAACCTAGTCAACTATTCTTGTTCCCCCCCAAAACAAATGTTCTTTGTTCATATGGACATACCGTCTGTTCCTTCGTGTAAAGAAGTCGTAATTCGAGCGGAAATATCGTGTGGCCGCGCGAGTTCGCTTCGACATAACTGAAGATTCCAAAGGAACTTACGGTTGCATCACGGTGGCACTTAACGTGCTCTGCCCCATTCCGGTAGTACTAATTGGAAGTAGCGCGCGATAAAGGAGGCATCTCCCAGACGAAGACAAGCGCATCGAGCCAATGGCCTCAAATCCTCAGGATCCATGCCCAGTTTGGTCCCCATGAGCCCCTTCGGCGAAGCAGCGATGTAAGCACCAGGCAACAATGATTTCAAACGGGACCCCCTATGACGAACACGAAGATCATGAAGAGTGCCGACACGGTCTGGATGCCCAGGCAGGATTGGCATGATCGCTTCCATTCCCTGAAGAACGTTCCGCCGATCTTTCGAATGGTATGGGAGGCAGCGCCTGGCGTGGTCGCGGCAAGCCTTTCGATCCGGTTAACGGCTGCCCTGCTCCCGGTCGCGATGCTGATGGTCACTCGCCGGATTATCGACGCCATTTATGTAGTGACGTCGCATCAAACGAAATTACCCGGAGGATTCTGGGGTCTGGTTGGGCTTGAATTTGGGATGGCCTGTCTCGTCATTATCCTGGCCCGGCTCGTCGATTTTTGTGACACGAGTTTGAACGAGAGGTACACACGCCACGTAAATATTCGGATCATGCGGCACGCGGCAACGCTTGACCTGAGCAGCTATGAGGATCCTCAGTTCTACGACAGGTTGGAGCGCGCTCGAGTGCAAGGGGCCGACCGCGTGGGGATGATTCAAGAGAGCGGACAGTTGGTCCAGCAAGTCATCAGCACGGTAACGCTTGCGGCGGGAATCTGTGTGATCTCCCCCTGGATCCTTCTTGCCCTGATCATATGCGTCGTGCCGGAATTTCTGGCGGAAACCAAATTCGCGTTCCTCGGATATTCGCTCAGCGTGCAGCAAACCCCGGCCCGCCGTGAGCTGGACTATTTGCGGATACTGGGCACCAGCAAGGAAAGCGCAAAAGAGCTGAAGCTCTTTGGACTCGGGCAGTTCTTTGCGGGCCGCTATGAGTCGATTTCCAATGAAATCCATCACCAAAATGTCGAGTTGGCGGGACGCAAATTAGTTTTGGGCTCTCTTCTGGCGCTTCTCGGAACGGTCGGATATTACGGAACCTATGCTTACGGGATCTATCTGACTGTCATCGGCACGTTGACCCTTGGGACGTTGACCTTTCTGGCCGGTGCAATTGCCGGCGCCAGCACCAACATACAGGCTGTCTTCTCGACGTTTTCGCATATTGCTGACCACGCCCTTTTCCTTACCGATTTGATCGAATTCTTTGCGGTTCGACCCAAGATTTATTCCAAGGCGGGGAGCTTGCCGGGGCCGCGGCCGATCCGCGAGGGATTTGAATTCAGGAATGTTTCTTTCGGTTATCCGAGAAAATCCAAGCTGGTCCTGGAAAACGTCAGTTTTCGCCTGGAGCCCGGCGAACGGATCGCACTCGTAGGCGCTAATGGGCATGGGAAAACAACCATCGTCAAGCTGATGACTCGATTGTATGACGTCACCTCCGGCCAGATCCTCCTGGACGGGATTGACCTGCGTGAATACGACATTGAGGATCTCTGGAAGAACATCGGAGTGATCTTTCAGGATTTCGTGCGCTACGACATGACGGTGGCGGATAACATCGCGACGGGGCTGATTAAGGAGCGAGCCAACGAGTTTCGAATCCGCGCCGCGGCGTTCAAGAGCCTTGCCGAAACTGTCGTTCACAAGCTTCCCCATAGTTACGAGCAGATGCTTGGCTGCCGGTTTGAAGGTGGAGTTGACCTTTCTGGGGGAGAGTGGCAGAAAATAGCCTTGGCGCGCGCTTATTTGCGCGATGCGCAATTGCTCATCCTTGACGAGCCGACCGCCGCGTTGGATGCGCGAGCCGAGCATGAAGTATTCCAACGCTTCGCCGATCTGACCAAAGGCAAAATGTCTGTTTTGATCTCCCATCGGTTCTCTACGGTTCGGATGATGGACCGAATTCTCGTTGTTGAAAACGGGACGATTGCCGAGCAAGGCGCGCACAACCAGCTTCTCCGGAGCGGCGGATGTTATGCGGAAATGTTTGAACTCCAGGCGGCGCACTACCGCTGAGTCGCGTAGAATGGAGGCTGGTGAAAGCTCAACGCAACAACAGCATCACGCCAAGTCGATCACGCACTTAGTCGGCATCGGAGTTCCAACTCTTGATCGGTATGAAGCGAAAGGCCGCCTTCCCTGCACTGTCATCCATTCTGTTTCTTTTGCTGATTTTCCAACCTGGGATGGCCTCGGGGCAGGTTCGAGAGGAAAAAATCGAGGTAAATCTCCAGGCGCCCAGCCACCCGTTTCCTCATTACTGGGAGAAAATGTTCGGGTCCGGGCGCGCCATCCTTTCGCTGCGCGACAGCTATCGGCGCGACCTCCGCGAAGTGGAGGAGGCCACAGGCTTCGAATATATACGATTTCATGCGATTTTCCATGATGAAGTCGGCTTGTACGACGAGGATTCGGATGGAAAGCCCGTCTACAATTTTTCTTACGTCGATCAAATTTATGACGGCCTGCTGGCAAACCATGTTCGTCCATTCGTAGAACTGAGCTTCATGCCCGGGAAGCTTGCCGCGGAACCGATTCTCCACTCGTTCTGGTACAAGCCGAACGTTTCACCGCCAAAGGATTGGAATAAATGGGACGACCTCATCGCCCATTTCGCGCGCCACCTGATCGAACGCTACGGGATTGAAGAGGTTTCCCAGTGGTACTTCGAGGTCTGGAACGAACCCAACCTTGATTTCTGGGCGGGAGTGCCCAAGGAGCAGACCTATTTTCAACTTTACGATTCGACTGCGAAGACTTTGAAACAAGTCGATACCAGGCTACGGGTTGGTGGTCCCGCAACCGCGCAAGCCACCTGGGTCGATCGCTTCATTCGCCACGCCGTGGAAAATAATGTTCCTGTCGATTTTGTTTCCAGCCACGTTTACGCCAACGACTTGAGCGAGGACGTATTCGGCACGAGCGAAAAGATCCCGCGAACGGAATTCGTCTGCCGCGCCGTGCGGAAAGTGCATGACCAGGTGGAAGCGTCACCACGGCCAAATTTGCCGCTCATCTGGAGTGAATACAACGCGAGCTATAAGAACGAGCCCGACGTAACCGATGCGAATTTCATGGGCCCGTGGCTCGCCGACACGATTCGACAATGCGATGGCCTGGTCGCGATGATGTCCTACTGGACGTTTTCGGACGTGTTTGAAGAACAGGGCGTCGTCAAAGAGCCATTCTATGGGGGCTTCGGCTTGATCGCGGAGGAAGAGCTTCCGAAACCTTCCTTCAATGCGTTCAAATTGCTCCACCGTCTAGGGAATACGAGAATTGCAGTTGATTCGAAGTCCGCGCTTGTAACGCGGCGCGAGGACGGCACGGTCGTCATGGCTGTATGGAATTTATTCTTGCCAGGCGCGGCGGGTGAAAACAAACGGGTTCTCATCACTACAAAAGGCTCCGTGGAAAATCATGGCGCCTTGGTTTACCGTCTCGATTCGACGCACGGATCCCTCGTCCGCGCCTACGCAGCCATGGCCAAACCGGCTTATCCAACGCAAGCTCAAATTCAGGCGCTTCGCAGCGCGGCAAATCTCCCTGCGCCTGAGAGGGTCCGCTTCCAACACGGTCAGCTCACGATCGATTTGCCGCCCCAAGGGTTGGCTCTGATCGAATTCCACTGATCCGCCTTCTGATCGAACTGTTCCAAAGCCGCGGAGTAGGAAAAGGGATTTCTATCCCGCAACTCCAGGGCGGGAGAAAACTGAAAGCCGGCGCGCATCATGCCGCGTTGCGCTTCCGGATTCTTCATAAATGTTTCCCAAACGAATCCGGAGCGCGCGTTCTCAACCATCACCATCGTGATCCCGGTATCGATCCCGATTACGTCGTGATCATACCAGTTCGTCAGCGGGTTGAACGCATCCACAAATCCATACTGGCACCAAGCTCCGTTTCCGTAATGCTCTTTCACTGTGCGCAGCACGCGCATCGCATGGTCTTGCAGGAACGGCAACGAACCTCCGGCAGCGCAAGGAACAACGGTTCCATCCACCGGGCCCGTTAAGGGCGGCCCTCCCCACACGACGTATCCTCGAACTGAATCCGACGCGGTGATGCCCCACAAATCGTCGCTGTAATCCGGGAATTCACCCGCGAGGTCAATGCAAAATCGGCGGTGGACATCGGTGGCGATGACCGAGTTCCGGAAGTAGTCTGTATATTTGTCATGCTTGCCCCGGAAGTCAAACCAGGCCTGGGAATATTGATGGACGAAGAGCGGCGCAAACGAGCCGATATAACGAATCCCGTCATACTCGAATGTCGTGCGTTGCCAGGCATTCCAACTCTCGGCGGGCAGCGGGTGGGACTCTGATCCCAGCCCCAGCAGATACATCATCATCATTTCGCTATAGTTGTCCCAGCGATATTGCAGGAAGCCGCTTTCCGGCCTCCACCCGTGAGGCAGAAGTGAAGTATCTTCCGACAGCCAGCCCCAGTCCACGCGATTGAAGATATCGGAGGCCAGCGCGCTGATTTCGGAGTGCTCGAAATACTGCCGGCAGGTGAGAATCCCGCAGAGAAGAATCGCCGTGTCAATGGAGGAGACTTCTGAATCCCATAATCTTTCGCCCGTATTGATATTGGCCCAGTGATAAAAAAAACCGCGATGATTCGGAAGTTTTCCCCAATGAAAGCGCAACGTATTCAGCACGCGCTCTCTGGCCTCGGCACGGGAAATAAACCCTCGCTTTTCTCCAATGCAAAGAGCCGTCAGTCCGAAACCCGTCGCGGCAATACTCCCTAAATCGCTCTTGTCGGGAGTTCTGACGTTGCAGCGGTCTCTGACGATGCCGGTATCAGGATTCGCCTGCTCCCAGAAATAGCGGAAATTCGCGGCTTGCAGTTCTTGGAGAAAAGCATCGTCTTGATCGGAGAGGCTTTTTGCCTTGGGAAGCGTCTCCCCTCGGGGAGAATGTTCCCTGGAAACCTGCAATGGAGATAGTCGGCTCCAACTAGCGAGAGGAGTGAGCGCAGCCGTGGCGGCCAGCCTTCTCAACAATTCGCGACGACTTAAATTCCTTCTGTCGAGACGCCCGTCAGCCATCGGACTGATTATAGACTCTCTTCCATTCAAATGAAGCCTGACGATCAGCAAAAAACACGTGGCGTTTCCACCGCTTTAGGACTAGAACCGATCCCGGAAATGGGGCACCATCATGCAATCACGACGCATCCAACTATCCAGGTGACTTGATGTTCCAGGGGCGGAAGGCTGTTCTTTGGACAATCGTGGCGAGTCTTGGCATCTTCCTGGCCATATTTCTGAGCATTGCCATGTTCCGCAATTACCAAAGGCGCCCGACCATGTTGAGAGGCGCCATCATCAAGCAAGATGACGATCCGATCAAGCAGTCCCCCATCATGGACGTGGAAATTAGCGAGGCGAACGGCCTTGCGTCGAGCAGCACGAAATCCGATTTCACGGGATTTTTCAGGCTCCCCCTTATTCGCGGAGTCAGCCTGAATCAATCCGTGACGCTCAGATTTCTCCACGCCGATTACGTGCCGCTGGAACTCACCGAATTGGCGAGCGACAAACTCATCGTCGTTCACCTCGTCCCGATTCGCAGAGATACGGAACAAGAGCCGGTTCCAACCGATCATCCCGCAATTACCGTCACAAACGTCCGAATCCGATATTCCACGGAAGCCACCACGCAGGAGAATATCGGGACCGGGGTAAAGACTTTTCAGGTTCAAAACGTTGGCAACATTCCTTGCCAGAATAGCGCACCCTGCTCCCCGGACGGCAAGTGGAAAGCGGCTGTCAATTCCGAGTCGCTGGATGCGGGAGAGGGAAGTGTTTTTCGAAATGCCAGGGTTTCCTGTATTGCGGGCCCCTGTCCTTTCACGAGAATAGACGATGACGGCTTTTCGCAGGGAGGGCGAAACATCAAGGTCTCGGTACGAGATTGGTCGGATACGACCACCTTCTCATTTCAGGCGGAAGTGTTCCGCCCTCAAATCTCCGATCTCGTCCGGATGACGTATCCGATCATTCTTGGCACATCGTTGAATTTTACTTTGCCGCCCATGGCGGAAGGACCCAGCGTCGAAGCAGAATTAAATGGAGAAAATATTATTTTTCCGCTTGGCCCGATCCCCGTCTTGAGCTGGGCCGATTGCAACGTCAGCGTGGCAAAGGATAAGGCGAGGTATTACCGATGCGAGCTCAATTCCGGATATCGGTTTCGGTAGCCTGGATGAGCCCGCGGGTTGCGACTAGGTGAGGCTAAAATGTTTCACGCCACCAGGAGTTTTCAAGTCTTCTGCTCAGTTTTGGCTCAAGGAGCTCTGGTGATTTCGATGATACCGAATTCCGGCTATGGCCAGGCCACTGCAAAATCGAATGCCGCGACAGCCCCTAATTCGTTGGCCGACATTTTGCAGTATATTTCCGCCGGTTGGGATACTTTGACGCGCACGATGAAACGCTGCGAAAGCCTGGAAGACAAAAAGACAGGCGGCGAGGCCGTCTTGTATCTTCCCGCCGGGATGGAGATTCCGGCCGCAATTTCGGAACTGCAAAATCATTGCCGCGTTCGAGTGGAACATCTTCCAACGAAAATTACGAGGCCGGGAGAAATCGACTCGAACAAGATTGCAACTGAGGGGCTGTTGTATCTCGAAAACCCTTATGTTGTGCCTGGCGGACAATTTAACGAGATGTATGGGTGGGACAGCTATTTCATTATCCGGGGTTTGCTTCGCGAGCATCGAACAGAACTGGCCAGGGGAATGGTAGAGAATTTTTTCTTTGAAATCGATCACTATGGCGGCGTGTTGAATGCCAATCGCACGTATTACTTAACCCGCTCGCAGCCCCCTTTTCTGAGTTCCATGATCTTGGCCGTTTATGATGCTGAAAAAGCTGAAGGAAGACCCAATCTTCCGTGGCTGGAAAAGGGATATCGATTTGCCCAGCGTGACTATGAACAATGGACTCAGCAACCACACTTAGCCGGCGATACCGGCCTCTCCCGTTATTTCGATCACGGAGAAGGTCCAGTTCCGGAAATCATGGGTGATCCCAGCCACTATTATCGCGGCGCGGTATATTTTTTCTTGGCTCATGCCCCTTCCTTCAAATCATTTCTGGTCCATGATGGCGATAGCCACTCCGCTGGCGCAATTCTGGGACCTAAGTTCCCAGTTTTCGTGTGCGATCCGGAGACGGCTGATGTCGGTGCGTCCGAGTGCGGGCCAGCATCCTGGGTAGCATTGTCCGCGGATTTTTATAAGGGCGACCGAAGCATGCGAGAGTCCGGCTTTGATGTGACGTTTCGCTTCGGACCCTTCGGGGCCGCAACCCATCATTTTGCCCCGGTCTGTTTGAACAGTTTGCTTTACAAGACGGAAACGGACATGGAGCGCATGAGCATCCTTCTTGGCCATCCTGAAGATGCCAAGAATTGGAAAAGTAAAGCAGACGAAAGACGCAAGAGGATGATTCAGTATTTTTGGGATGCGCGCCGGGGACTTTTCTTTGATTACAATACAGTGACTGGCATGCGTTCGAAGTACGAATATGCGACGACGGTTTATCCTCTTTGGGCTGGCCTGGCCTCCAAACCGGAGGCTCGGGCCATCGTCCACAATCTGAATTTATTCGAGAAACCCGGCGGGCTTGCCATGAGCCGGGCCGAGACCGAGGCGCAGTGGGATCTTCCGTATGGCTGGGCTCCGATCCAACTCCTGGCGGTGGAAGGGCTGCGCCGGTACGGGTATGACCGCGAAGCAGACCGGATCAGCGAGAATTTTCTTTCGATGGTCTTGGAGAATTTCAAGCGGGATCACACCATTCGTGAAAAATACAACGTGGTAACAAGATCCTCCGAAACCAGCGTCGTAGAGGGATACGCGCAAAACGTGACCGGATTTGGCTGGACGAATGCGGTATTTCTTGAGCTATTGCACGAATCACCCGATATGATGTCCCACTTGGGCAAGGATCAGTAATAAACTGTGAAGTACGGCGACAAGGCGCAATATCAGCTTTTAACAATTTACATCACGATCTGAATCGGCTCTCCACCCAGCTCAGACTTTGTCCATCCGAGGTCGAAGCCATGAGAACAGAACCGGATTCGCGCATTGGCCCTACCGCAACGAAATCAGGGAACCAAGCGTTCGTTTATCTCGCTGCTATATTCGCTGCCCTGGGCGGGCTGCTCTTCGGATACGACACCGGCGTAATCTCCGGCGCCGAGCTGTTTTTTCGGAGTGAATTCGCTCTCTCGACATTCGCTTTGGAGGTCATCGTCAGCGGGGTGCTTGCGGGCGCCGCGGTTGGCGCTCTGATCGGGGGGCGACTCGCCGACTTGTTTGGCCGACGAAGGCTGCTGATCGCAACAGCAATTATTTTTGCCGTGGGTGCGATCTTCTGCGCGGTGGCGACGTCGCCCATGATATTGGCCGTCGGACGCATTATCGTCGGCTTTGGAATTGGATTGTCTTCCAGCGGTGTGCCTGTTTACATCTCCGAGGTTGCTCCTGCTGATGCCCGTGGCTGGCAAGTTTCACTTTTTCAACTTGCGATCACTGTTGGCATTCTCCTTGCCTATCTGGTGGATTATGCGTTTGCGGGAATCCAGGGCTGGCGATGGATGTTCGGTTTGGCCGTGATTCCCGCGGCCATCTTTGGTTCGGGCATGTTTTTCCTGCCGGAGAGCCCGCGCTGGCTATTGCGGCGCGGGCAGAGCGAAACCGCCCGTGCCATGCTGGCGCGCATTCGCGGGACGACGGACATCGAGGCGGAATTCCGGGAAATCGAGCAGTCTGTCACGAAAGCGCCGGAAAGCGGCCGCTTTTCCGATCTGTTTACGCGCGCGATTCGGCCCGCGCTGGTCGTCGGAATCGGGTTGGCAATCTTCCAGCAAATTACCGGCATCAATACGGTTATTTACTACGCGCCGCTCATTATTCAGAGCGCGGGAATTTCGTCCGCTTCCGGCGCGATTCTTGCAACCGCGGGCATTGGCGCGGTGAACGTGCTCATGACAATCTTTTCCATGTGGCTGATCGACCGCAGAGGACGCCGGCCCTTGCTGCTGGCGGGGATTGCGGGGATGGCGGTCACGCTTGGCTTGCTGGGGATTGTGTTTCGCGTGTCGCACCAATCGGCCGGAATGGCGTGGCTGGCGGTGATCAGCATGATGGCTTATGTCGGTTCGTTTGCAATAAGTCTTGGCCCGATTTTCTGGCTATTGATCTCTGAAATTTATCCACTGAAGATTCGCAATTCGGCTGAGGGGATTGCGGCTACGTTCAATTGGGGAGCGAACCTCCTGGTCACCCTGACATTTTTGACGCTTGTGGAAAAGTTGGGACCGAGCCAAACCTTCTGGTTCTATGGTGTGTGTGCGATTGCCGCCGGAATCTTTTCGTATTATTTCGTCCCCGAAACAAAAGGACGCACGCTCGAGGAGATCGAAGAGTTCTGGCACACCAAGAATCGGCTGGCAATTGCGCCCAAAGAGCATTAGGCAATCCAGCCGGAACCGCATTCTCAATTCATATCAGCTTACCTTCTTTGGTTGGATTGCTCGCGCGGGCCTTCGCCTTCCCCTGCCGCCGCCGGCTTCCCCAGTGAAACTCTCCCGCGGGCAATTCTGCGTTGGATTACGTGCGCTCAGCACGCCTCTATCGCTGGGATGAAACGAAAAACTGGTCCGAATCGCCCAAGGTCTCGATCGCACGCGTCAATACTTCAAAAGGCTCGGACTTGAGGACGTATCCCTGAGCGCCCGAGTCCTGCGCAATCTGCGGCAGAATGGAATTGTCGTGCAAGGTGAGGATCAGGATTCGAATCGAGGGAGAACGCTTGTGAATCTGGCGCGTGGCTTCGAGCCCATTTAACCTTGGCATGTCCAGATCCATAAGAACGATGTCCGGATGAAGCTCAGTTGTTTTCGTTACGGCTTCGCACCCATCGGAGGCTTCCCCGCACACTTCCCAGTTCGGATTGAGCTCCAGAAAAGTGCGAAGCAGGTGGCGGAAGGAAGGATGATCGTCGACCACCAGAATGCGTTGATGTAATTGCACTTGCCGGCTCCCAACTGTCGAACCAATTTCCCGCCCGACTTGGCTGGAGGCCTCGCGGCAGAAGGGCTAGGCAATATGAAACCACGCGATCGGGTCCATGAGAATACTGCCCTTCCTTTATTTCATATGGAAAATGCCATGTAGGGAGCCTGCAGTGGACATTCTAAGAAATGCCCCTCAGCGGTTTGGCTGCACGGCGGAGGAATTAGAAGAAGTTCAAATAAGGAAGACGGGCTTACGGACAAGAATGCAGTCACCCAGGATCAATTGGTGGACATCCCCGCTACATCAGGAAACTGTTTTCGGATCGTGGTGGATTTCTTCTATCACTGCGACCAAGGCTTTGCTCATTTCAGCCTTGGAAATTACGTGCCTCACGCCATATTTCATCGCTTCCCTTTCGAGTTCGCGGGAAGGGAAAAGCGTGCAGATCAAAATGAGGGTAGTCGGCAAAGCTTTGAATATTTCCTGGGCGACGTGCAGTCCATCCATGCCCGGCATCGAGTAATCAAGGATGATCATGTCAGGGTTGAGGTCAATGGCTTTCATGACCGCCTGCCTGCCGTCACTGGCCTCACCGCAAATTTCACAATCCGAACGGCCTGCGAGCAAAACTTTCAGCCCGGTTCGAGCAAAATCGCTGTCATCCACAATGAGAATCCGCATGGCAGGTGTGATCCCGCACCAACTCTAAAGCCACTCCGGTAGATTTGTATATACACTGATAACTGTAGTTTAACCCTGTTGATTAACAGGCGCCTGAAGTTCAAGTGCGAAGAGTCGCCCTATTTAAAAAGCAACTTCCCTGTGCGCTGGCCTGTTCAGGCCTGCTATGCCATTCTGGGAATCGCGCGCCAGGGGTTCGATTGGAACGGTGACTTCCACAAAAGTTCCCGGGTTGGCGTTTCCAATTCGCAAATCGCCGCCAAATTCCTTGACCCGCTGTCTCATGCCGCCAATACCAACGCCAATTCGGTCGGGGCGGCCTTCCGTCACTCCTTCAGCAATTCCCTTGCCGTTATCGCGCACCGTTCCCACGACCTGACTGTCGTCCTTCATCAGAGTTACCCAGGCTTCGCGCGCTCCGGAATGCCGGAAAACGTTGGTTACAGCCTCCTGAACGATACGAAATATTGCAGTTTCCATCTCGGGAGCTAGCCGAGGAAAGTTGGAAGGTTGCGTCTCCATCTGGATCTCAATCCCGCTGCGCTTGGTGAATCCCTCCAGATAAAACTGAAGCGCCGACTGCAACCCGATCTCATCGAGCAATGGGGGATGCAGGAGATAGGAAATGCTGCGCACTTGCTGAATGGCGTGATCGATGAGGTTGCTGATCTCGACCGCTTCATTTTTCGATTCCGAGGACCGGTTCAGCATGACGATTTTGTCCGTCATCATCTTCGCGGCGCTCAACTCTTGCCCCAGACTGTCGTGCAGCTCGCGGGCGATCCTGCGCCGCTCGTCATCCTGGGTCGCGATGAGATTGCTCGAAAGAGAGCGAAGCTCGCGGTTTAAAACCTCCAATTGGTGCGTCTTGCGGTGCAGTTCGGCAAAAACGCTGACCTTCGCTCGCAGCAGTTCCGGATTGACGGGAACCGAAATATAATCCACGGCCCCGCGCTCATATCCCTTGAGCCGGTCCAGGTCGGTGAGGTGCACGCCCGAAATGAAAATGATGGCTGTCTTCTGAAAACGCGGATGTTGGCGAATCATATCCGCCAGTTCAAAACCGTCGATCTCGGGCATGCTGACGTCCATGAGGACCACGGCAACGTCCTCCTTGAGCAGATATTCGAGCGCCTCTCTTCCGGAGTTGGCCTTGATCAGATTCTCCCCAAGTTCGTTGAGTATGACTTCGTAGCTGAGCAGCTTGGCTGGCTGATCATCCACCATGAGAATGTTGACTTTTTCCCGCATCGTCATAGTCCTCTTCTCTTCAGATAAGATTCGCACCAACGCAGATGACCAGAACGTGGCCGCCTGCTCGCGCGCCAAAACATGGCCTTCACCGGTGCAGCCACATTCGCAAGGCCGAAAGGAGTTGCTCCGTATTCACCGGCTTTGCCAGATATTCCGATGCACCCGCTTCCAGACACTTCTCGCGATCCCCTTTCATCGCTTTGGCAGTCAACGCGATGATGGGAAGGCGCCGGAAAGAAGGGTTCTGCCGGATCACTTGCATCGTCTCGTACCCATCCATCTCCGGCATCATGATGTCCATGAGCACGATGGCCAGGTCAGGCGTTGACTCCAGTATGGAGATCGCTTCATTTCCCGTACCCGCGGAAAGCACGGACATCCCGCGACGTTCGAGGACGCTGCTCAGCGCAAAAATATTCCGCACGTCGTCGTCCACCACCAAAACCTTTTTCCCTACCAGCGCATCATCGGACCGGTGCAATCGCTCGAGCATATTCTGCTTCGCGACGGGAAGATCGGCGACGACGCGATGCAGGAACAGCGCCGTCTCATCCAGCAGCCGCTCCGGGGACTCCACGCCCTTGACCACAACGCTCCGCGCCAGGACATGCAGGCGGGCATCTTCCTCCGGCGAAAGCTCCTTCCCGGTGAAGACGACGACGGGCAAATCGCTGAGAGAGGGCATATCGCGCAGGCGTTCCAATACGTCAAATCCGGACATGTCAGGAAGGCGCAAGTCGAGCACGATGCAATCGAAAGATTCCTCTTCGATCCTGGAAAGAGCCTCGGCGCCCGTGGTGACACTGGAAACGTCGATATCGTCGTGACCGAGCAGCTCCCGTATGCTCAATTGTTCGGCCGGATTGTCTTCCACAATCAGGAGCCGTTTGCGGCGAGGCATCGAATATGCCTTGATGCGGGTCAATACGGTTCCCAGCTCTTCGGATGTCGTCGGCTTGGTCACGAAAGAAAATGCGCCGCGGGACAGCCCGTGATGGCGGTCTTCATCGAGCGTCAGCATCTGAACCGGAATATGCCTGGTGGAAGGGTCCTGCTTCAGATGGTTAAGCACAGTCCAGCCCAGCATATCGGGCAGAAAAACATCCAGCGACACAGCGGTCGGGTGGAACTCGCGGGCAAGAGCCAGCGCCTCACTTCCCCGCCCGGCCATCAGGACCTTGAACCCGCTATCGTGCGACAGATCGCGCAAGACGCGGGCATAGTGCGGATCGTCTTCGACAATCAACAATACAGCATCGTCCGGCTGCAGATTTTCGCGATCGTCCGGGATGTGCTCGACCAATCGCTCCGAAACAAAGCCGCTGGATGTTTGGCCCGATGAAGCAGGCGGCAAAGTCTTTTTCTCCGGCACTCCTACACCCGATGCCGGACCGACATAGGTTTGAGGCAAATAGAGCGTGAAGGTGCTCCCTTCGCCGGGCGTGCTGCGGAGTTGAATTTCACCGCCAAGCAGGCTGGCCAGTTCGCGGCTGATGGCGAGTCCGAGACCCGTGCCTCCGTATTTGCGGCTGGTGCCCGCGTCGGCTTGTTGAAACGCCTCAAAGATAATTCTCTGTTTTTCCGCCGGTATGCCGATGCCGGTGTCGGCAACTTCAAAGGCAATTACGGAAGCGGCGCCGTCAAGGACCGGGTGAGATCCGCTCCAACCCTTATCGGCAACGGACACGGAGAGGCTGACACTTCCCTGCTCGGTGAATTTAAACGCGTTGGATAGGAGATTCTTGAGGACTTGCTGTAAGCGCTTCGAGTCGGTTACCAGACTGCGGGTGAGACGCGGGTCGGTATGTACTTCAAAGTCAACTCGCCGGTTTTCCGCCTCGTGGCGGAACGGGCGAGCCACCATGTCGAGCAGGCTGGTGAAGAATACTTCCTCCGCCTCCACGGAAACTGTCCCGGATTCGATCTTCGACAGGTCAAGAATGTCGGTAATGAGGTTCAGCAAATCCGTTCCGGCGCCATGAATCGTTCGCGAGAACTCGACTTGCTTGTGCGTCAAATTGCCGTCGGGGTTGTCGCTGAGTTGCTGGCCCAGGACCAGAATGCTGTTGAGCGGAGTCCGCAATTCATGGGACATGTTAGCCAGGAACTCGGACTTGTATTTGGAAGTGAGGGCCAACTCTTTCGCTTTCTCTTCCAAGGCCCTGCGCGCCTGCTCAATTTCCTGGTTCTTGCGTTCCACTTCCACGTTCTGCTCGGCCAGTTGCTGCGCCTTTTGCGCCAGTTGTTCGTTGGTCTGCTGCAATTCCTTTTGCTGCGTCTGGAGCTCGATGGCCAATTGTTGAGATTGTTTCAACAATCCTTCGGTCTGCATGGTGGCTTCGATGCTGTTGAGCACGATGCCGATGCTGGCCGTCAATTGTTCCAGGAACGCCAGATGGGAAGCGGTAAAGGAGCTTAACGAGGCCAGCTCAATGACCGCCTTGACGCGATCCTCGAACAGCACGGGCAGCACGATGATGTTTCGCGGCACGGCCTGAAAGAGGCCCGATCGGATCGGTACCGCGTATCCCGGCATGTCGGTAATCAACATGCGCCGCTTTTCAGCCGCGCATTGTCCAATCAGACCCTCGCTGAGTCCCACGTGCACGGGATGGCCGTCCTTGCCATTGTCGGCAAACGCCGAAAGCAGGACGAGTTCCGAGGACTCTTCCGATTGCATCTGATAGAGGACGCCTTGTTGCGCGCCAACGAGTGGAGCGAGTTCCGACAAGAGCATGCGGCCGACGCTCGTCAGATCGCGCTGCCCTTGCAACATGCCGGTAAACCGCGCCAGGTTCGTCTTCAGCCAATCCTGTTCGGTGTTGCGATCCGTGGTGAGGCGGAGGTTGTCGATCATGGTGTTGATGTTGTCTTTTAGTTCGGCCACCTCACCGCTCGCCTCCACTTGAATCGAGCGGGTCAAGTCGCCCTTGGTCACGGCGGTGGCAACCTCGGCAATCGCGCGCACCTGGTTGGTCAGGTTATCTGCAAGCAGGTTCACATTTCCAGTGAGGTCTTTCCAGGTTCCGGCGGCGCCAGGCACATTGGCCTGGCCTCCCAAGCGGCCTTCGACGCCCACCTCGCGCGCGACCGTCGTGACCTGGTCGGCGAAGGTCGCCAGCGTGTCCGTCATGTTGTTGATCGTGTCGGCGAGCGCTGCGACTTCGCCCTTGGCTTGCACGGTCAGCTTTTTCGTGAGTTCGCCATTGGCGACGGCGGTGACAACTTTCACGATGCCGCGCACCTGCTCGGTAAGGTTGGCTGCCATGACGTTTACGTTGTCGGTGAGGTCTTTCCAGGTTCCCGCCACGCCGGGCACCTTCGCCTGCCCTCCGAGTTTGCCGTCAGTACCCACTTCGCGCGCCACGCGGGAGACTTCCGCAGCGAAGGCGTTGAGCTGGTCCACCATCGTGTTGATGGTGTCCTTCAATTCAAGAATTTCACCTTTCACGTCCACGGTAATTTTGCGCGACAGGTCGCCGCGCGCCACGGCCGTGGTCACCTGGGCGATGTTGCGGACCTGCGCCGTTAGATTTCGGGCCATGGCGTTCACGGAGTCGGTGAGGTCTTTCCATGTGCCGGCCACGCCAGGCACGTTGGCTTCTCCACCCAAGCGCCCTTCGCTGCCGACTTCGCGCGCCACGCGGGTCACTTCTCCGGCGAACGAACGCAACTGCTCGACCATCGTGTTCAGCGTTTCCTTGAGTTGCAAAATCTCGCCGCGCACGTCCACGGTGATTTTTTTGGACAGGTCGCCGGTGGCGATGGCGGTCGCTACTTCGGCGATGTTGCGGACCTGGCCCGTCAAGTTGCTGGCCATGAAGTTCACGTTGTCGGTCAGGTCTTTCCACGTGCCCGCCACTCCCGGCACCTGAGCCTGGCCGCCAAGTTTGCCGTCCGTGCCCACCTCGCGCGCCACGCGCGTCACTTCGCCGGCAAACCCGTTGAGCTGATCGACCATCGTGTTGATCGTGTTTTTCAGCTCGAGGATTTCGCCTTTCACGTCCACAGTGATCTTGCGGGACAAGTCGCCGCGAGCCACGGCCGTAGTCACTTCCGCGATGTTGCGGACCTGAGCTGTCAGATTTCCGGCCATCGAGTTCACAGAGTCGGTCAAGTCTTTCCACGTGCCCGCCACGCCGGGCACATTCGCCTGTCCGCCCAAGCGGCCCTCGCTACCCACTTCGCGGGCCACGCGCGTCACTTCACCGGCGAAGGCGTTCAGCTGGTCCACCATCGTGTTGATGGTTTCCTTCAGCAGGAGGATCTCGCCGCTCACGTTCACCGTAATTTTCTTGGACAAATCGCCCGTGGCGATAGCCGTTGAAACTTCGGCGATATTGCGCACCTGGCCGGTCAGGTTGCTGGCCATCGAGTTGACGGAGTCGGTGAGGTCTTTCCACGTGCCGCCCACGCCGGGCACCAGCGCCTGGCCGCCCAGCTTTCCGTCGGTGCCCACTTCGCGCGCCACGCGCGTCACTTCCGAAGCGAAAGACCGCAACTGGTCCACCATGGTGTTCATGGTGTCTTTCAGCTCCAGGATTTCGCCTTTTACGTCCACCGTGATCTTGCGGGACAAGTCGCCGCGGGCCACGGCAGTCGCCACCTCAGCGATATTGCGAACCTGGCCGGTCAGGTTGTTGGCCATGAAGTTCACGTTGTCGGTCAAGTCCTTCCACGTTCCGGCGCCGGGGACTTGAGCCTGGCCGCCGAGCTTGCCTTCGGTGCCGACTTCGCGCGCCACGCGCGTTACTTCGCCCGCAAACGCATTCAGCTGGTCCACCATCGTGTTGATCGTGTTCTTCAGCTCGAGTATTTCGCCTTTCACGTCCACCGTGATCTTGCGTGACAAGTCGCCGCGGGCGACTGCCGTCGTCACTTCGGCGATGTTACGCACCTGAGCCGTCAGATTTCCGGCCATCGAGTTCACAGAGTCCGTCAAATCTTTCCACGTGCCGGCCACGCCGGGCACGTTGGCCTGCCCGCCCAACCGGCCTTCGCTGCCCACTTCGCGGGCTACGCGCGTCACTTCGCCGGCGAACCGGTTGAGCTGGTCCACCATCGTGTTGAGAGTTTCCTTGAGTTGCAGGATTTCGCCGCGCACGTCCACCGTAATTTTTCGGGAAAGGTCGCCGCTCGCGATGGCCGTGGCCACTTCCGCGATGTTGCGCACCTGCCCAGTCAGGTTGCTGGCCATGAAGTTGACGTTGTCCGTCAGGTCTTTCCAGGTTCCAGCGACGCCAGGCACCTGCGCCTGGCCGCCGAGTTTGCCTTCCGTTCCCACTTCGCGGGCCACGCGCGTCACTTCGCCCGCGAACGCGTTGAGCTGGTCAACCATCGTGTTGATCGTGTCTTTGAGTTCGAGGATTTCGCCCTTCACGTCCACCGTGATCTTGCGCGACAAGTCGCCGCGGGCCACGGCCGTAGTCACCTCGGCGATGTTGCGCACTTGCGCCGTGAGGTTTCCGGCCATGGCGTTGACCGAATCGGTCAGGTCCTTCCAAGTCCCGGCCACGCCGGGCACCACGGCCTGCCCTCCCAGTCTGCCTTCCGTGCCCACCTCGCGCGCCACGCGCGTCACTTCCGAGGCAAAGGACCGCAACTGGTCCACCATCGTGTTGATGGCCTCTTTGAGCTGCAGAATTTCGCCGCGAACATCGACGGTGATCTTGCGGGAAAGGTCGCCGCTTGCAACGGCGGTCGTTACTTCCGCAATGTTGCGCACCTGACCGGTCAGGTTGCTGGCCATCGAATTGACAGAGTCGGTCAGATCCTTCCACGTGCCCGCGACGCCGGGTACCTGCGCCTGCCCGCCGAGCTTGCCGTCGGTCCCGACTTCACGGGCCACACGCGTTACTTCCGCCGTAAAAACGCCTAGCTGTTGAATCATCGTGTTGGCGATATTTGCCGATCGGAGGAACTCCCCTTCCAGCGGCCGTCCATCCACGTCCAGGCGCACTATCTGGGTTAAGTTGCCTTGCGCGACGGCCGCGATGGCGCGAGTAACTTCCGCGGTTGGGCGCAACAGGTCCTCGACAAGAGTGTTGATCGAGACCTCCATCTCGCCCCAGGCGCCCTTTGATTCGTGAAATTTGGTGCGTTCCCGCGTCCTTCCTTCCTTGCCCACAACCTGCCCGACACGCCTCAATTCATGAGCCATTTGCTGGTTGGAGGCCACGATGTCGTTGAACGTGTCCGCGATTTTTCCCTCTACCCCGACCCATGCCCCAGGGAGCCGCACGGAGAAATCGCCGTCCCGCATCGTTTGCAAGGCCATGAGAATCACGCTTAGATTGGAAGACGCGGATCCGTTGCGGACTTGACTTCGCCCATTACTCTTTACGGCCGGCTTAAAATCTTCGGTTGGATTCTCGGTTGCTAGATTGCTTTCGGTTCGTTTCATGCTCTACTCCAAACGGTGAGAATCTAATCTCTAATTCGTGATTCTGATTTATTGCACGCAATCTAGGGCGCATTTTGGGCCGCAAACCTTTTGTGCTTGAGGGCGCAATGCCAGAATTGGAGGGATCCGCGCTTAAATCTCTTGTTGTTATCTGCAATGACCGTCAGCATTTATTGAACATCCATCTTGGCAGCAGAGCGACTGTGCCGGAAAGATGCCACACTTACGATTTCGTAAAGAGACTTCAACGGCGGGAACTGGCCGCCTAGGGGATACTACTTAGAAGAAGCGCTGAAGTGCATACAGGGAAAACCCTAGAGAGCGAGGGGCTAAAGCTGTAGTGTGATGTATCAATACAATCGTATCCCGCACGTCGTTGGGGGGACTTGCGACTATCAAGATTTGCGGCGCTTTCCTGTCAAACTGCCATCAATATGAATTAAACAAGAATACGGCGGGAACGAATGCAAAAAATACGATAGAAATGATGGCCGGGTTAGGCGGCGCCACGCTCGCGATAATCGAAATTATTTTCAGGATCTGCCTGGCGTGCGGAACGAGAGTGTGCCGCAATTGCGGATTCGAGCATTCTTTCGAATTCTGATTTTTGGTAGGGATAACTCAGGAAATCAAGAGCTCCCAGGTTCATCGCTGCAAGGTAGTCTCGATATTCCTGCGGGCAAGAGGGCGCGGAAACAATAATCGCGGGAATATCCAATCGTTCGCGCCGTAAATGCCGGATCACTTCCCTGTACGTTCCGTCCTGCAGCCAGAACCCGCAAAGACACGCGGCGATCCTTTCTCTTGCGACTAGCGTTTTGACATCTCCCACGCTCCCCACCCAAATCGCATTGATCGAAGCAATCTCCAGAAGGTCGGCCAGGGCATCCCGAATTTCTTTGTCAATCGTTGCTATCAACACCGTGGGTCTGCCTGGAGTTCGTATTGTGCTTTTCACGGATTTCCTCGTGAAATAGCTCTCGACCCGCTCCCTCAATACGACCGCTGGATTCATGGACCCTCCTCTCTAAAACCTGCAAGCTCAAATCTCCACCAAGTCCGATTCAGTCTTCTCTTCCAAGAAAATCGGCGCATGCTCCGCAACCTCATCGTGATGGAACGGGGCTTAAGTGGAAATACGGCCAATGCTTTAGAGGCGCTCTGATTTTTCCTGTAGGGCAACATGGTTTTGCTGAGGGAGGGACCTTCATTATAACCTTCAAAATCGTCGGGCAAAAATATATTTGGCAAGAATAACAATCATTCCACAGGGTCAGCTCCTCGGTAAAACCTTCGCCCGAACTACATGAAAGCGCTGATTGTTGATTGTCTCCGCATTCTTCATCCTGAACGTCTTTAGGGCGCACGGATGAATTCATGGCATCTTGGATCCGAGCCGTAGAAGAAGTGCCTGCAAACACGTTCTAGAAAAGGGGCTCAAATGACCGAAATGGCGGATAATCACAAGAAGGGCAATTACGACTGTGAAATCCTTTCCTTCATTGTTCTCTTCATTCTGAGCGCGTTGAGCCATTTCTGGTACATCCTATTCGCTATTTGTGCTGGAATTATTCTTTGGGGAGTAGCCGTTTTATTGGGTCACCTCCTGACGTCTGCAGCGAGGACGTTTCCCATGTATGGGAGACGGATGTTGCTAAAAATGCCGAGTCGTACCCGCGATTGCTGATCGTTAATCTAGACGGTGGTGGACTTCTTTTCCTCACCCGCGAAATAAATCGAGTGCCCGAACTTACGCCGCAGAAGACCGTATTGGAAACACAAGAACCGGGCAAATCATTGCAGTGAAAGCGATTCCGGAAGTCAGGTGTTTCAACCATCCAAAATACGCCAGAGCGTGGATTGTTGGATCCATTGAGGCAGGGCACCATCGACGCGTCCCTGAATCGCCGGAACGGAATTCGGGATGAGGAGGTCACCCATGTTGCGCTGGACACTTATCTTCCTCGTGGTGGCGTTGGTAGCAGCGGTATTTGGCTTCGGAGGAATCGCCGCGGCTTCTGCCGGGATCGCCAGAATTTTGTTCTTTATCTTTTTGATTCTCTTTGTGGCTTCGCTTCTGGGTGGCCTGATCCGGAGAGCGTGAAGGAAACGGCCCGGCGTGAATTTGGCCGGGGAAATCGCGATCGAGGCTCCCACAAAGAGCTTTTCACATATTTCGCGGGAGTTTTCACCTGGCGAGTAGGGAAAGAGATCGAATTACTTTGAAGCTTTGGAGGAACCAAAAATGAAGATTTTATTTCGAGTATTGCTTGCGATTCTCGTGGTTTCCACAGTAACTTCAGCTGCCGACACGAAAGAGAAGGAAAAGCAGGAAGACCGTTTGAGAAATTCCGGGACGGTCATGGGCGAGATTTTGAATGTCCCGGACGACATACCCCAAGACCTCCTTGACAAAGCAAAGTGCGTTGTCGTGATTCCTTCCGTTCTCAAAGCTGCTTTTATCGTGGGCGGAAGTTATGGCCGCGGCGCGATGGTGTGCCGCAGCGGCAAAACGATGTCGGGAGGATGGGGAGCTCCTGCCATGATGGTGCTAGAGGGCGGCAGCGTCGGCTTCCAGATCGGCGGCGAGGCCACTGATTTTGTGTTGCTGATCATGAACGACCACGGCGCAAACAGCCTGTTGCATAGCAAGGTGAAACTGGGCGGCGACGTATCGGCCGCAGCCGGGCCGGTGGGCCGCACCGCGGAAGCAAACACGGATGCCTACATGCGGTCCGAGATCCTGACTTACTCTCGCGCCCGCGGCCTGTTCGCGGGCATCTCCCTCGAGGGCGCCTCACTGCGGGCTGACGATGAGGGCAATGAAGCACTCTATGGACGGAAGGTCACCGCAAATGAAATAGTGCTCGGCCCTTCCCCGGCAACTCCATCCTCCGCGCAACACTTGGTCGCGCTATTGGAAAAGGCTTCTCCTACCTCAAGAGCGCATAACTAACCCCCGCCAAACGGGGGAAGGCAATTGCCTTCCCTCTCCTTCCTTTCCGTTCGTTGGACAGGGGCGCCTTCGGGGCATGGGACAGCCGTCACACAATCTGTCTCCATTTCAAATGTGGATACCGAAGAAGACAAGAATGCCGCGGGCATCTATGCGAACGGCGTGCCGAATGTTTTCTCAGTCACGAACAATTTGGTCGTGACCAGGGGAAAAAAGGGCGAAATTCCACGAATCGTTCCACTGCGAGCAAAGACGGACCGGTGGCCTGACGAGAGGTAGGAAGAAGTAGACGCGGTTAGCCCAGAATGACGACGATTTGATGCTCGGCACCATCATCGGCTAGCGGAATGTTGGCGGGGCCTGGAACCGCGTTGCCGTCAAACTCCACTCTGGCAATCCCGCGGGAAACCCCGCGGGGATTTTCCACTCTGATCTTGTAGGTAGCCGAATGATATCGAAAATGGATGGAATAGTTTGGCCATGACCGGGGAATACAGGGGTCAATGCTGAGGAGGGTTCCCCGCACTCGGAATCCAAGTATCCATTCTATTCCCGCGCGATAGAACCACCCCGCCGAGCCCGTGTACCAGGTCCATCCCCCACGACCCACGTGCGGAGGTTCACCATACACGTCGCCTGACATAACGTATGGCTCGACTTTATAGCGCTGCACGCCCGCGCGTGAAGCCGAGTGGTGAATCGGGTTGAGCATACGGTGCAATTCGCCTACTCTATCCCCGTCGCCGAGCGCCGCGAATGCCATTAACGTCCACACCGCGGCATGCGTATATTGCCCGCCATTTTCACGAATGCCGGGATCGTAGCCCTTGATATAACCGGGATCCAAAGTCGTGTGGTCGAACGGCGGCGTCAGGAGCAGGATCAATCCGTCTGCCCGGCGCACCAATTGTTCATTCACGGCCGCCATCGCGCGCGCAGCTCTTCCCGGTTCCGCCGCGCCACTGATCATTCCCCAGGATTGTGCGATGGAGTCAATCCGGCACTCCGTATTTGCGGCAGAGCCCAGCGGGGTTCCGTCATCAAAAAAAGCGCGGCGATACCAACCTCCATCCCAGCCCTCGCGCTCGAGCGCCGCTTTTAACGCGCTGACTTGCAACCTCCAGGTTTCCGCTCGCTTGAACTCACCTCGCGCGTCCGCAATTTTTGAAAACTCCCAGAGGATCGTATGCAGGAACCAGCCGAGCCAGACACTTTCTCCTTTACCCCCTTGGCCGACACGATTCATCCCGTCATTCCAGTCCCCCGTACCCATCAGAGGAAGACCGTGGCTACCCACACCCAGGCTGCAATCCAGCGCGCGAGCGCAGTGTTCAAACAAGGATGCGCTCTCGGCGGATTTGTTCGGTTGGAAATACAATTCGCTATGCCCCTCGCCTAACTCGTCACCATCCAGAAACGAGACAACTTCGTCCAGCACTTTTGTGTCTCCAGTAGCCTCGATGAATTGGGTGACGGTATAGGGGAGCCACAGTCGATCATCGGAAATACGGGTGCGCACTCCGCGGCCGGAAGGCGGGTGCCACCAATGCTGGACGTCGCCGGCGACGAACTGGCGGGACGCGGCTCTCAGAAGATGTTCCCTTGCGATTTCACGACGAGCCGTATTCAGAGCCATCACGTCCTGGAGCTGGTCGCGAAACCCGTAGGCGCCGCTCAACTGATAAAATCCTGTTCTAGCCCAAACACGGCAGGAGAGCGTCTGATAGAGAAGCCAGCGATTGACGAGCAAATCCATGGCGCGATCGGGCGTCGTAATCTGCACGCCGTCGAGGATTTCATCCCAACGTGTTGTGACATCGAGCAGAACTTGATCCAGGTCTTTTGCGCGATATTGGCGGAGCAGTTCTTGCGCCTGTTCTCTGTTTTCGGTTTGCCCCAGAAAGAAGACCACCTCGGCGGACCCGCCGGCGCGCAAATCAATGGGCGCCTGCAACGCGGCACAGGGATCAAGGCCTGCGCCAACTTTTCCAGAAAGCGTGCGCCCGAGTTCCAGACCATAAGGCCGCTGCGGCGTTCCGTTCCGGCCTAAAAACTCCGTCCGGTCCGCCGTGTATGACATTTGCTTTCCCGCAAGGTCTGCAAAGGCGATACGTCCCCCAAACTCATTGTTCAACGCGCTCCGGGCAAAGAGCGCTCCCGAGTCTAGGTCCACTTCTGTGATGATGAAGGGCGCCGAAGCAGTCCGTGAATTTCCGAGAACCCATTCCACATAGGCTGTGACCGAGAGACGCCGCGCGCGGCCCGAATTATTCCGCAGCGAAAGGCGGAAGATTTTGATCGAGTCGCCAGGAGGAACGAACTCCGATAGATCAAGAGCAATTCCGTGCGATTCGTGCTGGAAGCGGCTATAACCTTGCCCATGCCGCGCAATGTAGACAGCCGCTTCATCCCGGATCGGCAGGGCCGTAGGACACCAGACCTCGCCTGTCACTTCATCTCGCACATAAATCACTTCCCCGGACGGATCGGTGAGGTGTTCGTTGGACCACGGTGTTAACTGATTTTCATGGCTGTTCAATGACCACGTGAAGCTGGAACCCGACTCCGAAACCAGAAATCCAAAGCCGGGATTGGCGATCACATTGACCCACGGTTCGGGCGTGCGCAACCCCTCTCCAAGAACCGTCACGTACTCGCGCCCATTTTTGTCAAAGCCGCCGACTCCGTTGAAGAATTCCAAATCCAGGTCCGGCAGCGGCTCATCGGGACGCTTGTCAACTCGGGTTCGCCGCCGCGCTGGAAGTGCCGCAGGCTCGCGGTACTGGGACTGAGATCGTCCGATTTGCTCCGACAGAGTGCCGCGCCGGCCAAGAATCAGCACGCGGGCGAAGTTTTGAAGTTGCGCGCGGGTCTGCGGACTGATTAGATCTCCCCGCACAAGGAAAATTCGTCCCCGCGTATTTCCCGAATCTGGTGAGAGCCGTAGTTGACTTCCGTGGACGAGTGCTTCGAGCGATCCTTGAAAATCCTGGTTGTAGGAAGGCGGTTTTTCGTTGACGATGACCAGGTCCGCCGATAATTGCTTCATGCGCCAATATTCATGGGCTCGCAACAACTGCCTGATCGTCTCCACATCCTCCTCGTTGTCGATGAGCGCCAGAATAATCGGTAAATCACCCGAGATTCCCAGGCTCCACAAAGTGGACACGTCCAGGCTCGCGCGGCTGAGTTGGTCCGAAGCCGGACGCAGCGAAATTTCCGGGTAAATCACGGCGTTGGCCAGCCTCTGGAACAGGTGCGCTTCATCGGGGCCGATCCCCAGGTGATGAAGTTGCACTTGCGCGTGCGTCCAGGCCAGCGTCAGGGTGCGGTCAAAAGCTCTTTCGTCCCGGTAACGATCCGCGAGGTCGAGGGCTTGTTCGCGGGTCTGAGCTGCAATCGTCGTAAACACGAGATGGACGGTTTCCCCGGGAGCAACACGCACGGTACGCCGGAGACTGATTGCCGGGTCGAGGACGGAACCTACCGTGTTCGAGAGTTTCCTTCCGTCGAGAATCGAGATGGGGTTACGAGCATCATGCCCGCGCCCCAGAAATCGCGCGCGATCCGTTTCGTATTCCAGATCGCCGACGGTTTCGCCTTTCACGAAGAGCACGTGCGCAACCCAAACGGATGGCTCGTCCGGCGATCGTTTGCGGCGCGTGGCCAGCAACGCGCCCATGTCCGAAACGAATTCCGTCTCCACGAATAAATTGGCAAACGCGGGATGCGCCACATCCGCCGCCTGCGAAGTCAGGGAAAGCTCCGCATACGAAGTGACCTGAATATCGCGTGTGCGCGCTCCTTGATTTGTAATGGAGATGCGGCGCACTTCCGCGTCTTCTTCCGAAGAAACGACCACTTCAAGCTTGGTATTCAACGAACGATCGCGCCTGGCAAATTCGGCGTGGTCCTCGTAAAACTCCGCTTCATAAAAATCAGGTTCGGCCCCTGTGGATTGGTACCCCGGCGACCAGATATTCTCGGACAGTTCATCCCGAAGAAAGAAGTACGCGCCCCAACAATCCCGCGTTACGTCTTCTCGCCAGCGCGTTATGGCGATGTCGCGCCAGCGGCTGTAACCCGATCCTGCCGCGGTCAGCATCACGGTGTAGTTGCCGTTGGAGAGCAGTTGCGTCCGCGGGGTCGGATCATCCGCCGTGGTAAACCGGCGGACTACGGGTGCGATCACGTCGCGAACTTTTGCGGCAGCGGAAACTTCTTCCGCGCGGGGCCGCGCCACGAGCACATCGCGAGGCGTGCGTTCCTGCAAAAGCAGTTCCGTGGCTTGCACGATCGGGTCGGCGTGGAACCGGGCGCGCATGACGCCGTCCTCGAGGACATTTGCCAGAGCCACCAACGACATACCCTGATGGTGCGCCATGAATGCATGGATGACGGCCACGTCCTTGCCCTCGGGAAGCCGGGTCTTGGTATAGTCGAGGGCCTCATAAAAGCCGTATCGACCTTGACCGCCGGCCTTGGTGATTCGCTTGAAGTTTTCTAAGGCGGCGGAAGGAAAGATCATCGCGGCGAGCGCAGTGGAATAAGGGGAGATGACGATATCCTCGCTAAGGCCGCGTTTGAGCCCAAGGCCCGGCACCCCAAAGCCGGAGTATTGGTACGTCAGGGTCAGATCGCGAGCGTTGAAAGCGGACTCCGAGACTCCCCAGGGCACATTACGTTCATCTCCATAATCGATTTGACGCCGCACGACTTGCCTGTAAGTCTGGCTCAGCATGCTGCCATCGGGCGAGCGCATCACCAGCGCCGGCATCAAGTATTCGAACATCGATCCTGACCATGAAATGAGCGCCGAACCGCGGGCGACCGGCGTCATGAAGCGGCCCAGCCGAAACCAGTGGGAAGACGGAACATCTCCCTTTGCGATCGCGATGAAACTCGTTAAACGTGCTTCGGAAGCCAGCAGATCGTAAAAACTGGAGTCCAAGGTTCCGTCTTGAACGCGATATCCAATGGAAAAAAGCTTTTTCGTATTGTCAAATAGGAATTTGAAATCCATCGCGAAAAACATGGTATCGGCCGTTTGCGCGACCTGGAAAAGCCTTTGAACCAGGGCCGCGGAATCTTCAGCGCAACGAGAGATCGCATTGGTTAGCGTGTCGATTCGCGCCAGCAAATCCACATTTTTTGATGAATCACGAAGCAAGCGTTCACGGACGACGGCAAGCTCGCTCAGCAGGGATACGAAGTATCCCGATGCACCTTCCAGGGTCGGAATCTTCCGAACGATCGCGTAAAGATTCGTCCATTCCGGCACCTGCTTGGTCAAGCGTTCGACTATTTCGGAAGTCTGTTTCGGTTGCAGGCGCGCCCACGGATTCACAATCTCCATGTCGCGAGCGTGGCTTTCCACGCAAGCTCTGACTGCAGCCGCCCAGACACGCAGTTCGGAAGTCTGAGGATCGCCTTGTTCCTGCGCCAGGGCTTGCGCAATATCATCGATGGTCTGGGCGCGCTCTTTTAACTCAACGAACAGCGATGCCCACTCCATAGCATCAATGGGCGGCGCATCGAGCAATATCTCGATTGCGTCCACGGCATTGCTGAGCTGCTTCCTTGTCACCGCTTGACTGTGCCGCGTTTCTCCGCCGCCGGTCATGGACTCACGCAAAAACACAATCGTATCTTTCAGCGCGGTCAACATTCTGTTTCCAGCCACTGGCTTGCGAGCCAGCTCGCTGCAGCTGTTTCCAAGAACGATCAGATCGCCGGCAAGATTTCCGCTGTCCACGGAGGAAATATATTTCGGGTCGAGTGGGTGCAAATCGAGAGTGTCGTACCAATTGTAGAAATGCCCGCGGAAAAGCTCCGTCCGCTTCATCGTCCCCAAAGTCGCTTCCACACGCTCCACGGCAGCCAGTGTGCCTAGCCAACCGAAATCCCGCGCAGCAATCGTGGAGAGCAGATAAAGACCAATATTCGTTGGCGAGGTTCGATGAGCAACGACGGGCTTGGGATCTTCCTGAAAATTGTCGGGCGGAAGCCAATGATCTTCGGCGGTGACAAAACTTTCAAAGAAGTGCCACGTCCGGCGAGAAATGAGACGCAGTTCTCGCGCCTCCTTCGATGAGAGAGGCTCTAGCTCCGTGAGGCGCGGAGGCTGGCTGATCCGCAGCGCGAAAATCGGCGCAGTAGCCCACAAGACAACAAACGGCAGTGCCACAGGTGCCGCATGAGGCAACCGAACGAGGACGATCGCAATTGCCGCCACAGCGAGAAATACTCCCCCGATCATTTGTCTGAAAATTCCGGATATTTCCAGGTCCGCGGCATGTTTGGCCTGCGCCGCAGTCACCCATTCCAGCAAGTTCTTTCGTGTTCCGAACATGCGAACCAGCGTCCGCACAATCGCATCCGCCATCAGCCATGCCTGATAGGCCAAACATGTGATCGTGAGCCCGATCTGTGACGTTGCCAGAAAAAGATCCGCGAGCACGGCGCGAATATGACTCCGTCTGGACGTTCCGGCTCGTAGTGGGCGGAGCCCCGCCAGAAAAGGCAGTAGCGGCGGGATCGATATCGTCAAAATGGCAAATCCCGTCCATACCCAAGGCGACAAGCCAGGTATCAGCCATCCCAGGAGCAGCGTCAGGAACAAGGCGGGTGCGGACAGCGTGCGCCGCAGGTTGTCCAGCATTTTCCAACGGCTGATCAAAGGGATGGTGAAATTCTCGCCCTTGGCCCTCGATGCGCCGCCCTTCCCAAATAGCCAAGGCAACAGTTGCCAGTCGCCGCGCGCCCATCGATGCTGCCGTGCCGTCGAGACCCCGTAGTGTGAGGGAAACTCTTCGAACAACTCGATGTCCGATGCCAAAGCAGCGCGTGCGAAGATGCCCTCCAGGAGATCATGGCTCAGTAGCGTATTGTCTTGAACTTTGGAGCCTAAAGCCTCCTCAAATGCGTCGATGTCGTAGATCCCTTTCCCCGTATAAGTTCCCTCTCCAAACAGGTCCTGGTAGACATCGGACACCGCGAAGGCATAAGGGTCCATCCCGCTTGGTCCAGAAAATATTTTTTGAAAGAGAGAGCCATCCCGATTGGCCGGGAGAGTGGGTGTGATTCGTGGCTGGACGATCGAATATCCTTCGACGATGCGTCCTTCGCGAGCGCTGAACTTCGGCAGATTGAGGGGATGCGCCATGGTCCCCACCAAACGAGCAACCGCGCCACGCGGCACGCGCGTGTCTGCATCGAGTGTAATGACGTAGCGCACGCCTGGGATTTCTTCCGGATACCGCCCGCCGGCGGAAATGAACGTTGTGTGGGAACCCCCGCGCAAAAAGCGGTTGAGTTCGTGCAGCTTGCCGCGCTTGCGTTCCCATCCCATCCACTTCCCTTGAGATTCGTTCCACACACGCTTTCTGTGAAATAGAAAAAACCGCTCGCCACCGCCCGGGGCAGGCCCATGACGCTGATTCAATCTCTCTATACCGTCGGCTGCTGCAGCGAGGAGTTCGTCGTCACCAGGCAATCTTTCAGACGGAGCGTCTACCCAGTCCGACAGCAACGCAAAGCGAAGATCTCCGTCCGGGTTCGCCAAGAAATGGATTTCCAGCCGTTCTACCTGCTCCTTGACCGCATCCAGGCGCGTCAGCAGCGTGGGTACCACAACAATTGTCCGCAAGTGTTCAGGCACGCCTTCTCTCAGGGCCAGTCGCGGCAAAGCGCGCGGCCCAAGAAGGGATGTCACTGTGCGGTTGACGAGGGCAATGGCCAGATCAGAGGCGGGAATCGCACCGATCAGCCCCAGGAGGACCAGGTATTTCGTGGCCACACCTTGTTCCCTGGAGTGAACGAGCGGCAGCGCCAGAATCAATGCAGTCAAGGCCAGGATCGTTCCCAGATAACCCGGCACGGCCGTCTTCACGTAGAGGCGGAGGAGTCTTTGCCTCCAATGCGCCCGGTACCCCAGTTCGCGCTCAAATTCCACGCGCCCCTTCGAGATGAGATAGTATCCGGGGTCATCGGCTTGATTCAGACGGTCCGGCGCCTCACTGAGGTGTTTCGCGCGAGCATGCTTCGCGTGCTGTAGCGCGCGCCCGGCAATTTCAATTTCCGAGTAAACCGTGCCTCTGGAGAGTTGTTCGATGGCGTGGCGATAATAGTCTCGAGTCGAGAAATCCATTTCAGCGAAAAGGCTGCCGTCACGCAGAACCTCATCCACCAGGCTGACGCTCTCGAAGAATTCATGCCAATCAAAGGCGGACATCAGCCGCATGCTGGTAATCACGTTGCGCACGGTAACCGTCATGGCCGTTTGATCCTGGTGCTCGGCGCGGACGATTTCATCCGACGTGGTTCCCTGCGCGTCCAGCCGTTTATCGAGCCAGAGCAGGATCGGACCCACCTTCGGATCCAAATCGCGCAAACGTTGAACGAGCTGCACTGCGAATGCTCTCTCCAGTGGTTCTTCCTCAAAACGGCGCAGTACGATTGGAGAAATTGACGGTAGATCATTATTGCCGAGGAGGCCGTCGACGAGGCGATCGGCCTCTTCGCGCGCGCGACGGCTGCTGACAATGCTGTCCGCCAGCTTACGGAGATTCTCAACGAGCACGACACGGAGGGTGATGGCCAGGGCCCACAGCTCGCCGATGGTGAGAGGTTGTACTCGCTGGTAGGAATTCACAAACCGCCGCAAAAGCTCCGGCTCGAATCGGCTGTCTGTATGCGCAACGAAGGCCCAGGCAACGCCGAAAACGCGGGGATAGCCTTCCAGGTGGCCTGAGGCTAGTTTCGGCAATCTTCGATAAAATCCCGGCGGCATATCGTCGCGGATTTCGCGAAGTTGCTCCTCAACGACATAAAAGTTGTCAACCAGCCATTCCGATGCCGGGGTGATCGTGCTTCCCTGCTGAATCGAGCTGGCTGTCGCGCGATAATACTCAAGAAGGATGCGGCCATTTTCCAAAACGCGGGGAAGGAGAGGACGCCCCTCCCCGATGTCCTCCAGGACGCCTTGGGCAGCCGCAAGATTTTCGGCGTGTTGCTCGAGGCGCTCTGCACTGAACAGCTCACCGCGAATTGGGCCTTCCGCCTCAGCAAACAATCGCACAGATGGTATGGTTGTAGTCATCCTTTGATTAGTGCGATTTACATCTTACTCTACCTGGAGGGATTGAACTACGTTCGAGACAGTGGAAAATCAGATAAACGTCCTACGCAGATTGAAGAAGCAAGCCTGACTTGAAATACCGGCGTTATGCTTTGCGCCTATTCCGAGTTTTGGCGGCCTTCGATCGGGTCTTTTTGGCGCGTACGGGCCGAGTGACTTGCATCGATATGCTGCCCGACTTGGCAGCTAGAGTTCCCAGGGTTGACCCGATGGTCCGAGCGACGCTCAGAAGGAGACCCTGCTCTGGTTCTGCCGACTTTTTCATGTGCTTTGATTTCATTTCAATTCACTTCTCCCTGATCCCATGCAAATAAGCGAGATCAATTAATCGTTTCCGCTCGAAGCGCGGCGGGCCTTCTGGACAGGCTTCGTGGTTCCTGTGGAGGATTCTCCGGTGGAAGAAATATCCTCAGCGCCGGTGCGCTCCAGAATTTCCTTGGCTCGATCGATTTCATCCGAGGTATCGCAATGGACGGAAAGGAGAATTCCACCCCTTTGCAGGCGCCCTTCATAACGCTTCGCTTCATATTCGGGTATTCCCAACCCGATCAGTGCGCCCGTGAACCCGCCGACAGCCCCGCCGACTCCAATCCCCGCCAGGGTAGCCATGATTGGCCCGGCTGCGATGAGCGGACCGACTCCGGGAATCGCAAGAGCGCCGATTCCGGCAAGCAGTCCCAAAGTTCCACCCAGGACTGCTCCTGAGCCGGCCCCCGCCACCGCGCCCTCCGGCGCCTTCGTTGCCTTTTCGGTCCCCATATCCTTCGTCCCCAAACTTTCCGGAAGAAGCACGGATATGTCCGTGACGGGAAATCCGGATCGCGCCAGCACGTCCGCGCCCTTTTCCACTCCCTCTCTCGCTGAATAGATCCCGAACACCGCTGTTTTCTTGCTTGCCATGTTTATTTCTCCTTTTTTGTTTTATGTCTGCTCAACATTCAGGCGTCAGGATTTGGGAGTTGCAATTTCAATACGAAGAAGAATTCCCCCGACGGAATGACCCTAACGCACCACTCCGGATGGGGCCATCGAGTGAAGGATGTAGATTCCGAAACAGCTTGTGGTAGTTCTCGCCGTCAACAGCGAGAGAAGAAACGAGCACAATCCAGATCGGCAGCGGCGCAATTTAGTTTGATTGTTCTCTGGCGCGATTTGAGAGTCTGCTGCTATCAACCGTCGGCAGAACGGTGACAGCCCGTTCGAGACTTCTTGGGAGCTGATGGATTGTCCAATCCGTACGCCGCCGTACAGGTTTCAGGGTATTGTCGAGAGAAAATAAAAATCGTGATAATGACCTATTCTTTTGCCGCGATCCTCGCGCCCCGCTTACTGCGGCGAACTCCTTATCGCGTGGATTGAAAAGAGCGGCGGGCAGACCGTTAGCTAGGGAGAACGAAGATGGGGCTAGCCAGCATCCCGAGTCACAATCACTTATCGCTCGTGCCGCGGAAGAACAGCCGTGGCCGATTTGCGCATGTTGTTCGGTTCTACTTGGATGATTCCTCCTATCTCGATGCCTTGCACCGCTCCGTGGAAGCTGTGCTTACAGCAGGGGATGCCGCTGTCATCATCGCAACGGAAGCGCATCGCAATGGAATTGCGTCGCGATTGAAAGCGAGCGGCATGGATACGGCCCGCGCGATCGAAGACGGGCGCCTGATCTTGCTGGATGCGGCCGAAACTCTATCCAGGTTCATGTCAGGTGGCATGCCGGACCCGGTTTCCTTCGCTGATGCAATCGGCGCTTATAATGAACGAGCGAGGAAGGCAGCCACGGCCGGCAGTGGCCAGATTTCCGCATTTGGAGAGATGGTTGCTGTCCTGTGGTCAGAGGGAAAGTTGGATGCCGCCGTTGCGCTCGAGCGATTGTGGAATCATTTGGCCGAGACGCATTCTTTCACTCTGCATTGCGCCTACCCCATGAAGGGCTTTGACCGGGAAGAGCACGGTGAATTGTTCTTGAAAATCTGCGCGGAACATTCTGGCATCGTTCCGGGTGAAACCCGCGCATCCGCGGCAAGCGATCAGGACAATATTCTCACCGCTACCTACCTGCAGCACGCAACACAGGCTCTCGAAACCGAAAAGATGGAGCGCAAGGGAGCCGAGAAGCTGCTTCGACGCCGGGAGGCGGAACTGGCCGAGCTCCTCGAAAATGCGCCGGAAGGCGTGTACCAGACTGGCTGCGACCAAAGGGTTCTGTGGGCCAACAAGACCCTGTTAAAACTTTTTGGATATACGGCGGAGGAATGCATCGGGCAAAACGCTGCTGCATTTTATGTCCAGGATGACGTCTTGCCCAACTTATGGGAAAGATTGATGCGCCGGGAAGAAATCTATAATTTTGCGGCAGAAATCAAGTGCCAAGATGGATCCACCAAGCACGTCCTGATCCACGCTAACGGACTTTGGGAAGAAGGGGAACTCGTCCGCACGAGATATTTCATTCACGATATGACCGCGCAAAAGGAAATGGAATCGGCGCTCAGAAAAGCACACGACGAATTGGAAATGCGAGTCAATGAGCGGACCGCTGAACTCGAACAGAAGAACCTCCAAATCCGCGAGCAAGCGGAAATCCTCAAAGCAACCAATCACGGGCTGCGGGATCTCTCCGCGCGCCTTTTGCATGTCCAGGATGAGGAGAGAAGGCATATTGCTCGCGATTTGCATGACAGCACGGGGCAGACGCTGGCTCTGCTGACCATGACTCTCTCTGCCCTGGAATCCGACGCCAGAAAACTTGATCCGGAACTCGCGAAGGGGCTGGCGGAGAATGCGGAGCTCGTAAGGCAAGTGTCCGTGGAATTGCGGACACTATCCTACTTGCTGCACCCTCCCCTCCTGGACGAGGTCGGTCTCAGTTCCGCGCTTCATTGGTTTGTCGATGGCTTTGGAAAAAGAAGCGGCATACTCGTCGATTTAGAGTTGCCCCGTAACTTGGCGAGGATGCCCCGGGACTTGGAAACAGCAATTTACAGGGTCGTGCAGGAATGCCTCACGAATATTCATCGCCATTCACAGAGCCCTGTCGCCGCCATCCGTCTGTCTGAGTCTGCCGGCAGAATTGTCCTGGAAGTCTCGGACCAGGGGAAGGGCATGGATCAGCAGAAACTTTCCCAAATCTCTTCCTCTCGTGCGACGGGCGTTGGCTTGAGGGGCATTCGAGAGCGCATCCAGAATTTCCAGGGAGATCTTGAAATCGCATCGGACGTAAAAGGGACCAGGATCAAAGTAATGATCCCGTTGGATGGGAAACCGTCCTCCAGCCAGCCCGAAGCGATGGCTACGTAGACCGTTTCAAGAGTCCGCGTCGATCGCTTCTCCTCCCCTACCGGACCCTACCGATCGTTGATACCGTATCGCATGTATTGTCTCTCTTCCTTGAGGATTTTATGATCCAACGTAGGGAGAGGAGGATTGGAAGCTAAAAGAGGGCTGGGCTGGCGTTCAGCTTCCTCTCCCGCCAATTTCAGACGAAGAAAGAGGTCCTTGAGTCATGCCTCTAATTCAAATAGTGCTCCTCCTGATCATCGTCGGCGTCGTGCTTTGGTTAATCAATCAATATATCCCCATGGCGGCCTCCATTAAATCCATCCTGAACGCGGTAGTCGTTATTGCCGTAATCATATGGCTGTTGAATGTGTTCGGTCTTCTTTCCACCAACCCGAGGCTTCACATCGGTTAAAGACCGCAGCGAGATGACTCCGCAGATGTCCTTCAGATAGAGAAGCGAATAAAACACATCACCCAGCGCATTGTAAGAATCTGGGTTGTCGCGCTGCATGGCTGCAGGAATTGCTTTTTGCGGATTTGGCCAGCATCGCCTTGCGCACTTTGCCGCCACTACGTCGTCATCGGTTGACGTTTCAAATTGGGGATTTGAACGCCAGGGACGTCCGCAGAAGTAGGCCGGGGGCTCCTGGTGAGTATTACAATAAGACTATAAATTCCCAAAGTTGTCCCGAGGGGAATGCTGGGAAGGGAAAGGAACGCTGCGATGATGGCCAGAGTTCGTCCGGACCGCGATCCGGAAAGGAGAGCCAATCCAGCTATGACTCCAAGAACTCCACAGACCGCGGATATTGCCACAAGGAGGGTGTAAACGACGTGAAAAACGTTCATCAGACTGAACGGATCAGCAACTCGATTTAGAAGTGCGCCGAACATCAGGGTAGCGGTGCCGCTAAAAAGGGCCAGCCAGACAGCAGTGGCGAGGCGAATGACGCCGTATAATGCCCAACAGATCCCTAAGATCCGAAAATGCCGCGCCAGGTTTTGCGCAATAGGATTTTCTTTATTCATGGATAATATTCCTCTCGAGCGCAGGGGGTTGGATCTTCTCTTAAAAGCGCTAGGTATTCATTTCGAAGAAGCGAACTTCAGTCGCCGGCCCGTTGTTTTCGACCGATCCACCTTTTATTCCTGAGGCGCTTTCCTAGAAGTCAAGCTCGATGAAGCCTTTGTGATCCCGATGATGCCGGTGATCCTGGGCAAGAATTTCGATCAATTTTCGGGGCAGCTCCTCTATTTCCTCCGCCGGCCTCAAATCCTTTCTCGAACCGCCAAAATAACCGATACCGAATCTGGCGCCGCACAACGAACACAGCTCGAATATTTCAATCCGAAACGAATTGGCCTTGAATAATTCTTTGTCATGGATGGCCACGACATTCATCTGAACGTTGGCACTTTGACCGTTTACAAGCATGGCAACCTCCGTCGGGCAACGGCGCTGGCACTAAAGACGGCCGAGATCGGTTCTCGGATCGCCTCCATTCATCTCCAAACGCATGGTCATGGCCGGCTCATCCACATTTTGGGATGCGTGCTTTTTTGTTCGTACATGGCCCGATCCGCTATGGCCAGGAGGTCTCCAAGCGACATACCATGTTTCGGGTCGAATCTCGCCACGCCCGCGCTCAAAGACAACTTGTAGCGAGGCTCTTCCGCGCTCGCTTCCTGAAGATGACTTTCCAACCGGCGCAGGATCACGTCCTGATCTTGACAAGAAGCTTCCAAAGCTAATACGGCAAATTCATCGCCGCCCAGTCGAGCCAGGATGTCCGAGTTGCGAAACGTCCGTTCCAGCGCGCCCGCAGTGCGGACCAAGGCAACGTCTCCCTCTCTGTGCCCGTAGGTGTCGTTGATATTCTTGAGTTGATC
>Ga0209517_10000753_pt1 | contig 53392 bp, 45 predicted proteins | sample PeaSoiMetSII2010_FD_187695 | JGI IMG/M metagenome (GOLD analysis project Ga0209517, IMG submission 187695) | Peat soil microbial communities from Weissenstadt, Germany - SII-2010 (SPAdes) (version 2) | ecosystem: Environmental > Terrestrial > Soil > Wetlands > Peat | place: Germany...
TCCACCAAGGGTGATCGCATCGCTTATACCTCCACGCGTCGCACTGGCCAGGACACCGACGTGTGGGTCATCGACCCGCTCGATGTGAAGTCCGATCGTCTGCTCACCAAGCTCAGCGGCGGCGGGTGGGAACCCGCCGATTGGTCGCCGGATGATTCCAAACTCCTTGTAACCGAAGGGATTTCGGTCAATGAAACCTACCTGTGGCTGTTTGATGCTGCTACAGGGGAGAAGACCGAACTTACACCGCGCAATACAAAGGAAAAGATCGCCTATTCCAACGCCCGCTTCAGCAAAGATGGCCAGGGCATTTACTTTACTTCAGACAAAGATTCCGAATTTCAACGGCTCTCGTACCTTGATTTTTCCACCAAACAAACCAAAGTGCTCACCGGCGGCATTCCTTGGGACGTTGATGAATTTGCTCTCTCCTGGGATGGCCGGAAGATCGCCTTCCTTACCAATGAAGACGGCCTTAGCGCGCTTCATCTCCTGGACACGGCCACCGGCAAAGAGCTGCCTGTACCAAAACTCCCGGTCGGCTTGGTCAGCGGGCTCTTGTGGCACAAAAACAACCGGGAAATTGCCTTCGGTATTAGTTCGGCGAGCTCTCCTGGTGATTGCTATTCGCTGGATGTCACCACCGGAAAATTGGATCGCTGGACCTACAGTGAGACCGCCGTCAAAACCGATGGCTTCCGCGAGCCAGAACTGGTGCGCTGGAAGGCCTTTGACGGCAAGCCGATTTCCGGATTTCTCTACCGGCCGCCAGCGAAATTCACTGGCAAGAGCCCCGTCCTGATCGAAATTCACGGCGGCCCCGAAGGACAGTCTCGCCCGGACTTCCTCGGGCGCTGGAATTACTTCGTCAATGAATTGGGAATCGCCATCATTTCTCCCAACGTCCGCGGCTCCACCGGTTATGGCAAGTCCTTCACGAAGCTCGACAATGGCTTTCTTCGCGAAGATAGCTATAAGGACATTAACGCTCTGTTCGACTGGATCGCCGCGCGGCCTGACCTCGATGCGAACCGCATTGCTGTTACCGGCGGCAGCTACGGCGGCCACATGACCCTGGCCGTCTCGACGTTCTACAGCGATCGCATCCGCTGCTCCATTGACGTTGTGGGCATGTCCAACCTGGTCACCTTCCTCGAGCACACCGAAGGCTACCGGCGCGATTTGCGCCGCGTCGAATATGGCGACGAGCGCGACCCGAAGATGCGGGAATTCCTGGAGCGCATCGCTCCCATGAACAACATCGAAAAGATCAAAAAGCCCATGATGGTCGTCGCGGGGAAAAACGATCCGCGTGTGCCCGTCAGCGAAAGCGATCAGATCGTTTCCGCTCTGAAGAAACAGGGCACTCCCGTGTGGTACGTCATGGCAAAAGACGAAGGCCACGGCTTCCAGAAAAAGGCCAACCAGGACTACGAGTTTTACGCCGACCTCGAGTTCCTGGAGGAATTTCTGCTGAAGTGAGCGGAGTAAGGGCACGGCCACGAACGGCTCAGTGCAACAATCCATCCACCTCTGCAGGCATCTACACCGCCGAGCATGGTCACAGCGGAATGTTGGAGTGCTTCTTTTTGGGGTTGGTGTCGCGCTTGTTTTCCAGGGCCCGCAACGCGGTGATGATGCGGGGGCGTGTCTCCGCCGGTTCGATTACGGCGTCCAGGTAGCCACGTTCCGCTGCAACAAATGGATTGGCAAACCGGCTACGGAATTCCGCGATCTTTTCCTGGCGCAGTTTGCTGCGCTCCGCCTCGGGAGCATTACTCAATTCCCGTTTGTAGACGATATCCACGGCGCCTTCCGGCCCCATCACCGCAATTTCCGCGCTGGGCCACGCGAAGTTCGCATCCGTGCGGATGTGCTTGGACGCCATGACGCAGTAAGCGCCGCCGTAGGCCTTGCGCGCGATCACAGTAATTTTCGGCACCGTCGCTTCTGCAAACGCAAACAAGAGTTTCGCGCCGTGCTTGATGATGCCCCCGAATTCCTGCTGCGTACCCGGAAGGAATCCCGGTACATCCTCGAAGGTAATCAGGGGAATGTTGAACGCGTCGCAAAAACGCACGAAACGCGCGCCTTTCACCGAAGCATTAATGTCCAGGGTGCCGGCAAGAAACGCAGGCTGATTCGCGACTACCCCAACCGGTCGGCCATCCAGCCGCGCAAAGCCCACCACGATGTTCTTCGCGAAATGCTCGTGTACCTCGAAGAAGTAGTGATCGTCCACCACCGCGTGGATGACATCCTTGATGTCATATGGCTTCTGCGGGTCTTCGGGAACAATTGAATTCAGTGATTCTTCGCGGCGGTCCCACGGGTCAGGAGTGTTCCGGCGCGGCGGATCCTCCAGATTATTGGAGGGGAGAAAACCCATCAGCTCGCGAAGCATGGCGCAGCAATCGGCATCGTCCCGCGCCACAAAATGCGCCACGCCACTGGTGGCATTGTGGGTCATCGCGCCGCCCAACTCTTGTTTCGTGACCTCTTCGTGCGTTACGTTCTTGATCACGTCCGGGCCCGTAACGAACATATAAGAGGTGTCGCGCGTCATGAAAATAAAGTCGGTGATGGCAGGCGAATAAACGGCGCCGCCCGCGCACGGCCCCATCACCGCGCTGAGTTGCGGTATCACGCCGCTGGCGAGCGTATTGCGCAGGAAAATGTCCGCATATCCTGCCAGCGAAGCCACGCCCTCTTGAATGCGGGCGCCGCCGGAGTCGTTCAAGCCGATTACCGGCGCGCCATTACGCATGGCCAGGTCCATAATCTTGCAAATCTTCTGCGCATTGGTTTCGGAGAGCGATCCGCCAAACACCGTGAAATCCTGCGCGAAAACGTACGCCAGCCGCCCGTCGATGCGGCCAAAGCCGGTCACAAATCCGTCGCCCATGGGGCGCGTCTCCGCCGAGCCAAAATCCACGCAACGGTGGCGCACAAACTTGTCCAGCTCTTCAAATGTGCCCTCATCCAGCAAGAGGTGTATGCGCTCCCGCGCCGAGAGCTTGCCCGCTTTATGTTCGCGTTCACGGCGTTCCGCGCCGCCGCCCGCTTCCGCCTCCGCGGACATTTTGCGAAGCTGCTCTACGCGCTCCGCTTTCACGGTTGAGTCCCAGGTCACGTGATTTTTCTCAGCCAAGCGTTCCTCCCTCGGGCGGGTCCTGCTTCGGCGCGAAAATCAGCACGGCCAGATGCGTGGCAAGCCACACTGTACCCAGTAGCAGAATCACACCCAACAGGATTTCCGCCGCAATCGCGCCCGCTCGCGGCAAGGGCGAGGCAATCGACGTCACGTAGAGCGTGGCGCGTTCCAGGATCACCATGGCGCTCAGCGTCATGGCCACGATCATCAGTGTCGTCAGGATGGAGGCGAGAACCTGTCTCATAAGCGCCGGGCGAACTCGGCAAAACAGCAGCCAAAGCATAGCGCATTCGCCCGAAAATCTGAACGCGCAGCAGGTCAGCCTGGCCGCGTTGTTCGGCGCTCCCAAAACCTGCTCAGTAGGATTAGGTAAGAAAGGGCGGAAGGCGGCCGGTTCAGCGCAAGCCGGACCAATCGTCCGCTACCAGAATCGAATCGCTGGGATTTGAAGGGTCATACTTCACGCTGGCCGGCTGTCCCGCCACCAGCCGCTCGAAGCGCACCTGGCTTTCCAGCCCGGTAATATCCTGCGCGGTGTGATACGTCACGCCCGATATCGAGTAACTGTAGGACACCAGATGGCGCGGTCCATTGTTCGCCAGCGGGCGTGGCCGTGAGCCGAGCAGTCCCCGCCGCGCTTCCACCACCGGCGCCGGGTGCTCCGCGAGCTCCACCACCTGGCCCTCGGCGATTCTCCCAATCAGGTTCAAGTGCAGCCGCCGCTTGCGTTCTTCCGCTTCTGTATCCACGGCGGGGCGCACGAACGCATACACGATCAACAGAATGGCCGCAAGGCTCCCGCCCACCAGCGCGAGCAGCAATTTCCAATCGGCGAGCAGTTCTTTCAACGCTCTACCCCTTGCAGATGAATAATTCGGGACTGAAGTCGAACAGGAAGGCACGCCTTGCGGCAACGCACCCTGGAGTATGCAAGACCTGCTTGTTCCCCACGACCTCTTATCTTACAGAATGGTGCGCGATTCTGCGAAGTTAAGAGCGCGGAGGATGCACCGGATTGCGCAACACGCCAACACCCGCCACCGAAACTTCCACCGTATCCCCCGCGGCGAGCGGTCCCACTCCCGCCGGCGTCCCGCTGGCAATCACATCGCCGGGGAACAACGTCATCATCCGCGATATCCACCGCACCAGGAACGCCACGGGATACACCATAAGTGATGTGCGGCCCGATTGCCGGCACGCACCATTCACGCGCGTCTCCACCAGGATGTCCCGCGGATCCAGTTGTGTTTCGATGTGCGGTCCCACCGGGCAAAAAGTGTCAAATCCCTTGGCGCGCGTGAACTGTACATCGCTCTTCTGCAGGTCCCGCGCGGTCACGTCGTTAACGCAGGTGTAGCCCAGGACATAAGAGAGCGGATTATCTTCATCTCCCAGATGCGCGCATTCCTTGCCTATTACCACGCCCAGCTCGCCTTCATGCTCTACGCGATTGGAGTAGCGCGTCAGGACTATGGGCGCCTCCGGGCCAATGATGGAAGAAGGCGGCTTCAGAAAGATGAGCGGCTCTTTGGGAATCTCGTTGCCAAGCTCAGCCGCGTGCGCCGCGTAATTGCGCCCCACGCAAACAATCTTGGAAGGCTCCACTGGCGCCAACAATCGGCACTCCCTCGCAGGCCACGCCCGATTGCCTGCGGTCCACTTCCGCCACGGCATCCCGTCGATTTCGCGGACGCTGTCGCCTTCCAGCAGGCCATAGCAAGCCTCGACATTCCTTTGCAAATTGCTTGGAAATCGAAAGCGGCAGAATCTCATTTGCGGCGGGCCCGTTCAGTGATGGGGATGGGAAATATCCGCAGACCGGACTTTCCAGATAATCATGCCAATCCACGAAAGCGTAGCGAAGATCAGGTAAACCACCGCCCCCAGCACGAAAACGTGGAAGGAACTATATTTTTCGTCCAGCAAAACAAACACCATGCACAACAAGCGGTACGTGATGCTCAACAGCGTCCATGCCAGCAGCCCTGATACCAGGAGATCTCCAGGGCTACGGTAAAACCTCAGTATGGGAAGGCTTGCAAAGAACACCAGCCCAACTACTGCAATGATATTTCGCTCCAGCGCCAGCCGCTCGAGAAGCGGCACGCGATTGGCCAGCACCAGCCACATCGCAAAAATAAGCGACAGGCAGATCCCTGTGTACATCCCCACGCGCACCGGCACATTTCGCAGGAACATCAGCCAACGATAGCCAGGTAGCTGGACGGACTCTGGCATGGGTGCTGGACTCCCCTACCAATTACTCTCTTATTTCGAACCCGGGGCTACGGAGAAGGTTGTGCCACATCCACGGCCACCGCGGCACTGAACGCACTTTCATTCCCGGCGCGGTCCACAGCGGTGACCGTATACCAGTAGCGTTTCCCGGACGAAACACTGTTATCACGATAAGCAGGTGTGGGCAAGAGAGCCGGCGAGAGAACCTGCCCCTGCGTGCCTTCCTGTTCACTCCGATACACCCGATAGCCGGCCAAATCCGTTTCCATGTTGATGGACCAGGACAGGTCTACAACCCATGAGCCCGCTCCACTCCCCGGAACTACCGCGGCAACGATTTCCTGCGGCGCTGCCGGGGGGAAAATGTTTCGCGGCGTCACCACGACAGCCTGTGAGTCCCCCGATTCCCGCTGGACTCCCTCGGCAACTACAACACTCCTCACTAGATAGACGTAGGTCTTGCCGTAGTCGAATCCCGTATCCAGAAATTCCGGTGCGGTGGTGGACGCCAGTTGCACCGGCCGCGACTTCCACAGAGCTTGCCCTAAATCCTTCGTGGCCGCCGCCGCGCTCGCCGCGTCCAGCTCGCCCCGATAGACATGGAACTCTTGAATCTGACTCAGCGGCTCGCCTCCCGACGTCTTGACCGGCGCCGCCCAGTTCAGTTGGATTCCTCCTTGCATCACGCGCACGTCAAGAGACTCGATCCGCGCCGGCACGGCATACACCTGGAGGGTAACATCCTTCGAATCTGCGGACGTCTTCTTGTCGGAAACTCTTGTACGCACACGGTACGCCAAGGTTTCGCCCGCATGCTCTTTGACTTCAACCGCGGATACGGGGTCGCGGAATTCCACTTGGCCGTCTCGCACGTACTTGCCGATCAGTGAGCCCGGAACCGTGTCCACCACGCGGAAGGATTTCGCGTCCGGCGTGCCATCCGCTTTCATGCTGCCACGCAAAATCTCCAGCGTCGGCACCTCTTTCAGACTTTCCCCACGCACGCTCTTTTTGGGCATCGTGAATGTCAGCAGCACGGCGTCTCCCGCTTGCTGCGCTGTCAGGTCGCTGATCGCCGTGGGAATCGGCGGGGACGGGGGCAGCGGCTCTCCCGGAGCGCCGCACCCGCTTGCAACAGAGAGAACCAGCAAGAGAATGAGTAGAATTGGAAAATACGGCGAGCGCTGCTTGGGTGCTCTGCGTCTCGCCACCTTTGGAATTGGCATCTGCAATCGTCTGCCGTTACAGGATATACCGGCTCAGATCCTGGTTCTTCACGATGTCCGCCAGTTGCTTGTCCACGTAAGCGGCGTCAATCTTCACCGATTTCTTCTTCAAGTCCGGCGCTTCGAACGACAGCTCATCCAGCACCTTTTCCAGAATCGTGTGCAAGCGCCTGGCGCCGATGTTTTCCGTCTGTTCATTCACGCTCGTCGCGAATTTTGCGATGGCCTGAACGGCATCTTCGCTAAACTGCAGCTTCACGCCTTCCGTATCCAGCAGCGCGATGTACTGCTTGATGAGCGCATTCTTGGGCTCGGTCAGAATCCTCACGAAATCTTCTTCCTTCAGGGATTGCAACTCCACGCGAATGGGCAGCCGCCCCTGGAGTTCCGGAATCAAGTCGGAAGGCTTGCTCACGTGAAACGCGCCCGCCGCGATGAACAGAATATGGTCCGTGCGGATCATCCCGTAGCGCGTGTTCACGGTCGTGCCTTCGATAATCGGCAGAATATCCCGCTGCACGCCTTCCCGCGACACGTCCGGGCCGTGCCCCGCTTCGCGCCCCGCCACCTTGTCGATTTCATCGATGAAGATGATGCCCATCTGCTCGGCGCGCTCGACGGCGACGCGGGTCAGTTGATCCATGTCCAGCAGCTTGTTTTCTTCTTCCTGAATCAGGTACTCGAACGCGTCCGCCACGGACATCTTGCGTTTCTTTTTCTGCTGTCCAAAAATGCCGCTCAGCATGTCCTTCAGGTTGACGTCCATCTCCTCAATGCCCTGGTTGGAGATGATCTCGAAGGAAGGCATCGCGCGTTCGCGTACTTCCAGGTCCACCATGCGCTGGTCCAGCTTGCCTTCGCGCAGTTGTGCGCGCAGCTTTTCCCGCGTGCGTTGCGTCTGCTCCCGCTGCGCCAGCAGCTCGCTCTCGCTTGTTCCCGCCGGGGCGGGCGGAAGCGGAGGCAGCAGCAAATCGAGCACGCGCTCTTCCGCGGCCTGCTCCGCGCGATCCGCCACTTCATCCAGCTTTTCCTCGCGGACCATGTCAATGGATGTTTCCACCAGGTCGCGCACCATCGATTCGACGTCGCGCCCCACGTAGCCAACCTCGGTGTACTTGGAGGCTTCCACCTTCACGAAAGGGCATCCGGCCAGCCGCGCCAGGCGCCGCGCAATTTCCGTTTTGCCCACGCCGGTCGGACCGATCATCAGAATATTCTTGGGCAGAACATCCTCTGCCATTTCCGGCTCCAGCTTTTGCCGCCGTACGCGGTTGCGCAGCGCCACGGCCACGGCCCTCTTCGCCGCTGTCTGCCCGACGATGTATTTGTCCAATTCCGTCACGATTTCCCGCGGCGTCATGTCGTCCAGCGCCGGGAGCAAGGCCGGATCTTCCGTCCTGCCCGTGCCATTTCCGCCCGGGAGTAGAGTTATTTCTTTTTCTGGCTTCATGGCCATATACGTTCAAGTCCTTGCATGCTCGGGGCGATGCGCGCCTCAAGCGCCCTGCCAATCTCTCGCCCGATGAAACGTCTTCGATTTGCTGGAAGACATTTCAGAAATGCTTCTTAGAGGGTCGGAGCTTCAGCTCCGACATCAAGATGCCCGCTAGAATGGGCTTCAGCCCCTGAGGATACTCTTCCCTTCCAACCGAATCCACTTATGCGACAAACTCTAGATTTCTTCTACCGTAAAATTCTCATTCGTGTAGATGCAGATTTCGCTCGCGATGCGCATGGCTTCCAGCGCCAGTTCTTTCGTCGTCAGCTTCGTGTGCTTCACCATGGCGCGCGCCGCGGCCAGCGCATACGGTCCGCCCGAACCGATGGCGCATATTCCGTCGTCGGGTTCGATCACGTCGCCATTCCCCGAGAGCACAAACGTCGCCTTTGCATCGGCCACGATCAGCAGCGCTTCCAGATGACGGAGCGCACGGTCCTTGCGCCATTCCTTCGCCAGCTCCACCGATGCCTTCTGCAGATTCCCCGAATGTTCCTGGAGCTTCCCCTCGAACCGCTCGAAAAGGGAAAGCGCGTCCGCGGTTGATCCGGCAAACCCCGCAACCACTTTGTCATTGAACATCCGCCGCGTCTTCCGCGCCGTGTGCTTCAACACATGATCGCCCAAGGTCACCTGGCCATCGGCAACAAGCACCACCTTGTTCTCTTTCCGCACACACAGCACCGTCGTGCCGTGTCTCTGCGGCTCCCCGGAGGCATGTCTCATCCCGTAAGTATACCGCGTTGCCTGATTCTGGTCATAGGACACGCCGCGCACTTCACGGCAATTCAATTGGTGGGAATTTCGCGGAAAGAAAGCACCTGAAAGGATGGCGGCTGCAGGGCCGTGTTGATCCAGCAACTGTTGTAGAAAATGCCGTTGCCCCCGGCGTTCAAGGCGTTGAAGGTCGCCGTGCCCATCGTCGTCAGCGGATTTGGAGGAGACACGGTCGTGTCCAGAGTCTGCGCGACGAATATTCCGCCGTCATATTCACCATTGCCGCCGCCGGGCCCGCCGGCGAAAGTAAGATTCCCAGCACCCACCACCAAAACCATCCCTCGCCAGCCCGCATTCGGATTCGAGACAAGGTTCCCGGTCACGACCAACAGGCCATACCCGGTGAAATTGTTCAGGGTGAGATTGCCGTTCACCACCACGGTCATGGGGTTGGTCGCGGACATCGCGGCCGGCATGTCTGAATCGCTTGCGTTCCTGTTCAGCACGAGGTCCGCGTTTTGCGAAATCGTTTGCACCATGCTGTTTAGATTGGCCGGGGTAATCATGACCGGATTGAGAGAAACCTGATCCTCGATGCTTAAGCTGGAGGCATGGTGGCGATGCCGGGACTCCCCCGTATAGTTTCCTTGCAAAGCCAGGGGGATGGCGCTCTGAATCACATTGTAGTCGGTGGGGGGTGACAGCATATCCGTAACCCCGATAGCCCATGTGGGTGCGGCTGACGGTGTGCAACTGGGTGCTGTCGAATTGGGTCCTGAACCGTCGTTGCCACTGATTTGGAAAGTAGGGGTTGTTGCGCTCGTGGGCACCTGGAAATTAATCCCAGGAGACGCGGTACCGGAGCTCGACATGACCAAAGTCGCGGGGGCCTTCACACCGAAATAGAGTGGCGCCACCAGATACTGTACGAGTTTCTGCGTGTTGTTTGGCAAAACCGCCAACGCGGTGACCTCTAGCGCTTGGCCTGAAGTCGGGCTTGATCCCACGATTAAGCCTGCCTGAAGCGTTCCGTCTGCGGCCTGATTCGCAGGGTCGTAATTCAGCGGTGTTGTGTTGTCAATGTAACCGTTCCAATCCACATCAATCCCTAAAGGAGTCGACAGAGACTGTTCCGTCGCTGGCGTTATGCGGACCCATTTGTAGAGGGGACCCGGAAGTCCGGCCACAGGGAAAACGGAGTTGACGGTTTGGACGTTCGCGCCGCTCAGCGCCCATCCGAATTCCGTTTGATACTCGTTATCGGGATACTGCGCTGGGTTTGCACTCGTTGGATCTACCGTCTCACCGTTAGCAGGATTGAGAATATAGAGCACCTGCGTCAGCCCAAAATTGGGAGCGCCACCCGGCGTGAACAAAGCAGGAAAGCTGTTGCTCATGTTCAGGTAGTTGGCATTCTTCCAAAGGAGCCGGCCGCGGCCCTCCTCGAGGCCAGCGACTCCCGCGTAATACGCACTCGTGGAAGTGCGGTAATTTCCAGTCAACGCGCTGTCTGTTCCCTGGGAAACAACAAGCGCGATCGCCACCACGCTGATCAAGAGCAGTGCAAAAATGGCGATCAGCAGGGCTGCCCCGGCTTCCGGGCGTCTGTTCTCGATTTTGCGTTCCTCGTTCATCTGCCAATCTGCCTGCCGCTTGCGTTCAGTACGATGGATTCGCCCGGTGTCCTCTCCCATTCAGTTCCACGAGCTTTAACATATGCGTTTGCGCGTCGGGTTGTTGCGTCATAACGATCAGAGTGATGTCCACGTCGCGGATGTTTGCGGGCGAATTGCTGGCTCCCGCCGTGGGGCAGGGCGCCGGGCCCGCAGACGTGTCACACGTGTACTGGAAAATAGGTACCGGCTGCCCGCTTGGAAACATGAGCGGATACGTAGCGGTGATTTGCGCGAGTTGGCCCGTGGCGTTGTTCATCACGTTCGTGAGAAACGGCACCATCACCCCGGCCGCCGAAGTCGGCCCCCACGGATCGCCGCCGGTCTTAGGTACCACGGCTCTGTTCAGCGTGGTTCCCTGGAGTTGATAGCGAATCCAACTCACTGTACCGTTCACGGTAGTTTCCAAAATCAGATCGAAATCACCGGGCGTCAAGCAAGTGCCTCCGCCCCCCGTACCCACCAGGCAGGAACTCGTTGGGTAGCTCGGGCTCCAGGCCACCGGGCTGGCGACGTACGCCGCCGCATTCGCGGGGATGACGGAGAACATTCCGAGTGAGGGGTATCCGGAATCATTGACGTCTCGCGCGATTTGATCGAGGGCCAATCGCGCTTCCTGAAACGATCCCGAGAGCTGGTTCTCACTCGCGTATCTCTCTTGTGAGAGTTGCAGCAGTTCAAACATGGCCGCGCAAATAATCAGGAAAATCGCCATCGCCACCATCAGTTCCACCAGCGAAAATCCTCGCGCATTCCGGGATGGCGTTGCTTCCTTCATTTCGACACCAGGGCATCCAGCGTGACCGGTAAAGTCGGGGTCCTCATGCCGCGCCGGAAGACGCCAAGGATAATGCGCTTCCCCGTCACGGCGTTGTTCAGCGGGTTGGTGAACGTGATCACAGCCCAACGTACATCGTTGGTCGCGCGGAAGGGATCGTTCACGTCAGTATAGGTGAAACTGTAGCCACTCACGGGCGATGCGGAAAAATCGATCAATGGCGTGTTGTTGGTGTCAAGCACTACGGGGCTTCCAACGGCCTGCAGCGGCTGCGTCGGATCTCCTATGGAACAAGTCGTGCTGGGAGGGCACAAAACCCCCAGCGGGTCCATGAACGTTGTGCTGCTCATGGGAACTTCCCGCATCGCCTCCAACTGTCGTTGCGCCAGCACCAGTGCCGTGGCGTCATTGCGATTGTTCGAGTTCAACATCACCGAAACCGGCACGAGTTCCGCGACTGCCACCAGGCCGACCAGAATCACGGCCGTGGCGATCAGCATCTCCGTGAGCGTGAACCCACGCTCGCATTTCCTCGAATTGGATGGCCGTTTCATGCCACTCCGTTTCACCGCACCTGCTGCCAGTATCCCGACGGATCCGCCGTCCAGATCTGGATGGAACCCGCCGTCATCAGCAATACCGCGCGATAGCCCGCATCCGGCGCAATCGCGCTGCTCAGATAGAAAGCGTTGACGTTTGCCGAAGTCACTGCACCCCGCGCATCAAACGTGATCACCGCGCTACTCGGCGATGGTGTTGCCGCCACCGTCCCGTTGACCGCCTGCGAAAGCAGCGTGCCCGTTTGCGGAACAGTACCCGCGTCCACCAAATTCCCCGATGATCCCAGCAGGATCATCTTGTCCCCGGTGCCCTGCGGCCCATTCCCGGCCCAGACGATTGTCATGGTCGGATCGCCGGCGTAGGGCTGCACCTGGCAGTTCACCTGCTTATTCAAGCGTATGGCCTCGTATCGCGAAAGCCGCAAGATGTCCGCCATCTGCGAAGCCGAGTTCGTCAGCAAATACGAGTGGTACGCCCGGAGGAATGCCGGCAGACCGATGGCCATTAAAATCAGGGCCACTGCCAGCGTCACCACCAGTTCGGTTAAGCTGAACCCGTACTCTCGCCGTGACGCGGAATGTGCGTCGACCATACGCCGTTTCATGCAATCCCATACCTTGCATCGCCCTGCGGTGCGAATTCCGGCTCTATTTTGGACTGGGACACCTAAATTAGCAGGATTCTGGACCCGTAGATAGCCGCTACCCTTCTGGGTATTATTTAGCTATTTACACCCTTGGCGGGACGTCCGGCCTCCGCCAAGCCGCCCGGCTTCCCCTCACCCCCAAGGCCGGGGCACTGACAGTCTACTTCTTGTCAGTCACCTTCCCTTTGGATTCTTTGTAACGCCTCTCCAATCCCTCTTTCGTGAAGAAATCCGCCGGGAGCTTGGGACTCACTTTGCAGGAATTATAAAACAGCTGGTAGGTTCGCCGGTCATTGTGCAGCCGGTTCACCTGCATGGGTATCTGGACGCCGTCATTCGGCTGGTAGTTCGTCAGAATGGTCACGTCCTCATCCATTTGGCCGGTATCCGCATCCTTGCTGGTCACCACGACGCGCGAAGGCAGGTGCGTGGCATGATCCAGGGCCACGCGGATGGAGCCTTCTTCACCACGGTTCGTAATCTCCACCCAATCCACCTGCCACAAGTCCACGGCTGTGGTCCCGGTGTACCGCAGGAACACATCCGGCTCATTCACTTTCAGGAGCAACACATTGCGAAAATGGTTCTTCGCCGCCTCTTGAAAATTGGAGACAGCGCCGGCCGCCGCTTCGTTCACCCCACTCTTGTCCAGGGTCCATCCTTCGCTCCCGGAAAATACCTGGATAAATACGCCACCCTTGATCGGAAGAATTCCGACAAACACTGCCAACGGGCCGCCCTTCGTGCTGTTGACCACATACTCGGTACGGTTCTTGTCGGGGAAATGCCAGTAGTTGTGATAGTTGGCATCTCCGGCCCGGTCGCCATTATGATCGAATTCCGCCAGGCGCCCCTCGCATTCCACGTCTGTATAATCCCGGAATGCGGCGCCCCCCAGAGCCTCAATTGCTTGCTGCAAAAGCTGCTTCGCCTTCGCCGCGCTCTTCTCCGGATCCCATATCTCCGGGTTCTGTGCCTTCACGCCTGGCGCGAGCAGCACCAGGGCCAAGACCAGCCCCACGCAGCTTTTTGCCAACTTCATCCGCACAATACCGAGCCTCCATTCACATTCAATATTTCGCCGGTCATGAAATTCGCCAGCTCCGAAGCAAGAAACAGGATCGGCCCCGCGACTTCTTCCGCGGTCCCCGGCCGCCCCAGGGGAATCACGCTGGCTGCCATTTTTTGTCCCGCCTTCGTATTCAGCACCGGGTTCGACATGTCCGTGGCCACCCAGCCTGGCGCCACGCAGTTCACCAGAATTCCGTGGCGCGCCAACTCCGTCGAGAGCCCTTTCGTCAGGCTGATGACCCCGCCCTTCGACGCCCCATAATGCGCATGGAATGATTCGCCGCGTTGTCCCGCCGTCGAGCTAATCGTTATTATCTTCCCCGATCTTTGCGCGATCATCTGTGGCACCACAAAGTGAATCACCGAATAGACGCTCTTCAGATTGATGCGCATCATGTCGTCCCACTGTTTTTCCGTCATATTCTCAATGGGCAGGTCTTCCACATTCCACACACCCGCGTTGGCCACTAAAATGTCCAGGCGCCCCAGCCGGGTGATCGCGTGCTCCACCAGCTTCTTGTTCTCCGCCTGCTTCCCGGCATCAGCCTTGAACGCCTCCACGCGCGTGCCGTGCTTCGCGGCCTCCTGCTCCAACAGTTTTGCGGCTTCTTTGGCGGAGTTATAGCTGAAAATCACGTCCGCACCAGCCTGGGCAAACAGCTTCACGGTTGCCGCCCCGATTCCCCGCGATCCTCCCGTTATCAATGCCGCCTTTCCTGCCAGTGAAATCATGATTCCCCCATTCTCAGATTCATAAATTCGGTGCCTGGTTGGCCTTATCAGGTACTGTTTCCGGCGGCTACCGCGCTGGCGCAACCCCGCGCGCTGCCTGTGCCGCCGCTACAAACTCTTCAAATAGCTTGCTCGCCAGCGGGTCTCCCGGCATGCGTTCTGGGTGCCATTGCACCCCGACCACCCAATTCGCGTCCCCGGTCCATTCCACGCTTTCCACGATGCCGTCCTCTGCTTGACCCGTGACCCGTAGATTGCGCCCGGGCCTTTCGATGGATTGGTGGTGCGAGCTGTTCACCACGGCGTGCGTCGCACCCGCCAACTTGGCCAACTGGCTGTCCGCAGTAAAGCCGACCTCGTGTTGCGGATCTATCGGCGCCTCAGGTACAACATCCTTTTTGCGGTGCGGGATTTTCGTGCTCGTTTCGCTGCGCAAATCCTGGATCAGCGTTCCTCCAAGAAATACATTTAAAAGTTGGCATCCATAGCAAATCGCCAGCACCGGTTTCCGTGACTCAAACGCATGGCTCAGAATGGCGCGATCCGTGCGTTCCCGCGGCAGGTCGGCTGGCGCGGATTTGCCTTGATTCACGGCACCGTATTCGCCCGGCTCAACGTCGGCTGGGCTTCCGGGCAGGACAAAGGCATCCAGCCCTCGTAATTGCCCCACCAAAGTCTCCGTATTAGCTAGGGAGAGAAGAGCCGGTTCGCCGCCAGCTCTTCTCACGGCTTCCAAGTAATTGTGAATTTTCGGCAGGTTTCCCTCGGCCTCCTCCTGCGAAGTCCGCCAGGGGATGCCGATCCTCGGTCGGTTGGGGCCGCTGAGCGTCATAGAACCCAGCATCGTAGCATCCCGGCGCAAGGGCCAGCAACCCGGCCCCCTAGGCGGGAAATAGCGCTAGAGTCCCAGCGATTCTGAGCCATACACGGAAGCGTAAAGGCTGGCGATTACTGCCTTGTTTTCACTGCGCCGAGGTGCCGTCGAGGATGGGATGATCTCTTCCAATTAGCATCCGCCCGGGCTGGCCGTTGAGGTCGAAAACGACCACTTCATTCTCTCCGGCGCGCAGCCAGGGGCCTGGGACGTACAGGGTCTTCTGGGGGCCAATACTCCAGATCCGGCCGAGGGGCAGGCCATTCAGCCAAACCGCGCCCTTTGCGAAGGCGCTGGTATCGAGAAAGGTGTCTGCGGGCGCATCAACATGAAAAGTAGCACGGTAGAAGCACGCGCCTTCGCAGGAGGTGCGCGCAAACGGCAGCTTCGCGGGTTCCGTCATCGGTAGAGGGTAGATCTCCCAGCCGAGCAGCGGCTTGCCAGCCAGCGTAACCTGCTTGGTGATGCCCTTGCGTTCTCCCCGCAGCACAACGGTGAAGTTGATCCGGCTCGTATTCTCGACCAGGATGTCCAACTGCGCACCTTCCGGCGGCACCTTTAGCCCAAGGTGATTCTGTCCGCGCCGCCGATCCAGCGTGCCCGCCAGCTTGCCACCAAGAAACACCTGCGCATAGTCGTGGAGTTCGTCAAGGACAAGTTCCCCTCCGTGGGGTCCGTCGAGATGCTTGCGATAAAGAATGTAGCCATAGGCTTGGTCCAGATCTTCCATGCTCAGGACTTGTTCAGAGTGGACCGGAGGCGGAAGCACCTTCCATAGCGAGACCCCTTCTTCCAACTTGAACTCCGGGATTTTAGTTGCCGGTGGCACAGGCGGCACAGCCGGCGGCGTGGCTCCCGTCGCCTTCGCGATGACGTCGCGGAAAGTGAAGTATTTCGGCGCGGGGTGGCCGCTCTCGTCGAGCGGTGAGTCGTAATCATAACTGGTGACATCTGGCTCGTAGTTCTTGCCGTCGCTGTTGGCGCCATTCATCCAGCCGAAGCTGGTGCCCCCGTGAAACATGTACAAACTGACGGAATAACCCTCGCGCAACATCCAGTCCAGGTTGGCGGCTTCATTGGCCGCGTTGGTCTTGGCGTGTTTGCCGCCCCAGTGATCGAACCAGCCGTCCCAATATTCACTGTTGAAGAACGGCCCGTTGGGGTGGACCTTCTTTTCAATGGCGAAATTCTTCTTCGCTGCACCGGCATCGCCGCCGCCAAAGTTGATGCCCACGGGCAGGTCGGGAAGCGAGCCTGCGGCAATCTCGTTCGCTCCGTCGGCCGTGTAGAGCACCGATTGCGTGAACCCTGAATCCACTAGCATGCGCCGAAGCTGCTCCATGTAGGCGTGATCATTGCCGAAGGAGCCGTACTCATTTTCCACCTGCACCAGGATAATCGGGCCACCACTCCCGATCTGCAGCGGGGCCAACTCCTGCCCGAGGCGCTTGATCCACCGGCCGGTAGGCTCAACATACTTCGGATCGCTGCTGCGGACGACGATGGAATGATCTTTCAGCAGCCAGGCAGGGTACCCGCCGAACTCCCACTCGGCGCAGGCATAGGGGCCGGGGCGCAAGATAACGTACAAGCCTTCCTGCTGCGCTTCGCGAATGAACTCGGCGACGTCGTTGTTGCCGGAGAAATCGTACACGCCCGGGCGGGGTTCATGCACATTCCAGAAGACGTAAGTGGTGACGGTGTTGAGTCCCATGGCTTTGGCCATGCGAAAACGGTCACGCCAGTAGGCGCGCGGGATGCGCGCGTAGTGCATCTCACCGGAGATAATCTGGAATGGTTTGCCGTTAAGAAGGAACTGGCCGTCGTGTACGGTGAAAGTTCCCGGCACAGCTTGCTGCTGCGCTGTCGCGGCGGAAGAAAAGATTGTCAGAGCGACAAAGAGGAAAAGGCATACCCATTTGGTATTCATGACCCCCAGTTTGCACCCGCGAGAGCGCGTTGCCAAGTTCTACGGTAGTGGCTCAGTTTCCGAGTAGCCGACCATCCCACCAGAATGGGGAACTTTGTGATCGCCGATTGCGTACCACGAGAATGCGCCTATTAATCCTTCTCGGAGTTGCTTTCCTTTGCTCCTGTCCCACCATTGCTCAGCCGGACCACCACTTGACAGGCAGTTCTCAAGCGCAGAATCTGCCATCCGATAGCAAAAACCCGGCGGCCAAGCCTGCTCCCTTCCCACTACAGCTCGAAATGCGCGTGCCGTTCCAGCCCACGGCGTTCCCCAGCGGGCCGCATTTCTATGTCATGTACGAGTTGCATCTGACGAACTTCGGGAGAAGTCCCCTTTCCCTGAGCCGTATTGAGGTGTTCGACGCAGATGCGGCAGCCGCTCAACCGCTTGCGGCCTTCGAGGCAGAGCAACTCGAAGCCATGTTGCAGCCCCTCGGCGGTAAGACGCTTTCTGACCCCAAAGAAAGGCTCGTAATCGCCGATGGCCAGTGCGCCATCGCTTTTATGTTCGTAACATTCGACCGCAACTCGCATATTCCTGGCAGACTGCTTCATCGTGTGAGCACGGCCGAATCAGCAGCGGAAGGCGCGGTCATCGCTACAAATCACACGGAGTTGCATGTGCTCGGGCCGCCGCTAGAAGGAGCAAACTGGCTTGCAGACGATGGGCCCAGTAATGATCAGGACAATCATCATCGGCGCGGACTTATCGTTATTGATGGGCGGTTGGTGGACTCGCGACGCTACGCGATCGACTGGAAACAGATCAGCGACGGTGCTTCATTTTCTGGCGACGCCCGGGATGTGCATTCCTACTATTCCTATGGGAAAGCAGTGCTGGCCGTTGCCGATGGCCGTGTTGTCACGGCAAGAGACGGCCTCCCCGATAACATCCCCGGACACGGCGAATCGTTCCACCCTGCTGTGCCGATTACGTTGGAAACAGTTGCGGGAAACACCATCACGCTCGACCTGGGTGGCGGTCAGTTTGCCTATTACATGCATCTGCAACCGGGAAGTTTGCGCGTGAAGGCAGGGGACCTCGTGCGGCGCGGCCAGGTCGTGGCGCTCATCGGCGCTTCCGGCGATGCCCGCGAGCCGCATCTGCATTTTGAAGTCACCACTTCGTCGAAGCTGGCGGCCGGCCATGGCGTGCCCTATCTCATCGACCGGTACCGCTGCAAGAGCGCGAATGACGGGCCAATGGAACTTCACATACACGAGTTGCCTCTGGATAAGAGCGTCGTCGTGTTCGGGGAAGACCCCGGTAAATGAAGATGAAGCACGTGCCCTGACGACAGCAAGATTTGTGTCGTGTGACGGGCCACCAGGAGACTGACGCATACCAGTCCTACGTGTGCTTCTTACCCTCAGCGCTCTTTGTTGAGGTGGCGGGGCTTCCTTTTGATGGATCCGGATTCGCGATCACTTTCGCGGCTTGTGCCGCCCGGAATTTCCGCAATGCTTCCCGATACTCTGGATATTTGACTCCCAATATCGCCGCCGCGAACAGCGCGGCGTTGATGGCACCGGGTTTTCCGATCGCCAGTGTTCCTACGGGAATTCCTCCTGGCATCTGCACAATCGAAAGTAGCGAATCCAGCCCCTTCAATGACTGCGATTCCATCGGCACGCCCAGCACGGGTAGTAGGGTCTTGGCCGCGGTCACTCCCGCCAGGTGTGCCGCGCCGCCTGCGGCCGCGATGATCACCTGCATCCCGCGCTGCTCCGCTGCTGCCGCGTATTCAAACAGCACGTCCGGCGTGCGGTGTGCGGAGATAACCCGCGTCTCGAACGGCACACCCAACTCTTTCAGTGTTTTTGCAGTGTGCTCCATCGTCTCCCAATCCGACGCGGAGCCCATGATCACGCCCACAAGAACCTTCTGTTGCGTCCCTGCTTCACCGCCTGCATTGTTTTTCATGTGTCTCGGTTTCCGTCCTGATGCGTCTCTCTCTCACAAAAGAGAACGCCGGCTCTCTGGCCGGCTTAGGATCGCGATAGCTCCTCATTTTACGGACTTTTTCAGCCCGATGCGACTTTTCTGCGCTCCTTCCACGCCTGCCGCAGCTGCCCCACCAGATACAGCGATCCGGTGATGAACACCGCGTCCTCCGGATTTGCTTTTTCCAGTGCGGCTTCGAGGGCGCGTTCCGCTTCCGGGTAAACGGTGTAGCGTTCCGCGTGGTGCCCCGCCATCCGGGCTAGTTGCGTCGCGCTGATCGCGCGCGGGGTTCGCGCTTCCGTGAAAAGCACTTCGTAGGCGTACGGGAAAAGCGCGCCCGTGACTTCATCCACCGCCTTATCGCGCATCGCTCCAAACACCATGTACACCTTGCGGCCCCGAAAATTTTCTCCCAAAAACGTTGCGAGTTCCTTCGCCGCTCCGGGATTGTGCGCTCCATCAAAATACACGTCGGGCCGCGTCCCCAATCGCTCGATCCGCCCCGGCCATTCTGTTGCGGCAATGCCCTTCACGATGTTTTCGTCGCTGATGCGGTAGCCGCTTTCCTGCAGCAAGCGTGCCGCCGCCAGAGCATTCAGGGCATTCTGCAGTTGGAACCGCCCGGCCAGCCCTAGAGCCAGATTGTACGTCCGCCCCGTCGCCACTTCTTTCACCTTCGCCCGCACACAGCCTTCTTCCACCCGCTCATCTATTGCTTGAAACGCTTCGTTCGTCTCCAATACGGCGCATCGCAGCTCCCGCGCCCGTGCCAGCAGCACTTCCCTCACTTCTGGTGGCTGCGCCGCAATCACCGCAGGCACCACAGGCTTCAGAATGCCCGCCTTTTCTGCTGCAATTTCTTGCAACGAATGGCCCAGGAAGTTTTCATGATCGAAATCAATGCGCGTGATGATCGATACCACGGGCTCAACGACATTTGTCGCGTCCAGCCGGCCACCCAGGCCCACTTCGACCACGCCAAAATCCACGCGTTCCCGCGCAAAAATCTCGAATGCCAGCGCCGTCACGCTCTCGAAATACGTCGGATGCGCTCGCAGCTTTCCTTCGGCCAGCAATTCCTCGATTACGGCTTGGATCCGTGTGAAGGTTTCCGCGAACAACTCATCGCTGACCTCTTCGCCGCCCACCCGTATGCGCTCGTTGATTCGTTCCAGATGCGGCGAGGTGTTCAACCCGGTCCGGAAGCCTGCCTCCCGCAAGATGCCTTCGAGAAACGCCGCTGTCGAGCCTTTGCCGTTGGTGCCAGCAATATGCACCACCGGATACGCGCGGTCGGGCCGCCCCAGGCGCTCTGCCAGCACGGTTATGTTTTGCAGGTCGAATTTTGCGGCGGAAGCCTGCGTAGGCGCAGCCAATTCGCGGCCGAGAGAGAGAAGATACCGGACCGCGTCCTCGTAATTCATTTCAGGAGATCAGCAGGTCGAGCGCGTTGGAGATGAAACCCTTCATGTCCTTGCGATGAACCACGGCATCCAGGAATCCGTGCTCCAGCAGGAATTCCGAGCGTTGGAAGCCCTCTGGCAGCTTTTGCCGGATGGTCTGCTCGATCACGCGGGGCCCGGCAAATCCGATCAGTGCTCCAGGCTCCGCAATGTTCAGGTCGCCCAGCATTGCGAAACTCGCTGTCACGCCGCCGGTCGTTGGGTCCGTTAGCACGGAAATGTACGGCAGCTTTTCCTCGTCCAGCCGCGCCAATGCCGCGGACACTTTCACCAATTGCATCAGGCTGATCGTGCCTTCCATCATGCGCGCGCCGCCGGAACACGACACGATGACCAGCGGCTGCCGCGTTTCCATCGACAGCTCAATCGCGCGTGTCACCTTCTCCCCAACCACCGCTCCCATCGATCCGCCGATGAATCCAAACTCCATGGCGCAGCACACCACCGGCCGGCTGTTCAATTGTCCCTCAGCCGTCCGTATGGCGTCGTTCATGCCGAGCTTTTTCTGCGCATCCTTAATGCGTTTTGCATACGGCTTCGTGTCCACAAACTTCAGCGGGTCTGTCGATACCATCCCCGCATCGTGCTCCGTCCAGTTGCCATCCAGAAGCATTGCCAGCCGTTGCTTGGAACTCATTCGGAAATGGAATTGACACTTCGGGCAGACGAGCAGGTTGTCTTCCAAGTCCTTCCGGAACACGATGGCGCGGCAGGACTCGCACTTGGTCCACAAGCCCTCGGTGCGCACGCGGCGCTCTTCCGGCGGTGTGGCCTGATCGATTGCCTTTTTGTCTCGCTTAAACCAGGACATGGGAAATTTTTCAGTCTTAAGTTGTCAGTCTTAAGTTCAAAGTTATCAGTTCCAGGTCAACTTCGCCAATTCAAGAAAAGCCGCTGCGTGCGGCACCTCAAATTTCAACAAGAACCTGCAACCAACACAGAGCAGGAATCACTTAAAACTGATAATTGGAAACTGATAGCTTCAATAATCAATCCCTCGCTGTGCCAGTATACCCTTCGTATAAGGGTGTTTCACTTCTTTCATCTCCGTCACCAGGTCCGCTTCCTCCACCAGCAGCGGGTGGGCATTGCGTCCCGTGCAGATCACGTGGACCTGCTCGGGACGTTTCTTCAGCGCCTCCACCACCTTTCCCGCGTCCAGCATCTTGTAGCTGATCGTGTAGTTGATCTCGTCCAGGATCACCAGGTCGTAGTTTCCGCTGTAAATCGCCGCGCGCCCCGCTTCCCAGCACTCCTCGGCCAGCCGTATATCTTCCGGGTCGGTCTCCGCGCTTCCGATCTTCACGAACCCCCGCCCCATCGGGCGTATTTCGAATTTGTCGTCGCCCAGCAGCTTCGCCGCGTCCAGCTCGCCGTAATGCCACGAACCCTTGATGAACTGCACCATCAGCACGCGCAGCCCCTGCCCCACCGCGCGAAATGCCGCCCCCAGCGCGCAGGTCGTCTTCCCCTTGCCCGGCCCCGTGTAAACGATCAGCAATCCCTTTTCATTCGCCATTCGTGCCCTTCTCGGGCCCGCTTGTCGCGGTGAAACTCTTCTCAGTCTGGATAGTTGTGCTCCCTCAGTCAAGTTTGCCGGCTGCCCGGGAGTGGTTCTGTTGTCGATTGGCCGGGCGAACCGGAAGTTGGGCAGCAAGGGCGAAGAACTCCCTTCGGCTACTTCGTCCCCGAGCCCAGTTGACCCGAAAATGCTGACATTTTGTTGTATGATTGTCAGCAGTATCAGGTGTGCCATTGGGTTCAGGTCAAAAGTTCTGTTTTGCTATTTTTCTTTTGCTGGTTTTGCCAGCTCGCACTCCCTCCGCCAATTCCTGGAAAGGCATCGTTCACGACAAGCCGGGCCACGCCGTAGCCGATGCCACCGTTTCACTGCAAGAAACAGCGGAGAACCGCGTCTACTCTGCCAACACCTCCGCAAACGGGGAATTCTTTTTTGCGGACATCGCCGCGCTTAGCTACAGGGTCACCGTCAAGGTCAACGGCAAGACCTGGAGCGCCGTTGCTCCCCTGGTGATCAAGGATGGCGTCGCGCTCGCCGCGGACCTCGAATTATCTGCGCAGGATCAAACGCTCGTTGTAATAGCGCAAGCAAGCCCCGCTTCTCCCCAAGCCAGCGGTGGCGAGCACCTGACAGGCGGCGAAGTCTCAAGTCTTCCCCTGAACACGCGCGACTTTAGCAAACTATTGCTTCTGGCCGCCGGCACTATGACCGACACCAACGGCGCCGCTAATTTCACGCAACAATTCACCGCCAATGGACAGCGGGGCACGGCTTCCGTTTTTGCCATGGATGGCGCGGACACCAGCGACCCCGAAATGGGCGGCGCCACCTTCGCCAACTTCAACGTGGACGCCATTCAGGAGGTGCAGTCAAGCTCTGGAGTCATGCCCGCTGAGATCGGGCACGGCGCCGCGGGATTCACAAATGTGATCACCAAGTCTGGCACTAGCCAGATCCACGGAAGTGCTTTTGAGTTCGTGCGCAATGCAGCGTTTGACGCCCGGAACTATTTCGATCATGCCAGCGCCGTTGATCCGCGACGTCTGCCTCCATTTGCGCGCAACGAGTTTGGCGTTACCAACGGCGGCCCGGTGGTAATCCCCGGCATCTACGATGGCCGGAATCGCACCTTCTACTTCGTTGAGTATCAGGGTTTCCGGCAAGTCCTTGGCACCACGCAAGTCTTCGCTGTGCCCACCTCCGCGGAACGTAACGGCATCGACACCACCACTTTCACCGGCGACACCCTGACGGTTCCCGTAAGCTCAACCATCGCGCCCCTCCTGGCTCGCTATCCCCTCCCGAATGAGCCGAATGGCCCGTTCGGCGCGCGAACCTATGCCACCTCGTCAAAGGTAGTCACCGACACGGACCAGTTCTCCCTGCGCGTGGATCATCAAATTTCAGACAAGGCCACGCTCTTTACCCGGTTCAGCCTCAACCAGGTGGACGGTCCAACCACGAACCCCGATCAAACCGCCATCGACCCGAGCTTCGCTGTGAATTTCTTTGACCACCAGCGCAATGCCGCCGTGCGCTACTCACGCACAATTTCGCCTCATCTCAGCTTCACTGCAGCCTTTGGCTATATCCGCAGCACTCCCATCTTCCCCACGCAGAACCAGACCGATCCCGCGTTGACCTACGGCGACGGCCTTTTCGAGGGCTTTAATACAGCGGATGGGTCGATTACTGGCTCCTATAGCAATCTATACCAGGCCAAACTCGATATGGCCTGGGTGCGTGGCTCGCACAGCTTCAAGTGGGGCGTGGAAATACGCTGGAACAAAGACTCCACGATTTTCGGGACCAATCCCAACGGCATTTATACTTTCGGCGGGGGAACCGCCTACTCGCCGGTGCAGATCCTATCCGCAAGCGGCCTGCATAATATCCAACCGGGCGATCCTTTGCCCGACGCGCTCACCGGCTTGCTGACCGCGACGCCCTACTACTACTCCATCACCGCCGCTTCCAGTGTGACCCCGCTAGGCGACAAATTCGACGAAGCCGCGGTTCGCCGCGAGGCTTACGATTTTTATTTTCAGGATAGTTGGAAATTTTCCCCGCGCTGGATGGTGAATTACGGCCTGCGGTACGAAGTGAACAGCCGCATCAAGGAAGCCAAGCACCGTACCTCCATGGGAGTGCCCATTGGCCCGGACGGCCAGCCTGTGTCGTTTTTTGCGCCCGGCGCCACGCAGATTTTCCTCTACAATCCGCAGCCGGCCTATCCAATGGATTGGAAGGGGTTAGGTCCTCGGATCGCCGTTGACTTTGCCGCGACCAAACGGACGACGATCCACGCCGGCGGAGCCTTAACCACGATTCTGCCCAACTTGTGGCAGCAGAATTTCTTGACCGGAGGTATTCCCTTTGTTTTCCAGCCGGTGAACACCGCCCTTCCCGGCGTCAGCGTGCCCTTCTATAACACGGCGGTGCCCTTGGCACTTCCTCCGACCTACACGACCAGCGGGCAACTTCTTTTCCCCAACGGCGACAGTTCAAATGTAGCGGCCAACACCCAGATTGATTTGCAGAGATTTCAGAGCGATCTCTCCGATTTGACCCCGGGGCATGAAGTTCAACTGTTGTCGACCGGGGTCATTTCGCGCGATTTTCAAAACGGTTATATCGGAACCTACACTTTGGGCGTGGATCACGACCTTGGCGGCGTGAAGATGAGCGCCGCTTATGTGGGGACGTCAGGGGTTCATTTGTCGAGCGTAATTTATCCCAACGGCTACGCCGGTGCGGAGGCGGCTTACGCTCCGTATACCCAATTCAATTCCGCGGGACAAGCCATTGGAGGATTTGGACCCGAAGCCGTGATGGCCACCGGTTCTCACTCCAGCTATAACGCTCTGCAGACCAGCGCCACCGAAAACGCCTCACGAATCGGTTTGAGCTTTCAGGCCAGCTACACCTTTTCAAAATCGATCGATGACACCAGTGCCGTGCTCGGAGGATCTTCGTCCGGCGTGATTGCACTCACTTCCCCGCAGGACCCCAGGAATGCCCGGGCAGACAGGGGGCCCTCCACATTTGATGTGACGCACGTGTTTTCGTTGAGCCTCATCCAGTCGCTGCCGTTTGATCGCGTGTCTTTCCTGAAACCGCTGGGAAGATATGTCACCGGCGGGTGGCAGTTCCTCAACATTACTTCGCTGACCAGCGGGCCTCCTTTCACGGTCTATTCCGGAATTCAGCAAACCGGCGCTGGCGCCGGTGGAGCGGATCGCCCCGATCTTGTGTCCCTGCCCGATTTCTCCACCAGCCGCCCTGTCCGTGAAGACTATTTTGGACGGGGCTCGAACAATAGTTCGTTCTTCTACATTCCGATCAACGTGCCGGGAGGCACCGGCCCCAATCTCGGCCGCTTCGGTACCCTGGGCCGCGACACCTTTCGCGGACCCGGTTTTCATCAATACGACATTTCCTTGATCAAGAACACCCCCTTTGGACACAGGGGAAATGGCGAGCTCGGTATCCTTCAGTTTCGCGCCGAGTTCTTCAACGTATTCAACATCGTCAATTTCGGGCTGCCTTCCAATATCGTTCGCGGCAGCGGCTTCGGAATTATCAGCCATACCGCCGGATCCTCGCGCCAAATCCAGTTCTCGCTGAAACTCGTCTATTGATCTGGGGGTCTGGAAAGCGCCGACGGCCCTTACCTCAACTGCCGGGTCTTTGCACTCACTTCTGCGGAGCAGGAGCAAACTGCGCAAAAGTGATGAAATGTCCCGCAGGGTCCTTCACGCCGATTTCCGTCGCACCATAAAACGTGTTCCGCTCCGGCATGTACACTTCTGCGCGCTTCACCGCCGCCTTCACATTCTCCAGATTGTCCACCTGCACATAAAGAAACGTCGGCCCCTTGCGCACCTCCGCCCCAATCGCCGGCATATCCTTGTCCACGCTCGCATACGTCTGGTACATCACCTCCACGCCGTCTTTCTCCAGAATCACGAATCCCAGTTTGTTCCCTTCGGGCACTTCGGCGGTTTTTGTGAACCCCAATCCCTCGACCCAGAACGGCAACACGTGCTCAATCTCCTTCACAAAAAGCACGGGCGTAAGTTTCTTGACCATGACCTTATTCTCCCTCTCACTTTTTTCTGGTTTGGTCGCCCACTCCAAGGACTTGAGTGTGCCCTATCCTTCGCCCGCCTACGGCGGGAAGGGTGGGCTCTTACGACCCAACGCCACAACCCTTCTTTTCTTCCTTCCTCGTCATTCGACCGGCCACCCCCGCAAATACCTGTTGAGCGAAACCACCGGAATGCGGTACAGTCTGCATTAGTTCGTGGCGAAAGTAAAGCGAAACATGGAAAGGACCCCCATGGCATCCAACCGCCGTCTTCTTGATCTCATCTCCGTCGGGCCCGCTATGCTGCGCGACTTTGATCGACTCGGCATTCATTCTGTCCCTCAGTTGGCTAAACAGGATCCCAGGAAAATGTACGCGCGCCTCGAACGCCTCTCAGGCCAACGCCAGGACCCCTGCGTCCTGGATACCTTCGAGGCCGCAGTGGCCCAGGCGCGCAACCCACGCCTGCCCGCGGAAAAATGCCAATGGTGGTATTGGAGCCGGAAGAGAAAAGCTGCCGCCAAGTAGGGGTCCAGCACCGCTGGACCCCAAGTCCGCAAGATCGTTTAGTCTTGAGATTTTGTCCGGTAATCCTGCGTCTACAAACTCAGCGCCCCGGAATACACCAAGCGCGCCTTTCCCGTGTCTCCCCGCTCAATGCGCCCGATTCGATAGAATTTCTCGCGCCGCCGCTTCAGATCCGCTTCCACTTCCTTAACGTGCGCTGACGGCACCACGACGACCATCCCCACACCCATATTGAACGATTGCAGCAATTCATCCGTCTCGATTTCACCCAGCTTCGCCAGGTATTTGAAAATAGGAGGAATCGGCCACGCATCCAGATCAATGATGGCCTTCACCCCGCTGGGCAGCACGCGCGGAAGATTGCCCGGCAGCCCTCCGCCGGTGATGTGGGCCAGCGCGGAGACCCACCCGTGCGCCAGAATCGTCTTCAGTGCCGGCGCGTAGCAAACGTGCGGTCTCAGGAGTTCCGCTCCAATCTTGTTGCCCACTTCCGCCACGTACGTGTCCGGCTTCTGTTTGGCTACTTCAAATACCAGTTTCCGCGCCAGCGAGTAGCCGTTGGTGTGCAATCCCGTCGAAGGTAACGCCAGCAGCGTGTCCCCCGGCTTCACCGCTTTTCCGGTGAGCACCTTCTCCCGCTCCACCACGCCCACGATGAATCCCGCCAGGTCGTACTCCCCCGGCTGATAGAATCCCGGCATCTCCGCCGTTTCGCCGCCAATCAGCGCGCACCCCGCCTTCCGGCAGCAACGGCTCATGCCGTCCACAAGCTGCTCCACCACACTCGCATCCAACTTCCCCATGGCCAGGTAATCCAGGAAAAACAGCGGCTCCGCTCCCTGGACCAGGATGTCGTTGATACAGTGATTGACCAGGTCTCCGCCTACGGTCGAATGGACGCCCATCGCCATGGCGATCTTCAGCTTCGTGCCCACGCCATCCGCGCTGGAAACCAGTACCGGGTCCTTCCATTTCTTGATATCCAGCGCAAACAGCGCGCCGAATCCCCCGATTCCTCCCAGCACCGCTGGCGTAAATGTGCGGCTGGCTAGATGACGTATGCGCTGCTTCGCGTCATCGGCAACAGCTATATTGACTCCGGCGTCGGCATATTTCATGGTTTGCCGCCTTAACCCTTTGATCGGTGACGCTACCTCCGACGGTGAAGTCTGCCGGCTCATTCCTTGCGCGGCGGGGGGCGGCCTCGAGGAAAGAGTCACCCGTCATGAGTCACACTGTGGGAGATTCTGCTTCTACTTCTGGAACACATCCGGTCGCTGGCGGTGCCGGACCCCTACAGCTTAAAACAGATGGAACAGCCTGCGCCACCGCACTGTCCCGGGATGTATCAGCGCGTTGGCATAGGCGACAAACCTCGCGCCGATATCCCCGTTCCACGCTTCTTTCGGCGCGTCCAGCGACATGTAAATGATCACCGGCGTGCCCAGAATATCATTTCGTGGCACGCATCCCCAAAATCGGCTATCCAGCGAATTCTCGCGGTTGTCGCCCATCACAAAATAACAATTCTCCGGAACTTTATACGGCAATCCGCCATACTGCACCGTCAACTGGAACTTCGCCGGAGCTTCGGTTCGCCCGATCGTGTAATTCTCCACCAGTTTTCTTCCGTTGATCCACACCGCGCCGTCGTGCACGTCCACGGTTTCCCCGGGCAGCCCGATCACGCGCTTCACATAGTCCGGCTGCGTTAGATCGAAGGGCGGCTTGAAAATCACGATTTGCAGACGCCGCGGATTCCGCCACAACGGCACGTGCCAATTCGTAAACGGCACCCCGGCATCGTAGCCCAGCCGGCTCATAATCAGGTGATCCCCGATCAGCAAGGTGTTTTCCATTGAGCCCGACGGGATCACGCGCGCCTGCCCCAAGGTTCCGTTGATCAGCATGAACGCCAGGATCACCCAGAACCATGCGATGATCTCGCTTTTCACCTTCGCGCTCATCGGCACTTCCGCTTCCTTCGCGCTTTTCTTCTTGCTCTTGGTAGCGTCAGCTTTCACGTTGCACCGTTACCTCTTCGGCCACCTTGTTCACGCCTGCCCCTTTACGCACTTCCAGTTGCACCAGGTCGGTCGGGTAAACGCCCGTGTAACACGAAGTGCAGAAGTCTCCCTTGGTATCATTCACCGCCTGTTTCAGTCCCGGCATCGATAGGTATCCCAGCGAATCCGCGCCCAGGTACTTGCGTATCTCCTCTGGCGAGTTCGCTGAAGCAATCAATTCCTCGCGCGTAGGCGTATCCACGCCGTAATAGCACGGCGAAATCGTCGGCGGGCAGCTGATGCGCATGTGCACTTCCGTCGCGCCCGCTTCCCGCACCATGCGCACAAGCTTTCTGCTGGTTGTGCCGCGCACGATCGAATCGTCCACCAGCACCACGCGCTTTCCTTTAATCAGCTCGCGCACCGGGTTCAGCTTCAGCTTCACCCCAAAATTCCGGATCGCCTGCGACGGCTCGATAAACGTCCGCCCGATGTAATGATTCCGGATCAGCCCCATGCGGAACGGTATTTTCGATTCCAGCGCAAATCCGATCGCCGCCGGCACTCCGGAGTCTGGCACCGGCACGATCATATCCGCTTCCACCGGATGTTCCCGCGCTAACAATCGCCCCAGCATCTCGCGTGATTCGTTCACCGAGCGGCCGAAAATGATGCTGTCCGGCCTGGAAAAATACACATGCTCGAAAATGCAGTATTGGTGCGGCTTCGGCGGGCTGAAGTGGATGGATTCCAGCCCCGCTCGCGAAATCCGCAGCATCTCGCCCGGCTCAATTTCCCGCACGTACTGCGCGTTCAACAAATCGAAAGCGCACGTCTCCGATGCCACCAGCCACGCGTCCCCGTTCTCCGTGGACGGAATCCTCCCCAGCACCAGCGGCCTGAATCCCCGCGGATCTCTCACGGCGTAGAGTTCGTCCGGCGTCAGCACCAGCAGCGAATACGCGCCTTCCAGTTGGTTCAGCGCATCGCCCAGCGCCCCGGAAAAATTCCGCGCCTGCGAACGTGCGATCAGGTGCACGATTACTTCCGTGTCGCTGTTCGCCTGGAATATCGATCCGCGATGCTCCAGTTTCCGCCGCCATTCCACGGCGTTCGTCAGGTTGCCGTTGTGCGCCACCGCGATCTTGCCCTTGCTGCAATCCACCAGGATGGGTTGCGCGTTCAGCAGCGCCTTGTCGCCTGCCGTCGAGTACCGCGTGTGCCCGATCGCGCTCGTGCCCGGCAGCTTCGCCAGAACGCGCGGCTGAAAAATCTCTTCGACTTCGCCCATGGCCCGGTGCATGTGCAGGTCGCCGCCCGAACTCGATACAATCCCCGCCGATTCCTGCCCGCGATGCTGCAGCGCGTACAGCCCCAGATACGTCAGGTTCGCCGCCTCCGGGTGGCCGAACACGCCGAACACACCACATTCGTCGTGAAAATGATCGTCAGCTAAAGCGAGCTTCTCTGTCATTGGACCTTCAGAGTTTCCTGGAGCGAATTAGACCAAATGTCCATCAAAGCGCCCACCGCACCAGACACCACGGCCCGCCCCTTATATTCGATGCGCAGCGTATTGTCACCCGTCACCTTGCCAATCTCGTGCGCGCCCACACCATATTGTCTCGCAGTATTCCGCAGAGCGGTAAGTTTTTCCGGCGAAACGGATACCACCACGCGTGCCCCGCGCTCGCCAAATAGCGCGTACTCCGCCGAGGCGTCTTCCGGCACCGCTACACTCGCTCCAAGCCCCGTCGCCGCGAAGCACGATTCCGCCACTGTAACCGCCAGCCCGCCGTCGCTCACGTCATGCGCCGATTGCAGCGTCCCTGCTTCGGCCAGCGTCACCAGACAATCGATCACCCATTTCTCTGCCGCAAGTTCAATCGCCGGTGGTTCCCCGGCCACGATCCCGCCAATCGTCTTGGAATACTCAGATGAGGAGAACTCTCGTTGCTTCCCGGCCCTCGGTGGAGCCTGGTGCGCCGCCGTGGAAGACGTGGATCCGTCGAGGAGAACGATCACATCCCCTTCACTCCGGAACGCCACCTTCAAAACCTTCGACGCATCCTCCAGAATCCCCAACATCCCAATTACCGGCGTCGGATAAATCGATTTCCTGAGTGTCTCGTTATAAAAACTCACGTTCCCGCCGGTTATCGGCGTGCCCAGCGCCACGCACGCCTCGCCCAATCCATCAATGGCCTGCGAAAACTGCCACATCACTTCCGGCTTTTCCGGGCTCCCAAAGTTCAAGCAATTCGTCGCCGCAATCGGCCGCGCCCCGCTGGCCGCCACATTCCGCGCCGCTTCGGCCACCGCGTGCATCGCGCCCAGTTTCGGATTCAGGAAAGTCCAGCGGCCATTGCCATCCGTCGCCAGCGCCAGTGCCCGCTTCGTTTCCTTGATCCGCACCACCGCCGCGTCGCTCGCGCCCGGCCCTGCCAGCGTATTTGTCCGCACAGATGTGTCGTACTGCTCGGTGATCCAACGCTTCGACGCAATCGTCGGCGATGTCAGCAGCTTTGTGAAATTCTCCGTCAGCTCCGTTCCCTCCGCGGCAAAATGAAACCAGTCCTGTTCGCTTTCCTTCCGTGCCTTCGGCCCCGCGATCGGCCGGTTGTATACCGGCCCTTCTTCCGCCAGCGGGTGCGCCGGAATCTGTGCCACCACTTTGCCGTGATCCTTCACCACCAGAAGCCCGCCATCCTTCACTTCGCCCACCACCGTCGCGTCCAGCCCCCATTTCTTGAATACCGCCAGCACTTCCTGCTCGCGCCCGCGTTCCGCCACCAGCAGCATGCGCTCCTGCGATTCGCTCAGCATGATCTCGTACGGGCTCATCCCCGTTTCGCGTTGCGGCACTTTCGCCAGATCGATCTCGATTCCCGTCGCGCCACGCGACGCCATCTCGCACGTCGAGCATGTCAGCCCCGCCGCGCCCATGTCCTGAATCGCCACCACCGCGCCCGTCTTCATTGCCTCCAGGCACGCCTCCAGCAGCAGCTTCTCCATGAACGGGTCGCCCACCTGCACATTGGGCCGCTTCTGCTGCGACTCCTCCGTAAACTCCGCCGACGCCAGCAGCGAAGCGCCGTGTATGCCGTCGCGCCCCGTCTTCGCGCCCACATAAATCACAGGATTCCCCGTCCCCTTGGCCTTGGCAAAGAAAAGGTCTTCCTTCCGCGCAATTCCCAGCGCCAGCGCATTCACCAAGGGGTTTTGCGAATAGCAAGGCTCGAACGCCACTTCCCCACCCACCGTCGGCACGCCAAAGCAATTCCCGTAGCTCCCCACGCCGCGAATCACCCCGTCTAGAATCCGCCGGTTCCTCGCCGCCTCTTCTTCGCTCGTCCCGCTCGTCTCATTAGATTTGTGGGTCGCGGCTTTTTCTGGGCCGGGTTTGTGGGTCGCGGCTTCAGCCGCGACATTAGAGTTCCCGACAGAAGAAGGGGCTTTAGCCCCTGAAGCCGGAGACGCCACAATCTCCCCAAACCGCAGCGAATCCATCACCGCAATCGGCCGCGCTCCCATTGTGAAAATATCGCGCAGGATTCCGCCGACGCCCGTCGTTGCTCCCTGAAACGGCTCTACAAAACTCGGATGATTGTGCGATTCGATCTTGAACGCCGCCACCAGCCCGTCGCCGATATCCACCACGCCGGCGTTCTCTCCCGGCCCCTGCACCACCAGCTTCCCGCGCGTCGGCAATCGCTTCAAATGCACCTTGCTCGATTTGTACGAGCAGTGCTCGCTCCACATCACGCTGAAAATTCCCAACTCCGTGATGTTCGGTTCGCGCTTCAGGATTTTCTGGATGCGCGCATATTCTTCGCGAGTTACGCCGTGCTCCGCCGCGATTTCCAGCGTCACCTTAATTTCCGTCTGTGCCGTCGCCATTTGTAGCCTTTTTCTTCCGTCGAAAACCGTTGGGGCACGATGTCTCGTGCCCCAACGTTCCCCTAATCTTCTGAATCTCGTGTGCTCTTCACGCCGTCGCCTTCGCCGTGCCCACCAGCGCTTCCACCATCGACCGGAACACCACAACTCCATCTTCCGAATCGAGCACGCCTTCCATCGCCCGCTCCGGGTGCGGCATCAACCCGGCCACATTGCGCTCGCGGTTGCAAATCCCCGCGATATTCGCCATCGACCCGTTCGGATTCCCCGCCTTGTCATCCAGCCCGTCCGGCGTCGTGTAACGAAACAGAATCTGCCGGTTCTTCTCCAGTTCCGCCAGTGTCGCCTCATCGCAGGTGTAGTTCCCGTCGCTGTGCGCAATCGGAATCTTTAGGATCTGGCATTGCTTCGCCGCGCAGGTGAACGGGCTGTCCGTCTGCTCCACGCGAATGTGCACGTGCCGGCAGATGAACCGCAGCCCCGCATTGCGCATCATCGCCCCGGGCAGCAGCCCCGCCTCGCACAGTATCTGGAAGCCGTTGCAGATGCCCAGCACCAGCCCACCGCTCTTGGCGAACTTCTCCACCGCATTCATCACCGGTGAAAAACGCGCAATCGCCCCCGTTCTCAGATAATCGCCGTAGGAAAATCCTCCGGGCAAAATGATCGCGTCGCAGCCGTGCAGATTTTCGGATTGGTGCCAGATGAATTCCACCGGCTTCTGCAGCACGTGGCCGATGGCGTGAAACGCGTCGTGATCGCAATTGGACCCCGGAAAGACCACCACTCCAAATTTCATGATGTGCCTCCGGGTAGCATGATTGGAAAAACTGATTTTACCACATCAGGTGGCTCACGGAACTGCGCTTGTGGCGCACGCCAAGCGCCACTCAGCGCCGCGCACTCGTGAAAACTGAGAGGCTTCTCATCAACTCTTTGCAGTAGAGACTCCGCCCGGACTCGCCACTGGATTCGGCGGTGCCTGGATCACCCCATCCAGCCCCAACACATTCACCAAACTGGAGTTCGACGGCACGATGTACTTCGTATTCTGCGCCAGCGTGTTGTTCAGCACTTCCAGCCGCCGCATCGTTTCCGCGCGTTCCTTGAAATAGGTTTCGGCGGCAGTGGAGACCAGCTTGATAGCCTCTGCTTCGGCATTGGCGCGCGTGATGCGCGCTTGCGCATCCCCCTCGGCCTTCAATATCTCCGATTGCTTCTTCCCCTCAGCCTGCAAAATCTGGCTTTGCTTGATGCCTTCCGCTTCCAGGACGGCGGCGCGCTTCTCGCGTTCTGCCTTCATCTGCCGGGACATCGCGTCAGTGATATCGCGAGGTGGCTCGATCTTCTGCACCTCCACGCGGGTTACCTTGCAACCCCAGTTGTTGGTGGCTTCGTCCAGCACTTCGCGCAAATTCGTGTTGATCATGTCGCGCGCCACCAGCGTTTCGTCCAGCGTACGATCCCCAATCAGGTTGCGCAGGTTGGTTTGCGCCAACGTCGTGCAGGCATATCCGAAATCCTGCACTTCGTATTGCGATTTCACCGGATCGATCACTTTGTAATAGACCACCGCGTCCACTTCCACGGTCACATTGTCCTTGGTGATCAGCTTTTGCGGTGGCACCGTGATCACCTGCTCGCGCATATCCACCCGCACAATGTCATCCACAAACGGCAAGATGAACGTCAGCCCAGACTGCGCCATGGCATGGTATTTCCCCAGCCGCGTGATCAGCCCTTTTTCATACTGCTTCACCGTGCGGGCCGCCTTCGCCAGCGTAACCACCGCAAGAATCACCACCACGAAGAGAAACACCATCAAAAAGAAACTGGGTTCCATGTACGCTCACCTCACTTTGAGTGTCACACCGTCCACCGACTGCACCGTCACAATAGCTCCTGCTTCCCGCGCCGTATCTTCCTGACTGGCCAGCTCGGCACGCCAGATTTCAGCGCCCACCTTCACCATGCCTGCTTCGTGCGGCGCAATCCGCTTCGTGATTACCCCCGTCTTGCCCACCACCGCATCGGCGTTGCTGGCATGGTCCTGTACGGTCAACTTGCTCTTCAACCAGCGCCGGAATATCGCCAGATACAGCAGCGCGAACACCGCTGCCGCCAGTAACCCGATCTTGTCCGAATGCGCGATCAGGCCAATGGCCCCGCCCAGGGACAGCGAACCGCCAATCAACGCCAGATCGAATCCCGTGAACGCCCCCATCGCCAGTTCCGCGATCACGCACACCACGCCCCCGATGATCAACATCCAGCTGACCCATGTGCTCACGGAGAGGCTCCTTCCCCATCAAGTTGGGCGGAAGATAACACCCCCATCGTAACTGTTCAATGACAGCGATTACACACTCAGGTTTGCAACGAACAATTTGCCGCAGCCTTACCGGCGCGAGCGCGCCTTCTTGCGGCCTTTCTTCGAGGACTTCTTCCCGCCTTCACCCGCGGCCAGTTCCCGTCGCTTCCTGCTTGCCCATCCCGGCTTGTTCACCTGCTTGCCGCGGGCGATCCCCAGCGCGTCCGCCGGCACATTGTCCGTAATCGCGGAACTCGCCGCCACGTACGCCCCATCGCCGATTTTCACCGGCGCGATCAGCACGGAATCGCTCCCGATGAACACGCGGTTCCCTATCGTCGTCGGGTACTTCGCAAAGCCGTCGTAATTGCACGTGATCGTTCCCGCGCCGATGTTCGATTTCGTCCCGATCTTCGTATCGCCAATATAGGAGAGGTGCGGCACCTTGCTGCCTTCGCCGATCACGCTCTTCTTCAGCTCCACGAAATTCCCGATCTTCGCCCCCCTCTTGACATGCGTATCCGGCCGCATCCGCGCGAAAGGGCCTGCAATCACTCCGGAATCGATCCTGCTCTTCGTTATCACACTGTGCGGCTCAATCGTTACGTCATCGCCGAGCACGGCGTCCAGCAGCACGCAGCCCGTCTTGATCGTGCATCGCGACCCAATCTTCGTCTTTCCCAGCAATTGCACGCACGGCTCAATCACGGTGTCTTCACCCGCGCTCACGTCCGGATCAATCAGCACCGTCTCCGGCAATTGTATCGTTGCGCCATTGTTCATCAGTTCGTCGCGCTTCCATTCGCGGAGAGTACGGTCCACTCCCGACAGTTCCGCGCGAGTGTTGCACCCCAACGTCTCTCGCGCATCCGGCGCAATTTCCGCCAGCACCGTCTCGCCGTTCGCGTTCAACACGCCAATGGCGTCGGTCAGGTATATCTCCCGGTGTTTGTTGTTGGGCTTCACCTGGGCCAGCGCCGGCCACAGCTTCGCCATGGTGAAGCAATAGATGCTCGAGTTGATTTCGTTTAGCTCGCGCTGCTCCGCGGTTAATTGCGACTCCTCAATAATCGCCGCCACCGTCTCCCCGGCTTTCCTCAGAATTCGCCCGTAGCCCGAAGGATCGGCCAGCACCGCCGTCAGTATCGTCGCCGCCGCTTCCGCTTTTTTGTGGTGGTGGATCAGCGCGCGCAGCGTCTCCATACGCACCAGCGGCGCATCTCCAGGTAGTACCATCACGTACTTCGCGTTGCCGATCGCCCGCTTCGCCACTACTAGCGCATGGCCCGTGCCCTTCTGCGGTTGTTGGACCACGGTTTCTACTTCGTACGGCGCCACAACTTCTGCTACCTTCTCCGCCTGGTAGCCGATCACCACGACTGTTTTTTTCGCCCCCAGCGGCTCGCACGAACGCACCACGTGCTCCACCAGCGCGCGCCCTCCGGCGTGGTGCAGCACCTTCGCCATGCTGGATTTCAGCCGCGTGCCTTTGCCCGCAGCCAGGATCAGGATTGCAACATCGTTGTTGGTCATAGCGTGAGCATTGTCGCGTGGAATGGCCACTTTTGACAATGCGGAGAGTTATCTTGATTTTCGCTGGCTCAATCGGCAGCGGAGGCTGGCACCGCTTCTCGCGCGTGCTCTTCCATCCGCTCGACTTCCGAATGCCGCGTGGTTACCTGCCAGGCAGAGGGGTCAGCCAGCAGCTTGCTGACCAACTGGGTATGCAAGGAATGGCCGGCCTTGCTCGCCTCCACGCGCCCCAATAGCGGCAGCCCCAACAACGCTAGGTCGCCAATCAGGTCCAGCGCCTTGTGCCTTCCGAACTCGTCGGGAAACCTCAGCGGCCCGTTCAAAACACTATCCTTTGTCAGCACGATCGCGTTTTCCAGCGAACCCCCGCGAATCAGCCCCATGGCTCGCAGCGGCTCGATGTCGCTTTCAAAACAGAACGTCCGCGCACGCGACAGCACTTGCCGGAAGCTCTCCGCGTTCACCACCATATCTACTTCCTGTTGCCCCACCAGCGGATGCGGAAAATCCACGTAGCACCGCACCCGGAATTCGTTCGATGGAAAAATCCCGATCCGCCGCCCGTCTTCAATCACCTCGATCGGCTTCATCACCTTCAAGTACCGCCGCTTCCGCCGCAACCGCCGTATCCCCGCCTGATCGATCAGCCGCATGAACGGTTCCGCTGACCCGTCCAGAATGGGCACCTCAATCGCATCGATATCAATAAAAACGTTGTCGATTCCGCAGGAATAGATGGCCGCCAGCAGGTGTTCGGTGGTCGAGAGCAGCACTCCCTGTTTCATCAAGCTCGTCGCGTAGCTCACGCGCGCCACGTTCCGCCCGTGCGCCTCTATCGGGAACTCGTCCAGGTCCACCCGCCGGAACACGATTCCGGTATCCACAGGAGCTGGCACCAGCCGTACTCTTCCTTCCACTCCAGTGTGGAGTCCAATGCCACGCGTCTCGGCCGGTCGCTGAATGGTGGTTTGAAACATTTTGGGACCCTCAACGATAGCACATTGCAGGTGAAATCCATCTCTCTTTGTGCTTTACTATCAACTCTTTAGAGGCACAATGAAGCAACACTCGCCTTTTCGGTGTGTCATTAATACAACAATCCCCAGTGCTCTCGTGTCTTTGGCGCAACCCTGGCCCTTCCTCCCTCTCTCGCTGCCGCCTATCCAACTCCCCAGCCCTCGCGTCTCATCTCAATGTTATACTTAGAGTTTATCTTCGCCCAAGGTGGTGCCGGATGAATCGCTTCACGCGTTACGCCATTATCGCCCTTTCCGTCCTCATTATCGGTTGGGTGGGGTTCGGGAAGGTGCTTGGCCGCAGCGCCAACGATAATACCTACAAATCGCTAATCGTCTACGGCGAAGTCTTGCAGAAGATCCAGCAGGATTATGTCGATGAGCCCAACATGCGTCTCGTTACCGCGGGTTCTCTCCACGGCCTCCTCGAATCACTCGATTCCGAATCCAGCTACCTGACGCCGCGCGAGTACACCGAATACAAACAGAAGTCCGCTAGTGCCATCACCGGCGAAACTGGCCTCAACCTCAGCAAGCGCTTCGGCTACGCCATCGTTACTTCCGTTCTCCCCGATACCTCCGCCGAGAAGGCTGGCCTGCATAGCGGGGACATCCTCGAATCCATCGCTGGCTTTACCACTCGCGAAATGTCCGTTGGGCAGGCCAAGAATCTTTTGGCGGGCCAGCCGGGCACTGGCGTAAAGGTGGGGGTCATCCGCCGCGGAAAAACCGATCCGGAAGAAATCGAGGTAGTCAGAGAGAAACTCTCCGCCCCGAAGCTGATCGCGCAGCGCGTGGAAAATGACACCCTGGCCTTGCGATTCCCCACCCTGGACGCCGGACGTGCCGAGGAAGTGCGCACCCGCCTCCTGGACGCGCAGAAGCAGGGCGTCAGCAAAGTTATCCTGGACTTACGTGAATGTGGCCGTGGTCCCGTCTCGGAAGCTATCGCCATCGCGCGCCTGCTTGTTCCTTCCGGCCAACTCGTCGCCCTTCGTGGTCAGACCGTTCCCGCACAAGTCTTTTCCGCAGATGCCACCAAGGTTGTCTGGAAAGGCGCCGTTTCCATCCTGATGGACGGCACGACAACTGGCGCGGCCGAAGTCCTCGCCGCCTCTCTCGCCAATACCAAGCGAGGCGATCTGGTTGGCGACCGCACGTTCGGCCTCGCTTCGGAACAAAAACTCATTCCCCTGGATGACGGCGCGGCGCTGTTCCTTACTGTTGCCGATTATTACAACGCCGATGGTAAATCCATACTCGAGGAAGGTGTTGCTCCCACGGAGGTCGTGCGCGCCTCTGCTGCCTCCTCCGACGATTCCAACGATGGCGAAGACGTGACCCCTACCCCCGGCACGCCCAAGGATTCAACCATCGGCCCGCGTCCTCTTTCTTCCGATGATCCCGTTCTTCGCAGGGCCCTCGAACTTTTGAAGAGTCCGGTGAAGAAGGCCGCTTAGCCCTCTCGTGTCCCTCTTTTTTGCGGCAACGCGGAGAGACCTTAGACTTCCCGTTGCACTTCTTCTCCTTGCTCTATTTGCTTGCCTCGCCTCCTGCGACAATCCCAAATCGGCTGGCAATCTCCGTTCCAAAGCGCGCGATGCGGCCAGAGAACGTGCCACCCCGCATCCTCCGTCCGCCGCCCGCGCCGCAGCCCCTCGTCTCGCCATCATTCTCGACGATTTCGGCACCGATCGTTCCGTTGCCGATTCCGTCTTCGCCCTTCCTTACCCGCTCACTCTTTCCTTCCTGCCCGATCACCCCAATTCCCGCGAGATCGCGGAAGAAGCACACCGCCGCGGTTACCAGGTCATGCTGCATCTGCCCATGCAATCTCTCGGTAACGAAATGCCCGAATCGCAGCAACTCCACTCCGGAATGACCTCGTCTCAGATCTCTGAGGCCGTGGGCGGCATGCTGCAAAATGTCCCCTACGCCGTCGGTGTCAACAACCATCAGGGTTCCCTGGCCACCACCGATGGGCCCCTGATGGCGGATCTCATGGTCATTCTTCGTGAGCGTAACCTGTTCTTCATTGACAGCCGCACTACCGCCGCCACGGTTGCCTATGACGCCGCGCAAGACGCCAGCGTTCCCTGTGCTTTCCGCAATGTTCCTTTCCTGGATGATGTCGAGGAGGTCTCCGCTATTCGCAAGCAATTGCAACTCGCTCTCCGCGACGCCCAGGAAAAGGGTGAGGCCATCGCCATCGGCCATCCCCATCCGGAAACTCTTCGCGCTCTGAGCGAGTTCTTGCCTCGCGCGGAAGCCCAGGGCGTCCACCTCGTCCACGCCTCGGAATTAGTCCACTAGACCTGAAATCCGAACCCAACCAATCATGGGCGAGAGCATAGCGCTTTGTTTCAATCGATCGTCACGGGAATATCTGGCTCGCCGGAATTGTCATTCCGACCGGAGGGACGGCGCATTTGGCAGTCCCGAAGTGGAGGAATCGCTCGACAAATTCGGAAATACATCAAACTAATTTGCTGGAACCCCAAGTCCAGCAGGCTGCTCCGCCTCTTTTTTCTTCGGAAACAGCAGCATCACCACCAAAAACTGCAGCCCCATCGTCACGAAGCAGAACACGCTCCCTTCGGGCCCCACCGATCCGCCCGTAAGCCATTTCGGCCCGTGCAGTTCGGCGTTCGAGAGATGACCTTGCATCACACTCCCGCTGTTCGGCACCGAGTATAGAAACGTCTCTCCCCAATCAAAGCTGGCGTGAAGTCCCACCGCATACCAGAGGTTCCCCGTCCGCCGCAGTGTGAACGCAAACAGCAGCCCGACGATCGCTACGCTCACAGCGCCAATCCAGTCCTCGTTTCGATTATTCAAATGCACGCAGCCAAATGCTGCGGATAGCAATATCGCCGCGGGCCAGAACCCGATCCCTTTGCCTAACGCGAACTGCGCGTAGCCCCTGAAGAGAAACTCCTCATACAACCCCACAAGGAGAAACAACAACAGGTGAATACCCCCCCATCGCAAAACATCGCCGCCCCGTAGCGCAAAAGTTCCGAATGAGTACCCGCCGAACGCTGCGATCATCGCCAGCAGAACAGAGATCTCGGCCAATCCGAACAGCGCTCCCAGCCAAAAGTTCCTGCCGAGTATTCCTTGTGCTGGCAAGCCATAGTCTCCAATTTGACGACGCTCGAGTACTGCCATGGCCGCCGTCATTCCAAGGAGCAAAACAAAATTCCCAGCTTCCATGAACAGCAGGATTGCGGGGGAGTCGCTGACACGGAATGGTCCAAAAATGGCCAGCGCCACCTCGACGATGATCGCCGGACTCAACTCATACACAATCACACAGAAAATGAATAATCTAACCAGCGACCACACCGGGGATTGCCCTTGAAAGTGATCCCAAGAGAATGTCGGCGGACCTTCCTTCGGCGTGGTTTTCTCGCTCAACTGGTCGTCCCTGTTGTTGTCAAACCGACCGGACTCGTCATTCAAGGGCAAATTGATCGCTCCCTCTCCCTAATCCGCCGCCCCTACTGCAATCGCAATCTTCGTAAATGATTGTCTATGGAGAGCCACCTGACGACGACCGGGCGTTTTTCTTTTGCGCAGATTAGGTGACCAAACATGGTATAACCTGTCTCAGAACGCAAAACAGTTAATCGCCGGCCCAAGCCAGGCTTTCCCCGTGAACTCATCACTCTCCACTCGCACGCCCCATCTCATCGCCGGTCGCCTCGCCCTCGATTTCGCCAACACCACTCCTGCTGCACACGACCTCTCCTGGGATGAGTTCGTCACCTTTCTCGTCAACGCCCGCGTCGTTACCCCGGAACGCGCCACCCGCCTTCATCCCTTGCTCCAAACCGAGCCGCAAGCTGTGGACGCCGTTCTCCTGAAAGTCCTTCGCCTGCGCGAATCCATCCGCGCCATCTTTTCTTCCCTCGTGGAGAAGAAGCCTTTCCCCAGAAGCTGGGTCGAGCCCATCAACGATCTGCTTCGCCTCACCGAGGGCCACGATGAACTCGTCCCCCGTGCCGAAGGCTGGCGTCTGGAATTCATCGCCCGGGAAGGCGGCCTCGAATGGCTCCTTGCCGCCATTGCGCGTTCCGCCGCCGAACTAATCGTCGAAGGTCCCCATGCGCCTGTCCGCATTTGCGCCAATCCCGCGTGCCGCCTTTTCTTCTATGACGACTCGCGTACCCATCGCCGTCGCTGGTGCTCCATGGCCGTTTGCGGCAATCGTCACAAAGTCGCCTCGTTCCTCCGGCGCCACACCGCCCGCCGCCGCGAATCCTGACCAACCGCCACCTTCACCCTTCTCTCACTTCACGTATTTCGGCGCCTCTCCCTTCGACCAGGGATCATACGTGTACGCAAATTGCTGCCTCTCCGCTTGCGGCGGGTGACTGTACAGCCACAAGACGATAAACCGCGGTGGCTTCGGATCCGCCAGATCCGCCTCTCCCAGCACTTGTTCCGCGCGTGCCCCCGCCTCTTGAGAATTCGGCACCAGCCCGTGCACCACCTCCAGCCCGTACACGTCCGCTGCATGCTCCTGCATCCGGCTGAACGCATTCCCGATCGGCATGCTCACAAACTCCAGCACATTCATGATCAGCAGCAGTGCTGCCAGCGCCGCCCAATCCTCTTGTCCGCGCACTCCCCAGGGGCTCCCCCATCGCTTCAGCATCCATTGCAATGAATGATAGGTCACGTACAATCCCAATAGCAGCCCCACCAGATACGCGGCAAACCCTATTCCCAGGTGCCCCAGAACGTAGTGCCCCAGTTCGTGCCCCACTATCACCAGCAACTCATCTGGCTTCGTCTTCGCGATCGTCGTATCCCAGATTACCACGCGCTTCGATGCCCCGATGCCCGTAACATACGCATTCAGCGCATTCGTCTTCGCGCTCGCTTCCATCAGGAACATTCGCTCTGCGGGAATCGGCACGCCCGCGCGCTTCGTCAGCTTCCCGATCGACTCCACCAGTTCTGGATGCTTCTGCTGCAGCGGCACAAACTTGTTGAATAGCGGATCCACGAACCACGGGCTGATGAAAAACAGGAATAGCGCCAGCGGTACCGCCGCCATCCAGAAATACAGCCACCACGTTCGCGGTTTCCAGCGGATCACCGCAAGCAACAGCCGCGCCACCACGATAGCCAGCCCGATACTCAGGAACTCGCCCTTGGTCCAATCCCACAACCACGAGCCCCATCCTTGCACCGACAACTCATAGCGCACCGCCAACGTGTGCCCGTACCCCCGCAGCGGCAAATGCAGCAGCGCCAGCAGCCCCAGCAACGCCGGCACGAAAATCCCCGCCTGCAGCCAGCGACTGTCGCCGCCACGCGCCTCGGCAAAATCTCGCAACCTCGCCACCACCTTCAGCCACAAAACCAACAGTAATGCCGCAAACCCCCAGGCCACGGAAAAGAAATACAGCCTGTACTCCGCCCGCGATAACGCCACCGCTTTCTCATACCTTTCTCGGTTCAGCCGGTACTCGCCCGTCGGCCGTTGCTGCGTTTTTTCGGCGCGATCCTCCGTCGCCGGGCCCGTTGATTCCCCCTGCCCGGAGACGTTCACCGCATCTGCGGGGCCCGCCAACAATTTCGGCGCACACACCCCCGCGCAAAGGCCCAGCAAAGTGAACAGCCACACTTGGCCCAAGGTGCAAACCCCCGCGCGCACACAGATTCCCCGTGTCTCCTTGTTTCCCAGAGCCCGCTTTTCCTCGTCCCAATCCACGTTGCCCCCCGTCCCTGGAGTATGCCATGTCTCGCGGTCTCACCGACCTCCTCTTGCCCATTGTCTGATTCGCTCCTGCTCCCTCTTCCCCATTGAGCCATGATTCCCCCAGTCGTATCCTATCGGGGAAGCGTCCATCTGGAAGCTGGAAGAGGTTCCTATGCGGCACACTACTATCGTGCGGACTTTCGCTCTTATCCTCCCACTTGCAGTCTCCATTGCCTTGCCCCTGGCAGCGCAGGATTCTCAAGACATTTCCGTCGCCGAAGCCGCGCGCCGCTCTCGCGAACAGAAAAAGGCTACCGCCAAGCCCGCTCCCATAATCACCGATGACACTCTTAGCCCTGCGCCCGCCACGTCACCCGCAACCCCGCCAGCCGGCCAGCAGTCCACCGTCACCCCGCCAGGAGCCGCCGCTCCTGCAGGCACCTCTAACGGGAATGCACCCTCCGCCGCCGAGGTTGCGGAGCAAAAGAAAAAGGATGTGGAAGCTTTAAAACAACAGGTCGCCGCATTGCAGGGTGAAGTGGATCTCGCCCAGCGCTCCCTTTCTCTCGATCAGGACGCTTTCTATTCCAAAACCGACTTTTCCAATGACAAGGACGGCAAAGCCAAGCTCGACGCCGAACAGGCCGACCTCAAGCAGAAGCAGGTTGATCTCGCTCAACTGAAAACCAAACTCGCCGCACTTGGCGCCGCAGAAGAGCCCAAGACGCCGGCTCCTCCCGCCAAGCCCTAATCGCCGACTGCGCCCCGCATGGTCTCACCCCCACCGGAGCAGACGCGCTTTCCTCGCCCTGCGCGCCGAAGGGTGCCGTTGCGCAGTGAAGGGATCGCGGCACCGCTTCAACTCCGCCTCGTCCCGCGCAATGCCCCCTACTGCGGCCCCAGTATCAGCGGCAGCCCGTTCTTCGGATTCCCCACCACCACGATCTTCGTATTCGCGCTCAGCGCCAGCTTTTCCGTGGCTTCAATGCCTTTCCATTCCAGCAATTGCGGGCTGATCCCCTGCGCCACGATCTTCTGGAAATCCGATATGCCCTGTGCCTCGATCCTCTTGCGTTCCGCTTCCTGCTTTTCTTTTTGCAGGATAAAGCTCATGCGCAGCGCATCCTGTTCCGCTTGCTGTTTCGCTTCAATCGAGCCCTTCAGCATCGCCGGGAGCTGCACATCCCGCAGCAGCACGTTCTCGACGATCACTCCGCGCGGCGCAAGTTGCGCCGTAAGTTCTTCCTGAATCTGCTGCTGCACCAGTTCGCGCGCATTGGTATACAGCGCATTCGCCGTATGCGACGATGTGGACGCGCGGATCGCCGCTCGCAACGTCGGCTCCACGATCTTTTCCGCATAGTCCGATCCCACCTTCTGGAACACTTCCGCTGCCATCGTCCGGTCCAGGTGGAACAGCAGCGAAGTGTCCAGCGCCAGGATCAACCCCTCGTTCGACGGCACGTTCGCGCTCTCTTTCACCGACTGTGTCTGTATCGACAGCTTCTGCACCGCTTTCAACGGGTTGATCAGGTGTATGCCTTCTCCCAACGCTTGGCCCGTCACCCGCCCGAATAAAGTCAGCACTCCCACATTCCCGGTGGGAATGGAAACCACGCTCGAAAAAAACAGAATCACGAATACGATCAATCCCACTATTATCAGGATTTTCGAGCCAAGACTGCCCAGACTCGGCATCACCGGCCTGCTCCCTCCCAAGTCAAACACTTTCGTTTCGTTCGCCATTGGTCTCCTCCGTATTTAGTGCGTCCGGATCTGCATCTCCGGCAAAATCTTCGCACCTGTAGCGGACCTCGGCCCGCTTACAATTTGCAACCTGTGTTGGACGCACGGACTTCTCTTCTTGTACTACGCCAAAGACGTTCTTTGGCTTTCATCCCGCTCTCTGGCAGCGTATCCGTCAACAAATTCGCTCCTCCAGCTCCTTCCGCATCCTCCTCCGCATCCCCCTTCGAGTCTCTCTCCTTGCTTTTCCACAGCTTTGTAACGCTACCCCTATATCTTGTGGCTCTTTTTTATTGACACCATATTTCTCCAGCGTAACAATCACTCCCGTTCGTACTGTCTGCCCGCGAATTCTTTCGGCCAACCTGGGGAGCTCACATCCGCTGGTGAGCTGGCTGGCCGCTGGGGGAGTGCACTATGACCTTCATGCCGGGCTCTACCGTGCAGTGCGTCAATCCTCTCTGCCAAAACCGGGGCCACTGGCTGCGCGCGGATCTTGCTTCTTCCGAGCACTGCCCCGCGTGCGGCGAATCTCTCCGCCACGTTCCTCCCCCCCTCATGCCCCGCCCACGTTTTCGCCCCAGGCCCATTGCGCCCCGTCCATCCCTCCGCCCACGCTAATAAGCCTCACGCGCAATTAGGACGCTAGATCCGCCGCGTCCCTCATTACACGCAACCTCCCGCGCCATTGTGCGTTCATCAGACACCGGGCCGTCAAAGCATGGCACTCCGTCCCAATCTCTACGTTTTTTGCCGGAGATTTGGCGCGTTTTTCGCTGGCCTTGCCGCCAACGTTCCTGCTACAACCTCTTTCATGAAAGTCCTGTTCATCGGTGGGACCGGGATCATCAGTACAGCATGTACGAAGCTAGCAGCGCAGCAGGGCATCGAGGTCACACTCTTCACCCGAGGTCGCCACGAAGCCAGCGTTCCTCCCGGGGTTACAGTCGTCAATGTGGACGTCAAAGACACTGCGGCCGCGGCGCGCGCGCTTGCGGGCGCCTCGTTCGACTCCGTGGTGGATTGGACTGCGTTTGTCTCGGCGGACATTGAGCGCGACTTGCAGCTTTTCTCCGGTCACACGAGCCAGTTTATTTTCATCAGCTCGGCTAGCGCGTATCAGAAGCCCGGCACGCACTACCTGATTACCGAGTCCACGCCGCTCGCAAATCCTTATTGGGATTACTCGCGCAACAAAATTGCCTGCGAAGAGCGGTTGATGAAGGCCTATCGCGAGACCGGCTTCCCCGTGACCATCGTTCGGCCCTCGCTCACCTACGGCGACACGCAAATTCCGCTCGTGCTCAATAGTTGGGAGAAGCCGTACACCATCATTGACCGCATGCTCAAGGGGAAGAAAGTGGTCGTGCCGGGAGACGGTTCGTCACTGTGGGTCATCACGCACAACAGCGATTTCGCGAAGGGACTTGTCGGATTGCTGGGACACCCGCAAGCGATCGGTCACGCGTTTCACATCACTTCCGAGGAAGTGATGACTTGGGACCAGTGGTACCGCATTGTGGGAGATGCCATCGGCGTAGAACCTCGCATCGTTCACATCCCCTCTGATTTCCTCATCGCTTGCATGCCGGAACTGCAAGGCACCCTGATCGGCGACAAGGCCGTGAGCGTGGTTTTCGACAACACCAAGATCAAACGTTTCGTCCCCGGCTATTGCGCAACAACGAGTTTTGCCCAGGGCATTCGCCAAACCCTGGCCTGGTTTAACGCGGACCCCTCTCGAAAACAGATTGACGCAACTCTGAACGCGGTTCTGGACAAGGTGATTGAGGCGTACGAGAAGGGGCTGCGCGACGCCAGCGCCTCCTTCCGGTAATCCTTTCGATTCTCCGAACCCCGGGTGCCCCAGGTTTGGTTTTCTACCTGGGTCTTGGGTTGACTGTCCGGGTGGCCCACCTCTGACGCGCTGAAGCAGTTTCGGGTGGCCTACCCTTGCGCTTTTGGTTCTTGCAAGGGTGGGTCACTCTTCGTTTTGCGCGGGTGCCCCAGGTTTGATTTTCCACCTGGGTCTTGGGTTGACTGTCCGGGTGGCCCACCCCTGACGCGCTGAAGCAGTCTCGGGTGGCCTACCCTTGCGCTTTTGGTTCTTGCAAGGGTGGGTCACTCTTCGTTTTGCGCGGGTGCCCCAGGTTTGGTTTTCTACCTGGGTCTTGGGGTTTTCGCCGGGCAGTCTCAAAAATAAAAGGCGGAGCGTTTCTGCCGCGGCTCTTGGAAAGTGTTTTCGACTTGCGCTAGGTTTCCACCAACCCGCGTTCCAGCATCTCTTCGTCGCTCAGCCACAAGTCCGGAATATTCGCCGAACCCAGCCGCAGGATATCCTCCAGCGCCCCGCGCACTTCCCGCAGCCGGAAATCCACGCCGATTTTTCCCAGCAAATCGATCAGGGACTGCGCTCCTTCCGCCAGCATCGCGCGCGGCCGCGTCCCCACCTTGTCCAGTCGGTGATAGGTCACGATGTAGAAGGCGTTGAGCCCTCCCCCGTGTCTCACGATGTGCAGGAAACCCCGCGCCTTCGGCTGATTCGACGCCAGTTTTGCGGCTAGTGCGGTTCCGGTTGGGAGTGCGCTCATGGCGTCTTCTCCTTTTTCCTGTTACCGCTTCAACTGCAACCGCTCGTGCTGCCGCAGTTCTCGCACTTGTAGCATGCTCCGTTCGGCACCATCAACATGCCGCACTCAGAGCAGGTTGGCGCACCCTCGCGCGCGTCCCGCGGCGAGTAGCTCATCGCCTCGCTGGTCTGCGGCGCCGCCATTGTCCCCGCTGTAACGGAATTGTGCATCCCATTAAAACCTACTTTGTCCCCTACCGTCGTTCCGTTTAGCTTCAGATAATCCGACGAGATGAACTTTCCCCCCAGCCACCGCGCGATGTAATCCAGCACCGACGTGGCGAACCGGATGTTCGGGTTCGCCGAGATGCCGCTCGGTTCAAACCGCGTGTTCACCAGTTTGTCCACGAATACCTTCAACGGCACGCCGTATTGCAAACCCAGCGAAATCGTCAACGCCAATCCGTCCATCACGCCCGATAGCGTCGAGCCTTCCTTGGCCATCTTGATGAACAGTTCGCCCGGACGCTTATCGTCGTACATCCCCACCGTGATGTATCCTTCGTGCCCGCCCACGCTGAACTTGTGCGTCACCGAAGCGCGTTCCACGGGCATCTTTTCTCGCTGCTGTCGGCCAAACAGTTCGCGTTGTTCCGGTTCCGCCACTTCCACCTTCTTTTCTTCCTTCTTCCCTGCGGCGCTAAGCGGCTGCGACCTCTTGGAATTGTCGCGGTAAACCGCCACGGCCTTTAGCCCCAGCTTCCACGATTCAATATAAGCCTTCATGATGTCTTCGAGCGTCGATTCTTCCGGCATGTTGATCGTCTTGCTGATCGCACCCGAAAGGAACGGCTGCGCCGCCGCCATCATCCTCACGTGGCCCGTCCATGCGATCGAACGGCCGCCGCCGGCCGGTGCCAGCGAGCAATCGAACACCGGCACGTCCTCTTCCTTCAAATACGGCGCCCCGTCGATCTTCCCGTTCTTATCGATGTGGCTGACGATTTCGCTGGTCTGTTCCGGCGTGTACGCCAGCCTCATCAGCGCCTCGGGCACCGTGTTGTTCACGATCTTGATTACGCCGCCGCCCACCAGCTTCTTCATCTTCACCAGTGCCAGGTCCGGCTCGATTCCCGTCGTGTCGCAGTCCATCATGAACCCGATCGTGCCCGTCGGCGCCAGCACCGTCACCTGCGAGTTCTTGAAGCCATGCTTCTCGCCCAGTTCCAACGCGTCGTCCCACGATTCCTGTGCGCCCATGAACAGCTCGGGGAGCACGTGATCCGGCTTGATTCCCCGCATCGCCTCCCGGTGCATGCGGATCACTTCCAGCATGGGTTCCCGGTTCACCGCGTAGCCCGGAAAGGGTCCCATTCTTTCCGCCACGCGTGCCGACTGCGCGTACGCCTCGCCGCACATCAGCGCGGTCACGGCCGCCGCCACGTCGCGTCCCTCATCCGAGTCGTACGGCAGCGCCATGGACATCAGCAGCGCGCCCAGGTTCGCGTACCCCAGCCCCAGCGGCCGGAAGTTGTGCGAGTTCTCCTCAATCTTTTTTGTCGGGTAGCTGGCGTTGTCCACCAGGATTTCCTGCGCCGTGATCGTCACGTCCACCGCATGCCGGAACGCTTTCACGTCAAACTGCCCGTTCCCCGTCGTGTACTTCATCAGATTCAACGAAGCCAGGTTGCACGCCGTGTCGTCCAGGAACATGTACTCGCTGCAAGGATTGCTGGCATTAATCCGCGCCGTGTTCTTGCACGTGTGCCAGCGGTTCACCGTCGTGTCGTACTGCATTCCCGGGTCGCCGCAGTGCCACGTGGAATCCGCAATCTTGCACAGAAGTTCCCTGGCGCTGTACTTTTCGTTCGGCTGCCCGTCGGTGACGTTCTTCGTCCACCAGTCGCGGTCCTCTTCTACCGCCCGCATGAATTCATCCGTTACGCGCACGGAATGATTGGCGTTCTGGAAGAAAACCGAGCTGTACGCCTCGCCGTCGATGGCGCTGTTATACCCCTGCTCGATCAGCACGTGCGCCTTCTTCTCTTCTTTCACCTTGCACTCGATGAATTCCATGATGTCCGGATGATCCACGTTCAGGATCACCATCTTCGCCGCGCGCCGCGTCTTCCCGCCGCTCTTGATCACGCCCGCGAACGCGTCAAACCCCTTCATGAAGCTCACCGGACCCGACGCAATCCCCCCACCCGAGAGCGCTTCCTTGCTCCCGCGCAACTCCGAAAAATTCGTGCCCGTTCCCGAGCCCCACTTGAACAACATCCCCTCGGTCCGCGTCAGCCCCATGATTGATTCCATGTCGTCGTGCACGGAGTTGATGAAGCATGCCGAGCACTGCGGCTTCGCCTGCACGCCCACGTTGAACCACACTGGCGAATTGAAGCTCATCTTCTGCTCGACCAGCAGGTGCGTCAGTTCGTCCCGGAATGCGTCGCGCGACGCCGTGTCCGCAAAATATCCGCCTTGTTCGCCCCACCGCACCACCGTCTTCACCACGCGGCTGATCAGTTGCCGCACCGAGCTTTCCCGCTCGTGGCTCCCCACCTTCCCATGGAAATACTTGCTGGCCACGATGTTCGTCGCCGTCTGCGACCAGGTCTTCGGCACCTCAACGTCTTCCTGCTTGAAGATCGTCACGCCCTTCTCGTTGCCGATCAGCGCCGTGCGCTTCTCCCATTCCACGTTGTCGAACGGGGCGGTTCTTCCGTCGGTGAAGTAACGTTCAAACTTCAACCCGCTTTTCGCGCCCGTGCTCTTCGTCGCGCTCACCGTTTCCACCGCTTTGCCATTTAATGCTGGCTTCACCGTTGCCATCCAAGTTCCTCCCCGCTACAGGTTCCCGTGTCTCAGCGGGGAACCCTTCTATTTTACTCCCCTGTTCGACAGGGCGTCGCGCGCCACTCCCGTGGTCGCGCCACTCCATTCCAGGTTTTGTGGAAGACGCTGCCTGGGAAAATCGCAAAAAAGCGAATGCCCTGCCCGGTGCCGGTGTTTTCCACACGGCCGAACAGCTCACCCCGCGCCTTACCAAACTGCGCGGAGCTTTTTCTTCGCGCTCGTTGTTTTACGGTGATCCCGGGCTGGTTTCGTGGGTCAAATGCCGGACCAAGGCATGATCCCCGACTCTGGTCCGTCTGGCGCTTCCACGTCCCCCGAATCTGGAACTGGAGTATTGTCCTGCGCGCCGTTGCTGTCAAGAGAAAATCGCTAAATCTGGATAACTTTTTCTTTACATGCCTATATCTTGTGGTGAGGTTGCCAGCGCGCTCTTCTCATTTTCTTCTTCTTCCGCCATTTTATTTTACCTAAACTCTTTCCGTGCAACTCTCTATGCGATTATTTTTGTTTTTCCTCTCCGCTCTGTGTTGCGCTCTAGCTCTAATCCTCGCTCCCACGCAGTCTCCTGAGGTTGCGTCTCCTTTGCCGCCTTTTGCCGAGAAAATCTCTCTCAACGACATCTACAACGCCGCAAAAGTCTCCGACCAGCTTTTTCGCGGCGCGCAGCCCGCGCTCTCTTCGCTTGCGCAACTCAAAACTCTCGGCGTCACCACCATCGTTGATCTCCGCCTCGAAGCACCGCAGACCCGCGAAAACGAACGTCACCAAGCGGAATCCCTCGGTTTGCGTTTCGTGCACATCCCCGTCGGCGGCTTCTCCAATCCTACTTCCGCACAGCTCGCGCAATTCTTCTCGCTCCTCCGCGAAACTCCGCCGCAAAAAATCTTCGTCCATTGCGAATTTGGCGAAGACCGCACCGGCGTCTTCATCGCCTCCTATCGCATCGCCTTTCAGCACTGGACCGCCGGGCAAGCCCTCGCGGAAATGTACGCTTTCGGCTTCCACAGCCACTGGCATCCCAACATGGCCACCTTTGTCGGCGAACTCCCCGCTCGCCTGCAATCCGATCCCACGCTCAAAGCCGCTCTCCCCGCGCAGTAGCCGGCCCGGTCTCTCGCCAGCCCGCCAAATCCCCTCCCGCCTTACCCCATTTCACCCAGTACCTTCGTACTCTTCTCCTCGTGACTCCTGCTTCATATCCTTCCCTGAACCCTTCCTCTACCATTTCTCTGGTGGCATTGGGTCAGAGTTTCCGCAGCATGGAGAGGATTGCCTTGCAAGTCGGCCGCTATCAAGTATTGGAGTCCATTGGCACTGGCGCCCACAGCCGCGTCGTTCGCGGCCACGATCCCCTGATCGACCGCCAGGTAGCCATCAAGCTCTTTTCCCCCGAGCTCGCCCGCGGCGATGCCCGCTCGCGTTTCCTTCGCGAAGCCCGCGTGGTCGGCAAGCTCTCTCATCCCTTCATCGTCACCCTGCATGACATGGGCATCGAGGAATCCACCTCCACGCCGTATCTCGTTATGGAGCTGGTCGAAGGGCAGCCGCTGGAAAAGCTGCTCGGCAAGGGCAGCGTCCCCTTCCCCACCGCCTGCGCCTGGGTCGCGGAAGTCGCGGTGGCCCTGCACGTCGCGCATCGCCGCGGCGTCATCCATGGCGACGTCAAGCCCGCCAACATTCTCATCAACGAGGAATCCCACACCAAGCTCACGGACTTCGGCATGGCCCGCCTCGCCAGCCACGACAAAATGGATACATCGCTTTTCGGCACGCCCGCTTACTGGTGCCCGGAACAGATTATTGGCCGCGCTCAGGATGCGCGCTCCGACATTTTTTCTCTCGGCGTGGTGCTCTACGAAGCCCTCACCGGCGTTTCCCCGTTTGCCGGCGAATCCCTCCAGGCCGTCTGCAACCATGTGCTTTCGTCCTCACCGCAGCCGCCCTCGCGCAGCAATCCTTCCATTCCCACCGCCGTGGACGACCTCCTCGCCGCCTGCCTGGCCAAGAATCCGGATCAGCGCATCGCCTCCGCCCAGGAACTCGCCGAGCAGCTCTATCCCCTCGCGCGCCGCAAGCTGCAGCCGCAATCCATCGCGCCCCAGCCCACGTTGCGCAACCGGGCCGCCCGCTTCCTCCGCTCCGCATAACCTCTTCTTTTCTTTTGAAGTGGCCAGCCTTCAGGCTGGTTCTTGGGTCTCTCTTGCCCATGTAGGGCCCGTCCTTCCTAGGCGGGCCGCTCCTCGCCTTTGTGGCACAGCCATTCCTGGCTGTGCTCTTGGGTTTCTCTTTCTTCTCTTCTCCTTACTTCACTCCCCTCTTCCCTCCTTGACACCCTTTCCCTCTGAGTGGCACAGCCATTCCTGGCTGTGCTCTTGGGTTTCTCTTTCTTCTCTTCTCCTTACTTCACTCCCCCCTCTTCCCTCCTTGACACCCTTTCCCTCTGAGTGGCACAGCCATTCTTGGCTGTGCTCTTGGGTTTCTCTTTCTTCTCTTCTCCTTACTTCACTCCCCCCTCTTCCCTCCTTGACACTGTTGTTTATCCGATCAACGATCCGGATCGATCAACACTCCATGACCAAATCCCCCATCAAGCTCCCCTCCCCGGTCTTCGACGACCCCAAGCACCACATCCGCCTCTACCAGGGCGATTGCCTCGAACTCCTCGCCCTCATCCCCGAATCCTCCGTCGACCTCGTCTTCGCCGACCCGCCCTACTTCCTCTCCAACGGCGGCATCACCTGCCACGCCGGACGCATGGTCAGCGTCAACAAAGGCGATTGGGACAAGTCCAAAGGCCCCGGCGCCAATCACGATTTCAACCGCGCCTGGCTCGCCGCCTGCCAGCGCGTCCTCAAACCCAACGGCTCCATCTGGGTCTCCGGCACCGCCCACATCATCCATTCCGTCGGCTTCGCCATGCAGCAGCTCGGCTTCAAGCTCCTCAACGACATCTCCTGGGTTAAGCCCAACCCGCCTCCCAATCTCTCTTGCCGCTATTTCACCCACGCCACCGAAACCCTCATCTGGGCCGCGCGCAACAATAAATCCC
>Ga0209517_10000754_pt1 | contig 53325 bp, 35 predicted proteins | sample PeaSoiMetSII2010_FD_187695 | JGI IMG/M metagenome (GOLD analysis project Ga0209517, IMG submission 187695) | Peat soil microbial communities from Weissenstadt, Germany - SII-2010 (SPAdes) (version 2) | ecosystem: Environmental > Terrestrial > Soil > Wetlands > Peat | place: Germany...
CGGTAATAATCGAGGTTTGCGGCGCTGGCGATCATATAGAACTGATTTGTGACGGCGAATTGAATATAGCGGTAGGCGTTGGTAAAAACCTTCGCCAGCTCCGCCTCGATAGGAGCCAGCCGCACGACCTCTGGAGCAATAAGGCGGAAGAGCGCGGCCGCTTCGTCTTCGGCTTCGGGCGTCGTACCGCTGACAATCTGTGGCAGCGTCTGAAGCTCTTCGATCGCGTGGCCTTCCACGATGCGCTCCGGGCAGAACGCGAGCCTCAAGCGCTTGCCTTTCGCCAGCGCGTACCTGGCCATCGATTCCGTGACGCCGGGATACACGGTTGAACGGATGACAATCAGTTGGCCTTCAGAAAAAAAGGGCAAGAGTTCATCAAGGCAGCGCGTCATCACGCGAAGCGAGGGATTCAGGAACTCGTCGACGGGGGTCCCTATCGTAATGACCACAACTTTCGCGTTGGCAATGTCCTCGGCTTGATTCGTGAAGGCAAGCAACCCCTTTGCAAGCACATCCTGCAGCAGCGCTTCTGCTCCGAGTTCCATGAACGGCATCCGCCCGCTGCGGATAGTGTCCATGGCCTCCAGGTTCAGGTCGTAGATGAGTACTCGCCGGTTTTTGCTGGCGAATACGATCGAAAGCGGCAAGCCGACGTGACCCGCTCCGCCCACAACACAAATATCGGCTTGGGGGCGTTTCCCAATCGAGTTCAATCGCGAATGTTCGCTCATGGCCATCTCAAATGAATGTTGAACTCCGGTTCTGGCAGCCGAAGCCCCAAACTAATCAAGCTCACGCACCCGAATGATAGCATGCCGTGCGTGGCGCGTTTTTTTGTACGTGGAACCCGGGTTCTAGCGCGTCACGAGCACGACGCGATGGAAATAGTCGTTCAGCTCCCTGGGCCGCACAGAAACGTTTTGCAGCTTGAATCCTTCTTTTTTCAAACGGCCAGGCCACCAGTCGCCACCCAAACCGCCCCCGCTGGAATAGACGAGGAACTGGGGATGCTCCGCAAGAAACGGTTGGAAGTCATAGATGGGCAGAGACGTGTATTGGCGCAGGATTGCCAATTGCTTGTCCGCCGAATCATTTCCCGTATAGACGACGGCTCGCTCTGGATCGAGCACAGAGACAAATCGCCTCCGCCAACGGGGGTCGCAGTAATGTTGGAGTTGCAGGAAGTCATGGGCGTCAGAAATGATGACAGGCAGGTCCGCATGGCCACCAGCAGTCACGAACTCCTGCACAAATGGCGCAGGGGAGATGAACTTGCCAGTATAGGCCGCCCAGAATTGGCGCTCTTGCGGCACGAGCACATACAGTAGCAAGGCGGCAGAAACTGCCGGCAGAAGAAAGCCCCAGCGTCGCAACGTAGGAAGTGCGAAGCCAAGTGCGAGAGAGAAGCCGAGTATAGACGGCACCATATACCTGGAAGTCATGGCGCTGTGAGCGATTGCCGCGACCGCAAAGCCCACGAGCGGCAAACTTAGAAGGCCCAGCACAAGGGTCAGCTCATGGACCGGCGCACCCGCCGGGCGTTCACCCCGCGAAGTTTTTCGGACCGCCGCGAGCATGGTGAAGAGCACTGCGACACCGGCAATCGCGGCCAAATAAAGGCCTGGATTGTCCTCGGGGGTCAGAAAAAACCAACTGTAGCTGTTCAAGGCTAGTTCCAAAGTTGGCTTCGACCATAAATGGCGCCCGTAATACTTTTGAAAAGCCGAGAGGACAGGCCAGAAGCACGCCAGCGGTACGAAGCCACTAAAGAGCGCGATCCAAACGCCCCAGCGAAACCGGCGCGTCAGGCCATAATGCGTGGCTTCCGCGAGAAAAAATGGAAGAAACGCGAATATCGCAAAATAGTGGAAGGATTCCGCGAGTACCAGGCTCAAGCCCAATAGGATCACCCAGCGGCGTGCCGGAACGCGCTGGTAACAAACGAAGGCGAATGCGATGCAAGCGACGAGCAGGCTATAGCCACGGGCTTCCACGGCAAGCATGTCGAAAAGAATGGTGACGAGCGGAATCGCGGCGCAAACCAAGGCGATGGGCGAGCCTTTGCGCGTTCTCACAGCAACGAACAGGCACACGAGGAGGACGGCAAATCCCAGGATGGAAACGCCACGGTAAGCCAGATTTTCGTTGCGGATAATGGCGGCTGCGGCGCGTTCCAGCAGGTAAAAGGTGAGCGGTTGACCGTCGGCCCCGTGCGCGACGGCTTGCCACAACGTGGAGAGATGTTTCTGCTGGGCTATCAGCAAGGTACAGATTTCGTCATACCAGAGGGGCTTGACCAAAGCGTGGCAGATGTTGCGTGCCGTGGCATAGACGACCAAGGCCGCCAGTGCGAACAGCGCGAGCATTTCGGCAAAGGGACTACGTGGCGCCGGCATTGGCGGTACTTCGGGTGCCGAGGATACAGCAAGAACCTGCACAGGACGCGCTGCTGATTTTTCTTCAGTGAGTGCACGCATGGGGCAAAAGAACGAGGCACCTTGTCAACTGGATGATTCTCGCAGCTTAGCACGGCCATATTCCGATTTTGCGACAGAGGCCGGCGGAGTGCTCAAGTGCTAACTCGAAGCGAGGATGATTCACAAAATGCGCCGAGTGGCAGGGGGCAGGCACTCAGACCGTTTTGTCGGGCGCGTAGCAGAGCGCTTCCAGATTGCACTCAGCGCACTTGGGCTTGCGGGCGGCGCAGACGCGGCGGCCATGCCAGATCAATTGATGGGAAAACTGGATCCAGTTGTTCTGCGGGATGACGGCCATCAAGTCTTGCTCGACTTTCTTGGGGTCATCGTTGCGCGTCAGGTCCAGGCGCTCCGAAAGGCGGAGCACGTGGGTATCTACGACGATGCCGCTGGCAATTCCGTAGGCCGTGCCAAGCACGACGTTGGCCGTTTTTCGCGCCACGCCCGGGAGCGTGAGAAGTTCCTCCATGGTGCGCGGCACTTGTCCGCCGAATTGCTCGACGATGGCTTTGCTCGCGCCCATCACGGATTTTGTTTTGTTGCGGAAAAAACCTGTGGGGCGAATCTCCATTTCAAGATCCGCGGGATTGGCGTAGGCAAAGGCTTCCGGTTTCGTATATTTCTTGTAGAGCTCCTGCGTAACCTGATTGACGCGCACGTCGGTGCATTGCGCGGAGAGGATGGTGGAGATCAGCAAGTGAAAGGCGTTTTCGTGCTTGAGTTCGCACGTTGCGTGCGGGTAGGCCTCGTCGAGTTTGGTCAAAATGGCGGCAACGCGCTGAGGATTAGTGCCAGCCAAGGAGCCAGGCTTGGCGGAGGTTTTCTTCGCCCTGGTAACTTTCCTCTCGGCCCTTTTGCCGCCCTTTGCGGCTTTCACTGATTTCTTTTTGCCGGACTTTTTTTTAGTGGCCATGGCAACCTCTTTTGACTCCACATTGAGCTCTTGCACTAGGATTCCAATACTTCCATCAACCGGCGAAACGCTTTGCCGCGGTGGCTGCGGGCATTCTTCTCCTCCGCGGACAATTCCGCAAACGTTTTTCCCAGCGCTGGAACGTAAAACACGGGATCATACCCAAATCCACCGTTGCCGCGCGGCGCTTCGGCAATCTCGCCGTCCACTTTCTCTGATACGACAGCCATCACACGCGCTAATTGCGCGACGGCGATCACACACACGAAGTAAGCCGAGCGCTCCGCGCCCATTTTGCCGCGCAGCGCCGCCAGTAATTTTGCAATTTTCTGATCGTTGCTTGCACCAAGGCCAGCATATCGCGCCGAATGCACACCAGGCTCGCCCCCGAGCGCAGGCACGACGAGGCCCGAATCATCCGAAAACACCATGTCCCCACAGGTCCGGGAATAATACAGTGCTTTGCCCGCAGCGTTTTCGGCAAAGGTTGGCGCCGTCTCCGGGAATTCCGGCAGCGCGGTGAGGTGCGGGAGTAATTCCAGTTCCAAGTTGGAATGTGCGGTTGCGGCCAGTGCGCGGAATTCCCGCAATTTCCCTGCATTTCCCGAGGCGAGATATAGCTTCCTCGATGTTCCCACTGAAGTCATCTCTACGCCCTTACCGTTTTCACTGTCTATGAGCTTGCTGAACTAGTCCAGAACTTGTCATTCCGAGGGCGTGGTTTGCCCGAGGAATCTGCTTTTCTTTGATTGTTGCAGGAAGCAGATCCCTCGCTCCGCTCGGGATGACAAGTATCCTCAATATTGAATTAGCCTGCCAGCGGTGCGGATCGCCCCGGCACTCACCGCCCGCGGCCAAGGAAATGTTCGGGCAAGACTTCGCGCTGCTCTTCGGCCAGGCGGCGGATTCCCGCGGCGCCCAATGCAAGTAAATCCTGCATCTCGCCGCCGGTGAAGGGACGCCCTTCGGCGGTCGCCTGAATCTCCACGAAATCACCGCGACCGGTCATCACTACGTTCATATCCACTTCCGCTCGCGAGTCTTCTTCGTAGCACAGATCGAGCAGCGCCACATCATCCACGATGCCGACGCTGATGGCCGCCACGGAATCGATCAGCGGAGAGCGTTTGAGAATTGCCGCGGCGACCAGGCGCTCCATCGCGAGGGCCAAAGCGACGAACGCGCCGGTAATCGAAGCGGTGCGCGTGCCGCCGTCGGCTTCAATGACATCGCAATCCAGCATTACGGTGCGCTCTCCCAGGGCATCCGTATCGATAACCGCGCGCAGCGAACGCCCGATTAGCCGCTGAATTTCCAGGGTGCGTCCGGTTTGCTTGCCGCGCGCAGCTTCCCGCGGAGTGCGCTCTTCGGTGGCGCGCGGGAGCATGCCGTATTCGCTGGTCACCCAGCCTTTGCCGGAACCTTTCAGGAAGCCGGGGACGCCGTCGTCAACGGTGGCCGTACAGATCACCCGCGTCTTGCCCAATTCGATCAAGACGCTGCCCTCAGCCTGGGAGATGAAGTCGGGAGTGAGTTTCAATGCGCGAATCTGGTCCGCAGTTCGTCCATCAATCCTCATGCTCTACGCCCCTTTTCCAGGCCTCTTGTGTTCTCTATGCGCGCCGGTCATCAACACCTACCTCTTTACCGCATTCTGCACCTTTTCCACGGCCTTCTTGATCGGAGCGGTGAACACCGAAACGGGAGAAGGAGCCTGTGCGTCCGGCGTCCCTGCCACCTTTGTGTTCACCCGGAAGGTTTGCGTCAGGTCGATGTGGCCCGCCAGCGTTTCCACTTCCTGGCCGTGAATGAGGATTTTGAGGCGCTGTACCTGGGGCACATCGGCTTCCAGAGTGCGCGCGATCGAATCGATGGCCAACTGCTCGCTCTGAATTCCTGAGGAAATCGAAGTGCCGAGCGCTTCTGAGAAATCCGCAACCGCGGTGCCATCGGGCAAAATGTAGAATGCCAACAACGCGGCATCGGGTGGCAAGGTGCGCGCTTCGGGATCGACAGGCCCAGCCAGCAGGGTATTCAGAACTTCCTTGGCGCGGAGCACCGGATCATTCGAGAGCGGGAGTTCCACCGTGACCGGCGTGAGCATGCCGTCGTCAATGCCCGAACCCCAGAACATCCTCGCCTTTACCTTTGGCTCACTGCTCGATGTTGACGTGACAGGCAGCAGTTCGCGGCGCGCCTGCTCAGCGGTTTTCTCGGTGGCCTGCGCAGCTCTGCGCACTTGCTGGCGCAGCGCGGGAAAATAGAGTGCAGCGGCAAAGACCGCGGCAAGCAGGCCGCCCGCCAGCCAGACGCGCGATTGCGGGCTCATGGTGACGTGCCTCCGGAGGTTCCTGGCGACACAGGCAAGACGTAGGAAGGCTTGAAGGCTGCGACGCCGTGCGCGATCGCCTCCGCAACGCCCGGCGCCATGCGGTCGAGCTCGGCGCGCTCCGGCACGGTCACGCTGGAAATTTCCACGGCGATGGCGGGCGCCGCGGTGGTTCGCAATTGGCGCACCGGCGCCACCTGCGCAATGCTGGGCGAACCCCGAAAGCGCTTCGCGAGTTCCTGTTGAACGAGGTCGCCGAGCTGATGGCTTAAGCCTACGAAAGGTCCTTGTGCGCGGTCCCACGGAAGGAGTCCCGTCGCGTCATTCGATGGCGGAATATCTGGCACGACGTAGACCCTTGCGGTGCCGGCAACTCCGGTGGAGGCGATGTGAAGGGCCACAAAAACAGCGCCGTGCTGCGCGTTGGCGCGTGCCGAACGATCGTCAAACGAAGGATTGTCGTTGCCCTCTCGGGTCATCACAACCTGGAACCCTTGTGCCTCAAGCGCCTTGCGCACTTCGGCGGCGAAGACCAGCACGACTTCGCTCTCGCGGATGCCTTCGGTGCCGCGCGCGCCCAAGTCAACCCCGCCATGCGCGGGGTCGAGAACAACGATGCTGAGTCCACCGCGGGGAACGTAGTGTCCTTGGCTGGGTGCGGAAGCGAGGGATTGGGGTGGCGCGGAGAGAGGCGCGGCGGTCGTCCCTGTGGACTGCGGTGGAACTTGATTGGCGGGTGCGCCTGCCGATTGCGGCTTGGTTTGACTCGCCGCCATGACCGCCAAGGCAAGACCCGTACCCAGCAGAGCCGCCAGTAAAGTCGTCCGGTATTTCAAACCATCTCTCACGTGGAGAAGAATACCAAATCTGAGCGCCTTCCTGCGTCTCACGATTTTTTTCGGCATGGAAAAGGGACCTACAGTCGGCGGGGGGCGGCCGCGATCTCAAACTCTTCTAAACCTGAAATTCGAAGTCGAAGAGAGATTTCTCCCCTCCGGGACGGCAAACAGCGCCGTCCCTCCGGTCGAAATGACAGATATTTGATGGCGGGCTGGATTCTGGCCAATCTTCAGTTTGACTCAGTGGCGTGATGCTCTTATGCCGCTTCCGCTGTGTCCAGAGCTTCGTGGGAGCTATGAGGCGCCAGGACCTTGCGAGTAGCCAGGTATAACAGGAAGCCGGCCACGATAATAATTGCGCCGAAGGCCAGGCCGTTGATGCCAAGGATCGTTTCACTTCCGCTTTCGACCACGGCGAGGATGAGCAGAGCGAGCGGGAAGATCCCGCAGGTCACCGCTCCCGCCATGCCGCCAGGCACGCGGAATTCCCGCCGGAGCTTTGGCTCGCGGATGCGGAGCGCCACCAGGGTGACAAACTCCAGCATCAGCGCCGCGCCATACAGCATGATGTCCAGCGTGACCAGCCGCTTGAACCCCAACCCCAGGCAGAGCGCCCAGCAGGTGGCCAGCACAATGATCGCCACCCAAGGCGTATGGTTTTTCCGGGTGACCTTGCCAAAAAGCTTCGGCAGCATGGCATCGCGCGCCATCGCCAGGGGCAAACGCGAGTAACTCATCACCAGCGCATTGAACATGCCAAAGGCGCTCATCATGCCGCCAATGGTCACCATAAAGCGCAGCCACTCGAATCCCATGATCTTGCCGCCCAATTGCCCGGCGACCGCGGCCCACGAACCGTCCTCCGTGAACGCGGATGCAGGCGTCCCGGAAAAGTAGACGGCCACGAACGGCAGAACGTAGGTAAGCGAGACGAGAATCACCGCGGCGATCATTGCCCGCGGGTAGGTACGTTGTGGGCGTTCCACTTCCTGGGCGATGGTGGAGGCGTTGTCCCAGCCCATGTAGTTCCACATGGCCACGAGCACCGCGCCCAGCAAGCCAATGCTGGCGCCCGCTGAAGCGGCGTGCGGCTCGGCGAACGCGCCGGTCCTGGCGGGAGAGAGCAGCACAATCAGCCCGAAAGGCAGCGACAGCAGGAAGAATAGCCACAGCGAAGTGATGCCGACCACCCGGATACCCGCCAAATTGAGCGCCGCGCAGGTCACCACCACAAACAAACCCGTAAGAACGCCATGATTGCCCTCGCCGAACCATGGCGACACCTGCTTCAGGTAGAACACGAAGAGCGTCGGGTAAATCGCCATATCAAAGATGCTCGCGGCCAGGCTCAGCCAAGCTTCCTGGAAGCCCCAGAAATTGCCCAGACCCCGGCGCACCCAGGCGTAGTAACCGCCTTCGGCAGGGAGAGCGCTCGAGAGTTCACCGATCATGAATGCGGTGGGCAGGCACCAGAGAACCGGGAGAAACAGCAGTACGAGAATTCCGTGGCCATAACCCGCACCGGAGATGATCGCTTCCGTTCCGTAGGTGCCCCCCGACACCATGAAGAAGGTGGCGGCAACAAGCGGCCATAGAGTCAACTTGGCGATTGTTTTTTTCGCGTTGGGAAGCGCTTGGGAAGGAATTTGTGCGGGGAGCGATACAGTGCTCAATTTTTTTCTCTCTTCCTCCTTGAGGTGACGCTCACTCTCGACGCGCCGGAGCGAGGTCGCATTTGAAGAATACATTCTCTGCAAACGCGCGCAACAAAAAAATGCATGTGACGCAAGATTTTTTTCGAGTTGCTAACCGCACATTCGTACAAGAGGCGGGTGCCGCGTGCCGTCTTCGGTCAGTGGGTTCGCGCGCCCTGGCAGTCCGAGCGCCCCTCAGTCCTCCCGCTCAAGCAACCGGAGCGCCGAGTTGTGTTAAACTCGCCCGTTTGTTCCGCACTCATTCTTTTGTACCGGAGTCCTGAGCATGAAACTTCGTCTGGTGGTTTTGCTTTTGGCAATCGGGGCAGGGGGTTCTATTACCGGGGCGCAGCAGCCGGCAGCGCCTCGGCCAGTCGGCGTGGAAGACCTTTTCGGTTATCGCGAGGCGCACGACCCACAAGTTACGCCCGACGGGCAATACGTCGCTTACACGGTCTCGTCCAAGTCATTAAAGGACGATAAGTCGGAGACTCGGATCTACATGGTACCTGCGACGGGCGGCGAAGCCATCGCACTCACGGCTGAAAACGTCTCTTCCGAGTCTCCCCGCTGGTCGCCCGACGGCAAATTCCTGGCGTTTCTCTCCGAGCGGAGTGAAGGGAAGACCCAGGTTTACCTGCTGAACCGGCTGGGAGGGGAAGCGCAGCGCCTCTCCGACACGGTTCAAAACGTGGAGTCTTTTGAATGGGCTCCCGACAGCAAGCGGCTCGTTTTGGTCCTCCGTGATCCCTCGCCGGAGGAGCTTGAGGCGGCGGCCAACAAGGGAAAGGAAGATGGCGACGACAAAGCGGCCGGGTCCAGCAAGAAGTCCAAGGCCCAACCGCCCTGGGTGATTGACCGGTTGCTGTTCAAGGCCGATACGGTCGGCTACCTGGACCGCCGTCGCACGCACCTGTATGTGTTCGATATCGCCTCAAAGTCGCTCAGCCAGGTGAGTTCCGGGGACTACGACGACTCCGATCCTGCGTGGTCGCCCGACGGCAAGCTGCTGGCGTTCACCAGCAACCGGAGCAAGCCGGACCCGGACACCACTTATAACCGGGACATCTGGGTTGTGCCCGCGGACAACAAGGACAAAGGCGAGCATCCCCTCCAAGTGACCACCCACGCTGGCGAGAAGGACCATCCGTCCTGGTCGCCCGACGGCAAGTGGATCACCTATGTCACCTCCCTGGACCCGAAGCTCTTCTTTTACGCCACCAAACATGTGGCGGTGTCGCTTGCCGGAGGCGGGGAAGCCAAGATTTTGACCAACTCATTCGATCGCTTTGCCACGCTACCGCGCTTCGCTCCGGACGGCAAGTCCATCTATTTCATCGCCGATGACGATGGCACACAGAACCTCTGCGAGATAAGTCTTGCGGATGGCAAGATCAAGCGGCCCGTGGGAGGGCGGATAACGGTCGATGGCTACTCCATCTCCACGGATGGCACCCTTGCGGCGACGATTTCCGACACCATCCACCCGTACGAGGTATTCGCTTTGCCAGGCGGCAAGCTCACGCGGCTCTCTCACCTGAATGACGCGTGGGGGGCACAATTCAAGCTATCCGCGGGCGAGTATGTGAGCTTCAAATCGGAGGATGGCACGACCGTCCATGGCTACCTCTATAAACCCGTGGACTACGTACCCGGGAGGAAGTACCCAACGATTCTCCGGCCGCATGGAGGACCAACCGACGAGTACGAGGCGGAGTTCGAGGAGCCCGCGCAGCTTTTTGCGGCTAACGGGTACGTCGTTCTTTATCCTAACCCGCGAGGTTCTTCAGGGTATGGCGAAGAGTTCTGCAAGGCCATCTTTGCGGAATGGGGCAACAAGGACTTTCAGGACGATATGGCCATGGTGGATTACGCCATCGCACAGGGAATCGCGGACCCTGAGAAGCTGGGCGTCGGTGGCCACTCTTACGGCGGCATCTCCACGGACTTCATCATCGCGCAGACGACGCGCTTTAAAGCCGCCATCTCGAACGCAGGCGCGGCGGAAATGACCAGCCTGTGGGGCCACGACGAGTATGAGAAGGAGTACGTCCTGGAGCTGGGCAATCCGTGGGAAAACCGCGCCGTGTGGGACCGCGTCGCACCGTTATACAAAGTGAAGAACATCACGACGCCGACGCTCTTCATGGGAGGGAACATTGACTGGAACGTGCCCATACTGGGCGGGGAGCAGATGTACGAGTCGCTGAAGGCGCTTGGACGTGAAACCGAGTTGGTGGTTTACCCGGACGAATACCACGAGTTCAAGACGCCCTCGCACATCAAGGACGTGTATGAACGTCACCTCGCCTGGTTTGCCCACTACGTGAAAGCGGATGGCTCGCCGGCGCGGCCGATCGCGCCAAAGGAAGCCAAGACAGGGAACTAGCTTCTGCTCATAAAAAGAAGGCCGATGGAGGAACGAAATTTGTCCTTTTCTGGCTGAAGCCCGCCCCGCGGACTCGGCCAATTGCCGGTTCTCTGGCCGTTCACTTTTCTGGGCGTGATGGTTCCCCTGCAAAGTACTTCGGATTTTTGCCAGGAGTTCCCTTTGCCGTAGCGGGTTCCACGGGTTATGCTCCAGTGTTTTGTGGGGGATGCGATGCGTTTGCAACTGAGAGCGAAACTGTTGGTGATTTTGTGCGTGATGGGCATGGCCGGATTCACGGCCCGTTCGCAGCAGGTTGACCAGAGACTCTTCGGCGAGATGCGCTGGCGGTGCATTGGGCCGTTCCGCGGCGGGCGCACCGTGGCGATCAGCGGCGTGCCGCACCAACCCAGTGTGTTTTACATGGCGCCGGTGAATGGCGGCGTATGGAAGTCAACCGACTTCGGCAATACGTGGTTTCCCATCTTTGACGACCAGCCTTCGGGTTCCGTCGGAGCACTGGCCGTGGCACCTTCCAACCCGGACATCATCTATGTGGGGAGCGGCGAAGGGTTGCAGCGCCCGGACCTTGCCGTCGGCGACGGCGTGTACAAGTCCAGCGACGCGGGGCGCAGTTGGTCGCACTTGGGATTGCGCGACGCCCAGCAGATCACTGCCATCGTGATCGATCCGAAGAATCCTGACCACGTGTTCGTGGCCGCGGAGGGCCACCCCTATGGCCCGAATGTAGAGCGCGGCGTCTTCCGGTCATTGGATGGCGGGAAGACCTTCGAAAAGGTCCTATATAAGGATGAGAATACCGGCGCGGCGGACCTGGTGATGGACCCTGGCAATCCGCAGGTGCTTTATGCAGCGCTGTGGGCCGCGCGCGTGGCCCCGTGGGAAGTACGTGGTGGCGAGTCGTTCGTCATTCCGGGCAGCGGGCTGTACAAATCCACCGATGGCGGCACGACGTGGCAACCGCTCACCAAGGGGTTGCCAACGGGCGAAGACGGCCTGGCGCGCATCGGCATCGCCGTTGCTCCCAGTGATCCGAAGCGCGTGTACCTGACCGTGGAGTCAAAAGACAAGGGTGCCGGTATTTATCGCTCAGAAGACGAGGGAGAGAGCTTCCAGTTCGTGAATTCCGATCACCGCATCGGCGGGCGCGGGCCCGGCGCCATGGGCATCGCCGTAGCCCCAGACAATCCCGATGTGATTTACGTGGCCAACACGACCACGTGGAAATCCACGGATGGCGGGAAAACATTTTTCGGCTTCAAGGGCGCGCCTGGCGGCGACGATTACCAGCACATCTGGATCAGCGCGGAAAATCCGCAAATCATGGCGCTGAGTGCCGATCAGGGAGCGGCGATCAGCGTGAATGGCGGCGCCACCTGGAGCACGTGGTACAACCAACCGACCGCGCAATTCTATGACGTCACCACGGACAATCGCTTTCCCTACTGGGTCTACGGCGGGCAACAGGAAAGTGGCAGCGTCGCCACGCAGAGTCGGAGCGACTACGGCGAGATCAGCTACCGCGATTGGAGCCTCCCAGGCGTGCAGGAATATGGCAGGATCGCTGTTGCCCCCTCGAACGCCAATATTCTTTACGGCGGACGGATTACGCGTACGAATCAGGCGCTCGGCGAAGCGGCGGACGTTTCGCCGGAGCCCATACGGCGCGGAGAGTACCGCTACGACCGCACGTTGCCGATTGCGTTTTCGCCGTTTGATCCCAGGACGTTGTACTTTGCCGCGAACGTGGTCTTCAAGACTACCAACCAGGGACGCAGTTGGTCCGTCATCAGTCCGGACTTGACGCGTGAATCGTACGAAGTGCCGGCGAATCTCGGTGCGTTCAGCGCGGGCGATCCGGAAAAAGGCAAACATCGCGGCACGATTTATGCCCTCGCGCCTTCTTTCAAGGAGCCGGACACGCTCTGGGCCGGGACAGATGACGGCCTGATCCAACTGACGCGCGATGGAGGCAAAACCTGGAAAAACGTGACGCCGCCGCAACTGAAACCCTGGAGCAAGGTCTCGATGATCGAGGCTTCACATTTTGAGGCCGGGACAGCTTTTGCCGCCATCAACAGTTTCCGCCTGGACGATCTGCGTCCGCACATATACCTCACGCGTAATTTCGGGGCTACGTGGCAGGAGATTATCGCGGGAATGGCGGGAAATGCGCCGTCGAACGTCGTGCGCGAGGACCCGGTGCGGAAAGGCTTGCTGTTTGCCGGAACGGAAACGTCTGTCTACATCACTTTTAATGAGGGCGATTCGTGGCAACCGCTGCAGTTTAACCTGCCGCACACCTCCATGCGCGATCTGACGATTCATGGAGATGATCTGGTTGTCGGCACGCATGGCCGGTCGTTCTGGATACTTGACGACTTTACGCCGCTGCGCCAAATCAGCGCCGAGGTTGCCAAGGCGCCCGTTTATTTATTTGCGCCGCAGGAAGCCATTCGCTGGCGCTGGAACCGCAATCCCGATACGCCCCTGCCGCCGGAAGAGCCCGCGGGAAAGAACCCGCCGGATGGCGCCATTCTCGACTACTTCCTCGGAAACGCTACGAAGAACGTTGTGACACTGGAAATCCGTGATGAAGCAGGCAGCCTGGTACGCCGGTATAGCAGCGCCGATACGCCAGAATCCCTGGGGAAACTCGCTGCGGAGTATCCCATTCCGATGTACTGGGTGCGGCCAACGCAAATTCTCTCCGGTGCGGCGGGGATGCACCGCTTCGTCTGGAATCTCCACTACACACCGCCAAAAGCGCTGGAGTACGAATTCCCCATTTCCGCGATCCTTCGCGACACCCCGAAATATCCGCTGGGCGCATGGGTGCTGCCGGGAGCTTATACCGTGAGGCTCACTCTGGACGGCCAGATCTATACACGGCCGCTGACGGTGAAGATGGACCCGCGCATCAAGACGCCGCTGGAGGACCTGAGGAAACAGCGCGATATGCAATTGGGCGCTTCCGAGGGGATGGACGAGAGTTACGAAGCGCTCGAACAAATCAGGACCGTCCGCGATCAATTGAAAGAAATCGTGCCGAAAGCACAGGGCAAGGCCAAGAACAAATCCAAGTTGGTGGAGTCGATGGCCTCTTTAGATAAGCAGTGCGCGGAACTCGAAGGAGCCACGCAGCGCTCCTTCTTTGGCCTGCCGCCCAGCGGGAAGAAGCCGGAAAATTTCTCGACCCTCAACCAGCATTACGCCGCGATGCTGGCCGTGGCGGACAGCGCGGATGCCGCGCCAACTACACAGGCGACGGCAGTGGAGCAGGAACTCGAAGACCAGGGTGGCATTCTGCGCAAACAGTGGAGCGTGCTGCGGGAAACTGCAATTCCGGCGCTCAACAAGAATCTGAGGAAGGCAGATTTGCCATCCATTGATCCGAAGAAACCCCTGAGCGAAGAACTGGGCGGCGCGTCGGATGAGGACGACGAGCCGTAGGAGATTGCCGAGAAGCTGCGATCCATTGTCATTCCGAGTGAAGCGAGGGATCTGCTTTTCTCAAGGGGCCGGCGAAAAAGCAGATTCCTCACCCCTTTCAAAATGCGAAGGGGGTGAGGAATGACAATTATCTGGAAACATCCGCCGAATGCCTACTGCAGGTACTTCTGGAAAAACGCGCTGATGCGCTGGTCGGCGTCTGCGGCCGCTTCCGGGCGAAAGCCCTGTTTATTGTTGGGATTTTGGAACGCGTGGCCGGCGCCATCGTAAATCTTGATGTCGGTAGGTTTGCCAACGGCCTTCATGGCCGCTTCGAAGGCGCGGACATCCGTCGCAGGTATGCCCTGGTCATCGGCGCCGAAATTGCCCTGCACGGGCGCGTGAATCTTGGCGATGATCGCTGGATCGCTGGGCAGGGAGCCATAATTCACCACGCACGCCGCCAGCTTGGGCTGGTCCTCCGCCAGCTTCATGGACCAACCTCCACCCATGCACCAGCCGACTGACCCGATTTTCGCAGCATCCACATCGGGCCGTGAGGAGAGATACGCGAACCCGGCTTCGAGGTCGCGCAGGCCGCGATCATCCGCCAGGCCGCGCATCAGGATGTGCGCATCATCGGGGGTCGCCGCCACTTTGCCGCGATAAAGGTCCACGGCCAGAGCGACATAGCCTTGCGCCGCGTATTTCTGGGCCTGCTCCTTCACCCAGTCGTTCAAGCCCCACCACTCGTGAATCACAATGATGGCGGGATGCTTGCCGCCGCTCTCCGGCAGTGCCAGGTACCCGTTTACCGTGTCGCTACCGCTTTTGTAGCTCACGGTTTCCGTTTTCACCGAGCCCGCATGCAGGGCCAGACTCAGGGCAAGAACGCTCAAGGCCAGGACCGGAAGGAAAAGTGTGCGACTCATAGATCACCCCCGAAAGGAAAAGGTTCCGAAACTCTAGCGCATTCCGGAGCCTGAAGCCAAGCTGCTTGGGTGAGAGGAAAGCTACGCCTCTTGAATTTACTTCTGGAGTTCGTCGATCGCTGCGAGCACGTCGTCGCTGTGCGTTTTCACATCCACATCGGTCCAGACCTTGCGGACAGTGCCGCTCGGATCGATCAGGAAAGTGTGACGAGCGGAGAGCTTGGCGACACCCAGGTTCATGATCGAATCGTATTTCTCGGAAACTTCCTTTTTTGTGTCGGCCAGAAGCTTAAAGTTCAGCCCTTCCTTGGCGCAGAACTCCTGGTGGCTCTTTTCATCCTGTACGCTGACGCCGAGGATGACGGCGTTCTTGGCGTCGTACTTGGTCAGGTCTCGCTGGAAATTGTGAGCTTCGATGGTGCAGCCGGTGGTCATGTCCTTGGGATAGAAGTACAGCACCACCCATTTGCCCTTGAAATCGTGCAGGCTGATGGCCTTGCCTTCCTGATTATTCAGCGTGAAGTCCGGCGCGGCGGATCCCACCGCCGGCGCCTTGTCTCCAGCGCGCGCGGTATAGCTATAGAAGAGGACACCCGCGATCACGGCAAGCACAGCAACTACAATAATAAGTAAGACAGCATTCTTCATTGTTCCCCCCAAACAGACAGAATTGGCCCTAGCTAAGACTATCAGATGTGCTGGCGAGGCGGATGGCTACAACAAGAATTGCTGGAATCCTGGGCGTGGCTAGAGCGGTTACTTCTTGACCTCGGGTGGTTTTGTCACTGGCGCACTGTGTTTAGTGAAACGCTTGGCCTCAGGGCTGCGTGGGCTCCAGTCCTCGGGAGGAAACGTAACCCGCCAGAAGCGTGCGTTGGGCTGGGCGAATCCGATGCCAACTTCCGGTATCTCTTCTTGCCCAGGGTTGATGTCTTTCACGGTGCAGACGACTTCTTCGCCGGTCCCCAAATGGGTGATAGTCAAGTCCTGCCCAACAAGGACTGGTTCGCGAAGAAGGATCAGACCCCCGTGAGCATTCACCACCAGGGTCGTGGTGCGTTCGTGGAACGGCGAACCGCTGGCACGCTCGCCGGAAACCGTGATGGGCACAGACAGGACGATGCGGTAGCTGCGGCGCTGATTGGCCACCCCTCCCAGGCGGGAATTCTGCGTGATCAGGCTCAAGGCTCCCTCCTGGGAGTATATGCTTGCATGGGACTAACCACTTGGGCGCGGAGGTCGCAATACGATTCCCAAGCAGCTAAAGATGAGCAAACTCTGAACCTCGGTGCGGCGATCCCTTGCCTCCATGCAACCATCTGCGGGAAGCGCCTGCATCCACGGGAGTAACGCGAACTTTCCCTCCTCGGGAATGGGAGCTCTCCGCGTGGATAGCAAGGCCAATACGCGGGAAGTCGAGAAGAAATAAAATTCTCCAAATGGGACACGAGCAGGAGGAGAGACGGCACTGTGCGGATTCGGGACGGGCTGTGCCAACCAGGGGATGCCTCCGGCCAGTGCTGCAGGTCACGGCAAGCAATCAGTTGAAGCGCAGGTGGCAGTGCTGTTTTCCATGGTTATTATCTTCATTGTCGCTGCAGCGATTTTGCTTTCGAGTGTCTTCCCTTTGCCTTGCGGTGCAAGAATGCGGGGGGAGTGTCGGATAGACCACCTTCGGAACTCCGCGAAACAGCGGGCGTACTATCCTCTACAATACTAAAGCATGCTATGCAGGATTTCGTGCCGCGATGCTCTTCGCGCTGAATCCTATTCAAGCCAAATAGTTTTTCGACCGAGTGCCCATGGGTGACATAGATTTTTCTTCTTTGAGCCCGATCACTGAGCCGGGCATCACGATCCTGGTTGCGCTACTGGTGTGTATCGTCGCGTTCATTTGGCCGAAGCGGTCGGAACGCCTACTGCGGAAAGTGGAGAGGCCGTTTTCCCGTTTTGCTGGGCGCAAAACACTGGCGGTCATCACTGTATTTCTTGGAGTTCTCGCGATCCGCCTCGCGTTGCTCCCGGTGATTCAGGTTCCCACACCCGGCATCCACGATGAATTCAGTTACTTGCTCTTGGGGGACACGCTGGCGCACGGGCGGCTGGCCAATCCGACCCACCCGATGTGGCGGAGCTTCGAGACGTTTCACGTGCTGTGGTTCCCCACGTACGCTTCGAAGTATCCGCCAGCGCAAGGGGCGGTACTCGCGCTGGGACAATTGCTGGGTCATCCCTGGATTGGCGTGTTGCTGAGCGCGGCGGCGATGTGTGCCGCCATCGTTTGGATGCTGCAAGCATGGATGCCTGCGCGCTGGGCGCTTCTTGCGGGCGCGCTGGCGGCAATCAAACTTTGCATTGTCTGCTACTGGATGAACAGCTATTGGGGCGGTGCGGTGGCGGCGTTTGCTGGAGCAATGGTCCTGGGAGCGCTGGCGCGTATCTTGCGGCGCCCGACGATAACGCTCGGCGCATTGCTGGGTTTAGGCGTGGCTATTTTGGCCAACAGCAGGCCATACGAAGGCTTGTTCTTCTGTCTCCCCGTTGCGTTTATTCTGCTTCGCTGGATACTTGGGAAAACAAAATGCGGCCGGACCTGGCCGCAGCCGGCGTTGCGTGTCATCCTTCCCATTGTCGTAATCCTGCTGGCGACGTTTCTGTTCATGGGCTATTACAACTGGCGCGTGACCAGCAGCCCGTTCGTGCCGCCGTTTGTTGCCGCGGCGCACACCTACGAGCGCTTCGCCAATTTCATCTGGCAGAAAAACGCGCCGATGATCCACTACAACAATCTGGAAATGGAGTGGTTTTACAACCATTGGGCGCGCAGCAACTACGCGCGTACATGGGACAGCTTGGAAGACGTGAGCAACGACAAGCTATATCGGTGCCAGGCGGCCTACACCTGGCTGGCACTGCTGCTCGTCCTGCCCGGGTTGCTCTTTCTTTACCGCGACAGGCGCATGCGATTTCTTCTCACGGTGCTGCTCTTCGTGCTTCTGGCCTTTTTCATCACTACCTGGCCGAATCCACATTACATCGCCCCGGTCACGTGCATCCTCTATGGGGTCTTCGTCCAGGCCATGCGCCACTTGCGGCAGATGCGCTACCGGAAGCGGCCCATCGGCGCGGCCCTTTCGCGCGCAGTCGTTTTAGTTTTGGTTATCGATGTATCACAATTCGCGGCCACCGGCTATGGCGATCCCATGGGTTGGGGAGGAGGCGGATTGCAGCGGCGCGTGGAAATCCAACAGCAGCTTGAAAAGATTCCCGGGAAACATCTAGTGATCGTCAACTACAATGGCAAACACAGCATCCACGACGAGTGGGTCTACAACGGCGCGGACATTGATGGCTCAAAAGTAGTTTGGGCACGCGATCTCGGCCCCGAACAGAACACAAAATTGATGAATTACTTTCAGGATCGCACCGTCTGGATCGTTAAGGCGGGCGTTGAAGGTGAGCCAATGGCGCGCTATCCCGGGGATTCCTCGAACGCAACCCCCGCGTCCTGAATTGTGAAAAATTCGCGGGGGCGGACATTCGGCCATAACCAGCACACACCAGCCGGCCCGCCCCACGCAGAGTTTTTCGATCTAGGGGACTACCAGCCCTTGCGGTACTCCCGCTTCAGGTAGTCGTTGGCTTGCGCAACGTTGGTAACGCGCATGTTCGCGGCGTCGTACTCGAGCTTCTTTCCGCTGCGCAGGGAAACCACACCCAGCAACATCGTCTCGGTGAGCCTTGCGGCGTATTCAAATGGACAGGACGCTTCCGTCTTCCCCTTGGCCGCGTTCACCCAGTTCATCTCGTGTTCTTCCTTCTCGATTCGCGCGAGCTTCTGCGGAGGTTTGCCCGTGGAATCCTGCAAAGACTTCGGCAGCAGCCGCGGATTCGCGCCGTAGGTGTCGTGCATCAGCTTGCCCTTGCTTCCGATCAGCAGCGCGCCGCCCTCTTTTTTCAGGTCTTCGTCGCCGATTTCTTCCGGCTTGCGCGGCATCAGGCCGCCGTCATACCAGGTGAGTTTCACCGGTGGCATCGACTCACGTGCCGCGAACTCATAGAAGGTCATCGTGGCGGTCGGGTAGGAAGCACCGTTAAATGGCGAAAACACGGTTTCGATGCTGGTGGGCAGGCCCAGCTTCAGGCTCCACATGGTCACGTCGAGCAGGTGCGCGCCCATGTCGCCGATCGCGCCGCAGCCCCAGTCGATCCAGCCGCGCCAGTTGAAGGGGTGATAGATCGGGTGATACGGCACGGTGGGTCCCACACCGAGGAATAAATCCCACGATAGGGTGTCGGGGATGGGGAAATTGCCCATCGCTGCCGCGAGCCGGTCGTCCACCCCGCCCTTGTTCCACGGAAGCGCATCGAGCGCTTCCTTTGTGGCTGCCTGGGGACGCGGCACGCCCTGCGGCCAAAAGCCTACCGGACGATCCGTCCACACATGGACTTCGCGAACTTCGCCGATCGCGCCGGCCCAGACGTATTCTACGGCCGTGCGCGCCGCGTCAAGGGAGTGGCCCTGGTTGCCCATTTGCGTGGCCAGCTTGGTTTCCTTGGCGCGCTTCGCCAATTGGCGCGCTTCGTCCACCGACCAGCACAAGGGCTTCTGCACGTAGACGTGCTTGTGAAGATCCATCGCGGCCAAGGCAATCGGCGTGTGCATGTGGTCCGGCGTGGCCACCACAACGGCGTCAATGTCCTTCTGCTGTTCCAGCATCTTGCGGTAGTCAGAATAACGCTTGGCCTTGGGGACCAGGTCATTCTTCAAGTGCAGAATGGCTTCGAGGCGCCCTTTGGCTTTTTCTGCTTCCTCCGCGGACATCTTGGAGCCGGTATCGCCCGGGTGGTCGATATGGCCTTTCAAGTTGGAAGCGTCGGTATCCAGCCGCGAAAGGTTCTTGTCCGTGTAGCCCCAGTCCACATCGCAAAGCGCTACGAGGTTCTGGCTGGCCAAGTTGATCAGATTGCTGCGGCCCATACCGCCCACGCCAACACAAGCGATGTTCAGCATGTCGCTTGGCGGGGTAAAGCCGCGTCCCAGCACGTACCTGGGCAAAATCGTGAATGCTGCACCGCTCACGGCCGCTTTCTCGATAAAGCTGCGCCGCGTCATTTCGTTCTTTTCGTCCTTCTTCTCAGGCAAATCGTTCTTCTCAGTCATTCTCGCCTCCATTGGACAACCCGGCATTATGCCGCGTTGCGCGCCACTTTGCGACAACTAAGTTCGCCGGCGAAACAATTTCTGCGCCGGTGGTCTCTTACTTCTATTAGACAAAAGGGATCTCGGTTCGGGCTGACTCTCTGCTGCGCCCCCTGCCTGGCGTAAATCGTCTCCACTTACAGCCTTGAACTGCGGCAGGTCGCCCCTGTAAGTTGCTACCCACACGGGTCCGCCCGAAAAACAAATTTGCGCTGAACAGGAATTATAGGTGCGCGAGTCAGTGATTCGAGTTCGATGTTGGCACGTGGGGCGGTGTTGCCGAGCGGCGGAACGTCACCACGACGATGACCACGGAATCACTGTCAGCCCCGCTTCGTTTTCCCGGGGCGAAACGCCATTTATGAGCGGCGGCGATGGTTGCCGCAGTGAGCGATTCCGGGCCGCGCACGACTTCGAGGGTATCGGCCTGTCCGCGTGAATCGACTTGTTCGCACAAAATCACGCTGCCCTCGGCCGACTTCGTAAGCGAGGATTCCGGTTCGGGAGTATCAATGGGCAGAGCTGCCCGCTCTGGCACATCTGTGAGGTTGTTTTCGTACCGGTGTGGCTGAGGCGCGCGTACAGAAGTCAAGGAACCTGGAAACTGAAAGACGATGCCAATCCTCGCCTCCACGGCCTTTTCCCCAGAGCGAGCCGGCAGGAATGTCCAAGTCTGCACTGCGGCGAGAGCTTTCTGTAGAAATGGATTTTCTCCACTGAGGATTCGGATGTCTCCCAGGCTCCCATTGCTCGCGACCAGCGCGTCGAGCACTACCTCCCCTCCGGAAAAAACCTGAGCGGGGTAGGGCGCGGCAACCAGGGAGAGTGGTACGGGCGCGGAGAACGGTTTGCTCGGAGGTGTATCCGGCGCCACACGTGCTGCGGTCTCCGAAACTTCCTGCCAAGCGATGCCTTTTTGAAGCAGCAGGGCAATGGCGTAGTGAATCGGTACGGCCGCCCCCAAACCGGGGGTCTGTTTTTTCGTGGCGTTCACCATGGCCATAGTGCCGCCATGCAGCCACCGCCCTTCGACCAGGCCCACCACGTCTTGTGATTCGCCGGAAACTACAGGTGCTCCGCTATCGCCGAGAAGAACGTCGTGGTTGAAGAGGAAAATTTCCGTGTCCGGCCGCCCCTTGTCGAGTTGAGCAAAACGGTACTCAACCACTTCCCCTTCCGGGCGGTCTTCCAGAAGGGCGTCAAATGTGTAAGGGTTTTTCAGCCGCGAAGGGCGTAACGCGTCGGCCAGCACTTCGCGGGACCGCTCGGGCCTGCGGGTTGCGAGTCGCAGGAAATTCAACTGGAATCTTCCTTCAAAGGGATTCGGCGTGGCCTGCAACACCGCCACGTCGTGGTCCTGATCCACGATCACCACGGTGACTTTCACCAATCGAGGCGGGGCCATCGGCAACCGCAGGAGAATATAGGGTTGCTCATCGTGCAGCTGGCTCAACACGTGAGCCGCAGTGATGAGATAACCCTGCTTGTTGATGAAGAAAGCGTTCCCATAAAAAATGTAGTGGTAGCCTCGTTCGGAAGGCGATTGATCGACAGGGTAAACGATGGGGCAGATGGCCGCGGAGAGCGGTGCGGCGGTCGCGGACTTGTCGGAAGCTGCCGTGGCTGTTCGGGGAGACAGAAAGAAAAATATTACAGCGAGCGAGCCGAAACCCATTTTGCGGAAAAGGTTCATCGCATGAAATCCCGCCAGCGCCCGTCGTCCAGATCAGGTCGAAAAAGACACTACGAGTGCAAGTTGAGCCAACGGCCGGACCGGCCCAGTTCTGCTTTCTCCTGACTCAACTAGCATAGCTGTTCGAGATTGCCACGCAATGGGCCGTTGGGACAGTGTTGTCAAGAAGTTTCGGCTCGCGCACAGGACCGATTCGGCTGGGGAAAGGACTGTTCCATCTCGCTATCCCGCTGCCACCAAAGCATTCCACGGGTTTCGGAGCCGTGTGCCGCTTTCAAAGGGGCCCTCAATCGCCGCAATATTGCGTGAATGAATCGTGGAAGGGCTGCGGCCTAAGGCGTGGTGAGCTGCCCAGTCGCACGAACCAGGTTAACAGCGTCATATCGGCTGGCTGCTTCCACCTGGCGCATCACCCGGCGTATATGATTCTTCACGGTGAACTGAGATAAATTGAGATTTGCAGCGATTTCTTTGTTTGTCAGGCCATTAGCCACAAGCCGGATGAGTTGGAGTTGCCGCGGAGTGAGGGCCTTGTGATCGCCATTGTGCGGATGCGATGGCTCGGATCTCTCCGTTCTCATTTTGCTCAGATGTTGAATCAGAGCCATGCAAAGGCTCGGCGGACAAGTAGCTTCGCCGCGGACAGCGGCATGCACCGCCGCGACAATTTCCGCGGCGGAAGCGTCTTTGAGCAGGTAACCGCAGATGCCTACGTAGACCGCCTTCAAAAAGACGTCGGGGTCCTCGTTCATGCCGAAAAGCAGCAGCTTGACTCCGGAATTTTGCTCGAGGACATCGCGCAAAAAGGTCGAACGGGCGGTGTCGTCAAAGCAATCCGTCAAGACAACATCACAATGCGAGGAGATTATCTCGTCCTTAGTGCTTTCCGAATGGCGGCTCACGCCGACAACGTTAATCTCCGAGCGCTTTCTGAGGAGCCGCGCCAGGGTGTCGCGCAGCAATCGGTTTTCGGTCAAGAGGTAGACGCTAACTTGCGAGGATAATTTGAGGTCATCTGTCTGTCCCATATACACCCTCAGTTTGGTTCATCCTTTCGAGAGGGAAAGACATCAAGCGCAGGGGAGGGGAGCGCAGCAGGTACTTCACCTAACTGGCAACAAAAGTCTAGGGGATGGTCGAACGGATGTCAACTAACTTTATAGATATCTTGGAAATATAGACCAAGATGACCCAATTTGAAACGTACCGAACTCGAAAGCTCCTGGGTCTCGACTTCATGTGCCATTTCTACCGCCTGCTTTGAGTACTAATCAGGCTTAGTCCGCGCACTATTTTAGAACCTAGGTCCCTCAGCTCTCCTCAAGTCACCACGACAGCGCGTTCGCTACTGCCCAGGCCACCTTAGGACCTGAGTGCAGAATTGACTCTTGATTGGACCTAGCGCTTTTTCCTGAACGGTAAATACTCAGGTCTCAAGAGGGAACGGAGATGCTCAAGACCTTCCGGATTCTCATGGCGAACCAGCCGAAGCTGATGAGAGAGCTGCTTGTGGAGATGCTCGCAGAAGAATCCTGGATTGAAATCGTCGGGGAAGTAACGCACGAGGTGGAAATCCGAGAACTGGTCCAGAAGACCGCGCCGGACCTTCTGGTGGTGACAGCCGAGAAACCGGGCAAGCGGCCCGCAATCTGCGACGAACTGCTTCGCGAGTATCCAGCACTTCGCATCATCGCGGTGGCACCCCATGAGAATTACACCGTGTGTTACTGGGCATCGCTCGATATTCATGCCGCCGACATCGAATCGTCGGAACAGGGCTTCCTTAGCGCCGTGAAAAGCGTGGCTGAGACGGTGAGCAAGAGCGGCGAGCTCAACTGAGGGGAGTGCATCAACATGCTCAGAGCCAGCAAGTGCATCAGGTTTTTGCTTCTCATCGTTGTCGTGGTCTTTTGCGCTTCCGCGCAGACACAGGAGACCACCCGCCAGCCACGCCCGGCCAGTGCGGCATCACGCATTGCCAACCAAGAGGTTTCTGAACTCGAGAATGGGAATCTGTTGCGCGTCTCCGCGTCCCCTTCACAAATTCAAGACGTACTGGTGGACGAACCGGGAATCCTGGTGGAGTTGAAGCGCTGGGTTGCGAGGGAAGCGAGTAACAACGGGCAGATCGTCAGCGACGAAGATCTTACCGATAACGCCATTTTTGACCGGTTGAGAACCGATGTGGCGTTTCGCTCGGTTGCTACCCGGCTGGTGCAGCGCTATGGCTACTTGCGTCCAAGCCTGAATCCCGGTTCCGAGTTGGGAAAAGAGCAGGAGCTTCTTCTCAGGGAGCGTGTGAGGCGCCTTGTGCAGATTGAAGCACTGGAAGACTCGGAGTCCGTCAAGCCTCCGGCTACGCAGGCAAGCGAAGTGAAGGTAGCGCCCTGCAATTTGAATGAGGACAGAGAATGCCTGCAGGGAGCGGCGCCCCGGCCGAGGCGCGCCGTCTCAACTCCCGAAGAAAACGTTCCACAGAAAGAGCCGCCTTCGAACTATTCCAACGAGGGCCAGCCGTTGACGCCATCTCCACGCATCATGCAAACCGACGGCGATCCAGAGGCTGCGCCGTTCGGCGGAACCGCAGACGGAAATGTTTTGTACCAGAGCGTCTCTGAAACCATAAAATCTCCCCGCAGTCCGGCGCTCTATGGCGATGAGTCCGCGAGCTCCTTGAACGTTTCCCCCATGGAGCAGTTGCACGGGGAAGCTATGCGAGGCTCCGCGACGGAGGTGGCTGCCGGAGAAACAACCCTCTCGACCGGTGCAAAGTCGGCGACGGGGGGGGGGACTAACGGGCTGCATGAGCCGAGGCTCGCAAAGGAGCGTGAACTCCAGCCCGGAGCGATGGTGCGACGGGCAAATCCTTACGCGGACGTTCCGTCCTTGTATGACCTTTATGTACAGGCTCCCTCGTGGGATCGTCCCCCGCAACGCTTCGGGACGCAAATCTTTCAGGACGGCTTGCGCGATCTCCGCAGCATCCCCATGGATCTGCCCGTGGGACCCGACTATGTCGTTGGCCCGGGTGACAGTCTATCCATAGACCTCTGGGGAGGAGTTTCAACAAAACTCGTACGCGTTGTGGACCGTCAGGGGAGGGTCACTCTTCCTGAAGCAGGTCCCTTGCTCGTCAGCGGCAGGTCTCTGGGCGAAGTGCAGCAAGCCGTGCAAAAAGCCATTGGGACGCAGTATCGCGACACGTCAGCCGATGTCGCCGTGTCCCGCCTGCGCACCGTTCGTGTCTACGTTGTAGGAGAAGTCGAGGAACCCGGGGCCTACGATATCAGCTCGCTTTCCACGGCGTTGAACGCGCTGGTGGCCGCTGGGGGAGCGACGCCGCGCGGCTCTTTGCGTTCTCTGAAACACATGCGCGGGCGAGAGGAACTCGAGGAGATCGACGCGTACGACCTGCTCTTGCATGGTGTCACGCCGGACGCAAAAAGACTGGAGAACGGCGACACCTTGTTGGTGCCGCCAACAGGTGCGCAGGTCACCGTGACGGGAATGGTGCGGCGGCCGGCAATTTACGAGTTGCATGGCGAAGAAACAGTCGCGGATGTGCTCGAACTCGCCGGAGGCATCCTGCCCGCGGCGGCATTGCGGCACGTCGAAGTACAACGTCTCGAAGCGCACGAAAAGCGCACCATGTTGAGTCTGGATCTGTCGGTTGAGAATTCCACGCCATCGCAACTCGCGTCCTTCCGGATTCAGGACGGCGATGAGATTCATATTTTCCCGATCGCGCCCTACAACCAGGATACCATCTACCTGCAGGGACACGTTCTGAGGCCCGGGCGATACTCCTACCGCGATGGGATGCAGCTGACCGATCTCATCGCCTCGTACAAAGAAATCCTTCCAGAACCCGCGGCGCATTACGCGGAAATCATTCGCCTGAACCCGCCCGATTTTCGCCCCAGCGTCGTGAGTTTCGACTTGGCGGCAGCGCTGCAGCATCCAGAAATCGCGCCGAAGCTGCAGCCTCTGAATACGGTGCGGATTTTCGGCCGCTACGATTTTGAGGCGGCCCCGGCGATCTGGGTCGGCGGCGAGGTGCGGCAGCCAGGAAAATACGGCACTCCCGGGCAGGTGCATTTCCGCGACGCGATCTACCTGGCGGGTGGATTGACGCCGGATGCAGCGCAAGGAAGTGCGCAGGTCTTCCGGACGCAGGCCGACGGAACGATGAAGATTCTGAGCGTCGACCCGAGGGAAGCGATTGCAGGCAATCCGGTAGAAAACATCCTGCTGTTCCCGCGGGATCGCCTGTTGATCCAAAAGAGTCCGGCGAGTGTGGACCCCGCGACCGTTTATATCAAGGGGGAAGTGGCGAAGCCGGGCCGCTATCCTCTCGTCGCCGATATGCGGGTTTCCGATCTAGTGCGTTCTGCTGGCGGATTGCTGCGAAGCGCGAATCCTGACAGCGGCGACTTGACCCATTATGCGATCTCTGATTCGTCTGGGGAACGCGTGCAAGCTGGACATAAGGACTTGCGTCTGGCCGCCGCGCTGGCAGGAGCCGAAAGCCAGGATGCGCCGCTGCACGACGGAGATGTGCTGACCGTGCCGCAGCAGGCCGGTTGGAAAGACATCGGCGCGGTGGTTACGCTGCGAGGAGAGGTGCGCAAACCCGGTGTGTATGGCATCCGCCCAGGCGAGCGGCTGAGTTCGCTAATCCAGCGCGCGGGAGGATTGCTGCCGACCGCATATCCGCGAGCGGCCGTGTTCGAACGGGAAGAAGTACGCGAACTTCAGCAGAAGAACCGCCAGGAAATGATCCAGCGGCTCGAGCAAGAGTCCACGGTCGTGAAGACGGCGGCATCCACGACAGGAACGGAAGAAGCTGCGCTGCAACAGGCAGCCATCCAACAGCGCCAACGCGTGTTGGATGCGCTCCGCAAAGCCCCGATATCGGGGCGCTTGGTGATACATCTGTGCCCGGATCGCAAAAGTTTTGAAGGTTCTCCTGACGATATCGAGCTTCGCGCAGGCGATTCGCTCATGATTCCGAAGCAGCCCGGAGCGGTGCTGGTTATCGGCCAGGTGTACAACGCCAACGCCCTCACCTATGCGCCAGGGAAAAATGCCAGTTGGTATCTCTCCCGCGCGGGAGGTGCGACACCGCTTGCAAACAAAGGAGGAATCTTTATCGTCCGCGCGGACGGTTCGGTGACGAGCGGCAGTCAGGGCCGCCTCTGGTCCGGAGGCGTGCTCTCGACGACGATGGGTCCGGGCGACACGATTGTGGTGCCGGAGAGGTCGGTTCTTGGCAGCAATACATTAAAGAACGTCCTGACGATTGCGCAAATCGCGTCGTCCGCCGCCTTGGTTGCGGCTGTGGCTATTCCCTGAGCGCACATGATGCTACGACGCCAGATCGGAATTCTGGGAGCGGCGCTGCTGTTTGGCGTTAGCACCGCTCGCCTCTCATCGGCGCAAGAACAAGGAGCGAGGCCCTCCGCATCGGAAAGTGGATCTTCAAGGCCCAAGTCTTCCTCACAGAGTGACGACCCGCCAGCAGTGAACGTGACGGCAAAAACGTATGAGGAAATGCCGATGAGATTGGTGGGAAGGTTTCTGGAAGATCAGGAAAAAATCTGGACGAGCCCGGCGAAAATGCATTTGGCGGACGCCGACTGGATTCTGCCGGTTGCAGGGGTCAGCGCAACGCTCTTCGCCACGGACGCCTCATTCAGCAAGTCCATCTCGAATTCGGCGTCAACCATCCAGCACTACAAAACGATTTCCACGGCGGGGGTTGGTGCGCTGGCCGGCGCCGCCGGCGGGATGTGGCTGTTGAGTTATCGTTCGCACAACGAGCACTGGCGGGAAACGGGATTTCTTGCGGGCGAATCGGCACTGAACAGCCTGGTGATGGTGGAGACGCTCAAATACTCGCTGCGGCGTGAGCGTCCTTTGCAGGGCGACGGCAGCGGGCCATTTTTCCAGAGCGGCGGGACATCTTTTCCCTCGGAACATTCCGCGGCTGCCTGGTCCATCGCCGGCGTGATCGCGCATGAATATCCGGGGCCATTGACAAAATTCACCGCGTATGGCTTGGCAACTCTGGTTAGCTTTTCCCGCGTAAGAGCGAAACAACACTTTCCCTCGGACGTGTTCATTGGAGGCCTGGCGGGCTACATGATTTCGCAAAACATTTATGACCGCCATGCGGACCCGGAACTGGGCGGCGCGGTGTGGAAGTCGTTTAGCGCGATGTTTCGTGGCAACCAGGATTTATCGCCGCAAAGCATGGGCTCGACCTACGTGCCGCTGGACAGTTGGGTGTATCCGGCATTCGAGCGGCTGGAGGCGCTAGGCTACATCCACACGGCGTTTGAAGGAGTGAAGCCGTGGACGCGGACGGAATGCGCGCGGCTGCTCTCCGAAGCGGCCGAAGAGATGTCGCAACCGCCGGCGAAAAACTCGTCAGCGGCCGAAGAAGAGGCGCAATCGTTGCTGGCGGTGCTGTCGAAGGAGTTTCACCGGGAGACGGAACTCCAGACCGGCGACCTGAACCGCTCGGCGGCGCTGGAATCCGCCTATACGCGCGTGACCAGCGCAAGCGGGCCCGTGCTGACGGATGGCTTCCATTTCGGGCAAACGTTCGCGTATGACGATGGGCGACCCTTCCGCCGGGGAACGAATCTCATCTCGGGCTTTTCCTCGGACTTCACTTCCGGTCGCGTGTTTCTCCATTTGAGCGGTGAGTTTCAACATGCGGCGGGCGCGCCGGCCCTGAGCGACGCGGAGCGGCAGGTGATCGCCGAGCGCGATCAAGTGCCCTTGAGTCCCGCGCAGCCCTTCGCCGCGATCAATCAGCTCGCCTTAATGGATAGTTACATCGGCGTCAATCTGAACAACTGGCAGGTGTCTTTTGGCAAGCAGAGCCTTTCGTGGGGGCCAGGGCCGGGCGGCTCGCTGATTTTGAGCAACAACGCGGATTCCTTCTACATGGTGCGCATTACGCAAGTACAGCCAATGGAACTTCCATCCGTATTGGGCTGGCTGGGACCGGTGCGCCTTGAAACGTTTGCGGGCAGCGAAAAAGACCATCCCTATTCAGGCCACCCGTTTGTTTATGGCCAAAAGATCAGCCTGAAGCCGTTTCGGTCGCTGGAGTTTGCCTACGCGCGCACCACGACGGTGGCCGGCAACGACGATCCCTTAAATACACGCACGTTCATCGAGGGGTTTTTCGGGCGCGTGGACCCGAACACGGGAAGCGTGCCCGGCGATTCGCATACTTCGGTTGACTGGACCTGGAAGGTGCCGGGTTTGCACGACCGCCTGGTTTTTTACGGCGAATTGGAAGACGACGACGACCCGATTCCTCTGCAAAACCTCACCAAGGCCGTGCTGCGGCCCGGAATTTACGTGGCCCGCTTGCCGTGGCTGAACAAATGGGATTTTCACGGGGAGTGGACATCTTCGGAGACTCCGGGACGCGGTCCCAACGCGGCGCACGGCGACTTTAATTATTGGAACCAGAGCTACCGCGACGGCTACACCAATGACGGCAACCTGGTGACCAATACCGTCGGGCGCGAAGGCAAAACGCTTCAGGTCTGGACGCGCTGCTGGATTTCGCCGCGCCACACCCTGGAATTTACTGCCAAGAACAGCGAAGTGTATTCCGACTTCATTCCGGGCGGCGGAAGATGGCAAGACTATCGGGCAACGGATGAAGTAGCGCTTCGCTCCGGGCTCTATTTCAGGAGTTTTGTCCAGTTTGAACGCATCGGGCATTTTCCGCTGTTGTTTTCGGGCGCGAGAAACAACGTGACCGCTTCACTGGAAATCGGTTTCGCGCCAGGGCTCGCGCATTGAGCGCTGCCTACGGCAGACACTGGCAAAAGGAGCCATCGTGGATGGGATGCATAGGAAAGAAGAGGCACACGTCTTGAGCGAAAGTTGCAGCGGAATCGACCGCGCCTTCGAGCGGGAGGAACGCGGGCTGTTCCCGGAGCCGACAGCGGCAGAGAGGCGCGCCACCCGCGAACGTGCGGTGTCCCGCCTGCGTCTGCTCTGGGATCATTGTGGATTTCTGGTGCGTGTGCTTCTGTGGAGTTCCCTGACGACCCTTCTAGTGGCGTTTCTGATTCCGAAGCGGTTCCAGGCGACCACGCAGTTGATGCCACCCGACAGCCAGTCCGGCGGAGCCTCGGCGCTCTTGGCGGCGGCTGGCCGCGGTGGTGCAGGCCTTGCGGGAATTGCGGGTGACCTGCTGGGCGCAAAGAATTCCGGCGCGCTGTTCGTCGGCATTCTGGGGAGCCGCACGGTAGAGGATCGCCTGATCGAGCAGTTTGATTTGCGGCGGGAGTATGGCGCTTCGAAGATGGAAGATGCTCGAAACAGTTTGGCGATGCACACCGGAATTTCCGAAGACCGCAAGAGCGGCATCATCTCCATCACGGTGACGGATCACGATCCGCAGCGCGCGGCGGCGCTGGCCAGCGCCTACGTCAAGGAACTGGACCGGCTGGTGGCGGAGGTAAGCACTTCAGCGGCGCGCCGGGAGCGCATTTTCCTGGAAGAGCGATTGCACGCCGTGAAACAGGACCTGGATGCCTCGGCGACAAAGTTCAGCGAGTTTGCGAGCAAGAACACCGCCATCGATATACCGGCGCAGGGCAAGGCGATGGTCGAGGCCGCGGCCACTCTGCAGGGACAACTGATCGCTGCGGAATCAGAACTGCGCGGGTTGGAGGCCATGTACACGGACCAGAACGTCCGCGTGCGGGCGCTGCGAGCGCGGGTGGCCGAGCTACGCGCACAGCTCGGAAAAATCGGCGGAGACTCTGGCACCGCGGGCGCCCTCTCGTCGAAGAGCGACCCCTCTCTCTACCCCTCGATTCGTCAATTGCCGCTTCTAGGTGTCACCTACGCCGATCTCTATCGCCAAACAAAAATCGAAGAAACGGTCTTTGAATTGCTAACGCAGCAGTACGAGTTGGCGAAAGTGCAGGAAGCGAAAGAAATCCCGAGCGTGAAAGTGCTGGACGCTGCCGTGGTGCCCACCAAGAAGTCGTTTCCGCCTCGCGGTCTGATCCTGGTTTCTGGAACAGCTCTGTTCTTTTTTGGTGCATGCGGCTGGCTTCTGGCTAAGCGCTATTACCTTGCGATCGATCCGCAGGAACCCGGAAAGCTGCTTGCTGAAGAAGTTGTCAGCACGGTGCGGATCAGGACGGCCATTGCCACGGCAAGGGCTGTCGCGCTGCTGAACAGGCTGCGCCGGCGGTATACAGCCGCGGCTCCGGCTGCTGGTACGGCTGTGGTCGCGGCAGCCGGAGAGGAAGACTTTGACGTCACGGACAAGACATTCAATGGCGCGGCGCGCGAAGAAGAACACCTGACGCAGACGGCGGGAAGAGGATCGTTGTGAGGCAAGAGGCCAAGAAGTTATGGCAACGATGAACGGAGCCGCAACGCGGAGAGCCCCGGCTGTCGCTCCGTCGCAGTGGGAGCCGCCGCTCGAGCTCCATGCACCGAGCTGGACGGAAGAGCATTCGCGCTCTGTGTTTCATGCTCGGAAGTGGCGCGCACAGGGGGGGCTCGCGCGGCAGAGCGCCTACGCGCTCATCGATGTGTTGCTGGTTTGCACCAACGCCTTCGTGATTTACGGGTTGCGTTTCGGCTTCTCAAGCATTTGGTCCGCCGGGGTCGCCCCGAGGCAGGTGATTGGCCACCTCTCCGTGCAGGCCTATCCGAGTTTTCTGATCCTGTACTGTTCGCTGATTGTCCTGGGCTGTCTGAGCCAGGGTCTGTACCGCACACCGCGCGAGTTGACGGTCTTTGTGGAATCGAGCCGCGTCGCGAAGGCCGTGGGCCTCGCGACCGCGCTGCTGGTGCTGTTTATCTTCACTTCCGGCGATAAGGAGATCTCGAGACTCGTCGTGATGTTTGCAGGCGTAACCAACTTCCTGACGCTTTCCGGCTGGCGTTTTGCGAAGCGCCGGTTTGTCCTGCGCCGCGCCGCGCGCGGCGCAGGGCAATCACGGGTGCTGATTGTCGGTGCGGAGAAAACGGGGAAAGCGTTCGCGAGCTGGCTTCAGCAGAACCGGCATTTGGGTTACGACGTCTGCGGTTTCCTGGATTCGCAGCAGAACGGCGACAAGCGCGTGCTCGGCAGCATCGCGGAACTCCACCAGGTGGCGCTGGCGCACTTTGTGGATGAAGTGTTCGTGACCCTCCCGTCGGACCGGGAGATGATCAAGCAACTGTTTCGGGAAGCGCGTGACCTGCATGTGAATCTGCACGTTTTGCCGGATTTGTATGACGGGTTGGCCTGGCGCGCACCGCTGCACAGCATTGGCGGTTTCCCGGTCCTGGAATTACACGGAGAGCCCATTCCGGCGGCGGGGCTGGCCGTGAAGCGCGCCATCGACGTGGTGGCCTCGTTCCTGGGGATGTTGGTGTTGACCCCTTTGCTGGTGGCGGTCGGGCTGTGGATCCGGTTGGACTCTGCGGGCCCGGCGATCTACCGCGCGCCGCGCGTCGGCAGAAAAGGGAGGAAGTTCAACTGTTACAAGCTGCGCACCATGGTGATCTCCGCGGATCAGCAGAAACACCGCCTGCGAGAAGCCAATGAGCGGCAAGGGCCGTTTTTCAAGATGCAGGAAGACCCGCGGGTGACGCGTTGCGGCCGCTGGCTGCGCAAATTCAGCATCGACGAATTGCCCCAGTTGGTGAATGTCCTCAAGGGCGATATGAGCCTTGTCGGGCCGCGGCCCCATCCCGTAGACGATTACGAGCGCTACACCATCGAGCATCTCCGCCGCCTGGATGTGAAGCCCGGCATGACCGGCCTATGGCAGGTGACCGCGCGGCGTGATCCCTCGTTTGAAACAAACATGGCTCTGGATCTGGAGTACATAGGGAACTGGAGCCTGCGGATGGACATGGGAATTCTCTTGAAAACGCTCCCCGCAGTATTGCGGGGGGAAGGGAACTGAATTTGATCTTGTGAGAGAACGCATACCCCTGGAAAAGCCAGTGGACTACCAACACAGCTTGCCAGCATGGGAACTTCCACAATGGACAACAGTGCGCAAAAGATTTACGAGAGCATTCCGAGCGGAAGCGGACTACCCGCGCGTGGAATTGCGCACCGGATAGGGTTCCGTCTGCGGAATGATCAGCGGCACCCGGTAGTGCGGACCCTCCTTGCTCTGGGCGGAGATTCTTCGGTGTATCTTTTTGGCGCCGCGCTGATCGGTGCCGGGAATTTTGTCTTAGTGCCACTCTACACACGGTATCTTTCCCCTGCCAATTTCGGGGTATACACGCTGGTAGACCTTGCCCTGTTCATCGCCGTGACTGTTTCCACGCTTCGGCTTGATGTTGCCTATCTCAAGTGGTTTGGGGGCACCCAGAACGAAAAACCTTGCGAACTTCTGGGTTCAGTTTTGACATGCAGCGCAATCTGCGGTTTGAGCTTGGGGCTGATACTTGCTGCGTCCCTTGGCAGTGCAGCCGCGGAACGATGGCTGCGGGCACCGGATTACCGTTTTGTGTGGCTCCTGATTCCCCTGGTTCTTCTGGAAAATGTACAAGTCATCTTGCTGGCGAATCTCCGCGCCTACCGGCGGGCCCTTTCTTACTCGCTGTGCGCAGCGTTTCGGCTGCTGCTGATCATTCTCGCGAGTCTGCATTTCGTTGTCGCAGCCAGGCAGGGTGTAACCGGGATATTTCTGGGGCGTTTGGTTGGAGATGCAGGCTCCATGATCGTGCTGTTGGTTCTGTCGGCTCCGTCCCTGCGACCGCGTTTGCAGCTACCGATGCTGAAGAAAATGTTGTTTTTCAGCCTGCCGCTGATCTGGACCGGTTTTGCCGCCGTGCTTATGGATGCTGAAGGCCGCTATTTCCTTACCCGATACAGATCGATGGAGGAAGTCGGTGTCTATGGTGCGGGGGTGAAGATCGGCTCAGTGTTCCAAGTTCTTGTGACCCAACCATTTGGAATGGCTTGGGGCGGGATGGTGTTCCAGATCGCCAACGGGGAGAATGCGCGCAGCATCTATTCAAGAATCCTCGCTTATGTCTTCTTTGGATCTCTGGTCGCGGCGCTTCTGCTGTCCACGTTAGCCCCGGAATTCCTACGATTGTTCGCGACAAAAGCTTACGCGCCAGCCCTCGGAATTCTACCTCTGATCTTTCTGGTGAGGGCGATCGCGGTTCTGGAATATCCCGCCTCCACAGGCATCTATCTGAGCGGACACACCAGTTGGTTTGCGGGGATTTATTCCGCAGGCTTGGCCATCACCTTCGTATTCTGCTGGTTGCTCGTCCCGCGGTGGGGGATGTACGGCGTGGTCTGGAGCTGGGGTGCGGGATGGGCGGCGATTGCGGCGCTTATGTTTTTGATCGGGCAGAAGTACTACGCCTTGCGGCTGGACGTCAAATTTTTTGCCGTTCCCGTACTCTGCTGGGCAGTGTTGCTGGCGGGGCAGCATGGGGCCATCGGGGCTCTGGCGCAGTTTTCCCGCCCAACAAAAATCGTGCTGTGCCTGGGGATCGTGCTGTACGGGCTGACGATGTATTTGCGGGACCTGCGTTCAATAGGAAAGGAGGCACCTGGGGAATGAACCAAATAGCGGCAATGTCTTGGCCGGAATTCCTCAATAATGCGAGCTTGTTCGACAACGCAGTTCGGCTGCGGTTTTTTCTATGGACCTTGCGACGCCATGCCGAGCTTCGAGCGCGCTTGCTGGAAGTTGGCTGCGGAAGTGGAACGACAGCCGTTCTTCTGGCCGACCTCGGTTATCAGGTCACAGCTTGCGACATCGAGCCGGCGCTCGTTCAGCGGTGTGCTGCGAAGTATTCCGATTGGGGACGTGAAGGCCGGCTGAACATCCTGCAGGCGGATATGTTCAAGCTTCCGTGGCCGGACAAAGCCTTTGACCTCGCTTACCACCAGGGTGTTTTCGAACATTTTCCAGACGAACAGATTATCGCTGGCTTGCGCGAGCAGGGGCGCGTTGCGTTCCTCGTGCTTTTCGATGTGCCAAACAATCGCTATGGATCCCGGCCTTTTGGTGATGAAAGGCTCCTCTCGACGCGCCACTGGCGGAAGTTGATTCAGGCCGCCGGTCTGGAAGTCGTCGACGAACGCGGCCGCGATTTCCACCGCTGGCTCTACTGGTTGCCCCACGGGCTGTTCAGTCATGCCGTTTCGGACCGGCTACCGTGGTTCGCGCGGCGCTTTGCTGTCAGTTCCATCTTTGTGTGCCGGAGCGCGCCTTGAGTGTCACAACGCAACAGCAGCGGTTTTATGAGAAAGCTTACCGACATTCCTCGCACGATTTTGGAATGCCCGATCCAAAGATCACGAATGGCATCTCTCTCGCAGGCCGAAGGATGCTCACTTTAGGAGGAGGCACAGCGAACGATCTGTGGCACCTTGCAGGGGAAAATCTGGTCGTGAACGCGGACTATGCCAGTTCGGGCCTCGACGCAGGCAGGGCGCACGGAGTACGAGGAGTGACGGTGAACTTGAATTCGGCTCATTGCCTGCCGTTTCCAGACCGCACGTTCGACCTGATTGTCTGCAACGACATCCTCGAACATCTGGTGGAACCGCTGCCTGTAGTGAAGGACACGATCCGGGTGCTTCGGGATGATGGAACCCTGGTAATCAGCGTGCCCAACCATTTTTACTGGCCCATGCGACTTCGCATCCTTTTGGGCAAGGGCCTGGTTTGGCGGGGGCTCGTGACCGACCACGGCGCGGCGTATCAAGAATGGGATTACATGCATATCCGGTTTTTCACTTACAAAGGCTTTCGCAAATTCCTGCAAACCGCGGGACTGAAGCCCATTCACTTCTATTGGGACTTCGGGAACCTAGCACACTATTACAACCCGGACCGCTGGCTGGAGCCCCAGCTCCAGAAGCGCGCTGCCGGACTGCCGATTTCCCGGCGCGGCTGGTTCGGCCTCTGCGTCATCCGTCCGCTCTGGCGGCTGTTCAACGTCATTTTTCCCCGCCCGCTGCGCAGTTGGATCGTTTCGTGCTTTCCCGGGCTGCTCTGCGGTGGATTCTACGTGCGGTGTCAAAAGGCATGAGAGTACTTGCGCTCAACTTCAATCAGAAGGGGGTCGGCACCTACCGGCGGTCGTTTTACTTCAGCCGGGAACTGTCGCGAGCAGGTCATGAGGTAACCATGATGACCGTTTCGCGCGATGCGCGATTTCGCCGCAGCGTGACCTGGAAGAAGGACTGGATTACGGAATCGAACGAGCCACGCGGGGAAGGGCCGTGGTTCCGCCTCATTGAAGGTCCGGCGTGGGGCTACCGTGCCTTGCCCGGCTGGGGCGCGGGGCCGCTGGATATTTGGGGACGCGTCCAGGAGTTGCGAGGCGGAAACTACGACGCTGTTATCGGATTCGAGTATCACCCCAACGTTTCCTGGCCGGTTTATCTGACGCGCGGGTGGAAGGGGTTCCGGTTCATCTCGGACTGGTGCGACTGGTTTGGCGGAAGCTCGAACCAATTCCGGGGATGGAAGGTGGCGCATCGCATCGATTCTTACCTCGAAGAGAGAATTCGCCTTCGAGCCGACCGCGTAAGCGTCACTTCGCGCCTGCTCTTTGATCGCGCTGTCTCCATTGGTATCCCTGCCAGCAAAATCGTGCACCTGCCGGAAGGGGCAGCCACGGACTATATCCTTCCCATGGACCGGAAATCAGCGCGCGCCCAAATGAAGATGCCCGAGGATGCGCCAATCCTTCTGGCGGTTCGCAATGGAGATTCCTGCCGGGAGGTCCGCGTGCTTGGGGAGGTCTTACGGAGAATCCCGGGCGCGTTCTTGCTGCTGGTTGGAAGCGAGTCCACTGCGGCGTTGCAACTCGCGGAACGCCTTGGAATTTCAAGCCAGCTTATTTCTTCGGGATGGGTATCGGATGAGAACTACCCTCAGTTGCTCTCCTGCGCGGACGTCTGCATTTGCCCGCTCGAAGAGGAACGCAACAACCAAGCGCGATGGCCGGCGAAAATCCTCGATTTTCTGGCCTCCGGCTGCGCCACAGTGACGAACGCGGTCGGAGAGGTCGAGACACTATTCCGAAAATCACAGGTTGGAGTGCTTGCGGAGCATGGGGATGCCGAGTTTGCCCAGGAAGTGGCGGACCTGTTGCTTGACGAACCACGGCGTCGGTCCCTCGGCGAGGCAGCACGCCGAGTGATGGTTGCAGAGTGGGACTGGCGGGTGCGCGGAGCGGCGATCGTAGAACTTGTTGAGAGAAAGACAATTCCGGCGCAGTTGGCCGCAGCGGCGGTGACCTCTTGTTGACCTTGGGCCTGCTCATTGTCTTGATTTGTGCGTCTCTGTGGTGGGTTGCTTCGCCCACCCGCGTGCTCTACGCGATTCCTTTGCTAGTCGCTTTCGAGTTCAGGAATCGCTATTGGGGTGTGAGCTTTGAATTTGTAGAACTGTGTCTCGTCATCGCCGTCATCGCATGGTTGTGGCAATTCTGGTCTGGTGGTCCAGCGGCCGGGCCCGCCGCGTCGCAAAGAGATCGAGGATTACTTTTGCTGCTCGCGATACTTGCTTTTCCCTCTATTTTTTTTGAAGACAATTTGCAGCATGCATTGAGCTCCTATCGCGACCTCCTTATCCCAGTTACATTCTTCTTCTTTTTCGGCAGCCTGCGGATGGGATCTGCGTTGTTGATAAGAATCCTCAAACTGTCTTTCGTGCTCGCCTTGGGCAACGCCGCACTCGGGATTTTGCAGTATCAAACAGGATACGGGCTGTGGTTCGCGAGCGGCGACGAGTTGGTCTGGCAAGCGTACAAGACTGGCCTGATCCACGCAGCCGAAATGGCCAGCTCCATTGGCCTGGGCGAATCGCTGGCGATCGGAGCCTATGGCGGGGCGAACAACTTCGCGACCTATCTCACAGTTCCTTTTTGTCTTGCGGGGGTACTGGCATGTTCGAAGGAACTTAGTCGTAAAAAGAGAGCGGCCTTCGCGGCAGCTGCCGCTGTGCTTTTCGTTGCGCTAGCCTGCACGTTATTTCGCTCCGAGCTCTTGATTGCCGCTTTGTCGAGTGTCGTGCTGTTTCTGCTGCTCAGCCCACACATCACCAAGCGCCACATCGGAATTGTGGCCATAGCCGGTGGTTTGCTGCTTTCTGTTTTTCTCATGCCCGGGTTCTTGGATTGGGATCAGTACGGAACACTTACCGGCAGGTGGGAGATGTCCGGAGATGCGCTGGATTTGCTTGCAAAGCATCCGTTGCAGTCAATGGTCGGCGGGATGTCCGATTTGTATCATCGCCACTATGCCCAGCCACAAGACGTTCACAGCATGGTGCTCTATTGCATCCTGCAATTTGGCATGCCCGCGACCCTGGTGTTCCTGGGATTGATCACGCGATGGGTTGTGCGGTGCTGGCGCGCGGCGAAGACTGCAAATGGTCTGAGCAAAAAAGTCCTCCTGGCGATGCTCGTACCGGTTGCCGCGAATATATTCCTGTACGGCCAGACGACCATGCTCTTTGATTCCGTTCAAATTTCGATGTTGCTTTTCTTCTGGCTGGGCGTAACGAGTTGCTTGGCGTTGCGGCAGGAGTGTCTTGCATCAGGAAGTGTCAAGGTGACAGCGGCTACGGTTCCGAGCTTTCACGGCGATGTGGATGCGGCGGGCACCGCACCGGCATAGCCATAGGACAGTAATGAAAGGTTCTGATTTTTATCCACGCTGCACTAGGTGCGGCGGCAGTGAGGTCGACCGGCATGAAAAGTGGCCGTCTCAAGGACGATTTGAGAATGGTATCTCCTAGTCAACGCATTCTTTTCGTGCATCCGTTCTGCACGCACTATACGAAGGGATTGTTCGAGGAACTCTCGCGACGCTGCAACGTGCGGTTCCTTTTCTACTCCGATGGTGGAGAGTGGTTCTGGCAAAAAAAACATGGTGTCCACCGCGGCGAATTCCCCCATGAATACTTGTCCGGGTTCAGAGTGGGAAGCGTGCGCGTTGCACCATCGCTTCCCTGGAAATTATTCGCCCAACACGCCGATGCCGTCGTCAGCAGCATCGATGGGAAATTCGCTCTTCCCGTGTCCTACGCAGCCGCGCGATTGAAGGGTATTCCTTTCCTGCTCTGGACCGGCATGTGGGCGCGAGTCGAGACGCCGCTGCACCGGCTGCTTTTTCCTATCACCCGCTTTTTCTACCGGCATGCGGATGCATTGGTCGTTTATGGTGAGCATGTGAAACGCTATCTGATCTCAGAAGGTGTGGCCCCAGAGCAAATCTTTGTTGCGAGACATTCGGTTGACAACGAATATTACGGTCGGCCAGTGGCGGAGGCCGAGAAATCCGCATTGCGAGACCAGTTGGGGATCCCGCCGGGAAAGAAAGTCATTCTATTTCTGGGGCGGTTGGAAGAAGTGAAGGGAGTGCGCTACCTGATCGAAGCATTTGCTCGGCTGCAAAATGCTGATGCCGTGCTCTTGGTGGCGGGAGAGGGATCCCAGCGCCCCTCGCTGGAGTCGCTCGCGAGCGCTCTGTGTCCGCCCGGGAGAGTCCGCTTTTCGGGCTACGTTCCCGTTGAGAGAGCCGTGTCGTATTACAGCATTGCGGACGTTTGTGTGATTCCTTCGGTGTCGGTGGCTGCAGGCAAGGAGTTGTGGGGACTCGTCGCTAACGAAGCATTCGCCCAAGGCGTGCCGGTGATCGCCACGGCCTCGGTAGGGGCCGCGGGGGGTGGATTTGTTCAGGGCGGCAAAAATGGATACATCGTGCCAGAGCGGGACAGTGCGAGCCTTGCCGCAGCGATGCAACGGGTTTTGGATGATTCTGCCTTGCGCGAGAGGTTGAGTGCCGGTGCCCGCGCCACTGTGGCGCAATGGACCCACGGCCGCATGGCAGACGGATTTTGCGAAGCATTTGAATTCGCCTATCGTTATAGGAGTGCACGAAGGCCTGTTGCCAAAACGCAAGAATCGATGGAGGGGAGTGGTTGCCCTTTGTGTGCAAACAGGCTTCCCTCTACCCGCGGGCGCGGAGAGTTTCGCCGGTGTAAGCACTGCGGTCTTCTGTTCCGGCATCCGATGTCAGATCTGCAGGGCCTGCGCTCTCTTTACGGCCAGAGTTGGAGTGCACCGACAGAGAACAGCGCCGAAACCGGAGGCACGACTCCCGGGCTTGCGGAGGAGTATGCCAAGCGGCTGGCAAGGTCGCTGGGCCGCGAGGATCTGCAGGGCTTAAGAATCTTGGAATATGGCGCGGGCCGCGGAGAATTTCTTCGTGCGCTCCAGCAATTCGGCGCAGACGTGTACGCCCTAGAGCCTTACGGCAAGTCGTATCTCGAGCAACAAGGGGCGCGCGCCTATGCGACGCTTGGCGAATTGCCAGCCAATTTGCGCTTTGACGGAATCGTGTCTATTGACGTGGTCGAGCACGACGCTTCGGCATGGAGTGCACTCCGCCGGCTCAACAATCTCCTGCTGCCGGGCGGATGGCTGTTTGTTGCAACGCCGAACCCCGAGGGGCTGAATGCCAGAGTGTTTGGATCACGGTGGAGAGAAGCGAAGAAGCCCGGCCATCTTCTGTTCTTTGCGCCAAACACACTAAGACGTGTTCTGCATGACGCCGGCTTTGCTCGCTCGCAAAGGCTCCGTTGGAATGTGCCTTACGGGAAATCGCCACTCACCCGCGCGAAGGATTCTGTTTTGAGCTTCCTGGGCTTGGACGGCGAGCTGCGTTTCCTCGCATTCCGCCCCGATGAGAGGCAAACGTGACTCCCGCCTGGATCACGACGAGCTGGGACGACGGGCATCCACTGGATTTCCGCGTTGCCGAATTGCTGACGAAATACGGCCTTGCCGGAACCTTCTATGTGCCGCGAACTGCGGAAACCCAGGTGATGAACGAAGCTCAGATTCACGAACTGAGCAAACAATTCGAGATTGGCGCGCACACGCTCAATCACGTCTACCTCAATAGTGTGCCGGGTGGCGAAGCGAATTTCCAGATTGCCGGGTCCAAGAGCTGGGTCGAGGATACGACAGGAAATGTCTGCAACGTGTTTTGCTTCCCAGGGGGCAAGTTTCGACACCGCCATTTTCGCATGCTGCAGAGCGCGGGTTTTCAGGCGGCGCGTACTGCCGAACTGCTGAACACCAGCGGCCCCGCGACCATCACTGCGAGTCTTTGCATGATACCCACCACGGTCCAAGCGTTTCCGCACCCCCGCCTCGCTTACCTGAGAAATGCAGTCAGGAGGATGTCGACGCCTGGCCTGGCTGCAACGGGAGCATTGCTTCGCTCTTCGGATTGGACATCTCTTGCACGCAGGTTGCTGCGGCGCACGGTGGAAGTCGGCGGCGTGTTCCACGTTTGGGGGCATTCCTGGGAGATCGACCTGGAGCAGCAATGGCGGCATCTCGAAGACTTTTTCAAATTTGCCGCGAGCTGCAAGTCTTCCCTGCGCGTCGTCGGAAATGGCCAGCTCGCGGATGAATTCGCGTCACAAGCAACGAGACAGCCCAGTGGAACGAAGCCCGGGGAGAACCAGAGCCGCACAGCATACCCCTCTCTCTCCTCACGCACCGTTGCATTTAATGTTCCAGGTGACCCGCCCTTCTGGGACGGAAAATTAGCCGAACTGGACGAAAACACGCGAGCGATGCTTGCACGAGCCAGCAAAGGATGGCTTGGATCGCTGGGTTTCTGCGAGTGGTATTGCAGTCCGCCGGCGCATCGCGCGGCCTACATATCTTCACAAAACGGCCAAATCGAGGAAGCGTGCTTTTACCGAATTGAAAAATGGGCTGGAGTTTTTTCTCGCCTTCACATTCTAGGCCCACTGGACCTGGAAAGCCCGCTGATGCTGAAACTGAAAATCAGGCACAGCCCCGATTTGGTGAGCGTGTCGCGCTGCGACTCGGCGTTGGCGCTGGCCGTCGCAGGGGCTAAGCCGAGGGCTACCATCCAGAGGATGAGTGAGGATTATTGCGTCAATCTGCCGGAGACGCCGGCGGCGTTTCTAAGCAAGCTGGGTGCGCGAACGCGAAAGCATCTGCCGTACTATTTACGGCGGTTGCAGCGCGAGTGGAAAGAAGAATGGCGCTTCGATACCGCGAACGGCAAGGATATTTCAAAGAGCGCGTACTTGGAACTACTTGATCTAAACCAGCAGAGAATGAGCAAGAAACTCCGATCTACCCTTTGGCACCCCCAATTGGCTGATCGGCGCTGGAATCTGGTGCAGGAAGCAGGACTGCTCTGCAGCATCTCCTACCGAGGCAAGTTGGTCGCTGGAACTCTTTCCTTCAGGCATAAGCGAGAAGCTTATCTCTCGGTAATCGCTCACCATCCAGCTTACGACAAGCTGAATCTCGGAAATCTTTGTCTTTGGATGACGATTGACCACTGCATCGCGAACAAATTCTCGAAGTTTCATCTTCTTTGGGGAGATTCCTTGTACAAGCGGCAGTTTGGCGGTGAATCGCACCCGCTGTACATGATTGTCCTCGCTCAGAACATGCCTGCCGCCATCGCATGGCGCATGGCCCGAGCAATGCGAATTCAAGAAGGATGGAGCTTGGGAGAAAAGGCCGCGCGCAAGATAAAGGGGCTCTTCAGCCAGGCTAGAAAGCGGGTGCGCGCTGGGGAGCGCCCTCCATTGTTGGGCACAGTCTCTTTGGCGACCGCCAAGGAAAGTCAAGAGCCTTATGGATTTCCGGTCAAGTGGCTGAGTGTAGTGCTGTGCCCGAAGGACGATTCGCCGCTCTCGTTGCTGGATGCCAAACAGGCCCCGCGTGTCGTGCAGGGAATTGCCCGCTGTCCAAAATGCTCTGCAAGGTTTGAAATTCGCGAAGGGATTCTGAGGCTTTTGCCGGCTCAAGGCAATCTGGACCTCATGACCAGTAGGGAGCAGGAAGCACGAGATGAGAGGGCCGGCGGATACGATGCCCGGTTTCGAGACTGGGAAAACACGGTAGAAGTGGCCGCACTTCTGGCGGAGGCCCCGTCCATTGCAGACAAGGTGGTATTAGATGTGGCGTGTGGCACCGGCAGGCTTACCAGAAGGCTCTTGCCGCTTGTACGAACGATTCTGGCGGCAGACTTATCCGAGGAATCCTTGCAGCTGTTCGCAAAGAAGCTGCCTGCTACGGCTGATGTTGGGTTGATATGGGCGGATGCAACTCGCTTGCGCTTCGCGCGCGGAACCTTTGACACGGCTCTTTCCACGCAACTCTTCGAGCATCTCTCGTCGCCCCAGCAGCGCGCAGAGTTCCTGGAAGGGATTTACTTGGCTCTGAAGGAAGATGGGACACTATTATTGAGTCTCTACTACTACAGTCTGCTGCGCGCGCTGCTGGGGCGTAAGCAAGAAGGTGTTCACGCCACCTCGATTTACTACCGCCGGTACACGCGAGCCGAACTGGAGCGCGAATTCGCTGGGCGATTCCGAGTCATGCAGGCCCGCCCCATCCAAATTGACCGGAGGCTCGTGCCAGGAAAATCTAAACTAGCCGCCAAATTGGCCACGATTTTGGAGCGAACGCTCCTGCCACGCATTGTAGGGCAGCTCTTGTTTGTAACCGCCAAAAAGGATTTCGCCGCGCCAAGTCACCCAGTCGTTCCGAACCCCGCTGTCTGAGTAACCGCAGCATGAAGATCTTGGTCATTCACAACTATTACCAACACCGCGGAGGTGAAGACGCCGTATGTGAAGGGGAAGTTCAGTTACTCCGCGATGCCGGCCATGAAGTCATCGTGTACTCGCGCCACAACGACGAGATTCACGAAGTTGGCGGAATTCAGAAGCTAAGACTCGCCTGGCAGACAATCTGGGCAGCTCGTGCCCATGACGAAATCCGCGATTTGATTGCCCGCACCTCGCCTGACGTCGCACACCTGCACAATACGTTTCCCCTCATCTCTCCTTCGGCGTGCTATGCCTGCGCGGAGGCGGGAGTGCCCGTCGTGCAAACATTGCACAACTACCGATTGATCTGTCCGGCGTCTGTGTTCCTGCGCGATGGTAAGGTGTGCACCTTATGCCTGGGACGGGCCGTGGCATGGCCGGGTGTCCTTCACAGCTGCTACCGCGACAGCCGTTCCGCCACGCTCGCGACAGCAGCGATGCTATGCATCCATCGCGCCCTGCACACCTGGCGAGACAAGGTAAACGTCTATATCGCGCTTAGCGAATTTGCCCGCGGCAAATACATCGCAGGCGGGATTCCAGCTGATCGCATCGTTGTCAAACACAACTCTGTGTGCTGCGAACCGGCACCTAGGTCAGCGACTCGCGAATATGCCCTCTATGTCGGCCGTCTTTCCGAGGAGAAGGGTGCTCGTGTTCTGCTGCATGCGTGGAAGAAGCTGGCCCGGGGTGTGCCTCTCAAGATTGTGGGAGACGGACCTTTGAGGGACGAGGTGGAATCGGAAATCATGAGAGGGCAAAATGAGGTCGATGTGATCGGCCGCGTTTCTCCTGCGGAAGTGCCCCAATGGATGAGTGGTGCCCGCTTCCTGATTTTCCCAAGCACCTGCTATGAAACCTTCGGTTTGACCATAGCGGAGGCCTTTGCTTGTGGCCTCCCCGCCGTTGCGTCCCGCCTCGGCGCGATGGCGGAAATTGTGCAGGACGGTGTAACGGGCCTCCACTTCGAGCCCGGCAACGCTGCCGATCTGACCGCGAAAGTCGAGTGGGCGTGGAATCATCCGGAGGAACTGTTGCGCATGGGCCGTGCCGCCCGGCGCGAGTACGAAGCAAAGTACACCCCTGAGCGCAATTACCGAATGCTTATGGACATCTACAGCCGGGCCATCGCATCACGACCGCAGCAGGTTCCCGCAAGTGTAGCGCACGCAGAAGTCAGGGGGCGCCCAATGGCGACGAGCGCCCCGCACAAGATTGCCAGCTCGTCCCTCCCGGTTGCGAAATCGTTTCGCGTGCTGGGTGTGCGCGTGGACGCGGTGCAAATCCCCGAGGTCATCGGCCGGGTGGAGGAGTGGATCGCGCGCCGCGATGCGTGTCGCTACGTCGCGGTCACGGGCATGCATGGTGTCATGGAAGCACATCGGGATTCGGGCTTTCGAGCGGTCCTCAATGAAGCGGACCTGGTTGTTCCCGATGGAATGCCCCTGGTATGGTGCGCGCGATTGCGCGGCTACACGTTGCCGCGCCGCGTTTATGGGCCCGAGCTCATGCACACGTTTTGCCGCCAGACTGCGGCGAAGGGCTACCGGCATTTCTTGTATGGGGGTGATCCCAGTGTGGCGGAGAAGCTGGCCGCAATTCTCAAGCAGGATTGCCCGGGAATCCAGATTGCCGGCGTTTACTCACCGCCATTCGGGGAGCTGACAGTGGAGGAGAACTCCGAGGCAATCGGCCGAATTCATGCGGCCCGGCCCGATGTGCTGTGGGTCGGGCTCGGTACACCCAAACAAGAAACTTGGATGCATGCGCACCGCGACTCTTTGCGTGTTTCGGCTCTCATTGGCGTCGGCGCAGCGTTTGATATTCTTTCCGGCCGGAAGCGTCAGGCCCCAGTGTGGATGCGCGAGCACGGTTTGGAATGGCTGTTTCGCCTGCTCCAGGAGCCACGCCGCCTGTTCCGGCGCTACGTCGTCTATGGTTCGCGCTTTGTGGTTCTGGAAACGGCGGAATTGCTAGGCCTCCGCCGGTCGTCGTGAAACAAGGCAAAACAAAAATCACCTGAAGGGGTGATGATGGCGACGCTAATTTCACTCGATGTGTCTGGACACCCGTGATCCATTCAATGGACAATTCCGCTGCACTTTAGGTAGAACAATTCCTTCGGCGATTGCCTTTGTGCGACTTAAAGTGAATTATGGCTTCCAAGTTGAAAAACATTCAAGGTACATCTCATTGAACTATTATCTCCGGATGGTTGTGACAATTTTGTACGCAATTTTCTGCGCCGCCTCACCGCTTCTCGCCCAGACTCCCGCCGATCACAAGACCGAACACATCATCTTTGTCATGACAGATGGCTTGCGATGGCAGGAAGTGTTTACAGGCGCGGAGCGATCTCTGATGAACAAAAAAAACGGCAGGGTCACGGACCAAGCCTGGTTGAAGAAAACCTACTGGAGGGAGACGCCCGAGGCGCGCCGCGAGGCACTTCTGCCCTTTGTCTGGAGTGTGATGGCCAAGCAGGGTCAAATATTTGGCAACCGGGCGAAAGGCTCGGACGCGTACGTTACAAATGGCTTGTTTTTCTCCTATCCGGGTTACAGCGAAACCTTATGTGGTTTTGCCGACCCGCGAATCGACAGCAACGACAAGGTTCCCAATCCCAACGTGACGGTGCTGGAATGGCTCAAGAACCGGCCGTCTTTTCAAGGCGGCATCTCGGCCTTTGGTGCATGGGATGTGATTGCTGCGGTATTCAATCCGGAGCGCTCTAAGCTCACCGTCAATGCTGGCTACGATCCGTTCACCGCCGTTCCTGACACACCCAGGCTGGAACTCTTGAATAGTCTGAAGGCGGAAACTCCCCATATATGGGGCGACGAGCCATTCGATGCCATCCCCTTTTACACCGCTGTGGAATATCTGAAAGCGAGAAAGCCGCGCGTCTTATATCTCTCGCTTGGCGAGACAGACGACCGGGCGCACGCGGGCAAGTATACGGAATACCTGGACTCTGCTCACCGTGTCGATTCCTACTTGCGGACACTTTGGGAACTGGTGCAATCCATGCCGGAGTACCGCGGCAACACCACGCTTATTTTTTCTCCCGACCATGGCCGGGGAAAAGCTCCTCATAAATGGCGCGATCACGGCCAGAAAATCCCCGAGTCCAGGTACATCTGGATGGCGTTTCTCGGTCCAGACACGCCCGCCCTCGGCGAACGATCCAAGATTGCGCCCGTCACGCAAAATCAGATTGCCGCCACTCTGGCGGCCTTTTTGGGAGAAGACTATGCGGCGGCAGTTCCCAACGCGGGTAAGCCGATCAGCGATGTGCTCCCCCACTGAATGCAGGTCTTAGGGTTTCGGCTGGGTACCCGTGTATTCCGAACAGCACGGCTTCTCCACCGGCACAAAATCCATCACCTCTGCCCGCGTCTCGTCCGGATCAAGCAAGGTCAATTGCCATTTCCCATCCCGCCCCAAGATGAGCTTGCCCGGAAGTTTCACTCCTTTAGCTTCCAGATCTTTCGCGGTCGCGTGTATGTCCCGCACTCCCAGCGAAAAATGGTTCTGTATGCCCAATTCTTTATGATCCGCGGCCTCGGGAATATTCAGCATGTACTCGAGCCAGTTATCTCCATCCGGCACCTGAACCATGTACCAATTCGTTTCGTCTTCCTTGAATCCGCCGTGCCAAAACACCTTGAACCCGAGTATGTCCTCATAAAAGCGGCTCTCGGCCTTGCCATCCTTCACCACAAAACCGGCGTGTATCATGCGATTGCTGATCGCGCCCGGTGGCAGCGCCTCCGTGGTGCTCGGCTTTCCTTCCACAAACACGATCTTGTGGCGCTCCGGGTCCAGCACTTCCAGGTACTTCATGCCGTCGGGCCGCCGCAGAATCTCCGAAGTCGGAATCCCTTTCGCCGTCAAGTAACCTGCCATTTGCTCCAAACTGTTTGTCGCCAATCCAATCTCCGGCAGAAACGAGCCTTTATCTCCCACATCCGTCTTCAACAACTCTATGTGCTGCGATCCATTGATGCTGAAACAGGGATTCGCTACGCCCTTGCAACTGTCCCCGCCGGCTCGCAGCCCCAAAGCTTCCCCATAAAATGCTTTGGACTTCTCCACGTCCGTCACCTTCACCTTCACATAGGCAATCCCATAAATCTTCGGCCGGCCCGCATCCTCCGCCGCATGCATCCACACAGCCATCAGCAGCACCGTCACAATCAAAGTAATTCGCAGCATGTTTTTCATTTGCCCGCTCCACGCACTTTTGATTTACGAATCTCATTCATCAGCGCCCGCAACCAATCCGCAAATCCCTTTTCAATTGGTTTGCATTGCCTCACTAGGGTAGCAGGTATGAGCTTGTCTGATACCTCATAGCAAGGCCGTCGCCAGCGAACACCCCAGGGGGGTAAAGCCAGAGTAGCGTAACGGATTGCTCATACCTGTACCTCGGTTATCTGGACAGTTACGGATTGGCCGGTGAGTCTGGAGAAGAAAGAACATAGTTTTCTTCGAGGCCTCATGGTGATGAGAAGGCCCTGCACAAGAATGCCCACATTTCCGTCTGCTTGCCGCGAACTCCGTGCGATTGTGGTTTCACTTGTTGCCGCCCTGTTTCTCTTTACGATTCGAGTATCGGCGGGGCCGCAATCCGCGGGTGCAACGAGCCTAGTGGTGACGCCCAGCACCGCGGTCTTGCTTGTCGGGGATTATTTTCCGCTGTCGGCCGTAGACGAAACCGGGCACCCTTTTTCAAATGTGCAATGGTCGATCGACCCGCCAATTGCCGATTTGCACGAGGAAGGTGGAGGAGTTTTTGTTGAGGGCAAGGAAGCGGGGCGCGCGATCCTGACTGCTACGGCCAACAATCAAATCGCCACGGCCGTCATCTCCGTCGTTTCGGGCAGCGCACTTCCGGCTGGTACTGTGCGTTGGTCCCTTCAGCCGATGCCGGGTTTTCAGACGCTTCTGGTAATGCAGGCTGTTCCCACGGGCAGCGGCCCAGCTTTTTATTCCATTGAGTGGAGCAGATCCTCCAACGCGATTGTGCGCGCTCTCAACGAATCCGGCCAGCAGAGGTGGATGATACATCTTGCTTCCAGCGCGAGCCCGATGACGTTGAAGCACACCCTGCCGGCACCCGGGGAGGTATTTCAGAATGGAGTGGTCGTCAGCGATCACTCGCAGTTCATTATTGGGGATAAAAGCGCGTTTGCCGTGAACAACGCCACCGATCCGAATGTTTATGGCCTCCCGTTGGACGGGAAAAGTATATTGCTTCGCGTGGCTGCCGAAAATTCTGGCGGAATGATCCTGCTGGAACGCGGGCGCTTTCACGATTCGCTGGTGGACTTAAATCCCGCTGATGGCAGCGAATTGTGGAGGTTTCGTTCCGAAGGCCGCCTGACGAAAACCATGACGGTGAATTACAATGGAGACGTTGGGATTGTCGAAACGCTGGCAAAACCCGCCTCTTCCGCACTTCTCGTCCTCAACGCCAGCACAGGTCAAGTTCGTTTTCGGATACCGTTTCCTATTTCGTCCAGCACGATCGACGGATACCGGTGCATGGACCCTCAGCACAATGTTCTCAACAGCCTGAGGCCTTCCATCTCCGGGTCGATTTTTACGAACACCGACAGCAATATTTACGTTCAGGTGGAAACACACACCGAGTCGTTGCAAGTGGAAGCGTGCAAAAACAAACAGTATTCATTTGACGAGACACTGACGCTGCTGCGGGTCACGCCGGAAGGCGAGACGGATTGGAGAACGTTCCAGCATGTCCATGCGGATGGTGACGGCAACTTTGTGGTGCAACCCCGTGCGATTGCCGGCGAATCTATCCCCGATGGATTTGGTGGAGTTCTCGCAGCCTGGACGTGGTTTTCACCGCACAAAACCAGCAGTGAGCAGATTCACACCGAGGCACGGCTGAGCCGTATCGGTCCTTCAGGCCAGCAGGATTTTACGCTGCCCATGCCGTGCTGGACAAAAGCAATCCTCAGTCCTTATTTCGACGAAAACATGGTCCTGGGGGAAGGAAATTTCCTGTATGCGGTCAATGGCCCGCAGCTTTTGCGTTTTGATACACAAGCAGGTGAAGTGAATTGGATCCGGCATCCGCCAACAGGCGATGTGAAACTCGATCACTCCACGGCAGGAGGAGGTGTGCTGGTTTCCAATGCGGGGCGCCTAGTTTATTTTGACGCGCAGGGGAACGGTGCAGACATTCCCTGGACCGTTGCTGTGAGCAATCCGGAGGACATTGGGCTAGTGCAAACGGACCTGTTTGAGCATGCTCCCCTGGAGCCGCTGCAATTGCGAGACGCTCAATTCTGCTGGGCGGGAAACTTCATCGCCGTCGAGGACGGTGCTCCGTACGGTCACGGGTCGCTGCTCTACTTCCTGGCGAAATGAGCGCAATGAATCCTGACTGATTCTCAAGCCTTTCAACGGTTTGCCCCGGTGCGTACAAACCACAGTTCATGAGCCTTTGTTGAACTGAAAGGCCGGCTGGAGTCGTTGGGAGCCGCGGTAAAGTTGGTGGACCCATCTGGATCACCTAGCCACTGAATCCGCATAGAAGTGCAGTATGCATTGGCAAGCAAAATGGTGGAGGCGGGGCCAATGTAAATGCCGATACCAATTGAAGCCGCGTGACTTACTGATTGTCCGAAGACCTAAAATTCACGATATTTACGGATTCAAAAATCATGGGCGCGTTTTGGGCGCGTTGTGATCAACTTCCACCATGCAACCGCTCCACCACTACTCTGCCATCAAAGAGGATATCGAGCCCCGTTTCTCCGTGGCGCTCGAGTCCCTAGCCCGACCCCGGCTAGCCGGACATCGTTCGTACCATCTCCGCTTCTCGGTTAAACGCATCTATCAGGATTTGACCCGACAGTTGCTCGCGAATAGCTACGGATTGCCCAAAAACGGCCTCGCACATCTGTGCGCCGTTCTTTATTGACTTCGCTAAGTTCCAAACCTACGATGCCAGCTTAGGGAGGGAGGAAGGGGTTCTTCCCCGTGACGCCCGGAGCACCAGGTCACGGTCCGCTTGGCGGTCATACGCTCGGCTACCGCCGCATCGTCAAGAGATTAGGCGGCCAGGGGAGGGCTGTTGTTCTCGAGGCCGCAGATGCCCGCCTACACCGCAATCTTGCCACGAAGTTCCTACCCGAAAATCTAGCGAAAGACCCACGGGCACTTGCGCGTTTTCAGAAAGAGGCGCAGGCAGCGTTGGAGTTGAACCATGCCAACACTTACACGATTCATGATCATCGCGAAGCGGATGGTAGGCCGTTCATTGCCAAGGAGTATCTGGAGAGTGCCACCCTGAAACACCGCATGACGGGGCGTCACCTGGAATTCGAAACGCTGCTGGTGCTCGGCATCAAAATCGCCGACGCTCTCGGCGCCGCTCAAGACAAACCAAATAGCGCAGCGGCACACTGGCAGGCAGACTTTGGTGGAGTATGACGTTGCCCATCAGAAACATCCTGATGATGGCTCTGTATAGCTCTTGCATGGCAGCCAGACTTCTGCAGGTGAGGCCAGCAGGCGCGCAGGAAATTCCAAATCTTCCCGCACTGTCGCCCGCGGAACTCGAGATGAAAGATAATCCGGAGCAGTCGGGCGCACCCGCGATGATCCTTTATTACGCGGTGGAAACGGACAATACGAAGGCCACCGAAACGCACGCGACGCGGATCAAAGTTTTCACGGATGAGGGGAAAAAATACGCCAATATCGAGATTCCTTATGTGGAGAAATACAGTGAGGTGGGGGAAATCGCGGCGAGGACTATCAGTCCTGATGGCAGAGTGACGCCTTTCCAGGATCAGATTTATGACCGAGAGATTGTGAAGGCCAAGAAGTTCAGGTACCACGCGAAAGTCCTGATATTGCCGAATGTTCAGGTAGGCAGCCTGATCGAATACGCGTACACGATGCACTATAAGAAAAAAGTGCCGAACGAATACCATCACCCAGAACAATACATGTTCACGCGAGGCATGACGTATCCAGCGGCTGAGTGGAGCGTGCAGCGCGAACTCTTTCTGAAGCATGGACACTTCATCCTCGTGCCTGTAACGGGGTCACGGGTGGCTGCGTTCAAAACCGGTCTGCGGGCCGATGCTGTTCCTAAAACGTTGAGCGATGGCAGGCTGCAATTTGACATCGACGATGTGCCAGGCTTTGAGGAAGAAGAGTACTCGCCGCCCGAACAGAATATAAAAGGGAGGATGAATCTCTACTACGCCGAGGGATTTTACGTCTCGGACAATTATTGGTCGGGGCTCGGAACTGCGTTGGCGAAAGAGTATGACTCCTACATCGGGCTAAAAAGATCCAAGGTAATTGAAGGTGAGATTCAGCGCATTCTGTCACCAAATGATGACGACGAAATGAAATTGAGAAAGATCTATATGCGAGCGCAGCAAATTCGCTCGACGGACAACGAAGAACCAAAATCGGACAAAGAACGAGAACGCGAACAGTTGAAGGAAAACAGAAAGGCGGAGGAGGTTCTGGATCACAACTACGGCTCTGGAAATGAGATCAACCTGCTGTTCATCGCGATGGCACGGGCAGCCGGATTTGAGGCTCATCCACTGCTTCTGAGCTCGCGGAATCATGCATTTTTCCAAGATGATTACCCGAATCTCGAGCAACTGAATTCTATGGTGGCAGCTGTGCGAACCAGAGGCAAATATTCTTATCTGGATCCGCAGTCTCCGTACTGCCCCTTTGGACTTTTGCCCTGGAGCTTGACAGGCACAGGCGGACTTCTTGTAGACAGTTCCAATCCAAGCCTGGGAAAAACTCCCCAACCGAAGAGCGAAGATGCGGTGTCGCGGACGGTTGGAAACCTGAAGCTGAGCGCGGAGGGTACGCTGACAGGCAACTTAACAGTTTCCTATGAGGGGCAGGAGGCACTCATGGAACGGCAGTGGGTGATGCAGAAAGATGATGCAAAGCGACGAGAACATCTGGAGGAGACCTTAAAGAGTGCTCTGACTGGGGAAGCCAGGGTTAAGCTGCTGTCGGTGGAGGGTTGGGAAAAGACGGGCGAGCCTCTCAAGATAGAATACGAAATCGAAGCACCTATTTATGCGACACTTGCTGGGCAGCGACTCGTAATGCCGCTAGGTGTTCTCCATGTTAAGGAAAAAAATCCGTTTCCCTCCCCGCGAAGGACACATTCAGTGTATTTTGATTATCAATACGAAACTTACGAAGATATTAAAATTGAGCTGCCAGCCGGAATGCAGGCAGAGGGGTTGCCAGGAAACAAGAAAGTAGTGCAAGGCGCCGTTTCTTACGAATTCGTTGCGAAGAGTGAAGGAAACTTGCTGCAGATCACGCGAGTGCGACGAACTGGGGCTTATATGATCAATGTTGCACAATATCCGAATCTTCGAAAGTATTTCGACCAGGTGCTGGCTGGCGATTCCCAGCAAGTGGTGTTGCGAAGGGCGAAGTAATCCACATCCCCAGGATGTCACTGTCAGCAAGCCGCTAGCAACAACTCTCAGGGTACCGCATAAACATTGACGAAAAGAATGGTGGAGGCGGGGGGAGTCGAACCCCCGTCCGAAAAGCGCTACGCCCCGAAGCCTACATGCTTAGCTCAATTCGCTTAGGTTCGCCTTCCGCGCTCAGAATGAGCAAGAAACGCAGCCGGCTAGTCCGATGGTTCTCGCCCAAGCCTTACGGACCGAAAGGCTCAGGCCAGCTCACTGTATGACGCTTCTT
>Ga0209517_10000756_pt1 | contig 53301 bp, 38 predicted proteins | sample PeaSoiMetSII2010_FD_187695 | JGI IMG/M metagenome (GOLD analysis project Ga0209517, IMG submission 187695) | Peat soil microbial communities from Weissenstadt, Germany - SII-2010 (SPAdes) (version 2) | ecosystem: Environmental > Terrestrial > Soil > Wetlands > Peat | place: Germany...
GATTGGGTTGCACATCTGCGCCCTTGGAGCCATCTTCTTCTTCACCTGGAAGGCTCTGATTCTCACCGTGGTGATGTGGTGGGTCGCCGGCAGCCTGGGAATCGGCATGGGTTACCATCGCCTGCTCACGCATCGCGGCTACAAAACGACCAAGTGGGTTGAGTATTTCATGACCACCTGCGGCACGCTGGCCATTGAAGGCGGCCCGATCGCCTGGGTCGCCACGCATCGCATGCATCATCAGAACACGGACAAGGAAGGCGACCCACACACGCCCCTCGATGGCGGAATCTGGGCCCACATGGGCTGGATTATCACCGGCCGTGCCATGCACCGGGATCGCTCCGAGTTGCTTCCGTATGTTCCTGATCTGCGCAAGGACAAATTTCACCTGTGGATCAGCAAATGGCACGCGATTCCCTCGATTGTCCTCGCGGTGGTTTTCTATCTCATCGGGGGCTTGCCCTGGTTGATGTGGGGCGTTTTCCTGCGCACCGTCTTCAGTATGCACGCAACCTGGCTCGTGAATTCGGCCACGCACATGTGGGGCTCGCAGCGCTTCGCTACTGGTGATCTTTCCAAGAATAGCCTGTGGGTGGCCATCCTCACATTTGGCGAAGGCTGGCACAATAACCACCACTACGCGCCGCAATCCGCGCGTCACGGCTTGAAGTGGTATGAGCTGGACATGAATTGGTACGGAATCTATACCCTCAAAACCCTCGGCCTGGCTTGGGACGTCAAGCGCGCCAAACTCGCGGAACTCACCGAACTCGCCGAAATCGAATCCGCGCAGCCTGTCCTTAGTGAAACAGCCAGCTAACAGACCAATCGCAAACCTGAAGAGCTGCAGGGCACCTCTTGGCAGGTGCCATTCTCCCCGCAAATCTGGGAAGATACGGCTATGCGGCTTCTCCTCGTCGAAGATGATCCCCGGATTGCGCGGTTCGTGGCCAAAGGGCTCCAGGAACAATCCTACGCCGTGGACGTCGTCGCCAATGGCCACGACGCGGTCTATCAAGTAGAGATCAACGACTATGACGTGGTGATCCTCGACGTCATGATCCCCGGCCTTGATGGCTTCTCCACCTGCCGCGCCATCCGCTCGGTCGGCAAGCGCATGCCCATCCTCATGCTTACCGCGCGCGATGGCGTCGAAGACCGGATTCATGGCCTCGATTCCGGCGCGGACGACTATCTGACCAAGCCCTTTGAATTTGGTGAACTCCTGGCGCGCCTGCGTGCGCTTCTCCGGCGTCCCACGGAGCTTCGTTCGCCGCAAATTGTTGTAGCGGATCTGGTGCTCGATACCGCATCGCAAACCGCGAAGCGTGGCGCGCGCTCCATTCCTCTCACGTCCAAGGAATACGCCCTGCTCGAATTTCTCGCACGCAATGCCGGGCGCGTCGTGGGCCGCGCGGAAATCGCGGAGCACGTGTGGGATGAGTCGTTCGATCCCTTCTCCAATCTTATCGAGGTCTACGTGAATCGCCTGCGTCGCAAAATCGACGAAGGCGGTGCTAAGCCTCTTTTGCAGACGCGCCGCGGGAGCGGCTACGTCCTTGCGGTTCCCTTGGAAGCTGCTGCGCCGCCATCGCGGAAGACCGCGGGTGCAGACACGCCAGGCAGTTCGAGGAAATCGCATGCTTGATTCCGTGCGCGTGCGGCTCACGCTTTGGTACACCGCGGTCGTCGCCGTCGTCTTGATCCTGCTCGCAGTCCTCACCTATTTTCTTTACGCCCGCAACATCGCGCAGCGCACCGATAGCAACCTTGCCGAGTTAGCCGATTCCTTCGCAACCACTTTCAATGCCGAACTCGCCGACGAGGTTGGACCCGAGGCCCCCAACAAAGCGGCACGCGCGGCTATGGTGGAACACCGCTTCCGCGACGTCCTCTTCGTTTTTCAGGATTCCCAGGGCAATACTCTTTTGAGTTCTCTCGATCTCCCTTCTGCCGCTCAGTCGAACGAACATCTTACGTCGGGGCTGTTCGTTTCACGCGACTTCCAGACAATCGCCTCTCTGACAGGTTCCGCGCATCCGTTTCGCACGATTCATGGCGGACGGGGCGCTTTCCGCGCCTACGCTCGGCCTCTTTCAGCGGGCGGGCGCAACTTCATTCTCATTGTGCTGCAATCTTTGCATCCTCAGCACGAGCTTCTGGGCGACATTCGCAATTCTTTCCTTGGGATTATTCCCGTTGCGCTTCTCTTCGCGGCTCTCGGCGGCTATTTCCTAGCCCGTAAGAGTCTTGCTCCCGTGGCCTTAATGGCCTCCAAAGCGCGCACCATCGGCGCCGCGAATCTCCACGATCGCCTTAGCGTCTCGAATCAGCGCGACGAACTCGGCCAGCTCGCCATCTCCTTCAACGAGTTGCTTGACCGCCTCGAGGCTTCGTTCGAGCGCCAGCGGCGATTCATCGCCGATGCCTCGCACGAATTGCGCACGCCGGTCTCGATTCTCCGCGGTGAATCGGAAGTTACGCTCTCGCGGCCCGACCGCTCGCCCGCGGAATATCGCGAAGCGCTCTCCATCCTCCGCGATGAGTCCCAGCGCCTCGCCCACATCGTTGAGGACCTCTTCACGCTCACGCGCGCCGACGCCGGCCAATATCCAATCACTCCGCGGGATTTCTATCTCGACGAACTTGCCTCCGACGTTCTTCGCCACGCCCGCTCGCTCGCGCTGGTTAAGCAGATCACGCTCTCTCCTTTGATTGAGCCGGAACTGCTTTTCCTTGGCGATGAAGCGCTGCTCCGCCGCCTGCTCCTGAATCTCCTCGACAACGCTATCAAGTACACACCCGAAGGCGGTTCGGTCACCCTTGCGTGCAACAGGCGGGCAACACAGCTCGTCATCAGCGTGACCGACACCGGCCCCGGCATTTCGCCCGATCTGCAGCCGCGCATCTTCGAACGCTTCTTCCGCGCCGATAAAGCCCGCTCGCGCTCGGAAACCGACACCGGCGGCGCCGGCCTCGGCCTCTCCATCGCCCGCTGGATCGCCGAAGCGCATCACGGCCAACTCGACCTGGCGCGCTCGGACGCTTCCGGGACCACCTTCACCGTTACGCTCCCGGCACTCCGGCCGTAGCGGCACAGCACGCTGCGCCCCAGTTAAACTACATTCCTGTTCCACGGGCACATTGAATGGTTCTCCAAGGTCCGTCTGCAGGCCGATGAGACCGCCTCCGATTAATCCTGCGTTTATCTCCGGTTAACTAATCTGCGTACTTAACGGACCACCGTCCAAAGCCGACTGCCCGATAGATCCCTGGAGAAGCGTCGTGGATGAATCTCAGCTCCAAGCAACCCATGCGGGAGTTCCATTGATCAGCAAATCTCTAAGGAACATATTTTCGCTCATCGTCACAGCTGCCCTTGCAGCTCCAGCAACCCTGCATGCCGGGCAGCAACCCGACGCCCCCGCGCCGAAGCCGGAGGTCTCTTCCCACCTCCCGCAACCCTCTCCCCAAACAAATCCGGCTCCGGGCGCGCCGTTGCGGCTGACGCTGCAGGACGCCCTGAACCTTGCGCGCAAGAACGATCCCACGTATCACGCTGCGCTCACTGAGGCGGGCATCGCACGCGAAGACCGCGCACAATCCCGTGACGCACTGCTTCCCGGAGTGAATTTCGATACTTCCGCCCTCTACACGCAGACCAATGCGATTGGGGTGCGCTTTATCGCCAACAATGCTGCGCACGAATATGTAAGCCAGGGCAACGTCCACCAGGTCTTTGATCTTGCTTCTTTCTCTTCCTATCGCCGCTCCGCCGCGCTTGCCGCTGCCGCAAAGGCGCGCGCGGAAGTGGCCAGCCGCGGCTTGGTTGTTACCGTCGTCCAGGACTATTTCGCGGTCGCTGCGGCAGAGCAGAAACTCTCGGCCGCGCGGCGCACGGCCGAGGAAGGTGAAAAGTTTTTCGAGCTTACGCAGAATCTGGAAAAGGGCGGCGAAGTGGCGCATTCAGACGTCATCAAGGCGGAGCTCCAAGTTCAGGATCGCCGCCGCCAGTCACAGGAAGCGCAACTTGCGCTCCTGAACGCGCGCCTCGACCTCGCCGTTCTCCTTTTCCCGAACTTCAATGACAATTTCGAGTTGGCTGACGACCTTCACGCCAGCGTCCCGCTGCCTCCGCGCGGGGAATTCGAGGCTCAGGCGGCTCACGACAATCCAGACATTCGCGCGGCTCTTTCCGCGGTGCAGGCTGCCGGTCAGGATGTGAACTCGGCGCGCGCCGGTTATCTCCCCTCTGTCAGTGTGGATTACTGGTACGGAATCGATGCCCAGCGCTACGCCACTTACACCGCCTCAGCCGCTGGCAAGCTCAATAATCTCGGGACTTCTGCCATGGCCTCCTTGAATCTCCCCATCTGGAATTGGGGCGCGACGCAAAGCCGCGTGCGCCAGGCGGAGTTGAAGCACGAGCAGGCCAAGGTGGAACTTTCTTTTGCTCAGCGCAAACTCCTCGCCGAAATGCGCTCGCTCTATTCCGAAGCCGAAACTTCTTTGAATGAACTGGCTGGCCTGCAGCGTTCCGCCGAACTTGCCGCCGATAGCCTGCGCCTGACCACGCTTCGTTACAAGAACGGAGAAGCCACGGTCCTTGAAGTCGTCGACGCGCAAACCACATTCTCGCAAGCCAATGCCGCTTATCAGGACGGTGCGCTTCGCTACCGGATTGCCCTCGCGAATCTCCAGACCCTGACAGGAGTGCTCACTACTCCATGATCAACCAAAGCCCAGCTCTTTTGCTTTCTCCCCGGCGATGCAAGCTCGGCAGTTCCCTTTTGATTGGCATCGCGGCACTTGCTGCCGGATGTGGCACCACAGAAAAAGAGCCCGAGCCCATCGTCACCGTGCAGGTCATGCCGGCAAAACGTGGTCCCATCGCCCTGACTGTCTCTGCCGAAGCCGTCGTCTCCCCGCTGCAGCAAGCCGTCATCACACCCAAAATCAGCTCGACCATCAGCAAGTTTTATGTGCAGCGAGGCAGCCACGTGAAGCAGGGTGAACTCCTGGCGCTCCTCGAGAACGCCGATCTTGCCGGCGCCGCGGAGCAAAGTAAGGGCGAATTTGAACAAGCTGAAGCAGGCTATGCGACCACGACGGGCGCGAGCTTGCCGCAACAAATTCAGAAAGCCGAACTCGATGCGGCTGCTGCCAAAGCGGCCTTCGACGCGCAGCAAAAGGTTTACGACGCGCGCAAAGACCTTTTTAGTCAGGGAGCCATCCCCCACCGGGATTTCGATTCCGCGGAGGTTGCTCTGGCGCAAGCACGCAGCCAGAACGAACAGGCGCAAAAACAACTTGCCGATCTGCTACGCCTCGGCAAGGAACAACAATTGAAATCCGCGAGCGGCCAGCTATCGGCAGCCAAAGGAAAGTATCTCAATGCCAGGGCACAACTCAGCTACTCCGAGATCCGCAGCCCCATCGATGGCGTGGTGACGGATCGCCCGTTGTTCCCGGGCGAACTGGCGACTGCCAATCAGCCGATTCTGACGGTGATGAATACTTCCAAGCTCATTGCCAAGGCACACATCGCGCAGAACGAAGCGGTTCTTCTTCAGATTGGCAATCCCGCCGAGTTGAAACTGGCGGGTGTCACAGAGCCGATCAAGGCACGCGTCATGCTCATCAGCCCGGCGCTGGATCCCAGCAGCACCACGATAGAAGTCTGGATTGAAGCACTCAAGCTGGGTCCGGCATTGAAGCCGGGAATGAATGTCGACGTGATCGTTACCGCAAAAAGTCTTGACGATGTGCTGGTCGTTCCCGCGTCTGCGGTCTACAAAACGCCCGAAGGCCACGATTATGTGCTGCTCGCGGGGCCCGATAACAAAGCGCATCTTGCGAAAGTCAAAATCGGCATCCGCACCAAGGAACTTGCCGAAATCGCTTCCGGCATCAAGGAAAGCGACTCCGTGATCACCTCCGGCGGCTATGCGCTCCCGGATGGAACGCGAATCAAGATCGAGGCCGCGGCCGCCGCCGAAAGCGAGAAGGATTCCGCCGACCAAGGCGACAAGCCTACGGAGACTCCCGGCAAGAAACCGGCCAAATCTGCTGCTCCGGCAAAGGCCGAGGAGTAGCGCCGCATGGATCGCCAATCTGGGCAATCGGTTTCCAATCCCGGCCCTGACGCGGGCTCTGCGGGGCCCGGCCAGTCATGGTTTCGCCAGCTATCCAGCCCCATTCTTTTTCTGACCATCAGCCTCGCTCTCGTGGGCGCTTATCTTGCGCTCAGCATTCCGATTGCAGTTTTCCCAAACACTGATTTCCCGCGAATAGTCATCGGCGTGGACAACGGCGTCATGCCCATCGACCAGATGCTCGTCACCATCACGCGCCCCATCGAGGAAGCGGTCAACAGCGTACCCGACCTGCAGAAAGTTCAGTCCATCACCAGCCGTGGATCCGCCGAAGTCGATCTCTTCTTCGACTGGAAATCGGACATGATCCTGACTTTGCAGCGTGTCGACGCTGTCGTCGCGCGCTTGCAGCCGGAACTTCCTACGAGCGCAAAAATTCAGACGCATCGCCTGACCTTCGCCACGTTCCCAATTCTGGGCTACAGCTTGACGTCGGAGAACGTGCCGCAGAGCAAGCTCTGGGAAATTGCCACTTACGATTTGAAGCCGCGCATCAATCGTCTCGACGGAGTCGCTTCGGTGCTCGTGCAGGGCGGCCGCGTCCCGGAATTTCAGGTCACGCCGGATCCCGCGCGCTTGCTGGCCGCCGGCGTCACCGTTACGGATATTCTGGAGGCCATTCGCCGCACCAACCTTATCGATTCGCCCGGCCTGCTCGAGCACGATCATCAGCTCGTGCTCGGACTCGTCAGCGGCCAGGTGCGCACGCCGGAGCAGATCGCGCAAATCGTCGTGAAGACTCCAAACAGCCGCGTGCCCATTCGGCTGGGCGACATCGCCAAGATCGCCCCCTCGGAAGCGCCGGTCTATACCATGGTCACCGCCAACGGAAAGCCCGCCGTGCTCCTCAGCGTGAACCGCCAGCCCGAGAGCAACACCCTTCAGGTGGCCAACGAGGTTCATCAGAGAATTGCCGAACTAAGCTCCACGCTTCCCCCCGGCGTTCATTTGGAAGTCTTTTACGATCAATCCACGATTGTGAGCGATTCGATTGCCAGCGTGCGCGATGCCGTCCTCCTTGGAATCATTCTTTCGTCCGCGATCTTGGTGCTCTTCCTGCGTGACTGGGGCTCTTCCTTCGTCGCGGCTCTGGTCATTCCCGTTACGCTGCTTTTGACCTTTATCGTTCTGAAACTGACGGGGCAAAGTTTCAATCTGATGACCCTCGGCGGTCTTGCCGCTGCCGTGGGCTTGGTGATTGACGACGCCATCGTCGTCCTCGAAAACATTGTGCTGCACCGTGATGCCGGTGAATCGCGCTTCCAGGCCATCCAGAGCGCTCTCCGCGAGATCACCATCCCGCTCATTGGCTCGACGATCACCCCAATCGTCGTCTTCCTGCCGCTCATCTCCACTACCGGCGTCACTGGCAGTTTCTTCCGCGCCCTTGCGATCACCATGACCGTTTCCCTGCTGAGTTCGCTCTTCCTGGCTCTCACGTGGACGCCCACGCTCAGTCAATACTTTGTCCGCCGCCACGATTCCCTTCCTCCCGGCGAACAAACTAGCGGGACGCAATCCGCCCCCACTCTGCTCGCCGCGGGGGAAGCACAACTTTTCGGCCTTTTCGGAAAGCTCGTGTCCTTTTATGGGCGCGGCATGCAGGCGCTGCTCCACAAACCGCTCCTTCTGACCCTGGGCTCAGCGCTCGTTTTGGCGCTCTCCGTCATTTGCTACTTTTCTCTTGATTCCGATTTGTTGCCATCCATGGATGAGGGCAGCTTTATTCTCGATTACTGGACGCCGCCGGGAAGCTCTCTTGCCGAGTCCGACCGTATCCTGCAACACATCGAGAAGATCGTGCGCTCTCAGCCCGAAGTGGAAAACACCTCGCGCCGCACGGGCCTGGAACTCGGCCTTTCTGCGGTTACGGAAGCGAATCGCGGCGATTTCACGGTCAAGCTCAAGAAGGACCGCAAGCGCGATATCGACGAGATCATGTCAGCCGTACGCGCTGAGATCGAGAAAACCGAGCCGGCGACTGTCGTGGAATTCGTGCAGGTTCTTCAAGACATGATCGGCGACCTCACCAGTGCGCCAGAGCCCGTCGTCATCAAACTTTTTTCGCCAGACGCGAAACTCCTGGCAGCCACAGCTCCCCAGGTTGCAGAGGCCATACAGAAGATACCCCACGTCGTGGACGTCACCGACGGCATCCAGAACACCATCAGTGGCCCGGCGGTCAACTATCAGGTTGATCCGGTGGTGGCCGCGCGCGCGGGCTTCACACCGGAGGAGATCGCCGTGGATGCAGCGGCGATCCTGGAAGGTGAGCCGGCCGCCACTCCTGTAGTTCTCAACGACCGCGCCTACACCATCCGCGTGCGCTTCCCCGAGCAAAACCGCAGCTCGCTCGACCGGATGAGCAACGCACTCCTTACCAGTGCTTCCGGCCACACCGCCACGCTTGGTTCCCTTGCCACGGTCACTCGCGATCCCGGTCAGACCGAAATCCGCCGCGAAGATCTGCAGCGGCTGGTCCAGATCAAGGGAAGATTTGAGGGTGTCGGACTGGGCTCAGGCATGAAGGCGGTGAAAAAGGCCGTGGTAGATCTGCGCCTGACTCCGTCGATCCGTGTCGAGTATGGCGGCTTATATGAGGAACAACAGAAATCCTTCCGGGATCTTCTGACCGTCTTTCTGCTGGCGCTCGTGCTGCTGTTCGTGGTGCTCCTCTTTGAATTCCGTACTTTCTCCGCGCCTGTTGCCATTCTCGCTTCTGCTCTACTCTCCACGTTTGGTGGTTTTCTGGCGCTCCTGGTGACGAACACGACGTTTAACGTCGCCTCGTTTATGGGCATGATCATGGTCGTGGGGATCGTGGCAAAGAACGGCATCCTGCTTCTCGATGCCGACCAGCGCTTCCGCGCACTGGGTTTCACGCCCGAAGAAGCCTTAATTCAGGCGGGACGCCGTCGGCTCCGCCCCATCACGATGACCGCACTCGCAACAATTGCCGGCATGCTTCCTCTCGCGCTCGCGATTGGTTCGGGCTCGCAGATGCTGCAGCCGCTGGCAATTGCGGTAATCGGCGGCCTGCTCAGCTCCATTGTTCTTTCGCTGATTCTGACGCCGATCATCCACTACTATCTGGACAGGAAAACTGCGGCAGCGATTTGAAAATTATTTTGAGAGGTTGGGAGGAACGGGCTTGTTGCGCCACCATTCCTGGCCCTGCTGCGGCAAAGTGTAAACGGGATCGTAATACTCATAGCGGCGGGTGAGCGCTTCCGGGTCATCGGCTTCAATGCCCGTGCGGTAATTCTTCGTCCAATAAGAAATGCCCAGGTGGCGGTCGTACTCCTTCACCTGGTTTACCCAGCGCTTGCCCACGAAGGGCACGTCGCAAACCATGCGCGGCGTGGCAAAACCCGGCAAATATCCCATGATGTCGTGCTGGAGTTGCTGCGCTTCATAAATGGCCAGGCGCCAGTGCTCGGCATTGGGAATCATGTCGCACTGGTAGAAGTAGTACGGCATGATCTTGCCGTGATCCAGCAACATGAAGCACAAATCCAGCAATTCTTTAGGCGTGTCGTTCACGCCGCGCAGGAGCACGCCCTGGTTGCGCACGTCGCGATAGCCCATGTCCAGCAGCGATTGCACGGCTTTGGCCACCAGCGGCGTCACTTGCCGCGCGTTGTTTACGTGCGTGTGTACGGCAATGTCCACGCCGCGTTCGCGCGCCTTTTTCGCCATGCGGTCGAGTCCCGCCTGCACGTCGGCCTGCAAGAAATGCTGCGGGATGGCGATCAAGCCTTTCGTGGCCAGGCGGATGTCCTTGATGTTTGGAATATCCATCAGCTTGGAGCAGAATTCTTCCAACGTGGCAATGGGCGTGTTGGCAATGTCGCCGCCACTCACCACAACGTCGCGGACGGAAGGCGTCACGCGCAGATAATCCAGCATCTGCTGGTAGCGATCCTTTTGCGGGATCTGAAACTTCAGCTTTACGACTTGCGGTACGTCGTTCCCCACCAGATCCATGCGCGTGCAATGCCCGCAATATTGCGAGCAAGTTGAAAGCATTTCCGCCAGCACCTTTGTCGGATAGCGGTGCGTCAGGCCTTCCACGGCCCACATATCCGATTCATGCAAGGAATCGCGGCTGGCTTTGGGATGGCTTGGCCACTCGGGGTGGCGGTCGTCAAACGCGGGCAGCATGTAGCGCCGCACCGGATCGTTCCACAGATCCTTTTCATCCATGGTGTTCAGCATGTGCGGCGGCACCAGGATGGACATCGTGGCGCGCTCTTTGATATCGCGCTCCATGCTCGCCATCAGCGTGCCCGGAATCATTTCGCCGAAAACGGCTTTGAGTTCCTTCAGGTTCTTGACCGTGTGGCGGCGTTGCCACAGCGCCGTCTCCCACTCTTCGCGCGTGACATTGCGGTAGCCCGGCAACCGCCGCCAGTCCGGCTCCACGAATTCGCGCTTCAGCGGGTAAGTGAACGGCTGCTCGCCGGTGTGCACTTTGCCCGCAGGCTTCCAGGTTGGGCGTACGGCTTTGGTTTCGGGCGCCACTTTATTTGTGTCAGGCGCAATGGTTTTCGTGTCACTCATGGGCATGTTCCTGTATTCGGGGGACTTCCGCGTACAACGGCGTGTGTACGTCTAAGAATAGCCGAGAGCGAAAGTTTGCGCCACCCCCAGCGCCATAGGCGCGACAGAAGTTAGCCCAGGGCGTGAGCCCTGGGTCGCGGTGCACAGAATCGTCGAGCGCCGTAGGTGCGACACTTCCTGCCGCTCCGAATCGGGAAGGAACTGTTGGCGGCTGAGCCACTACCCCACCCCGGGTGTTTTTGTGAAGCGTGTCAAAACAAAGGGGTTGCGGGCGCAAGTGTGCGCATCGGTGTGAAAACATGGGAGTTATAAAGTGTTTGTTCTGATACCGATGCAGAAGAGCGATAGCGGGAGCAGGTGTGGTGGGGATGTGCAGAGCGCGAACAGGTTTGTGCCAAGTATTCACAACGCTTCATACCACATTATTTACTAACTGTCAATAGATATTGTAAAGGCAACAACTCCGAATACGCGGGTGCGGGTGCGCCCAGGTGATGTGCCAGTTGAGATCCTTCACCCGCAAAAAGCGCGCGTTCAGGATGACAGAAAAGCGCTGTCACTTTCGAAACTGGTACGAGGAGGAAGGAGAAGAAGAAAGAGCCCCCCAAGAGCCCACACGTGAAACCGACGTATGGGGCACGCAACTTCGTCTTAACGCATAAGCCTGGACCACCCGCTGTACCGGAAGGCTGGAACTTTCCGTGTGTCCCCGGCTTCCCGGCTTACTCACTTCTATCTGCTTGCTTCAAAACCCGTCCCACGTACGATCACCCATACGGTGCCCCGGCCGTCGCATTGCGTGCATTTCCTTCCCGAAAAGATTTTTCCTTCGCTATTACATGATTCGCAGGCGACAACCAGCTTTATCCGGAGTTGTTCAGGGCTTGGCAGGTCGCTTAGTCGCAGAATCAATTCTGCTTGGTGATGGTTGAGCAACCACCGGCAAAGCGCGCTCTCGGTTTTTGTCCGATCATCGGGGCTGAGGTTTGGAGAACGGTCTAGCCACCACTGCTGGATGCATTTGAAGCAAACCAACTCGCCGCAGTTGAACAGGGCGCCCGGATTGGACCGCAGATAAAAGATGTCACAGCGGCTGCAAGGCTTAACACCAAGCGCTGCGAGGCCCGTTTTCTGATGCTCCAGCTCGCGCTCGATCCTAGTCAGCCTTTCCTCCAGGCTCTCCTTGGAATCCTCGACCATACAACCACTCCTTCCAGTACCTGCAGTGTATCACTGCGCAGGTGAAGCGAGGGCGCGCCGCTTGCGTCCACCATCCTCTGGAGGACGGCGTGGGGATTTGCGAAGCCGTCCACTCTTGGGTTTCCTTGCGTTTGGTGGCACAGGCATTCGTGCCTGTGCTCTTGGGTTTCTCCCACACCCCCACGCCGCCCTCCCAACTTGTCATCCCGAGCAACGCGAGGGATCTGCTTTTCTCTTGGCTTTTGCCCGCCGCTAGCCACTAGCCACTTTCTGTTGAGGTACTATTCTCGAAACTGGTGCGCGGAGGAAGGAGAGGAAGAAAGAGCACCCCGGGAACCCACTCGTAAGACCGACGTGCGTGGCACCCAACCTCGTCTTAACGCCTAAGTCTGGGTCACCCGCCCACAAGTTCGGAGTACGCCCTACTGTGGACACTTACCGTAGTTCACCCATCACTTACTACAGACAGTGCTACATGCCGTTACAGAAATACGTTAGCTTGTGGTCCAGTGTGCGGAGCGGAGTGCACGGAGTCGGAGCTCACCGAGGATGGAAGAGGCGATGAGCGAGGAAGGACAAAAGGAGAATCGCCAGGAAGATCGCCATCAAGACCTGCAGGGCAATTTGCTTTATGCGTTTGGTGCGCACGGGCCTATGCCATAGGAAGCGGCGGTTTGTGTCAAGAGGAGAATTGTCGCGAAAGACCGCGGGTGGCCTACCCTTTGCGGTTTCGGCAAAGGGTGGGTCCGCTCTTCTCTGCCCCATTCGCCCCAGGCCAGGTAGTATTCGAACACAGTACCCTTACGTTATCTATTGACATGGTAACTCTTTCGTGGTATTATGGATTGTGAATGGTCGGCATAAACCCGCCTGCGCTTTCCGGAGAATCCTTCCCGGTCCAGACCCCAGACCACTTTTTCCCCACCCTTTTGTTTTCTCTTCGCTTGTCCGGCCGCAAATCGCCGCTAACTCCAATCATTCCCCTACATACGCGCCATTCTCCCGTAAGTCCAATCATTCCCGTACATACGCAAAAACAGGGGGGGTGGGGGCATCTTTCTTTGATTCATTTGCCTTCTTCGCTTCCTTCACTTCCGTTTCCTGCCCACTTGCCTCTAAGTCCAACTATTCCCGCACTTACAGGCACATCGCCCGTAAGTCCAATCATTCCCGCACTTACGCAACCCCCCGGGGGGAGGGGCATACGACACCCTTTCTCCTGCGCCACGGGCAACTGCTACCCTACGAGTCGTACCAGCTCCAATATGTACCACTACATTACGTATCAATGTCGGCGCGCCGACATTTTCTTTTGCGCGCCGGACACAAAGGCGCACAGGCAAGAATGCCTGTGCCACCAAAGGCAGGAGAAGAGCGGTGGAGTGATGATCCCATCGAGCGGGGCGAGGATCGATCCAGCCACGATCCCTCGGCTGCGCTCGGGATGACAGGCGAGGAGAAGAGCGGCCCGCCTCAGAAGGACGGGCCCCACAAAAGAAGGAGGAACCCAAGAGCACAGGCAAGAATGCCTGTGCCACAAGTCACGAAGCACGAGTCACGGAGCGCAATACACGGGTCACGAGACGTGCTACCGGGCGCGGGCGATGACTAGCGTCAGGTCGTCGGATTGTTCGCCGGAACTGTATTTTTGGACGGCGTTTTGGATGGCGGCGACGATGCCCGTGGGTGACGAGGAGAGGCTGGCGCGCACCGTTGCGATCAGCCGGGCTTCGCCGAACTCTTCGCCCGCGGCGTTATTGGCCTCGGTGACGCCATCGGTGTAAATCACCAGCAGGTCGCCGGGCGCGAGGGTGAGGCGCCGGGTGACGCACTCCCACTTGGGAAACAAGCCGATCACCGTGGAGGTGGACGCAAGCCGTTCGAGGGAGCCGTTGGCGCGGAAGAGCAGCGGGGCGTTGTGACCGCAATTGGCGTATTCAAATTCGCGCGAGTGGTCGTCGTAGACAGCGAAGAACAGGGTGGCATAGCGGTCATCGGGCGTGTTTTCGTAAAACAGTTGATTGACGGATTTCAGGAGACGCGGAAGATCATCGAGCGCAATGGCGTAACGGCTGCGCAGGTTGGCCTGCAAGTTGGCCATCAGCAGCGCGCCGGCAATGCCCTTCCCGGAAATGTCGGCCAGGACAAAGGCGAGATGCCAGGCTGCGGCATCGAGGGGACGTGTCGCTCCTCGATCCAGCCTGTGCGACGAGCCGAGATCGAGAAAGTCGTAGTAATCGCCGCCGACCTGCCGCGCCTGAATGCAACTGCCGGTATAGTCCAGCGTAGCCAGAGGCGGCATGACCTGGGGAAACAGGCGCGATTGGACGTCGCGGGCGATCTCGATTTCGTGCGTGGCGCGCCGCTCGGCTTCCATGCGGTCCGCGATGTGTTCGGCCATGCGAATATTTTCGAGCGCAATGGCCGCCTGACCGGCTACGGAATCGAGCAGACGTTTGTCCTCGCCGGAGTAAGGCTCTTCCGAAAGAGGCTGGCCGAGGACAAGAAGCCCGACAAGCTGCGCGGAACGGCCCAGGAGCGGCACGAGACATTCCGGGGCGAGCGGCGCATACGGGAAATTCTCCAAGGCATCCCGAGAATCCGGAGGAGGCACATCCCACGCCTGGCCATACGCCGCCAATTTCTGCAGCAAGGGCGCGTCTGCTTTGAGCGACTCCAAACCAGCGGGAACCTGGCGGCCAACGGCATGGAGCATCCCATCGGACCCCGCGGCGTAAATGACCAGGGATTTGGGATGGAGCGCCTGCATGAGATGCCCATCGAGCAGCGCCGCGAGTTCGCCACAATCGGTGACAGAGCGCGTCTTCTCCGCAAGGTCCTGGAGAATGATGCGGGCGTCGTAGGAGCTGCGGAAAAAGGCGCGGTCAATGCGCTGCGAGCCGCGCTTCACGAAGGGCGCAGAAGCCCACACCAGGGCGACGCCGAAGAAAGCGCTGAGCGCCATGCCCGTCTGGGAATGCGCCGCGAAAACCCCGGAAAAGAATCTTGAAAAAAGGAAAACGGCCGCCAAAGCGCCCAGCAGCAAAAGAGTGGAGAAGCTGCGTTGGACCAGGACGTAGCGCGCACTTCGCCGCAGCAGCGCGGGGATTTCCAGCACGCGATATTTGACCACGGCGTAACCAAACGAGAGCGGATAGAGCAGCAGCATCACTGTTAGGAGGTTATCCACCCAGAAACCCCGGCGATAGCCTGTGAGCTCTTCAATGATTCGTTCGAGAATAAGGGGAAGAATCCCGAATATCATGCCGCTTAGCATGACTCGCGACTTACGCCTCGATTCGGGAGAGGTGTCTTTGCTCAGCCGGTTCCAAATCAGCGAGACCATGCCCAGAAGAACGAGCGCGAGGGCGAGCAAACGGCGCACGCGGTCCGCGGTGTTCAGTCCCAGATGCTGGTTCACCCAAACTGGCCAGCGAGGATCACCAGCGGCGATTCCTGGAACGGCCTGACTGACACAGAACGCCAACGCCACCCATTTCAGCCACGGCGCCCAGCGTTCCAATTTAGACTTCTCGGGAAAAACTGCGAAAAAGAGGTAAAAGAGCCCCGACACAAAGCCATAAAATAGGGAGTGGAACACCATCAAAAACTCTTGCGACAGGCGGGAATAGAGCTGCAAGTTGTGGAAATTGGGCGCGGCAATGAAACAGGTGAAGAGAGCGGCGAGCAGCCAGGCCATGGGATCATCAATCCGGAAAAAGAGCACGGCAAAACCTACCAGCAGAAAAAAGAGCGGGAACAAGCCAACAATTTGCTCGGCAGAACTTTTCGCGAGGCCTTCGGCGACTTGATTGGGCCGGGTGGCACGGAAAACGGCATGAAGTGTAACAGGGTCGGGAACATTGGGGCGCCGCACGGTCACGTCAACGGGATCACCGGGATGAGAGTGACTCCAGGTTTGTTCGTAGTAATCAACGGAGGTGAGCAGCTTGCCATTGATCGCGATAATGGCATCATCGGGGCGCAGGCCGGCGCGTTCGGCGGGGCTATTGGGGATCACGTTGTAAACGTAAATAGAGCACGATCTCAGATCGAATTCCGTGTTTTGAGAAAGATTGAATCCCAGCTCGACGGGATGTGCCGGCTGGCGCGTGTCGTACATCCAAACGCAGGAGTAGAGCGTCGTTGCCGCGCAGAAAAGCGCGGCGAGCAGATACAAGAGGGGACGCGGCACCGCCGTCCACGGGCGCATGGGCACCTCTATTTGAGAAAAGAACCTTCAGACTAAAGAGTAGGACCTGGCTTCCAGCGGGTCAATGGGAGTCGTGAGGCGAAAAAAGATCGCTGCGGATTTATTGGCCGGAGTTATGAGAGAATTCGCCCAGTGGCTGAGCCATGAGCCGCGCTTGTTCGCCCTCTTCGCTCCGAGTGACCGCTGCTTTCTTTCTTTGGATCAGGAATGGTGTGGCGGAAGAAACTGCAGGGCGGGAAAGCTTGCCCGCCGGCGCGCGGTGGAGAAAAGGCTGAATCGCATCGCGAATTCCCGCAGATGAAGATGCACTTCACAAAAGGAATCTGCTTGGTGGTGTGGCTCCTGCTTGTTGCGGGCGGGGCCGGGCGCGCCGAGAATATCAAGCAGATTCACCCCACCGGCTACGTGACCGACCTCGCGGGCATCATTAAGCCGCAAACAAAATCGCGACTCGAAGCCCTCTGCACGGAACTCCAACAGAAAACTGGCGCGCAGATGGCCATCGTCACGGTGAAGTCGCTCGATGGTAACGATGTTCAGACCTACGCCAACGATTTGTTCAAACAGCTCGGTATTGGCCAGAAAAAGCAGGACACAGGTGTGATGCTGCTCGTTGCGCCCAACGATCGGAAATACTGGACGGAGGTTGGCTACGGCCTTGAGCCAGTGATCAACGACGCGCGCGCGGGAGACGCTGGACGACTTCTGGTCCCTTATTTTCGGCAAGGCGATTACAGCAGCGGCATAGCCGCAACCGCATGGGCGTTGGCGAAATACATTGCCGATGATAAAGGAGTGACGCTGACCGGAATGCCGCAGCTCCGGCAGGTGGGCCACCAAGAAGATGAATCTAGTGGGATCGGAGTCTGGCTGTTCATCGGTATATTCGTGTTCATTTTTCTATTGAAAGGTATTAGCGCCGGTTCCGGACGGCGCGGCGGAGGAATGGGCACTGGGCTTTTGATCGGGTCCATCCTTGGCAGTATGGGCGGCGGAAATCGCGGCGGATGGGGCGGCTCCAGCGGAGGCTGGGGTGGCGGCGGTGGCTGGGGCGGAGGTGGCGGCGGGTTTGGTGGGTTTGGTGGCGGGGCAAGTGGTGGGGGCGGCGCAGGTGGCAGTTGGTAAAAGAGATGTTTTGATTGTGGGTGATGGCGATGGAAGCAAAGCTGGCAGAACTGGTGAGCAGGCTGAAAGAAGCGGCAGGCAAGAACCTGGAATCCGTGATCCTCTATGGGTCCGCGGCGCGCGGCGAATTTCGCCCCGGCGCCTCGGATCTAAATGTCCTGTGCACCCTGGTGCGAATTGACGTCAACGAGATGCACCGGCTGGCCCCGACAGTGAGATGGTGGATTCACGAAATGAAAGAGCCGGCGCCCCTGTTTTTTCTGACCGAAGAATTACAACGCTCGACCGATGTGTTCGCGATCGAAAGCCTGGACGTGAAGCGCTCGCACCGCGTGCTCTTCGGGAGAGACGTCGTCGCGGATTTGCAAATTCCCATGAACCTGCACCGCGTGGAAGTGGAGCATGAGCTGCGCCTCCTGTTGCTGCGCCTGCGGCAGCATCTGCTGCACGCAGGCAGAAATGAACTCGAGCTCCTTGCCGTCCTGAAGCACTCGATCTCCAGCGCCGCGACCTTGCTGCGCCACACGCTGCTGGCCTTTGGCGAGGAGCCTCCCCAGGGTGCGCCGAATATCTTCGCGCGCATCGAGGAACTCACCGGGGCCAAGGCGGAGGCCTTCTCCCGAATTTACAGCCACCGGGAAACCGGGGAGATCGAGGGCGATTCGCTGGTGGCTTACGATGCCTACATGCACGCGCTGGAAAAAGTGATTGTGGCGCTCGACGGGAAGGTGCCGAAGCGCGAATGGCAGCGAGCGGGTCGTTAAATTTTCTGAAACTTCATTCATCGAGGTGCTTATGAAAGCTGCAATCGTAATTCTGGTGGTGCTGTTGATTTTGGCGCTGGTCGTTGGCGGGGCTTATGTGGGCCGCCGCAACCAGATGGCGATCAAACGCGAAGCGGTGAACGCCGCGTGGGCCCAGGTTGACGTTGTGCTGCAGCGCCGCTCTGACCTCATCCCCAATTTGGTCGAAACGGTGAAAGGCTATGCGGTCCAGGAACAGACGGTGTTCGGCGCTATCGCCGCGGCGCGCGCGGCCTTGATCGGCGCAAAGTCGCCTTCCGACAAAATTGCCGCCAACGGCCAATTGGATTCCGCGTTGGGCCGCTTGCTGGTAATCGTGGAGAACTACCCGCAACTGAAATCCAACGAGAATTTCATGCGCTTGCAGGATGAATTGGCGGGCACGGAAAATCGCATTGCCGTGGAACGCCGCCGTTACAACGACGCGATACAGGACTACAATACCTTTATCGCACTCTTCCCAAACAGCCTGGTGGCAAGCTTGGCCGGGTTTGCGCGCAACGATGCCTACTTCAAGACCGAAGAGGGCGCACGGCAGGCACCCAAGGTCAACTTCGATTTCAACAAGCCGGCACCCGCGAAAGGGCCCACAACGGCACCCGCGCATCCATAGCCGGTAAAACTTCGTGCCTATTGGGGCGCAGGTATCCTGTGTTCCTTCTAACTCGAAGTACTAACGAAATTTGGCATTGCCCGTACTCAGCCACAACAACAGACTGTCATCCTGAGAAGCGGTTTTTTGCGCCCGCCTGATCACCCTGGTCTTTCAGAACTTGCGCGTCTCTTGCCGCGACCAGCGCTCGATCACGATTTTCGATTCTGTGTAAAACTCCACTGCATCCTTCCCCTGTGCGTGCAGAATCCCGAAGAAACTTTCCTTCCAGCCGCTGAACGGGAAATAGGCCATGGGTGCGGCCACGCCGATATTGATGCCGATATTGCCCGCCGGCGCTTCGTAGCGGAATTTGCGCGCCGCCGCTCCATTCGTGGTGAAAAGCGACGCCTGATTCCCGTAGGGACTCTTGCGAATAAACTCGATGGCCTCATCGATGTTGCCGGCGTGGATGAGGCTGAGTACGGGGCCGAAGATTTCTGTATTGGCAAGCGAACTCGCCGCGGGAACACCATCCAGAATCGTGGGTTTCAGAAAATTCCCATTTTCGTAGCCGGCGATCTTCAGATTCCGGCCATCCACAATGGGTTTGGCGCCGTCGCTTACGCCCGTGGCTATCAGCGATTCGATGCGCTGCTTGCTCTCCCGCGTGATCACCGGCCCCATCTGCACGCCGGCATCGAGACCATTGCCAACTCTGATTGAGGATGCTGCCTCGGCGATTGCGTCGCGGAAAGTCTTCTGCGCCTCACCGATCGTCACCGCAACCGAAACGGCCAGGCAGCGCTGCCCGGCGCAGCCAAATGCGGAATCACTGATGATCTGCCTGGCCAGGTCCATGTCCGCATCCGGCAGAACAATCACATGATTTTTCGCGCCGCCTTGGCATTGCATACGTTTGCCGCTGGCCGCGGATCTCTGGTACACATGTTTGGCCACCGGTGTTGACCCCACAAAACTCACCGCGCGGATCACCGGATGATCGCAGAGCGCATCAACCACCTCTCTGCCGCCATTGATCAGGCTTACGACGCCCTTCGGAATCCCGGTCTTCTCGATTAACTCGATGATTCGCCGCAGCGTTAGGGGGACCCGCTCGCTGGGCTTCAGAACAATCGTATTCCCGCAAGTAATCGCGTAGGGCAGGAACCAAAGCGGGATCATCGCCGGAAAATTAAACGGCGTGATCGCCGCGACGACGCCCAACGGCTGCCGTATCAGCGTCTCATCCACCCCCGGCGTGATGTCCTCCAGGTTGTACCCCTGCATCATCATCGGGATGCCGCAGGCCACTTCGACATTCTCGATGCCACGCCGGATTTCCGCCTTCGCTTCGCCGAAGGTCTTGCCGTTTTCCAGGGTGATCAGTCTGGCGATCTCGTCAATGTGATCTTCCAGCAGCGTTTTCAGTTTGAACAGGTATTGAATGCGCTCTCCGGGTGGAGTGCGGCGCCATGCAGGAAAAGCCTGGGCGGCGGCGTGCACTGCTGCGTCCACCTCGGCTTTTGTGGAGAGCGGCGTGCGCGCCAGGCGTTCCGCAGTCGCGGGATTCGTGACGTCGAGAAAGTCCACCGCGGCGGACTTATGCCACGTACCGTCAAAATAGTTCGGGGTTTCGAGGGCCTGCGAGGTAACGCTACCGCTCATGAGTATTGCTCCGTGCCTCCGGAGGCGATCCGGCAGGGCTTACGAAATGAAGGATGGCGGTCAGAAAGACCGGCGTAACGAGGTGCCAGTTTAGCAAATTTATGTAAGGTTGCGTGAATCGGAGAGGCGTGGATGGCCTTTACGGCGAAAGGTTGGGCTTGGTGCCCGCAAAGTGCTACCTGGCCGCTGCGTAGGCTTCGTATGCCGCGCCTATCAACGGCGCGGATTCGTTCAGAACAACGGACACCGGAATCTTGGCCATCACCTCTGTGAACTGCCACTTGTCCTTGAACGCGTTGAAAAATGTTCCGTCCTTCATTTTCTCGAGGATCTTCACGGCGATCCCGCCGGCAACGTAAACTCCGCCCAGCGCCAGCACTTTCAGCGCAAGGTTACCCGCCTCCGCGCCGTATACCGCGGTCCACAGATCGAGGGTGTCCACGCATACGGGGCAGCTCTTTTCCAACCCGCTCTTGGTAATAAACGGAGCGGGGTCCGCATCCGGATCATCAAAAATCGGGTGCTTGACATCGGGCGCGATGAATTCGTGCAGGGTGCGGAAACCCCGCCCTGAGAGAATCAGCTCTCCGCTAACTTGCGGATAGCGGCGCAGCATGAAGCGCAGCAGTTCCACCTGGCGCTCCGTGTGCGGCGCGAAATCGGAATGTCCGCCTTCCGAAGGCACCACTTTATACCGCGAGGCATCCCAAAACAGGATGGATTCGCCGAGCCCCGTCCCAGCGGCGAGCAGCGCGCGGGTTGCATCGGGCACTGCGGAGCCCTGATTCAGCACGCAAAAATCTTCAGGAGGAAGATGCTCCAGGCTGTGCCCCGTTGCACCCAGGTCATTCATCAGCACGATGCGTTTTACGTTGAGCTCCTGCGATAGATGTTGCGCATCGACGACCCAGGGAAGATTGGTGGCATGGATGCGGTTGTTGATCACTGGCCCGGCCACGCCAAAACCCGCAGCACGCACCTTTTCATGGCGCAGGTAAGGCTCGGCCTGCCGGGCAAACTCTTTCACGAGAAGGTCAAACCTCGCAAACCCCTTGCTGGGGAAGCGCTGCCGGTAAACCACCTCCAAATTCCCGCTGTTTTCGGTGAACAGGGCCAGATTGCATTTGGTACCGCCAACATCACCGGCGAGAATCACGGTGCCTCCCGTCAAACCTTGTTGTTAAACCGATTTAATAAGAAGCCGGTGAAAAATGCAAGCTTTTCCTTGCACCATTTCCGCCATCCCCGTCATTCCTTTTATGGGTTGTACCACTGCCGCGTTTCGCGCTCTAGCAATTGGTCAGATTCGCGGGGGCCCCAGGTACCCGAAGCATATTGCGGCACGCTCACGCTTCTCGCCGCACTCCAAACATCCAAAATCGGGTCCACCAGCGACCACGCCGCCTCCACCGAGTCCCCGCGATCAAAGAGTGTCGCGTCGCCGCGCAGGCAGTCGTTAAGCAGGGTGGCGTACGCACTTCGCGACATTCCTCCGAATCCTTCGCGATAGCTGAAATTCATCGTTACATTCCCGATGCTCATTTCCGTACCCGGCCTTTTGGCTCCAAACGAAAATGAAATTCCTTCATCCGGCTGAATATTCAAAATCAGGCGGTTGGGCTCGACTTCACGCTCCCGGAAGACGATGTGTGGCGCGCGCTTGAATTGAATCATGATTTCCGTGCTGCGCTTGGCCAGGCGTTTCCCCGTGCGCAGATAAAATGGCACGCCCGCCCAGCGCCAGTTGTCGATCAGCAGCCGCATCGCCACGAATGTCTCCGTGCGCGAATTCGGGTTGACACCGGGCTCCGCGCGGTATCCAGCAAGTGCCTTTTCGCCGGCCTTCCCTGGAGCGTACTGCCCGCGCACCACGGACTGCGCAACCATCTCCAGATTGAACGGGCGGATGGACTGCAGCACTTTCAGCTTTTCGTTGCGCACGGCCGTGGCGTCAAACGAAGCGGGGGGTTCCACGGCCATCAGCGACGTAAGCTGCAGCACGTGGCTCTGGATCATGTCGCGCAGCGCACCCGCTGTCTCATAGAACCCGCCGCGGCGCTCTACGCCCAGCGTTTCCGAAGCGGTGATCTGCACGTGATCCACGTAATTGCGGTTCCAGAGCGGCTCGAATATGCCGTTGCCAAAACGCAGCACCAGCAGATTCTGTACCGTGTCTTTGCCGAGATAGTGGTCGATACGGTAAACCTGCTTTTCTTCAAACACGTTCAGAACAATCTTGTTAAGCTCGTGCGCCGTCGCCAGGTCTCTTCCGAACGGCTTCTCAATGATGATGCGCACCCAGGAACCCGGATTGCCCGGCCGCGCCAGGCCCGCACGCCCCAATTGTTCCACGATGTCCGGATAAACCTCCGGCGGAGTGGAGAGATAGAAGAGCCGGTTTCCGCCGAGCTTCTTCTCCGCATCGATCTCCGCCAGGCGCTTGGCCAATTCCGCGAACGAGTTCTGATCGGCGTAGTCCCCGGGAGAATAATGGAGATTCGCGGCGAACTCATCCCATTTCGCGGGATCGATGGGTCCCACCTCGGAAATCGTCTTGGCCGCCTCACCGGTCATGGACCGGAAGGAGTCATCCGTCATCGGTGTGCGTGCGAATCCCACGATCGCATAGCGCTCCCCCAACGATTTGTATTGCGCCAGGTCGAACATAGCGGGAATGACCTTGCGCTTCGCCAGGTCTCCCGAAGCCCCGAAAAGGATCACGGTGCAGGGGTCGGCGGCACCACCGTAGATGGAACCAGAGCGATTGGTTTCTTCGGACATCCACTTCCTCCCGAAAAAAGATTAGAAAATGGCCCAAATGCTGCCCAGTGACTATACCGCAATCCCGAGTGCTTGCAGGTCTTTGCGCAATTGGGGTGCGTTCTGATGGTGAACAACGTTCATCCCCAGCCGCCGCGGGTTTTCCAGGTTCAGCGCGCGGTCGTCAATGAAAACGCAGCTTTCCGGCGAGCGCTGCGTCACCTCCAGCGCGATCCGGTAGATCGTCTCTTCGGGTTTGCGCGCGTTCAGATAGCAGGAGCTGAAGAAGGCCTGGAAATCACGGCGCAACTGGAATGCTTCAATGCGGTATTGGTTGAGTTCCAGCGGCTCATTGTTGATTGCTGCGATCAGGTATTTCCCCGACCGTGCCAGTGTAGCCAGGATGGCGCGTGTTTCCGGATACTCCTTTGACTGCGCAAACATGAATGCGGTGAACTCTTCCCGCGTGAAGGTCCGCGGCCGGTAGAACAGCGTTCGGTCCAGATACTGATTGAGCGTAATCTGGCCGGCATCAAAAGCCGGGAAGGAGAGATCGTGACGATCCTGGAAATCCTCCCAATCGAGCCCGAACGCCTGGGCAGCTTCACGCCGGCCGTCGCGATCCCAGCCGTTCGTGAGAATGACCCCGCCAATGTCGAAAAAAATAGTGGTGATTTCCGGCACAGGTAACCTCCCCCACAAGAATCCTGAGACATATCAGATGTGCATTCCGGGGAAAAGGGTAAAAGTGCAGCACCCCTATTGCTTGCGGTCCAGCGCCTGGCCAACAACATGTCCCAGATTCTTCAACGCCACCGGGATATCCCCAGTGAGGTGGATTCGCATCACGAAACGATCGCTTTGTGTCAATCCTTCAAACTCGCCCAAGGCGAGCGCGCGATCCAGTTGCCCAAAAGTGTAGGAGGCCCCGGGTATAGCAAGGTCGATTGTTGATTCGGCCGTGACCACCAGAAACTGCCCGTGCGGCAGCCCTTTGCGGTGCAGATGGCTGTAGTGGTGGAGCGAATGTGGACCGTAGGCCACGAGCACTGGAATCGCCAGCTTTTCGACAAGTTTTGTCCGCAAGGCCTGAAAGGTCGCCAACACCCTGGGCGTCTGTGGGATGAAAATCAAAACCGCAAGAAAGCTATCCGGCTCCAGCAACTGGAAAAAAGAAGCAAGGGACTCCTCGAAGTTTAAGGTGGAGATTTCGCGCCGCGTTTTGCCCTCAGCATAAAGTTGCAGGCCTTTCTCCTGAAGACGAGGCCGGCGCCTCAAGGTGTCGTTCCCCGACGAGTACTTGTTGAGGTATTCCATGGCGATAGCGCGAGGTAGCCGAGCCTCAGATTCATCGAAGGGATCAAATCCCAATCGGGCACTCGCCATGACCGTGGCCACCTCCCAACCAGACGTTACTGGCAGCAGCCCGAGCGGCTCAGCAATCTGTACATGAACAAACGGAACGCCTGAGAAGCGGAACCGGCTCATCAAATCGTGAAGCTCCGGGTCCGTGTCGCCAGCATACGTCAATACCGCGAACACCGCCTTTTCCTCCAGCGCGCGAGTATCGCGCGGGACTTTTCCGTCGATGGGGATCAAGCCGGGCCCCTCTTTCGCCAGGCTTCCCCCGATCAACTGGCCCAGGCAGTAGGTGTACGGAACGAGGGATGGTGTCGCCAAAAACGCTATATACCTGCGCTTCGCCAAAGCAGCACCAGAGAGAAATGCCGCTAGCTGTAAAGCTGGATTTTCTGCCGGGATCGCCACGCTCGAACAGGCTTCATGCATCTCCTTCGCTGCGGCCACAATTCCTGCCGGCTCCTGTGCCAATCGCGATACAAGGAGAGCACCCAGATGCCTCACGGAAGTAAATGTGGCGAGAATGCCGGGAGGATCCGCGAAGGTAGCCCGGAAGTTGTATTCCCGGCCTATGGTCGCCAGGTAGGAACCCGACTCCGTCTGAGCTACGAAACGTTGAGGTGGCTGTGCTACGCCAACGGACTGCAGCTTTTCCATGAAATAGAGGAACAGCGCGTGATCTTCCAGGCGGTACCCAACGTTGCTCGCAAAGACGAACAGACTGCGCTCAAGATTGGTTTCTTTCTCCGCGCGCAAAATGGCCTCAGGGCATGCGCTGTCGAGGACCACCATCCTGTGGTCATCGCCTGCTTGGAGAAATGTCCGAACCGCTCTGGCCGCCAGGCTGGCAGTCTCGAACGCGATCAGCACAAGGCCATCGAGACCCTCGGTCCTGGCTGACGATTCTGTCTGTCGTACTTCCGCGAGAAAAGGCTCAAGCGTGTCAGGCAGATCAAGCCAGCCCAGATTGGAGAGAATGTGGGACTGCTCGAACTCATCCGGCGGCCAGAGCGTGGCGTCTTTCGCCCATAACCGCTGCAGCACGCGATTCTCAAGAAAGTACTGGAGCTCTCGATGGAATGCAGTTTGCAAACATCCGGCGACGATTGATTGCGCGGAAATCGTCATGGGCCCCTGTTCACTGCCCGCGAAGCGATCGCAGGCGTGCTGAATCGGACATGCCAGTTGGAAATCGGGGCCCAGTGCCGTTCAGAACGAACAGTGTGAACATGGAGACGAACAAGAGGTGTGAACTGGCACTTTCAACTGAAAAAGAGTAGCGAGAACAGCAGCGGCTTGCAACATCTCTTTCTCTATCCGAGAATGGAGTCTTCCAGGAGGAACGCATGGCCAACGACTCATGTGAATCCACACCCACGCCCAGCGAGCCCATCAAGCCGGGAACGCGCATGGTGCATTGTGTGAAGTTCGGCAAGGAAATGCCCGGGTTGGACCGCATCCCCTGGAAGGGTGAGATGGGCAAGCGCGTCTACGAAAACGTCTCCAAGGACGCCTGGAAACTGTGGCTGGAATATTCCAAGATGGTCATGAACGAATACCGCCTTAATCCCCTGGACCCAAACTCTCAGAAAATCATGGAAGAGCAGATGGAACAGTTCTTCTTCGGCGAGGGCGCGAAATTGCCCGAGGGTTACGTGCCCCCCAAGGCGAAAGGGTGAGGGAGTTAGCGGATATCAGATATCAGTTTTCAGAGTCCACACACCGGATTGGCCGGTCCACCATACATTCTGCGGAAAGGCGCGCAAGAGGGCTCCTGACGGGGGTCGGAGATAGCAGAAATAGAGCGGCGAAGTAAAGCCCGGACCTACTTTTGGGTTTCATTAGGGGTGATCGGCGCGCGGGGATGTGCGGGTGAGCGGGTGCTCGACTGGCAGGCGCGGAGTCAGTGTAAATTTCAGTTGGGCATGAGCGGCGCGCAGCGCCGCTTCCACGGCGGCCGGGGTATCGCCTCTCGCAAACAGGAAACCCAAGTAGCTCGATCCCTCCGGCCAGGCCGCGATGTAATCGTGCACGCGCGCGGTGATTTCCAGGCTGGTGATCCCGGGAATTCGCCGCGCTGGTTCTTCTCCTTCCACACTCTCCAGGACGCCGCTCCGCGGCACCGGAATCATCATGACTCCCGAAGCGGCCGATTCACGAACCGCATCGCCACCTGGCAAGCCCAGGGCGTGGCGCAAGAGAAGTTCCTCCAGGCCGATCTCCTCTTCGTCATGAGCAAGGCAAAACCGCAAGGCCCTGGCGCACAATCCGCCAATCGGCCGCGGCGCCACTTCGATGGGCCAGACTCCCTGTTCGTTCAGGCGAAACTCAGCGTGCACCGGGCCGTGCGTCAATCCCAAGGCTTGCACTGCGGATCGCAGGGAGCTTCCGATGGCCCGCTGTTCGGAATCCGGGAGCCGCGATGGTGTGACGTAAATCGTTTCCTCGAAATAAGGCCCTTCCAACGGATCCGGCTTGTCGAAAATCGCCAGTATCCTGAGCGTCCCCTCGGTCAGCAACGCCTCCACGGCCACTTCCCTGCCCGGCAAATAGGCTTCAACGAGCATTTGATCCAGATGCGGTTCGCGTGTCGCGCGTATCTCCGGCGATTCCAGCAGTCTTTGCAGCCGTGCCGCGCCCGCTACAAACTCCTCGCGATTGTTGGCGCGCACCACACCCTGGCTGGCCGAAAGCGAGAGGGGCTTGAGCACACATGGGTAGTGAATGCCCATGAGTGCGGGCTCGGGCACGGCACTTAACGAAACGCCGCGGAACCATGGCACCGGAATTCCGGCTTCGCGAAACACCTCCCGTGTGCGCAATTTGTTCCGGCAGGCCTCCACGCTCGCGGGATGATTGTGGAGCAGCCCAAGACCCCGCGCCACATGCGCCGCCGTGGGCCCCGGACGATCGCCTAAGACCAGGACGCCGTCGACATGAAGTCCTCGCTGCGTTTCCAGGATGGCCCGCGCCGCGGTTTCCGGCAATTCAAAATGTGCGGGAAGCGCATGGTCGTTCCAGGGATCGTCCATCCTGCCGCAGCGATCGGTGACAAAGGCAAGCTCCACGCCGAGCTTTTCCGCCACTGCGTTGAACGAACGCGTCTGGTATCCGAGCTTTGTGGCAAACAGCAGCAGTCGTTTTCGTAGATTCATCGAGTGGCAATCCTGTTTCTCGTCGGCAGCAGCTCTCACGCAGGCACGCGGCGGATCGGAAAAGACTCTCTTCAGGGGCTAAAGCCCATCGGTCATAAGGACTTTACGCCGGGGCTGAAGCCCCGGCCTCCTAAAGAAACCACTTTTTCCGCAAGCTGTGAAGCCGTGCCCTGACGGAATCCGATTGTCAGACGACTACTAGACAAATGTCTCCGCCTGGCGCACCGCTTCCTTGGCCTTGGCCATCGGAACCAACTGGTCCCGTGTCGGCTCCGCTCAACAGTACCAAGGCTCGTTGAGATAGGGCACCGTCGCCCGCGCGGCAAGAATCGGCATCGAAGGTTCTTCCGATTTCCGACCGGCAGCACGATTCGCCGCCCGCCAAATCTGCTCAAACGTCGCGGCCCGGGTGCGTTTCATCTTCTCGCTCGCGGCAACGATTTCCTGAATCTCCTCGGCCAACCGATCCACCACCGGATTGGGGTTTTTCCAGGGGTAGACGAGCGCCTGGGCATCGAACGGTCCAACCATCGCACGGACTTCGGGCAATTCCAGCAGCCGCGACCCCGCCGGGATTAGCAAGCGAATGGCCAGTTGGATGGGCGCGACAGCTTCGACCAGTTCGAGCCGCAGCAGATTCTCGAATAGATGCACATAGTTTTCAAACGTGGTCCACGGAGTAAATGGAACAAAGGTCGGCTGAAGAGTGAGGCCGACGCACCGGCATTCTTCGACAACGCGAAAGAAATCTGCGCGCGTGTGGCCCTTCTGCAGTTTCTGCAGAATATCGTCGTCCAGAGACTCGACCGCGGAAACGATGAACAGGCATCCGGTCTGCCTCAGCGCCCGCAGCAATTCAACATTCTGCAGAAGATGCTCGACCTTGATGGTCACGTCATAGGTGAGCGTGGGGAATTCGCGATGCAGCGCTTCTACCAGAGGAACGGCGTGTCCGACTCCATTGAAGAAATCCGGATCGCCAAACGTGATGTGCTGCGCGCCGGCGGCCACTTGCTGCCGAATGTCCGCAAGCACCACCTCCCGGTCAACGATTCGGAAAACACCGTTGTAGACCGGCACAATCGGACAATGACGGCACAGATGTTTGCAGCCGCGGCTTGCTTCCGTGTATCCCACCGTGCGATGTTCGCCGTTGGGCAGCACCAGGTGCGCATACGAACGTAGCGGCGGCAATCCCGCGCGGTCCGGCTTCTGAAAACGCAGCCGCGCCAACGAAACACCGGCGTCCAGCGGATGAATCTGCGGCGAAGCGGATAGCCCTTCCATGTGCTCCGCAAGATCCACCAGGGACTGCTCGAATTCGCCCCCCAATAAATTATTCACACCGTGGGAGCGAAAACTCTCCGCGGAAAGCGAGGCGTACAGCCCATAGGCACACAAATGAGCATTGGGCTGAATGCGGCGGACAGGCTCCAGTAGTTCCAGCGTGAGCCGTGTCGCGGTATGCATCGGCACATAGAAAGCGATCAGCTGCGCCTCTCCCACGGCCTGTTCGTTCAAGGGTTCTCGCGATAAATCCAGGCAAGTCACGGCATGCCCGCGCCCTCGCAGCCAGGCTGCGGGCGAGGCCAGCCCAAATGGCTGCCGCCCCAGTTCGTACGTCGAAATCAGGACGATTTTCATGGCTGCTCCATTATAGCGTTCCCGCGCCGCCGCAAGTTTTCGGTTATTATAGAGGCCCAACCATCCCGTGAAAGGACGGCTAGAATGCCCATCTCCGCAACAAATTCCTTCGGAACGCGAGACAATCTGAACGTTGGCGCGCAGACTTTCGAAATTCAGCGCCTGGAAAAACTGGAAAAGCAGGGTCTCGGTCAATTCACCGGGCTTCCTTTCTCTCTTCGCATTCTCCTGGAAAACCTGCTGCGCTTTGAGGACGGGCGCTCCGTTCGTGCCGAGGATATCCGCGCGCTCGCAATCTGGAAACCCGGCGCCGAACAAAAAGAGATTGCGTTCATGCCCGCACGAGTCCTGCTGCAAGATTTCACCGGCGTTCCCGCCATCGTGGATCTGGCGACGATGCGCGAAGCGGTTCAAAAAATGGGCGGCAATCCCAAGCGCATCAATCCTCTTTTTCCCGCGGAGCTCGTTATCGACCACTCCGTTCAGGTGGACAGTTTCGGCAATGTGAACGCCTTCGGCATGAACGCGGAACTCGAATTCCAGCGCAACGTCGAGCGCTATGCGTTCCTGCGCTGGGGACAGACCGCCTTCCGCAATTTCAAGGTGGTGCCGCCCGATACGGGCATCTGTCACCAGGTCAATATCGAGTACCTCGCTCGGGTAGTTTGCTCCGTTCCGAACGGCAGCCGCCTCGAAGCGTATCCGGACTCGCTCGTCGGAACTGATTCACACACCACCATGGTGAATTCGCTGGGCGTGTTCGGCTGGGGCGTAGGAGGAATTGAAGCGGAGGCCGCCATGCTGGGCCAGCCTCTCTCGATGCTCGTGCCGGAAATCGTAGGTTTCAAGCTGCACGGCCGGCTGCGCGAAGGGGCTACTGCGACGGACCTGGTTCTTACGGTCACGGAGATGCTCCGAAAGAAGGGCGTCGTCGGGAAGTTCGTGGAGTTCTATGGCTCCGGCCTGTCCACGCTAAGCGTGCCGGACCGCGCCACGATTGCCAACATGGCCCCCGAATACGGCGCGACCATGGGCTTTTTCCCCGTGGACAAGGAGACACTCGCGTACCTGGAATTCACCGGACGTTCCCACGAACACATCGCGTTGGTGGAAGCCTATTCCAAGGAGCAGTATCTCTTCCGGACCGACACCACACCAGACCCAGCGTTCAGCGACTCGCTGGAGCTCGACCTCGGCAGCGTGGAGCCCACGGTGGCAGGACCAAAACGCCCGCAAGACCGCGTTGCGCTCAGAAATGCAAAAGCGTCCTTCACGAAAGTGCTGGAAGGCGCGTCCGCAAAACAGGTTCCCGTCAAAGACAATGGCGACGCCTTCGAGCTTTCCAGCGGTGCGGTGGTGATTGCCGCCATTACGAGTTGCACGAACACCTCTAATCCTTCGCTGATGCTCGGCGCCGGATTGGTGGCCAAGAAAGCCGTCGAGCGCGGATTGCGCGTGAAGCCATGGGTGAAGACCAGCCTCGCCCCGGGCTCGAAAGTGGTGACTGACTATCTGCAAGCCTCGGGGCTGATGGCGTACCTCGAAAAACTGAAGTTCCACCTGGTGGGCTATGGCTGCACAACCTGCATCGGCAACAGCGGACCTCTCTCCGATCCCATCGGCGCCGCCATCAAGGAAAACAACCTCATTGCCGTGGCCGTGCTGAGCGGCAACCGCAATTTTGAAGGCCGCGTGCACCCGCTGGTGCGCGCGAACTACCTCGCTTCCCCGCCGCTGGTGGTGGCCTACGCGCTCGCCGGCCGCATGGACATGGACTTGACGACCGAGCCTCTGGGAATCGATTCCGACGGCAAGCCCGTCTATTTGCGCGAGATTTGGCCTAGCGCCCAAGAAGTGGAGTCCACCGTCCGCGCGGCGGTTTCCACGGCGCAATACCGCAAGGTATACAGCGAAGTCTTCGAGGGCGACGCGCGCTGGAAAGCGATGCCCATTCCCGAAGGCGATCTGTACAAGTGGGATGCGAACTCCACGTACATCAAGCTGCCCCCGTATTTCGAGAACATGCCGAGGACGCCGGCTCCGCTTGCCGATATTCGTGACGCTCGCGTGCTCGCGGTCCTCGGCGATAGCGTGACCACCGATCACATTTCCCCCGCGGGTTCCATCGCCGTGGATTCCCCGGCCGGGAAATACCTGATCGCGCGTGGCGTAAAGCCGCACGAATTTAATTCCTATGGCGCCCGCCGCGGCAATCACGAAGTGATGATGCGCGGCACGTTTGCGAACATCCGCCTCCGCAATCAACTTGCCCCGGGCACGGAAGGCAGTTGGACGGTGCATCTGCCCGAGGGCGAAAAGATGTTTATCTATGACGCCGCGGTGAAGTACCGCGAAGACGGCGTTCCCCTGGTGGTGATTGCGGGCAAGGAGTACGGATCCGGGTCCTCGCGTGACTGGGCCGCCAAGGGCACCCGGCTGCTCGGCGTGCGCGCCGTCATAGCGGAGAGCTACGAGCGCATTCACCGAAGCAATCTGGTGGGCATGGGTGTGCTCCCGCTGGAATTCAAGCCCGGCGAAACTCGCGAGTCCCTTGGCCTGACGGGCCACGAGGTGTTCTCGATAGATGACGTGTCTTCGCTGACGCCGCGAAAGCAGGTCACCCTTCGCGCCAAGTCGGCGGACGGAACAGAGAAAACCTTCACCGCGACGGTGCGGGTGGATACGCCAGAAGAGGTGGCGTATTACAAGCACGGCGGCATTCTGCAGTATGTCCTTCGCCAAATGCTCGAATAGCGCGGCGCAATCAGGGAGATTCAGCGCTTGAAGGATCGAGGATCGCGCCCCATTCAGCGGGACTCAGAAAGGCGCGAGGAATGCGAGAACGGTGCAGTTTGTACTGTATCTTCCGGAAGCCGCTGAGTTGGGTTTCTTGTGTGGCAAATGGAACTAGTCTGGATGCCCGGCGAGCCAGCCAAGCGCGCCTCTCGTCGAACTTTTTCCCATCTTCAGGCCTGAATTGCGCCCAACCGATGGAGTGAACGAATCCCGCCGCGCCATATTGTGAGGAACGCAGCACATCCTCCACGAAAACACGGATGGGGCCTGGAATCGCATTCAGGGTGTCGTGCAGCGCGACCATTCCGAGAGGACTTAGGTGGTGAGCAAATCCGTCGAAGTCGGCCTTGGCACCGGCGTAAGAGTGGTCGCCATCAATCCAAAGCAATCGTATGGGTCTATTCCAGGTTGCGCTGATTTCCGTGGAGAAGGCGTGATGAAATTCCACGTGCTCCGTCACGCCCGCGGTTCGCAAGGAGTTGAGAAAGTCGTCGTAGCTCGAAGCGGGAACCGGCTGTCCGTGTTCTGTTGAGAGATTAGAGTTATGTGGATCGATCGCAACAACAGGGCCTAAACCGTAGTGCGCCGCCACGCTTGCGAGCATTACCGTAGAGCGGCCTTTGAAGCTGCCAATCTCGAGGATCAATCCACTCGCGGGGATACAAGCAGCCAGCAGCCCGAGGAAGCGCGCCTCGTTTTCCTGCAGAAAACCGGGAACCCGGCAGGTTTTTCCCCACGCTGCGTCAAGCACCTGCGCCAGATCTGCGGGAATCGTGATCATTGGCAATGACTCATGATTGGGTGCGCGTTTTGCTCTTCAGGCGCCACAGAAGAATGACGCCGGCAAGGATGGACAGCAGGCTGACGATCTGCGCGTTGGTGAAACCCAGGAATACACGCGGGTTGATACGGATGATTTCCACCAGATACCGCGCGATGCCCGTCAAAATCAAATAGCTGCAGAAGAGGAGACCCTTATCTTGAGGGCGGCGCAGAGCCTTGCCACCCAAATACCAGAGAAACGCACCAATCGCACACCACGCCAGGAATTCATACACTGGCGTCGGGTGCACACGGTCCGTCGTGGGAACAACTCCGTTCGGAAAACTCATGCCCCACGGCAAGGTGGTCGGCACGCCGTAGTCTCCGTCGCCGGAGAGCAGGCAGCCCATTCGCCCGATGGCATAGCCAAACGAGGCCGCGGGCGTGCAGACGTCCAAAAACTCCAGCAGAGGAATTTTGGCCCGCTTGCCGAGAATGAGCATGGCAAAAAAGCCGCCGAGGAATCCCCCAAACCAGGTGAAACCATAACGATTGAAAAGTTGCGCGGCCGGATGGGCAAGAAATTCCGTTGGCGATTCAAGAGCGCTATACAACTTCGAGCCAAAGATGCCCGCCAGTCCGGCGATGGTGATCATGGTGAACCCGTCAGTTTTGATGCCACGGCGGTCGAGGTCTGCTTGAAAAATGTAGGCAGCGCAGATCATACCCAACGCCACCATCAGACCGTACGAGGGAATGGATAGCGGGCCTATGTGAATGAAGGGGATCATAGAGTTTGCGGGCGCGCCCCAAGATTATACACGAGGCTATGCGGGTAACTCCTGATCGCGGCAAGGAGCAGTTCTCAGCCTCCACGAACCGTCTGTTGGCCGCCGTACAGGAGAGAATTACGGAAAAACCCTCACCAGCAAAATCGTCAGAAATGCCACTTTTTCCTTGACAAATGATAGGTTTTGGCGCAGATTTTGCGTCGCAAAACTTTGGGGAACGCGAGTCCTTTTTTGTGATTCGCGTGAGTTGACAGGTTCAGAGGAGGATGGGATGGAAACTGCTATTGGAGTGTTCGATTTCCGTGAAGGTGCCGAGCAAGCCGTCAAGGAACTTCTCGAGCAGCACGTTCCGGAAGAATCGATCGTGTTCTTGACCCGCTCGGAAAGCGAGGCCATGAGTTTTGGGAAAGAACTGGGTACCTACGCGGGTGGTTTCATTGGTGGAGCGGTGGGAACCACGGCCGGTTGTGTGGGTGCCGCGCTGGCCCTGATTCCTGGCTTCGGGCAAGTTTTTGCTCTCGGTGTGGGCGGAGCCGCGCTGCTCGGCTATTTGGGGGCCAAAGCAGGCGGCTCGCTCGCCAAGAACATTGCGGAAGAGCCGGGGAAACCCAAGCCGGCCTCGTCAGAAAAGTCAGGTGAGGAGGGGCATTATCTTCTGGAGGTATTGAAGCAGGGGCGATCCGTAATTGTAGTTCGCACGGAATTCCGCGATGTGGCTGCAGCGGCAAGCGGTGTGCTCGACAGGCTGGGGCTGGGAATGCAGGCGCCGACGACGACAAAGTCGCAAACCACGACACGGCAAGCGGGGGATGTCACAATCATCGACGCCAGGGGAAGAATAGCCTTTGGCGAAGGCACCACGAAGTTGCGGGAAACCGTTGGCAACCTCGTGGCAAGTGGCGCCAGGAAAGTCATACTCAATTTCAAAGAAGTGGATTACCTCGACAGCTCCGGCATGGGGGAAATCGTGCGCGGCCACATGACCATTCGCAAGCAAGGTGGCCAGATGAAGCTCGCGAGCCTCAGTAAAATGGTGAGCGATCTTCTGCAGGCCACCTCCATGAACAAAGTCTTCGATATTCAGCCCGACGAGGCCAGCGCCATGCGTTCTTTTGGCGAGGAAGAGCGCGGAGTAGGCGCAAGCTAACATCTTCGACTGCGGAGGCGCCCCACGGTCAGCGGAAGATGTGCGACGTCGCTGACGGTGGGGCGCTTCGTTTCCATCTTCGAGTTCGGAACACCCGGCGAGTAGCGCGCATTGCTCCTAATGTCAGAAATTTGCCTGAGTTTTACTGCTGGCTGCCTTCCCGCCCCTCCGAGCAGCTGTCATCATTAAACTGATTGCGTTTCTTGTAGGCCATCCAGGTAATCCCGATGCAGATGAGCATCGGTGGTATCACCAGTATAAGGATGCCGCTGCGCAGCGCTTGAATCATGCGCGATCCGGAACCCGCAGCCTGTGTGTAACAAAGGGCGCAGCTCTGAGCCATGGCGAGGCCTGGGGCGCAGACGGCCAGCGTCAACGCTGCAATTCGCGCCACCAAGCTTGTATTCTCGTTCATGGCCGTACACTCCTTATTCTTGCGGGCTGATTTCAACCACCGCAGCCTACTGCGCAAAGGGCTTCATGTGCAATAGGCGCACGCTGTCGCCCCAGATCATGTTCATCAACAGCAGAACGAAAATCGTCGCGGGAATTAGAGTGAGGAACAGGCTGCGGCGTTCCTCCGCAAGGTGCATGAAGTACATCAGCCCGAGCGACGCGCTGGCAAGAGCCAGCAACAGCAGAATCACCACCAGCTTCCCGGTCGAGAAGTGCTGAAATGAGAGGAACACTTCCACCAGGAAAATAGCCAGCAACGAAAAATAGACCGGCAGGTATTTGAGAAGCACGTTTCCAGAAGCCGCGGCAGCGCTCATTGTGTCTCCTAATCCTGAGGGCGCATCAGTGCGCGATATTCGTCAGATAAACCAGGGGAACGACAAACATCCACACCAGATCAACGAAGTGCCAGTAGAGCCCGACGGTCTCCACGTGGCCGGGCGTGAGCGTGTCGCGCGAATACTTGGTAGCAATGACCAGCAGAGCGATCACGCCGCTGATCACGTGCAACAAGTGAAGGCCGGTGATGGAAAAGAAAGTTTGCCCAAAGAGTCCCGAACTTATGGTGATCTGGCGGCTGAAGAGCTCAAACCATTCGCGCAGGTGCAGAGCCGCGAAAAGCGCGCCCAGGGCCATGGTGGAGAAGAGAAACCTCATGGCTTTCGGCTTGTCACCCGCCTTGGCGGCGTCCACGGCGCCCAGCATGGTCAAGCTGCTTGTGATGAGCACAAAGGTCATCACAATCACGTTGAGAATGCTGCCGGTCTCGAAAGGGCGCGGCCAGTTCGCGGCCGCAAAACGGATGTAACCGTAAGCAAAAAGAAATGCGCCAAAGGTCACTGCATCCGAAATGATGAACAGCCACATCGTCAGTTTGCGCGAAGGGATCGCGTACGGCGATCCTTCCATCAGGGCGCCGTGCCCGTGCACTGCCACGTCGGACTCGCTCACAGTTTCTCTCCCCTCTTCACGGTTACAGCTTCATGCGGCACAGCAAGAACAAATAGACCCACAGGACACTCAGAAAATGCCAGTAGATTGCCGTGTTATCGAACAAACTGCGGCGGAAGGCGGCGCGGCGGAACATCAGGCGCGCGCCCAGATAAAGCAGCGCAGCGATGCCGGCAGCGAGATGCAGGACGTGCACAAAGGTGAGCACGTAAAAAAAAGAGCTGTTCGGATTTGTCGCCAGGTAGATTCCCTGCGCGCGAAGATTCTGCCAGACCATATACTGGCCGCAGCAAAAAGCAATTCCCAGGGCGAGCGTGCACGCAAGCCAGACGATTCCGGCGCCGCCGGAGCCGTTCGCTGCGCGGTGGGCCAGCGAGCGCCGCGAAAGCTCCAGAGTGCCACTGCTGAGCAGCAGTACAAGCGTGTTGAGATAGAGGATGGAGGGCAGCGCCAGGTGCCCCCAATCCGGCGTCCCTTCACGGACAAACAAGGCGCTGCTGAACGCGGCGAAGGACATCGTAATGGCAAAGAGCCCCACCCAGATGCCGCTGCGCGAGGCCCGTTCGGCGCCGCGCGCGGAGTACATGCCCAGCGCATGAGAATTCGCTGTCGAAGCTGTCATCGAAGGAATGTTCTCCTCTTCCGCAAATATCCGCGCGGCGTGGAGCGACCAACGTCGCCGCGCCCTGTAACCTCTAATCGCCGCTAGCTAGGGCCTCCGGCGAATCCTGCATGACAAAATCACCTTTCGAACCCTTCACGCCGTATTGATACGGGTCGTGGTAGACCACCGGGTGACGCCCGCCAAAATTGTTCCACGGCGGCGGCGAAGGAATGGACCACTCAAGGGAAGTCGCATTCCAGGGATTATCCGGCGCGGGTGCGCCATTGAAGCGGCTGTAAATCAAGTTGAAAAGGAAAATGAATTGCGCGGCACCCGTGATCAGCGCGGCAATGGTTATGAACTGGTGCCAGGAAATGTACGGCGCCATGTAGTCGTCCACAAAAGACTGGTAGCGGCGCACGTTGCCGATAAGCCCAAGGTAGTGGAACGGCATGAAGATGCAGTAAGCCCCAACAAAGGTGATCCAGAAATGTAGTTTGCCCAGGGTGTCGTTCATAAAGCGCCCGGTCATCTTCGGGAACCAGAAATAGGTCGCGGCAAAAACACCAAACAACGAGGCCACGCCCATGACCATATGGAAGTGACCCACCACGAAGTAGGTCGCGTGCAGGTAGATATCAATGGAAGGCTGCGCAAGGAAAAAGCCGCTGACGCCCCCGGCCACGAACATGGAGATGAATCCCAACGCGAAGAGCGACGCGGAATTGATCTGAATGTTCGCGCCATACAAACTGCCGAGCCAGATCAGCGTCATCACCGTCGCGGGAATGGTGATCGTCAAGGTTGGAAATGAGAATGCCAGCGCGGACATCGGATTCATGCCGCTGAGGAACATGTGGTGCCCCCACACCATGTAACTGAGGAAACCGATGGACATCATGGAGTAGATAACGACCTTGGCGCTAAGCAGCGGTTTGCGCAGACTGTTGATCAGGACGTGGGAGACGATGCCCATCGAAGGCAGAATCGCGATGTACACCTCCGGATGGCCGAAAAACCAGAAAAGGTGCTGCCAAAGCAGCGGCGAACCCCCGGAATGCGGCTGCAAGCGATCGCTAATCACCAGCCCCGAGGGCACGAAGAAGCTCGTGCCGGCATGTCGATCGAGGATCAAAAGCACGCAAGCAGGGAGAAGCACCGCAAAAGCCAGCAGGGCGATGCATGACGTGATGAACCACGCCCACGTGCAGATCGGCATGCGCATCAGCGTCATGCCCTTGGCGCGCAGGTCTAGCGTTGTGGCAATGAAATTCAGCGCGCCCAGCAGCGAAGCGACGCAAAAGATCGCAATCGAAAGACCCCACAGGCTGGCGCCCCACTGCATGCCGGGACCCGCATCCTTGCCGACGGCGCTGAGCGGCGTGTACTCCGTCCATCCCGCGATGGGCGGCCCGTCGGGAATGACGAACGCCAGCATCAGAACAACCCAAGCGAGCAAGGTGGTCCAGAAGGACATCATGTTAAATCGTGGGAAGGCCATGTCTTCCGCGCCAATCTGAATGGGCAGGAAGTAGTTGCCGAAGGCCGCGAACGGCGCGTTCGTCAAAACGAAGAACACCATCAGCGTGCCATGCATGGTCAGCAGAGAAAGGTAGTACTCCGGGGTCATCACTCCGCCGGGTGCGCCCGCCTTCGACAGTAATTCCAGGCCGGGAATTTTCGCATTCGGCCAAACCATGTGGATGCGCATCACCCAGGACAGAATCATCCCGGTGAAGACGGCTACCAGGGCCAGGGCGAAATACTGCTTGCCAATGACCTTGTGATCCAGACTGAAGATATATTTCCGGATGAATCCTTCCGGGGGAGCATGCACGTGACCCTGTTGAACTGAGCTCTCTGCCATCTCTTCACCTCGCTCGCTAGCGACCCAAGTCCCGGTACCCGCGACGCGCCACGGGTTGGTTGCACTGCTACTGCGCCGATTGATCCTTCAACCACTTTTCAAAATCCGCCTGCGACATCACGTTGAGATACGCCTTCATGTTGTAGTGCCCCAAACCGCAGAGCTGCGTGCATACAATTTCGTACTTGCCGATTTTTGTGGCGGTGAAATGGACGGAAAGGTCCAGACCTGGCACGAAGTCCTGCTGGATGCGCAATTCACGGACATAGAAGGAGTGTCCAACGTCTTTGGCGTGTAGGAGCAGTTGAATCTCGCGGTTGACGGGAATCACGAGTTCCCCAGACACAATGTCATCTCGCGCTTCCACTTCGTTCGCCGGGTCGAGTCCAAAATAGTTTTGATTGCCTTCGTCAATCTTGTCCGGGTGAATTGCGCCGAATTTGCCGTCCGGGCCGGCGTAGCGGAAGTAATAAGCGAACTGCTCCGCTTGCGCTTGTATCTGCAGCGCATCCGCCTTCGGTGAAGTGAAATAGACATTGGCCCAGGCTTTTTGCCCGAGTATGCCCAAGGCCAGGATTTCCGTGCCGACCAGGATGAAGGCGGCAATCACCATCACCCTGGCGCCGCCGGGAAAACTTTTCAGCGGGCTGCCGGCCTTGCGGCCGGTAAACAGGAAAAGAAAGAGGGCCAGGACCAATTGGGCTCCAACGAACGAGACACCCGCCTCGATCATGGTGTCATTCAATTGATCGTCGATCTGGCGGCCATGCGTGGAAATATCCTGCGGCAACGGAAACATGTGCGTCAGAATCGGATAAGCCGACAAAATGGTGATAATCACCAGTGCGATTGCAAATAGTTTCCCCATCGTTTCCGCCTCTGCCCTACTTCGTGGGCGAAAGAACTGCATTGTGTGATTCGAGCCCGAAAATCTGGTCCGCGAGAAAACGAGACCAAGCCCCGTTCAGTAGGGCTTGGCCTTGAAAACGAAGTTGATGGTCTTGTTTTCGCTTCCGCTGATGGTGACGTCCTGCGACTGTTCGCCATAGGACTCGTGCCAGGCGGTGATGGTGTACTTGCCCGGCGGCAAATTTGCCAGTGAGAACGAACCGCCGTCGCCGGTCACGGCGAAATGAGAGTTCTTCATGACCGCAAAGGTGCCGTGCATCCAGGGATGCACGTTGCACTTCACGGGAATGAATTCCGCCTTGTCATATCTCTCGCTGATCGGCGGCGTCCCCGGCGGCTGCGATTTGTTCCACTCGCGGTTCAACTTCGGCAGCGGATGGATGTTGTGAGAGGTCTGATCCTCGTTGTTGATCTTGAGTTCCTGATTGACCTGCAAGGCCAGCAGGTGAGGGATGTAGCGGCAGCCCTTCTGCGTAAAGGTCGCGGCGTTGGAAGGAGCCGCGTCGTCCGGCGCCCCCACCGATACGTAGACGACTACATTCTCCAGACTGTTTCCCGCGCCCGTAACGACGGTTTCCCCGAGTTGCGGCGTCGCATACATTTTGGCGCACGAAGGTTCTTTGGACATGTCAATGGGTTTCATTTTGGCGGGTGTGCCCTCGTAGGTCACTTTGCCGCTGACTGTGCCTCCGCTCGGTCCCGCATACGCCGCGGCCGAAACAGCAAGCATAGCCAGTCCTGCGATGACTACCTGCTTGATATGCATTTCGTTTGTCCCTCCTGAATTCTTGGAGTCATTGAACTACGGCGTGACTCCGGAGCCCGTGTAAGTGTTCCGCACTCTCTTTGCGGTCACGATGGCCTTCCCCTCGGCTGTGGTCTCCCACATGGTGAGCTCAGGGCTGGGGTTGTTCACTTGCAGAGTGCGCAGATAATGCACCAGGTCCCACGCATCCTCCGGTTTGACTACATCCGCGAAGGAGGGCATGGGTGTGCCGTCAAGGCCAGTCATGAAGATGCGATACAGGTCGGCGTTCGTTCTGCCGCACTTGGACCGGTTCGAGGTCGTGAAGTTGTACGGCCGGATAGGTTGATCGTTGCTGTCGGTAAGCGTGGAGGCGGAGGGCCCATCGCCGCGGCCTTCCTGGCCATGGCACTTCCAGCATTCCAGCTTTTGGAACAACTCGCCGCCGTGCTTGATGCTTTCCACTGTCAGCTTGGGCTCGGCAGGAATCGGAATCGGGTCGGCCGGCTTCTCCGTGACCCAGCGGGCGGAGAAGGTCTTGATGAAGGCAACCAGGTCGGCGCGGTTCTGCGCGGTCAACGCCGCCCAGGAGGGCATGTTCGTGAAATTGAATCCGCGGCCCAGCGTGTCGTAGAGGTCCGTATCCAGCGGCAGCGTGCCCGTTGGCGTAGAGCGGCACTTGAACGTGCCCGCGACGAAATTGCGCGGCTGCGGACTGATGTAGGGGGCGTTATCGCCATCGCCGTTGCCACGGGCACCGTGGCAACCCCAGCAGTAGCGGTAGTAGAGATCCGCACCGGCCTCGGAGTGCCCGGTGAGGTTCCCGATGTGGGATTCCATGTGCTTCGATGGTTTGGCCGCAGATTGATCGGCTTGTTGCGCCGGAACCACCGCGGGAACGATGAGGGCCACTGCGACATTCAAGCAGATCTTCTTGATGTTCAGCATTGTCATCCTCCCTTAGAATGCGAAGTCAAAGCCGAACAACAGGCTGCTGCTGGTCAAGTCCGACCCGGTTACGGGCGAAACGTTTCGCTGCCTCACAATGGAATATTCCGCGTGATAGGCAAAACCCGCGCGGCTGGAAATGAACGGGTAATACCGCATCCCAAACGTCAGGGCGTCGATATTTCCGAAACCTGAAGTGGGCACGCTCACCCCCGGCGTATACGGCGTGCCCGCCACAACCGGAAGCGCCTGCTGCGACATGCGGATCAACTCATAGCGATTGAGGAAGAGCCACTGCGGGTTCAGCATGTAATGGCTCTCAAACAACCCGCCATTCCAACCCGGCGAATGCGCGCCGGTGGGCAAGGTGCTGGTGGATGGCAGGCTGAGTCCCAGATAAGCGTTATCGGTTCCATGGAAATAGATGGTGGTGATATCAAACTTCTTGATGTACCACATGCCGATCAAGCCGTAGCGCTGAAATCCCTTGTTTCCAATTCCGGTTCCGGGATATCCCGCCGTCGCGGTGGAGGTGACGGGAACGCCGGTGTCGCTGTCCGTTCCGACAGTCGTGGTGGTCGTCAGATTGTATTGAAAATATGTGGGCGCCTCGCCGAGGTAGGCAAAGCCGCCAACGCGTTGCAGCCCCAGGCTTCCGACTTCAAATGCCCGGCTGGCCGCGAAGAATGCGTCATACCCACGGCTAGTCGGTTGGCCGGGACTCCCATCATTGGAACTCAGCAAAGAAGCCGAGATGCGTGTGCGATCGTCTTTGGAGTGGCCCATCCACTCAATACCGTCCTGGTTATCGCCGATTCCAAACGTGTAGAAGCCTGGTGTCTCCGTGGCCGGCTGGAAGTGATAGTTCTGGTAAACACCAGCCTGATTAGTGAGCGTGAGGATGCGCTTTTCCGATAGAAGGTTGTCGAGCTCAAATTTGCCCATCTTGATGTTGAACCACGAGCTTCCGCCAATGTTGTCAATGCGCGCCCAGACGGACTCAAAGTGAAAAGCGCCGGTATTGTCGGAAGAGGGTAAAACGTAAAAGGAAAAGTTCTTGGCCAGCGTCCCGCCGGTGTGAAAGTCCAGGCCGCTCCAGTCGAAACCTTGCGTCGTTACCTTGGCCTCATTTCCACCCGGCCCGTTCGAGCCGTCCACTTGCGCCTTGCTCGTGCTCTCCCGGTGCCAGACGGGCGTGATGCGGAAGGTCACCGGCCAGTACGCCGCTTGCTGGAAGATGGGAGCGTCGCGGTCGTTCCCCATCTGGTATCCGTTGTCTTTGAATTGCTGCCCGAAAGGACTCAGCATTGGCCAGGCTTCATGGCAAGCGGAGCATGGCATGCCGTATTTCCGGGCAAAAGCAGGCAAAGCGGACGCGGAATTGCAACTCAAGAGCACGACTATAAGCAACACCAACGAGTACAGCAGAGCACTCCTCACCCCTGTCCGAGTGCCCTTCCCCTCAACAGGACAACAGTTGTCCATACTGCCTCCTCCAGACGTTTGGCGACTAACGCCGAGCAGACATCAAGTTTTTAGTCTTCCGTGGTGCGGAGGGAATGGCGCGCGAAGACACCTGACCCGGAGGTACCCTTGTTTACCCCGTTAGCCAAAGGTTGTCGACTTGAAGGTGCTCCACTCTGCCCGCCGAATCATTCGCTCCTCTTTCCGTCACGAAGAAGGTGGCGAAATCTTCGGTCCCTGAACCGCCGCGGATGCTACTCCCACTTCCGGGAAGAATGCAAGCGATTTCTTTCAAGCACAAAAAAAATCCTTACGAGAGTTATAGTACCGGGCATATCGCGTGCATGTGACTCGCCGGCAGATTTGACAGAAAGAAAGATTTAGAGGTAACAAGGTAAGCGCTTGGGGACAGCATGCCGCTCACGTGCAAAAAAAGAACTTCCCTGCACCTTGCGTCGATTCCTCATTTCATTGTGGACTTCTTCTTTGTTGCCTCGTCGATCGTCTGCCTTGCCAGCCCCGTCAGCGCCGCAAAAAACAATACTTTGACGACACCGGGAATCGTCCGCGAATTCGCGGCCACGCCCGACGAGGTGCGCCAGGCAGTGCTTGCGGTGCTCCACGATCAGATCATTCATGGCACGCTGGTTTTTGACAAAGAACCGACACTGACTGGGGCGGAGGTTGTCGACTCCACTCCGTTTTTTGAGCCCTGGCAAGGTGCGGGCGAACTCTTTTACAAGGTTCGCAGGAATGTGATCGCCCCTCGTCATTTCCTGGAGAGCGCCGACCAGGGCACCATTGCCGTTCGCTACGTCGTTATTCCCGTCAATGCCGAACGCACGCGAGTGAAGATCGACGCGGTCTATGTGGAGTCCGCCCGCCACAAGATGCACGCCTCGGATGGCACAGTGGAAAAAAGCGAGATGCAGGAGATTAAGAACCGCATTGAAGCTGCGCAAGAGGCCGCTCAGGAAGCAGCCGAGGGCAAGAGGCGGCACGAGAGCGCGGAACTCGTCCACCAGACGTACATTCGGCAGCGCGAGGATGAGGCCACGCGGCTGAGTGACGCGCAATCGGCCGAAAAACAGCTCGAGCAGCGGGTAAAGGATCTGCGGCACAACTTGGAACGCCGCGTCAAAGCACCAGGCGCGGATTTGAAAGCAGCACCATTTCAGTCCGCAGCCAGCCTGAAGGTTTTGGCGGCCTACACGGAAGTCATCGTGCTGATCGTCACGCCGCACTGGCTGGGGATCGAGACACCGGAGGGGCAGCGCGGCTGGATTTCCGAAGAGCACCTGGAGCAGTTACCTTGAGGCATGAGCGCGTGCGGATATCGTTCAGCGGAGTCTGGCTTCTACTTTTATGCGCGTGGCCGAGTCTGGTATTAGGTCAAGCCGTTCCGTATGCGCGGAGTTTCGCGAAACCCAAGGAAGAGGTGGAAGGCGCGCTGAAAGAATTGCAAGCCTACTCCGGACAAAAATTGCCGATACTCCAGGGCTTTGTCGCAACTGGCGACAAGCCGCTGGACCGCTATGAGCGCGGATTTTATCAATTCAACGTTGAACTCCTTCCTGGCGACGACGGGGCGACCGTAGTGCGTCTCTCCGCCAAAATCACGGCTTGGTATGCAGACCGTGATGTCACAAGATCGGAATACGAGGTTCTGCCTTCCAACGGGCGGCTCGAGCTCGATTTTCTGGATCGTCTGGAAGAGAAGCTCGCTGGCAAGAGTGCCACTTCGCCCGCTTTGAATCGCTCCTCCGTTGAAGCGCCCCGCCCTAAGCTGGATCTCTCAGGGGTGCCAGGTGCGGCCGGAGCCTCAAGAAATTCAACCCCAATGCCGGAATCCCGGCGTCCGCCCGACGAAATTTCCGCCTTGCGCACGCAACGCGAGGCCGCGGAAAAGCACATGCAACAACTGACGGCGGAGCTGCAAAGCCTCGAGGAAATCCAACGGCATCAGGCCCACCCCGTCAATCTCGTGATCGTGAAGAAGAGCAGCACCCCCGTTTATGCAAAGGGAACTGAAACCGCGCGTGTGCTATTTCGGGCGGCAGCGAATGACGAGTTTGAGTTTCTGGACGGGGAACACGACTGGATTCACATCAGCATTTCCGGCGATTCGAGGGGGTATATCCAGCAGGACGCCGTGGAATTGCCGGAGAGTCTTACGGCCAAGTTGCAGGCATCTGATGCGAGCCCTGAAGAGAAATTCGCCGGGTTCCGAATCGCACGCGAAGAAATCAGCACGTTTCCCGGCGATTGGGCGCAACTTCGTGGGAAAATGGTGAAGATCTACACGGTTCAGGCGGTTTCGCAAAGTCCCAAAGAATCGGGGCGTACGGCGCGGCTCAACTATGCCCTGGCGCTGTTCAAAAATGGGCTGAAAGAAAGTGCCGGAACCGCCCCCGCGACGGACGGCGTAGCAGTGATTTTTGATGCCGCAGATGGCGGGATTGTCGCGGCCACCAGCTCGAATATTCAAAAGGTTTCCAGCGGCGCGCTATCACGCGATGCTTTCTGGTCACAGAGCTACGTGGATCCTCCCGAGGCCTTTCGGCCGCCCTCGAATCCATGAATCAGCTTCCGGGATAATTGTTCCTCTGCAATTCCCGCTGATGAATTATCCTAGTGGGCTAACCGTCCATAAGGAGTCCGCATGCAGAAAATCAACGCAGCCATTATTGGATTGGGATTCGTCGGGCGGGCGCACCTGGACGCCTTGCGGCGCCTCGGCATATCCGTTCAGGGAGTGCTGGGGAGCACGCCGGAGCGCACCAAGGCTTTGCGGGATGCGCTGGGATTGCCGCGAGCGTACGCTTCGCTCGAGGAACTCGCCGCCGATCCGTCCGTTCACGTCGTGCATTTGTGCACGCCAAACAATGAGCATTTCCAGGAGGCCTGCCAGCTTCTTCGTGCGGGGAAGAATGTGTTGTGCGAAAAGCCGCTGACGCTGGATTCACGGGAATCTGCGGCGTTGGTTTCCCTGGCGAGAGAAACGGGACGCGTGGGCGGAGTAGCGTACAACGTGCGCTACTACCCCCTGTGTCAGGAAGCTCGCGCGTTGATCCGCAAAGGCGCGATCGGCCAGGTGCGACTCGTCCACGGCAGCTTTTTGCAGGATTGGCTGCTGTATGCCACGGATTGGAACTGGCGGCTGGAAGCAAAGTTGGGCGGAGAACTGCGCGCCGTTTCCGATATTGGCACGCACTGGCTCGATCTGGTGACCTGGCTCACCGAGAGCAGGGTGTCCGAGCTGTGCTCTGATCTGGCCACGGTTTTGCCCACGCGGCGAAAGCCCAAAGGGCGTGTGGAGACATTTCAGAAAGCTGGCGCGGCGGAGACCCAGGAAGTGCTCATGGCGACCGACGATTATGCCTCCGTTCTTCTGCGCTTTGAAAACGATGCTCACGGTGTGATGACCGTTTCGCAAGTCAGCGCCGGCCGCAAAGCCCGTTTGTGGTTTGAGATTGACGGCTCCGAGGCCTCGCTGGCCTTCGATTCCGAATGCCCCAATTCGCTCTGGATTGGCCGGCGCGACCGGGCCAGCGAAGTGTTTCCCAAAGATCCCGGGTTGCAATCGCCGGAATCGCGCGGTTATGCCGCTTATCCCGGCGGCCACGCCGAGGGTTATCCGGACACGTTCGTGCAACTTTTCAAGGATTTCTACAGGTATATTGCTGCCGGAGATTTTCGCGCGCCAAGAACATTTCCGACGTTTGAGACGGGTCACGACGAGCTCCTGCTCTGCGAAGCGATCGCGGAGAGCGCGCAGAAGCGAAGCTGGGTCTCTGTTGGAGCGTGAGAAGTTTTCGTTTCTTCTTGATATCCGAGACCGAGCAGCGATTCCTCCGCTCCGGGACGGCAAAAACGGCCGTCCCTCCGGTCGGAATGACAGTACCTTCTTACGGCACGATTAGGCAGAACCGGATCTCAGCGGAATTGCTTGATGCCGCGACGACGGACTCGAGCAAGTAGTGATGATGCGCTGGCGCGAGATCCGTGGACGCCCGAATTGAAAGTCACTTCTGGGCAGGATAGTTGTAGCGCAAGTTGCCCGGCAGCCGGTCCGTGCGTGTGCGCGTGTTGTATTCCAATTTGTACCCAAGATGTTCGTCGTCGAGCGGATAGTCCTTGCCCTCGGGGTAGGGGTACGAAAGCAGGCCATGCCTTGGCAGGGGCTCTACGGTGAATGCGTTGGCCGCATAAAAATCCATGTCTTTCTCAAAGCCGTCGGCATAGAAGAAATAGTCGCGCACCCAACCCGCCGGAAGACTTGGAAGATGCTGCAGGTCGAATTCGAGCTTGACGCCTTCGCCGGAACCGAAAACGGCGAACTTGTCGTCGGAAGCGCTGAGCAGGGTCTTAACGTCGCCATAGCGTGTATAGTTCCCTGCCGCGCGCGCATACGGCCCGGTGGGGCTGCGCCGCGTGTAGGAATACACCGTGTCGCTCGCGGGCTGCAACCGAATTTCCTGCGGGTAGCCGAGAAATTCCAGCGCCGCGGTGGCCAGTGGAACTTCGCTGATTCGGAAGTTTTTCGTTTCTGGCGTCTGATCGATTCGTACAGCGTCCCAATAGATTTTCAGGTTCGTTACGATGCGGATGCGGCGCGTCCCGGCGGGAATCTTGCCGCTAAGGTCCGTGACCATCGTTCGTTCAAGGCCCGCGGGGAATCCCATATCCTCGACGACACGCACCCACATGCCCTGCGCGTCTTGCGCTTCCACGTAAGGGGCGATGACTTTAATGCCCGCTTGATCGGCCGCGTACATGGAAGTCGCGGTGAAATAGTCCGTGTAGCCATCCAGAATCAGGCGCAGAGGTTTTGCCGCGTCCCACTGGCCGAGATCGAGCTCGATCCAGTGCAATTTGGCGAAGCCGGTGTACGGCAGGCCCTCAAATTGCGTGACGTACTTGCGGTCCCGCTTGGCCAGCAGCGGCAGCACGTCGTTGCCGTGGTCGTCCCACGCCCCAGCCGGTGATTGCGGATGCTCCGTGGCAATCACGCGAAATTCGGGGAAGGGCGGCGCACTGACAAAGCGTTCGTTCGGATTAACCTCAACCTCGGCGGGATGATCGATGGCCAGCAGGCGAACCTGGTCGAGGTACACCGTCTCTTCCATCGGCTCCAGGAAACGGAAACTCAACCGGCCATCTTTGGGCCGGGCGCTTTTTGCCGGAACTTTCAAATATTCGTCGGAGTCGGGGACGTCGCGCTCCCCCGGGGCTACCCAGTGCCCCACAACCCCGGGGCCGATCATGTCGGCAATGAATTCGTATTCCTTGCCATTCCAAGCAAAGAGAACGGGGCAGGAACTTCCCCGGCGGTCGAGCTCATTGATGGACTGGACTTTTCCGGCTTGCAGGTTCACTTCGTCCTGCGGCACACCAGTCGGCCATAAGAGACGCACCACGTCGGTGGATTTTTCACTGCCAAGGCCCGCTATCAGCGCGGGAGCATTCTGGCTAAGGTAACCCGATGCGCCGGCAGTTTCCCATTTCTGGTAAAGCCCTCCGGCGAAGATTTCCACTTTGGTGCCGATCCCGTTTTTGTTGTCATTCAGGCCCCTGAGGTCAATCTGAATCCAATTGTTTTTGTTGGCGCCAATATTTTCGAGCAGGATGGGAGCGCCTCCCGCCTGAGTCACAATCAGATCGGGGCTTCCGTTGGTTCTCAGATCGGCGACCGCGATCGCTGCCGGTTTGCTTAACTTCACGCCATCGAGTTGCGTCTTTTTCGTGACATCCGCCCAGCCGGCCTCGCCCAGATTGCGCAACAACCGAATCTCTCCGCCATTCGCGGATTCGCCAACGGCCGCAAGATCCAGCCAGCCATCATTGTCGAAATCTAGCGAGGTGAGGCCCCAGCCCCGCTTCCAGCCGAGATCAGGGAGTGGCACGCGTTCGAGCTTTTTACCCGCGATGTTTCGCCACAGGGTGAGTCCCGGCGGACCCGCGTGGGTAAAGGCCAAGTCCATCCATCCGTCTTTGTCAAAATCAAGAACCACGACACCAACAGCGGGCGGCAGATTCTCTTTTGCAAAATCGACGCCCGGAAGGGACTTGAACTTGCCTTCGCGCGGATTCAGAAATATGGCTGCGCCTTGCGGCCCACCGGCCACGACAAAATCAATCGCGCGATCGTTGTTGAAATCTGTCATGGCGACGCCCGCGCCTGTGGCATCCAAACCCATTCCGGATTCTTCAGAGACATCCGTGAAGGTGGAGTTTCCATTGTTGCGCCAGAGGCGGTTCTTACGCGTTTCACTGTCGGGAGCCATGGTCAGGTAAAGATCGAGGTCGCCATCGTGGTCATAATCCACGAAAGTGGCGGCAGCACACCCCTTTTCGCGGCGAATGCCGCTCTTCTCGGTCACGTCCTGAAAATTGCCCTTGCCATCGTTGTGAAGCAGGCGCACTCCGCCGGTTTCGCAGACGGCCAGGTCCGTGTGGCCGTCACTGTCGAAATCGCCCGCGGCGCACCCGAACCCTCCGCCAAGACTCCCCAATCCTGCTTTCTCCGTCACATCCTCGAATTTGCCATCGCCTAAATTGTGGAGCAGGCGGCTCTTGTTTTCGCCGGCCCCGACCAGGAATAGATCGGGCTTACCGTCACCGTCATAATCGAGGAAGCACACGCCGCTGCTGGGTCCGAAGGCCGCAGCCGCCAAGACGCGCTTGGCAAGAGGTTCCTGCGTGTAATGAACGGGAATCTCCGGTGGCGCCATGGCCACGGTGCCGTGCACAAATTCCGCGAGAGAGTACTTGCCCTGCTCGCCATAGCCCGCGCCAAACGGCACGCCCAGTTTTTTCTGAAACTGCTTCATGCTCTCACGCGCGGCGGCCACGTCACCTTTCCGCTGGTAGGCGCGCGCAAGTCCGAACTGTGCCGAGGCGTGGAAGGGAAACAGGGACAGCGCTTTTTGAAAAGCCACAATCGCTTCGTCATAGCGTTGCAACTGCGCATTCAGGAAGCCCTCAAAATAGAAGGCATCCGGCTCTTCGGGCACAATCTTCTCCACGTGCTGGAAAGCGTCGATGGCCTTTTCCGCCTCGTTGCTGTCCTTGTAGGCGAGGCCCAGGTTGTACCAGGCATAGGGATCCTGGGGGAGTTTCGCGGTAGCTTCTTCAAGAGCGGCGCGTGCCTGATCGACTTTCTGCTGGCCCAGAAAAGAAATGCCCAGATTCATTTTCGCCGCCACGAAATGGGGGTCTGCCGCCAGGGCCTGCTCGAAATATTTTTGCGCTTCGGGAGCCTTTTGCTGGTTCATGTAAGCCACGCCCAGGGTATTCAGGCGCAATGCCTCGGGGGAAATGCCCGCGTCCGCAGCGGCACCAGTCTTCGAGCCCGCGGGCGATTGCGTCGCTTTAAGCCGCAGCACGGCCAGGGAGCCAACCGCGAGCAACGTGAGCAACGCACTCAGGACGACAAAACGATGCCGTAAATTGAAATGTGTGAGAGCCATGAAGGAATATTCTTTCTGGTCGCGCGACACGTCGTGAAGTTGCCCCGTCCCGCTATCCTTTCGATTGTCTTGGCTCAGCAGGACATCGTCAACCGTTTTTATGGGGGCTTTCTGCGGTTCGATCCTGCCGGTCTTGACCCCAAGCACGCCCGCCTTTACCTTGCTGAAGGTACTCCATGGCCACATTCAATTATTTTTCCGTCGCTGAAACGCTTGAAAAATACCGCCGAAAGGAAATCTCCCCGGTTGAGCTGATCACGGCACATGTGCAGCGCGCGCAGACGCTCCAACCAAAGCTGAATGCCTTTGTGCACCTGGACGCGGAGTCGGCGCTCGCGCGGGCCCGGCAGGCGGAAGCCGCCATACAGCGTGGCGAGCCGTTGCGGCCGCTGACGGGGATTCCGCTCACGGTGAAGTCATGTATTGATGTCGCTGGCTGGCCGTGTCCCGCGGGCTCGCTCTTGCGCAAAGACTACGTGCCGGCGAGCGACGCGACGCTCGTGGCCCGCCTGGAATCCGCCGGAGCAATCCTGCTGGGCAATACGAACACTCCGGAATTCCTGATGGCCTACGAAACGGATAATCGCCTCTCTGGGAGAACTTCCAATCCCTGGGGCCTTTCCAGATCCGCAGGCGGCTCAAGCGGTGGCGAAGCGGCGGCAATTGCCAGCGGCTGTTCCATGGGTGGAGTAGGCAGCGATGGCGGCGGTTCGATTCGCGTGCCCGCTCATTTTTCCGGTATTTGCGGGCTGAAACCCACTCCGGGCCGCGTTCCGGTCACCGGGCATTTTCCCCCGGGGGCAGGCGCATTCTCATGGATAGGTGTGGTGGGGCCCATGGGGCGCACGGTTGCGGATCTTCGCGCGCTCTTCGAAGTGATGGCCGGACCGGACGCCGGCGACGCGCTCTCCGTGCCTGTACCCTTGCGGCGCATTCGCGCGGAGGAATTGCGTGACCTGCGTATCGGTATTCTCGAGAGCGCCGCGCTCGGCACCGCTACGCCCGAAACGCAAGCCGCCGTGCACCGCGCGGGTCAACTCCTCACCGAGCAGGGCTTCCCTGTCGAGCCAGTGAAGTTGGAGGGACTCGACCGTGCGCTGGAATTGTGGTGGTTCTTCTTTGGTCCGGTAATCGGCGATCTGATTCGTCACAGCACAAAGGGCCACGAAAAGTTATTGAGCCCTATGCTACAAGAATATCTTGCAGCTACGGCGGCGGAACCCGCGGTCACGCTGCAATCGTTTATGGCTGCGTGCACGGAACGTGACCAGGTGCGCGCCGATCTTCTCCGGCAGTTGCGCGATGTTCCGATTCTTCTCTCGCCTGTTTCCACCGCGCCTGCCTTCAAACATGGCGCAGGAAATTATCGCGCCGGCGATCCACACAACTACCGGGATACCATGCGCTGCTGCCAGTGGCTGAATCTCGCAGGCTTTCCGGGGCTTTCGCTCTCCTTCGGCCAATCACCCGAGGGATTCCCCATCAACATCCAACTGATCGCCCGGCCACACGAAGAGGAACTCCTCCTGGCCGTCGCCGAAACGATCGAACGTGGCCGTGGGCCCTGGGAAGCGCCACCAGCTTTCCCGGCGTAGCAGACCCGGGTGTTCCATAGCTTCCACTGCAATTTAGGGCTTGACATCATCGAAATAATGCAGTATTAACTCGTTTTAATACGTGCATCCTGGTGCGATTCAGATTTGGTCGAGTGGTTGGGATTGTGTCGGATGAATGGCCAGGTTCCGGCGGGAAACTTAGGGGTACCACTGCAAGAGTTATTTCTGCGCCCTCACCTGTCCATTTTCCCGAATAAAAATTTTCTGGAGGTAGCATCGTGAAGGGACACTCTATTCCTTTCCTTGGTTTGCGCAGCACCAGCGCGTTGTGGCTTCTGCTTGGCGCCATGTTCGTGGTGCTCTGCATGCCGTTTCTCGCCAGCGCGCAGTCCGGCAGGGGCAGCATAAGCGGCGTGGTCTCCGATCCTTCGGGAGCGATCATCAATGGCGTCAAAGTCACCGCACTCAACCGTGCAACCGGAGTCACGCTGCACACCGTTACAAACGAGGCGGGCTTGTACAGCTTTGTATCGCTGAACCCTGGCCTCTATGAAGTCACGGCCAGTCAACCGGGCTTTGAAAGCTTCGCTCAGAACAATGTGTCGGTAACTGTGGATCAAGTCACCACCGTGAATATGGCTCTGAAAGTCGGCAACATGACTGAGCTGGTTGAGGTGACGGCCGCGGCCGAACAGACGGAGACGAGCAACTCCACCGTGGGCCAGTTAATTGAGTCAGCCACCATTGAGCGCGTCCCGTTGCTCACACGCAATGTCTTTGATCTGATACAGCTGAGCGGCGGCGTGACCCCGGCCAATGGAGCGCCCAACTCCTCCAGTTCGTATGCCATCACCAACATCTCGAGCGGACGCCCGGGAGTCGATGTTTCGTCGTACACCGTGAACGGCGCCATTCAGGGATCAGTTTACTTTATGCTCGACGGCAGCCCGCTGGGTGTTGCCGAAAACAACATCGCCGCCATCATCCCGGCAATGGAGATTCCCGAGGATGGCGTGGATGAGCTCCGCGTCGAAACCCAGAACACTCCGGCTTCCTATCAGAGCGGCGGCGCGGGCGTCATCAGCGTGGCCAGCAAATCCGGCGGGGACGAGTTCCACGGCGATGCCTTCGGGGTTTTCCGACCGGATATACTCGCCGCCAACGAATACTTCAACAAGACAAACCAGCTTCTGGCTGGTACGCCCAACAAGCCGCCCGCCTTTCATCGCTATCAGGAAGGCGGCGCCATCGGCGGCCCCATCCTGCACAAAAAGCTTTTCTTTTTTGGGGATTATGAGGCCACGCAACAGAAACTGTATGATCCTTCGAGCGTCTTTACGGTTCCCACAACCGCAGAACGGAATGGAGACTTCTCAGCCCTTCTGAACAATGTTGATCCTAACACCGGCCTTCTCGCTCCTATCGCTATCTATAACCCGCTCGCTCCCGATAATCCCGATGGAACTCGGCAGAGTTTTCCCGGCAACAAACTTACCAACTATATCGACCCTGCCACCGGTACCAACCTGGTCCTCAATCCAATCGCGCTGAAGATGCTCTCCATGATGCCCAAGTGCAACTATCCCAATCCTT
>Ga0209517_10000758_pt1 | contig 53254 bp, 44 predicted proteins | sample PeaSoiMetSII2010_FD_187695 | JGI IMG/M metagenome (GOLD analysis project Ga0209517, IMG submission 187695) | Peat soil microbial communities from Weissenstadt, Germany - SII-2010 (SPAdes) (version 2) | ecosystem: Environmental > Terrestrial > Soil > Wetlands > Peat | place: Germany...
AGTGCGTGAACGACGCCGATAGCATGGTGCGAGCGCGAACACCCTTCTCTGACGGAGGACCGATGTAGCGGACTGATGCCTGACCTCGGGAGCCGAAACTTAGTCACGAGGGAACGTACATAGCATGACCGACCGCGAGAAGCGCCCGGGCACCGCGTTCGTTCCGCGATCTAAGGACAGGTCGGGTCTGGCTTAAGCCGAGGAGCTCTACCGGTACCGGGAAGTCCATGACTTACTACGAATGCCCGGTGTGCGGCGGAGGTTACGTTTTCGACCCGGCGCCGGCCCATCCCAAGTGCGATCGCGACGGGGCGGCTCTCAAGCGCGCTAGCGAGGCGTCCTACGAGCTCGCTGGCCGCCGGGACGACTCCGAGCTCAAATCGGTCAAGCCCAAGTCCCACCGCAAGACCAAAGCTCGCTGACGGGCAGTGGGGAGAGCGCGAGACAATCCCCGTCTCCGGTTGGATTCCATCGGGGCGCTTCGGGGCGGGTGTCGTCAGCGGTCGGCATTCGGGTGGGAGGGGCCGAAAACGCTCCCCCACGCCTTGCAAGTCGGGCACTGGCATTTCATCGGATCAGAGGGAGCCCCATCCGTGTCGTGATGTTCGCCGCCAAGCCGACAGGTTGGGCAAGTGGAGTGCGCCAGACAGTCGTGAGCTTCGTTCGAGGCAGCCGGTCGCTTCGGCACGATTCCGGGAAGGGGCGTTCTGCGGCAAAGACCTTGCGTCGACATCGCGAATGAGTTCGGATGCGGTGGGCGAAGATTGCAGGCTCGCGAGCCAAGCCCGGGAGGGCTAGGAAATCCTCTCGGTGTACTAGATAAGGAACTGCCCGGGGGAATGACAAACGCGGTTTGGGGAGAAGCTTACGGACTGTTCGCGTAGGCGTGCAAAGTGTGAGAAGGCGACATAGCCAAACCTCAAGGACAGCGGACCCTTCGGAAGCGCAGCCCTCCCGAGTCGAAATCAACTATGCTCCTGTCAATCGAAGAGCGAAACTTGAATGAAAGCAGTTGTTTACACAAAGTACGGGCCCCCAGAAGTTCTTCAGCTCAAGGAAATCGAGAAACCTACTCCCAAAGACGATGAGGTGTTAGTCAAGGTTCAAGCGGCATCCCTGAACGCGCTTGACTGGCATGTCCTGCGAGGTAAGCCGTTCTTGGTTCGCTTCATGGGGTTTGGGCTCTTGAGACCAAAGAAGACGATCCTCGGCGCTGACTTTGCGGGGAGGGTGGAAGCGGTTGGCCGGAATGTAAGACGGTTTCAGCCAGGTGATGAGGTGTTCGGGAGCAGATTGGGGGGGTTTGCGGAATACCATGCTGTTCGTGAGGATGCATTGCTGCCGAAGCCGGCCAACTTGTCGTTCGACGAGGCAGCGGCGGTACCGGTGGCAGCGATCACGGCCCTACAGGGTCTTCGCAACGAGGGACACATTCAGTCGGGGAAGAAGGTCTTGATCGTTGGCGCGTCGGGTGGTGTCGGCACGTTCGCGGTGCAGATTGCCAAATCCTTCGGAGCTGAAGTGACAGCCGTGTGCAGCACAAGGAATCTTGACCAGGCGCGCTCGATCGGAGCGGACAAGGTTATTGACTACACCAAAGAGAATTTCTCTCAAAGTGCGCAGCGTTATGACTTGATTCTTGTCGTCAACGGATATCATCCCCTTTCCACGTACAAACGGACGCTAAGTCCCGGGGGAATCTGTGTGCTGATCGGCGGAAGTTCGCTAGCTCAAATGTTAGGTGGCAAGCTTGTGTGGCCGCTGCTCTTGGGAGGCGGAGGCAAGAAATTGGGTGGCATGGTGGCGAAGGTAACTCAAGAGGACTTGGTCTTCTTGAAAGCCCTTCTTGAATCCGGCAAGCTAGTGCCTGTTGTTGAGAAGCGCTACTCGTTGGGTCAGGTCCCCGAAGCGATTCGCTATCTTGAAACGGGACACGCGCAAGGAAAACTAGTCATAACCGTACAATCAGGGCCTGCAGCCTAACAAAGCGCTCCACTCGGTTCGTATCTGGAGACTTCGCGGGGTGACGCCCATAGGATCACAGGGCCGAGCAAGCCCCCGCCGGCTTGATGCGGGGCGCGCGCGTCCGATGATATGACCGCAAACAGCGCACGGGCCGCGTTGAGAGCAAGCCGTGGCCTCGCTGCGCGGGGGCCCGCCGCTGCAAAACCCCTCGCCTAGACAAGGGTCTGCCCTGCCGGATTTTGGCCCGCCCCTTCGAAAGCCACCCGTTCCCAAATCCACCACCGATCGATAGGGCTGCATTTGATTGAATGGTTACAAGCCCGTAAGGGTTCGCCTGACCTCTTCAGCGGTTACGGCGCGCCTGGAGGAAACGATGGAGGCGGTGTATGCGCTCGCGCTCGGGCTTCTGCTCGGGTTCACCCTAGCGTTTCCCCCCGGCCCGAATAACGCGCTCATCGCTTGGCAGACGACGCGGTCGCTCCGCAGTGGGATCATCACGGGCCTTGGAGCGTTGAGCGCCGACGTCATGATGGGCGTGCTGGTTTTCGGCCTTCGCTCGGAGGCCAACCTCGGATCGGTCGTGCGAGGGATCTTCCTCATCGGGGCCGGCGTCAAGGTGTTTCTCGGCCTTCGGCTCTTGAGGAGCCCACGTCAGTCTGCGCCCCAGCAGGACGGTGGGACCCGCACCTACCTGCAGGCGGTGGTCGTCGGCATCTCGAGCCCGTTCGCGATCGTTTGGTGGTTTACTTCTGGCCTCGCCTTCGCTTTCCTCGGCGGGGTGGTGCTGTTCGTCGGACTGTACCTGGCCGTCCTCCTTTGGATACTGGCGTTTCCGGTTGTTCTCCACATGGGAACCAAGCGCCGACCCGGAACCGCGCGCGCCGTTCTCTACGTCTCGAGCGCGGTCATGTTCGCCTATGCAGGGTATTTCGTATTCCTCGCGCTGTGAGCCTCGACAACAGTTCACGCTCTTCTTCGTTTCCGGCTCCGGTTTGAAGTGGGACGCGCGCGACCGATGACGGGACCGCGGTGAGCACGCGAGAAGCTCACGGGGCGAGCTGGAACAAGAAGCGACCGACGAATCCTATATGGATTCGCCATATTCAGGTTCGGTCGACGGGCAGCGGTCGGGAGAGGGCGATGAGGAAACTGAGACAGGCGACTAAAGCTCGATCCCTATCGTTCGATCATCTACGGGAGGCGAGGGATTGCCTTTGGCGAGAACTGTAGTTGCACACATAATCCTCACGCTCGACGGCGTCGCGAAGTTCGAGGCGGTTCAGGCGGCGATCATGGGGCTTATAGATCACCAGGTCGAGGAAGACTCCGCCTCGAAGATTGCGGAAGAAGATGCGATGATCCTGGGACGGAAGACCTACGAGGAGTGGCTTCACTTTTGGCCCGATTCGGATATCGAGCCATTTGCGAGCCACATCAACGGGGTTCCAAAGTATGTCGTGTCAAGGACCTTGAAGTCGGTCACTTGGCCCACGAGAGGTAAGGCGCACCTCCTTAGCGGCGATCTGCGAGACGGCGTCTTAGCCCTTAAGAATCAACCCGGCAGAAACATTGGAGTCCACGGAAGCCCCACGCTTGTCGGGTCACTGATTAAAGCGAATGTACTCGACCTTTTGCGACTCGCAGTCTTCCCCGTCGTAGCGGGGAGGGGCGCGCGGCTATTCGAGGACGGCTTCCCACCCGAACGGTTTCAACTTGTCGATTCGTTGACGAGCAAGAGCGGAGTGGCGGTCCTCACGTACAAGCCCCTCGGACGGCTCGAGCACGCCTAAAGACGCGCCTTTTTCAAGAAGGCGGCTGACAGATAACGCGGGTTGGGCGACGTGCTGAGCTGGGAACTCGCATTGGACTCCTGGACACCCAATCATGGACCCCGACGTACGTCAGCATGGGTTGCAGAATCGCAAACAAATCCGGTCTAACCGGATTGGCCCAACAACCCCTGCGCCCCAACGAGCGTCGCATCGTTGGTGGTTGCAGCTCGCCTTGCACCAATTTCAGGATTCCGGCGGGGCTGGGTCCAAACTATGTTACACCCAATTTGAGAGGGCACGAATTAGGTTACACCCAGACTGCGACGCCGGCAGGGCGTCTGAGCAGAAATATGGTGGAGGCGCCCCATTCGGACCCCAATCAGGTAGGGCAATAGGATCTCGATTCGGGGGCGAACCGGGCACCCACCGAACGACCGCTCTGAAGTACGACCGTAATGCCCAGTACTGCTGGGGGATGATATCTTGCTCGAATCCGATTAAGCGAGCCCTTAACCCCCGCCTCCTGGTCGAGAATGATAATGGTTGCCAGGCGCAGACGTGCCGCCGCCATCCTCAACCGGACAGCTTCCTTCCTCCAGAGGACGAAGAGGTCGTGGCGAGCCCGAGGCCGTCGTGCATACCGCGGGTTCAACGCGGGACCAGAAGGGCTCCGGATGCGGTTGCTCATCGTAGACGACGATTCGGCATTCCGGGAAGAACTTGCTGCCGTGCTCCGCAACAGCGGGCACACTACCACGGGCGTCTCCTCCGGCGCCGAAGCCGAGATCGCCCTGGAGAGGGAGGAATTCGACGTCATGTTTACCGACCCCGAAATGGGTCGGCAGAGCGGTATGGAACTCCTGACGCACGTGTCAGAGAAGTGGCCCCGTCTCTTGGTGGTCATGCTGACCGCGAGGGCGACCGTGGAGACGGCGGTTCAGGCATTGCAGCTCGGCGCGTTCGATTACATACGCAAGCCCGTCCGGCCCGGCCAAATCAAGCGCGTGCTCGAGCTTGTCCGCGTACAGCTTGAGTTAGGCCGGAACGGGGCAAAGCCGCGCGACCCCGTCGAGTATGCCAACTGCCTTGCCGCGAAGGAGGGTTACGAGGTGCTGCTCCTATCGCCCCATCCCGTCGCTGGCATCACCGGCAAGGTCCGTCATCGCTCACTGGACCCCGAGAACCCGTCCCGGATCCGGGATGCCGTCGAAGGATTCGTCGCGTCGAGAAAGAGGGTGGCCGTGGTCATCGCGGGTGTCGAGGACGTTCTCGCCCGCCACCGTGAGGAGGAAATCGCAGCCCTTCTAGAGGGAATCCGAGCAACTTTGAAAGGGAAGGGTCCGCTCGCCGTCGGGTACGACCCGAACAAGATTACCCCCAGCGGAGCGCTGGCCGTCCGGGCATCCATCGGTTCCGTCGATGCGCACCAGACCCTGGAGACTCTGTCGAACCCGATCCGTCGACTCGTTCTCCGGCGGCTCTCGGAAGGCCCGTGCACTTTCACTCAGGCGGTATCCGCGACCAAGATCAAAGACACCTCGAAGATCGCCTTCCACCTCCGTAAGCTGACACAAAGTGGGCTTGTTACTCACGCGACGAGGCAACGCTATCGATTCACCCCGAGGGGGCAGGGGGCAACCCAGATCCTGAGCTCGATCTACGACCTCGATTCTCAGAAGGGAAGCGGAAATCTGGTCTTTCCTTCGCGGCCGCGCAAGAGCCCCCGCTCGAGCTCGGGTTCTCGGCCCAAGCCGGCTATCCACCTATCCGGGCGCGACCATCCTCGGGGCCCACCGCGGTTGGCTGGCGTGTGATTCACCCGCATCTACTGCCCCCATTCCGGGCAGGGAATTGATCGCGAGTTGGGAGGGCGCGACCCCCGGGTCTTATCGGGTCTCTGACTCTCCTTGGACAATGACCGCACCGCCGCCGGCGAAGATCTGGATCGGGTCCATCGTCGTGGACTGCACCAACCTACCGAGAATGATCGCCTTCTGGAGTGAGGCTCTCCATTACCTACCCCGCGGCCCCCCTCAACCCGACGGCGTGATACTGAAGGACCCGGGGGGCCACGGCCCCAACCTCAACCTGAACCTGACTTCCGAAGGCCCGTTGGCCGAGTATCGTCTCCACCTAGATCTGTACGCTGACGACCCGGCCGGGGAGGTGGAGCGGCTCGTTCGTCTCGGAGCAGTACTCAAGATGCCAGCCGAAAAGGGCCACGACTTCGTCACGCTAGCTGACCCGGACGGAAATCTGTTCGATGTTATCGATATCAATTGGCCCGACGATTCGAAGGATTGGTGGTTCGGCCGCCGCACTTGACAGGCACCCGTTCGCCCAGATTGGGACTCTAGCAAATTGTGCACGGGCTCGACTCCTGGCCTGTTGACTCATTGCGGTGAGGCGAAGTGGTTGGTTGCAGGTTCGGGAGTCAGGCCCCTCGGGGGGGCTAGCTCGGCGACCGATCCTTGGTTCCCGGTAGACGATCGATCTTTGCAGCGAGAATGAAATCGTTCTCGGAGAGAGCGTGGATTGCGTCGGTGCGCAAAGTCAGTTTTACCCGATTCCACGAATGGATCAGGATGTCGGGATGGTGACCCTCGGACTCTGCCAGCTTCCCCACGCGATTGACGAATTCTAGTGCCCCGCGGAAGTCCCGGAATCTAACCTCACGGTGGATTCGCTTTCCGAGGAGCGTCCACCTCGGAATCGCGGCCCTGAGGTCGCGTGCTGCACTTCTTGATAAGGCGGGAGTACGCGCGTTAACGGGTACACAGTGCTTCTCCCAGAGCTTCATGAATCGCCAGGTTTCGAACATTCGGAGTAGACCGTGCCTCGTCTTATCGCCTCCGGCCCCCGCGGTCGTTACGTCCTTCACAGACGTTTCAGATGGGACCCGTTGAACCTGTCCCCCCTCAAAGGGACTCTTAGGCACAACGTTGCTTGCAGCCTCCCTCGAGTGGTTGCAATACCCGTTACACCCATTCAGAATTCTGGCAAACGGGGGTCCAGACTCCCTTGCACTCGGTCCAAAATCAGAGCGTGATGATCTATCCTGGGAAAGTAGATCCGATCGCCTGTCAGCCCGGCCGTGCAGATGTCTTGCCGTGCGGAACGGTTCTGTCAAGGTTTGCGGGCTCCGCGCCGCTCAAAAGGGCGAGATCTGGATCTTCGAGCACTCCGGATTCCCAGGATGATGGCTTCGGGGAAAGACTGGCGAGAGGACAGGTCGTGTCCGTTCCGAGGGCCTGCGCGTAACAACCTAGGGTATATCCCAATCGAGGAACATCCCTGGCTGCGTGATCGGCCGAGTTCCGAGGCCCTCCGAGCGTCATCACGGGGCGGGCCGCCCCAGGTGTGCAGCCGTCACACCACTGCGAACGGCAATCCCACATCAACGAACTTGACCGAAGACTCCCCAACGGCCGAAGTGACCTCCCCTGCGTTCTTGGACGAGCGAGAAGGGTCGCTGTTCCCGCGCGTGCGATGGCTCACCCCTCGGCGAGTGGCGTTCTTCCTCATCTTCTGGGCCGCGATCTTCTTCGCCGGAAGCGTCTTCGTTAACAACCCCTTCGCGGGCTCCGGCAGCGCCTCGAATTGGGCCATCGGGGCCGGGTCTCCCAACTACTACTGGGTCGTGATGTATCTCCACGGGCTCAACACCGGGCTTGTGGGAATCGCCGCGCTCGTGGCGTGCGACTTCTTCGAGCTGCCCTCCATTCACGTTCGACGCGGAATCCTGGCGGGTGTGCTCATCGCCGGCGTCCTCTCTCCGATCGGCGCCGTTTTCAACACTTCGGCTCCGTGGACAAACGCCGGCCTGTGGATCCAGATCACGGCGTTCGTTGCCCTCGACGAGATCGTGATCCTCTTTCTGTGGGGGATGCTCTCTGTATGGAGGGAGGGTGCTCCCCGGAGCCGGACCTATCCCTTCATCACGGCCTCGCTGGCCGGGGCCGTCATGTTAGTCGCGGCCCTGATGGGGCACCTCGCCGGAACGATCCTGGGGTTCGGGGACAACCCGCCCTTGCTCGGACAGTACGCCGCTCAAGAGATGGGCCTGTCGCTGGACGCCTGGGCCGCGAGCCTCATCGGCGCGCACTCGTATCTCATGGTCACGGCCGTTCCAGCGGGAATCATGGCGCTCGCCGCGGTCCGCTTCGGGTACTACCGGCTCGCGGGGCCGACGAAGCTGCTGGCCCAGGTGGGGTTCGCCTTGGTGTGCCTCGATCTCGTGATACAGACGGGGATGGGGCTCCTCCTCGGATTCTCGAGCTGGCCGGGCAACCTTCCTCCCCAGATTAGTGCCGTGCCGGGAGTTCCCAGCTTCGTTGCCCTGAACGACGCGAGCAACTTCGTCTTCTTGGTTCTCGGGGGCATCCTGCTGCTCAGCGCGCTGGTGATCGGTACTGGCCGGACTAAGGGATGGACCAGTCACGCGGGCTTACCGATCCGGGTCCTTCCGCTCTTGATGCTGGTCGTCTTCACTGTCCTGACTGCCGTCACCGAGCCGACCAACGGAACGGCGGTCGGCACCCCTCCCCAGGCTTGGGTTCGGTTGTTCATCGCCTTCTATCTTACGATGATGGTGGTGCTCGTGATCTTCCTCGCGGAGCGCCTGTTGAGCGAGCGGCAGGGCTTCAGGATCGGCTGGACGGCCACCGTAGGTGCGGTCACCGCCTTCGCCGGCGTGCTGATCTACGTGTCCACGGGCCTCTACGCCGGAGGGTACATCGCAGTCGCCGGAGTCATCATCATTGGGCTATCGTTCGTGTTCACCTCGTGGTGGGGCCTTTCCGCAGGATCCCGAAGTCTTCCGGACCGGGTGGAAACGAACTCGGAGTAGGCTACCTGGGAGTCAAGGCACCCCTTTCGCCCATGTACCCCCCGACGACTTGTGTACGGCACATGGATCGTGGCCAGCTCTGACTAGTAGCGATTCCCGAACCAAAAAGTTGAGCGTGACGGCCTAGGTGGCTGCAACTCGCATTGCAACCACTCGCCCACGCTCGATTAGGGTAAGACACGGTATCAATTCGGGCCGGACTATGCAGTGAATCTGCTCTTGGCTTAAGTCTCAGCTGAGAGGTGGTCGTTCACCATGACGCGAAGGAATCTCCTCTGGCTGGTGCCGACTGCGGCGGTAATGTTGTTGTTGCTACCGATGGCAGCGACCGCACAACACGTGAACGGGACGAATCCTGCGATCGCCGTGGCTCCGCAGGGTGCGGTGTTCACGATGACCAACGACCCGAACGGCAATGCAGTCTTGGCGTACGTGATCGGCCTTGGCGGTTCGCTCATTCCCGCCGGCCACTTCGGCACTCACGGAAAGGGCACCGGCGCGAGCCTCGCCGATCAGGGATCCGTTGTTCTGACCGCGGACCACCAGTGGTTGTTGGTGGTTGACGCCGGTAGCAATGCGATCTCGGTGTTCCACGTGAACTCGCTCGGCGGAAGCGGCCCAATCCTCTCGTTCGTCGACCGCGTCAGTTCTCACGGGACCCTCCCCGTGAGCCTCGCGGTCCACGACTCATGGGTGTACGTCCTCGACGCCGGGACCTCCACCGTTGCCGGAAACATCTTTGGGTTCCTTCTCTCCGAGCACGGGATCCTCTCTCCGCTCTCCGGTTCTAGCCGAGTGCTTAGCACGAGTGCCTCGGTCGGGCCGGCCGAGATCGCCTTCAATCCGGCGGGCCACGTGCTTGCGGTCACCGAGAAGAATACGAGCGTCCTCGATACCTACCCGGTAAACTCCCTCGGATACGCCTCGGGTCCGACCGTCACTTCCTCGAACGGCGGCACTCCCTACGGGTTTGCTTTCGGTCGCGACGGCGCCCTAATCGTCAGTGACGCGGGACCCGGCGCTCTCTCCTCCTACGCGATTGCACATTCCGGCGCGGTTACGGCTGTGAGCGGTCCGCTCGCGGACGGTCAGACTGCGGCGTGCTGGGTCGCCACGGTGGACGGGGGAAACTTCGCCTTCACCTCGAATGCCCACAGCGGTTCGATCTCGTCCTACGCGGTCGGCTCGGGCGGAACTCTGACGCTGCTCGCGTCGATCGCCGCTACGACGGGCGCGGGCGACACGGATTTGGCCGTGGGAGGTTCCCACGGACATCTTCTGTTCGTCCAGGATTCCGGTAGCGAGATCCAGGAATTCAAGGTCGGACCCGGCGCGAGCCTCACGCTGGAGTACGCCGTCTTCGCGCTCCCTGCAACGGCGGAGGGCCTGGCCGCGTTCTGAACGCCTACGCTCAGAGCCGGGCGGGGCACGGCGGGGGTCATCCTGATAAAGGGCGACCCTCCTTCCCGGACGCTTCAATGAGCCCCGGCTTCCGGTCTCTGATGTGGTACTTGCTCTACGGTACTCGCGGGGGGCCGAATCGCCTGCGCATCGTGGAACAGCTCGGCCGACGGCCCGCCAACGCGCATCAACTCGCTAATTCACTCACGCTCGACTACCGAACGATTCGCCACCACCTACGGCTCCTGGAGCGGAGCGGCGCGGTCGCTCGCCCGGTGGGCGACGCATATGCCGCCCCGTACGAGCTTTCTCCCTACTTCGAGGCCCATCTCGACGAACTCCGTAATCTCGCGTCGGTCCGTGGGAACTCCGCTACAAAACTTCTCGCAAAGACCGTTCCCCGCTCGAGCTCGGAGGGAGTGAGATGACAAGCCTGCTGATGGAAGCGAGTATCCTTCTCGGTCTTGTGAGCATCGCACTCGCGCTCACGTTGTTTGCCCTGTACCGTCGGCTCTACGCCCAGACACAGACTGGTTTTGGCCTCGCACTACTGATCTTCGCGGGAGCGTTCGTCGTTCAAAGCGGACTTACGGTCTACTCCGACCTGACCGCTATGCCCCTTATCCCGGATTCCATCGCTCCGTTCCTGTTCGGGATCGGGCTTTGCGAAGCGACCGGCCTCGGGGCCGTTGTCTGGACCGCCACGCGGTAAGTCCCCGGAACTCGCGTGAGTGGTGAGACCGGAATGCCGGGGCTCATCGATGCTCATGAGGTCCCCGTCGGGGACGAACTGTCTGCACTGCGCACTTGTGACAAGCACCGGCCCAATCCGAGACGCTTGTTGCCCGCCACCTTCGGGTCGACGTGGCATGGTTGCAACCTAGGCTGCACCCATTTTGCGCGGGCGTGGATCAGAACACACTCATCCTGCCCCTTGTTGGGTGAAGTGACCCTTGCGCCCCTTGATCTCCCAGCCGCGTTGGTCGAAAGCGAGATTTCAGTCACACGAGCCCCACTTCGTAGGCTCAGCGCACTCGGTCCACGTCGGTCGAGCTGGGGTTAGACCGATTGCCACCGTCTCCCGTGGCAGGAAATGTCCCGAAGCGACCGTCGCTGCGAACTAGTTGACTCCCGATGGAGCGAGCAGGAGTCTCAGCCGAGCGTTCGTGAGGTGCGATAGACCAGAGCCGAACGGTGCATTCCCCACGCTGTGCACCGGCAGACCGCCGTTGAGCAGTGGGATTCGACTCTGAGCCACTGGATCCCGCACCAGCGGATGATAGTCGCCGCCGACAAGGATGCCTTTGTGCACGGTGGGCGTGCTCGGCGGCAGAACTCCCGCACCGACGTAGTCGGAGTAGTTGAACACGTTCACGAACGGTAGCTGCCCGGTCGGGTTCAGGGCGTTCCCGAAGTCCGACCAGAAGTTGCCGCCCTGGGTCGGGTAGGCCGGCCCGAGGACGTTTCCGGAGAGCTTGAACCCGTTCACGGACTCGGAAACCTTGCTCGCGGGCTGCAAGGGCACATTCCATCGGTCATGGTAGGCCGGCGGAATGAGGGGTCCACACTGTCCTGCATATGCGTCCGGGCAGGCGTCCCGGTACATGTCGAACGGGAGATAGACGACCGGGTTGTCGATCGAGAAGTTGTTGTTGTAGATCAGATCCCCGCTCTCGGCCATGGCGAGACCGGCCCAGGTACTGAACGCGTCGCCCAGCGCCGGAACGGTCGGGTCGTGGAACGTGTTCCCCCAGATCGTGTTGTGATACCCTCCGTAGAAGAGGAGGGCGTCCGGCGAAATGCACGATCCGAAGCAGACCCAGGGCGTGCCGTAGCCGGGGAAGGGGGGATTGATCGTGGGCACGAAGGTGCTCGACATCACGAGGTTGTCGGTCGAGTCCCAGAACATCACGTTGGCCTGCGGAAAGAAGTTCTGCGTCGGGTCGACCGCGCCGACGACCGTCTCCACCTCGAAGAGCGCCGGCCATCCGCCGACGATGTTCGCGTGGGAGATCGTCACGTGCTTAACCGACATGAACTCAAGCTGGAGGTCGAAGCAGAGGTTCGTCTGTTGGGACCCCGAACTCCACGCGAACCAGAACGTGCAGAAGCTGGGGGGATTCAGCACCTCAACATATGAGGTAGTTCCATCGAGCAGGATCCCCGCGAACGTTGGGTAGGCGTAGTCGTTGCTCGAGAAAAATCGACTCGACAAGTTCCCATCGACGGCGCCGCCGCACTCCGTACACGACGAGGTCGGATTGTTGAACAGGACGTACTGGTTCGAGTAGGTCCCGGTGCCGGAGCTCGAGATTCCCGAGAGCTGTCGGTTCGCCAACGCCCAGAGCGGGGTGTAGACTCCACTCGCCGGGTGGTAGTGAAGCGTGACGGTGAGGGTCGTGGGGCTGGTTCCGACCGTGATACTTCCGGTCCGTTCGGCGTAGTCGGCCAACATGATGTCATACTGATACGTCCCGGGGGCCAAGTGCCAGACCGGCACGTCGGGGGCCCACTCATACGTCGGGTCGTAGGCGCTTGCGGTCCCAAGGAAGACGAAGACGTACGGCTGGGCCACGAGCGGATCCGGCGAACCCGTTACTTGGATGTTGTTCTTCACGGTCGTCGCACCGGACGCGGCGCCCGGCTCGGTCCCAAAGCCCCAGAGTCCCCGGAGCACGAAGGGGCCTGCGGTCGCGGTCTCGGTCGACCCGCTGTACGTAAAGGCGAGACCCGTGGAGGTCTCCCCGGTTTCGCTCCCGAAGTCGATCGCGGCCGGAACGGAGAGGAACTGCGACGGCGAGCACGTAGCTTGGGTTGCTGCGCAGTACTTCAGAGTCGATTGTGCGTTTGCGGCGAGCACATTCATCGAGGCGCCGTTGTACGAGCCGATCCCGTAGACCAGCTCGAAGTCGTTGGTGCTGCCGACGGGGTCGACCTGCGTGCCGTCCGCTACGAACGGGGCAATCTCGGTTGGCGATACCTTCCCCCCGGAATTGAAGACGAGCCAGTCGTAATTGCCCGCGCGGTGGATCCCGCCCGCCGCGGAGAGGCTGTAGTTGTACCAGAGTTCTTGGTTACCATCCGAGGTGACGGAGGAGTTCAGGTAGAGCGTGAGGGAAAAGGGCTCGGGGGCGTGGATCCACGGCCCTTCGCCAATGTAGAGCCCGGTGATGAATGTGCCATTCGGGTTGTGGCGGAGAACGTCGCTGGGCGCTAGGAAGGCACCGGGGCCCGAGAAATTCCAGGTGTCCTGCCCCAAGGCCAGGGTCTGATTGTGTTGGTAATAATCGACGGCGTTCTGACACCAGAACTCGTTCCCCCAGCCGCCACCGAGAGTAACGTTCCCGAGAACGGAGTTTTCCTGAATGCCCCAGTCGTCGGGGGTGTCGACGTCCATGTAGAGGGCGGACAATTGGTTCACGTTGAGCGTCCCAGCTACGCTGGACGCGTTCAGGACGGTCGCGTCCAGGGTGCCGCTCGTGTTGCTCTCCCCGTAATACGCGATACCCGCAGGGGCCGGGGCTGCGGAATAGAAGGGACTGATCTGATCGGCCGCCACGGCGTAGCCCGGCTCGACGGCCCCGTCGACGACCTTGGCTGGAACCCCGACATACGGGAGGCGGATGTCGGTCCGGGGCACTCCGGCGGCTCCGAGCGCTGCCGCGGTATTCCGTACCCGCTGGTCGAATTGCCCTGCTATCGATGCGGAATGGGTCGAGCTAAGGGCCACAGGCCCAGAGGGCGTCCCGGGATACGTCACCGAAGGGCTGCCATGGGACGGGGGCAAGGTGCCTTGGGCGATCCCTCCCGAAGGTGCCGGCGAGTTGACGGCTGACCCGATGGGCAGAAGCGCGCCCATCGAAAGCGCAACTACGACCGACATCACGAGCAGTGAAACGCGGACAGGCCTCGCGAACATCAATAGGGGATTTCGAAGAGTTATACATACTCATTGGTTCCAAGGTTTGGGTGCACGAACTCGCTTCAAGCTGGGAGTCCCACTTGGCCTTCCAACGCGGGCTTCGCTGGATGGCATGGAGCGAATTCGGACCTTCCGAGCCGAACGACTGATCGCGCACTGAGGTCGACCTTTCTGGACGGTGGGTCCCGCATTTCGGTGACTGAAACCCACGAGTGGGTAAGCCGATTACGGTCCTCGATCACAACGCAACTCGAGCGCTCATTGGACCTTGAAACGACTTCAAGTTGCAAAGCTGGTGTTTCCCGCGCGCTTGGGTTCAAGATCACTTGCGCCCAGATTTTGATCCGACCTCGAGGATGTAGTTAGGTAATCGGTGCCTGACTTCCTGACACCCTAGCCGTGCAGAACCCCTACCGTGCAAAACGGTTCAGCCAGTTACAGCCTCTGGTGGGCCGTTCTGAAGGGGCCCTTTTCAGGTAACTCGGGCAGCGGAACTACACGGCCTCAGGCAATGACGTAGATTCGAGGCGGTGCGATCGTAGACCGTAACGGGATAGCCCGCACCTAGCAACCTCCGGGTCATCGCGCCGCCCATACGGCCCATTCCGATGAACCCGATTCTCGTTTCCAAACCTGCTCGCGCCGGATCTATCATAACTTCCCCTTCCTGGGCAGGACGATAGTTCGCTCCGCCCGAGAGGGATTCGGTAGCTTATGCTCCGGGGTGCGCGAACCGGGTGGTAGCGGGCGTCCGGCTGAATCGTCACCGCTTGTTTGCACGCGCCCGAGCTGCCGAGGTCGCTTTAACCCCCGGGACCCTTTCGGGCTCCTTCATGGAATCGCCCATCTATCCCCGTTCCGTCCGCGTCGTTCCCGGTGAGATAGAGACCCGGGTCGTGACCACGCGACTCCTGGTCCCCTCGCCCGGACAGCCTAGTTGGACCCCCTTCCAACGCGTGACCGAAAGCATTGCAAGTCGGGGAAGGCAACTGCCGGCGCACGCCCACGAACGTGAGGAAGTCTTGACCTACGTGACCGAGGGATTCGCGTCCTATCAACTGGAGAGCGGAACCATCGAGCCCTTACAACGTGGGAGCGCCCGGCTCCTCACCGCTCCAGGGCGAGTGAGCCACCGCGTAAGCCCCGCCAAGGGCGGAGCGATCCGTTGGTTCAACCTCGTGGTGGCTCTGCCAGAGAGCTCGACCGGTTCACCCCGACTCCAATCCATGGGTCCCCAGACGCCGACTATCGAGGAGGACACGGTGCTCGTTCGCCCCATTTTGGGGCCTGGGGCGCCGATGGCGTCGGCCGCCGGGTTCGAGTGCCAGGAGCTTCAGTTCACCGGGGAAGCCACCACGTTCCGCCGGCTCAGCTCAAATCGCCGGGCCATCCTGTATGCGATGTCGGGTAGGGGCGCGGTCGACCAGAGAGAGATAGAGGGGGGAGAAGCGGCCTTCATCGAAGGTATGCCGGGCATCGCCGTTCAAGGACGCGACGGGTTTCGTGTAATCCTTGCAACAGCTCCAAGGTAGACAAGGAACCCATTGAGAGCGGCGCTGCCAACGATAACGTAAGTGGAGCGTTTCTATCCCGGCCATGGCCGAACCAGGCAAGCTCTGGGTAGGGTCGATCGTAGTCGATTGCGAGAAGTTCGATAGGATGATCGACTTCTGGAAAGCGGCCCTGGGGTACGAGCTCCGCCGACCTCCCTCCGAGGACTGGGCTCTGCTCTACGACCCCCACGGCATGGGCCCGAACATCGCCTTTCAGAAAGATCCGGATGGCGCCGGGGAGAACTACTGGTTCCACTTTGACCTCTACTCCTCCGAGCCCGAGAGCGAGGTCCAGCGGCTCTTGCAGCTGGGGGCCACTATGAGGCAACCTGCGAAGGAAGGGTTCGACTACGTCACCCTCGTCGATCCCGATGGGAATCCATTCGATGTTGTCGAAGCACCTGAGTTCAAGTTCGGACAGCGTACTGACTGAACTTGCGACCTAGCCACCTGCGATCCGCCGTCCTCATCCCTGGTACGTCGGCTTGGTCGTTCGAAAGGGACCCTTTTCGCACGGCTTAGCCCGACCTCGGGTCCTGTCCCAAGGGGGGTTAGAGCCAGAGAGCCATCAGGAGTTCAACGCGCCGGCTCCGATCGACCGGATCGGATCGTTTGACTCGGGGTCTGGGACCTCGCCGAGCGCCAGCGTCACTACCACTCTCGCTGGCGACCTGGCGGTCGGAATACTTTCGACGGTGTCCGGCACGGCGGTCACGAACACTTCCGGTTGGTCCGGGTTTGCCTTCCGGGATGACCCACCGAACACCCTGACATACGCTGAGGACAATGTGGCCTCGTCGGTGGGGACCTACACCTCCGCTCCGACGCTGTGCTGGTTAGGCCCTCCCTGTGACACCTATTTTGGACTCGAAGTGGTCGCTTTTGCCGGAATCCCGCCGCTGACCACGTCGACGCCCGTCGCTACGCCGTCTTCGATTGACCTCGGCCAGACCACGACGTTCTCAACGTCCCCTAGTGGCGGAAACGGTTTCTACTCGACCTTCACGTGGGGTGAATCGTCCGGCCTTCTCGGCTGTGTGCTGGCGAATGCAGCCTCGATTTCGTGTACCCCGTCCGCGACCGGAACCTTCCAAGTCACCGTGAAAGTGACCGATACGCACGGCGATTCATCGCCCTTTGAAACTTCCGCGGATCTCGTCGTGTCCGCGGACCCCTCGACTACCTTCCCGTTCCCGTCGATTCCCTCCGCAGACGTGGGTCAATCGGTCACGTTCTCTACTTCGACCAGCTACGGATTGACTCCGTACTCCTACGTCTGGCACGATTTGCCCACCGGATGCTCGACCTCGAACGTAGCCGCTCTGGTGTGCGTTCCCACGGGCACCGGAACCTTCCCGCTCTACGTCATCGTGACCGATGCCAACCACTATTCGATCAACAGCGGAACGCTCGACTACACGGTCGATCCCACTCTCACGGTCGGCGTCCAAGAGTCCGTGCACTCCGTGGACCTCGGGCAGGTGGCGACGTTCACGGCGACCGCGAGCGGCGGTGTTGGCCCGTACGGGTATGTCTGGCACAATCTTCCGGGCGGCTGTTCCGGCTCGACAGCGTCCATCACATGCTCCCCCACGACCTCCAGCCTTTCGATCTACGTTGTCGTGACCGACGGCAATGGGAACTCGATCACCTCCGGAACGCTCGCACTCAATGTCTTCGCCGACCCGACAATCGAGGTCCCCATTCCGTCGGGACCGGGGGCGGACGTTGGTCAAAAGGTGCTGTTCTCGACGACGGCCAATTTCGGAGCGACCCCGTACTCCTACGTATGGCACGGACTTCCGAAGGGCTGCACTAGCAAGGACGTGAACGTCCTCGCGTGCACACCGACTACTGCGGGCACGTTCTCGGTCTACGTAGTCCTCACCGACGCGAACGGCTATGAAGTCACCGGCGGAAGCCTCACATTCGTTGTCTCGCATTCGCTCGACATTCATACTCCCGGCGTCAACAAGAACCCGGCCCACCTGGGCCAAACGGTCACGTTCATCGTACGGGCCTCGTCAATGGGGAAGGGACCGTATACCTACTCGTGGAGCGGCCTCCCGGGCGGTTGCGTGAGTGCGAACAGTCTGACGATCACGTGCACCCTTACCGGGTCGACCGGGACCTTCCACGTCAGCGTCACCACGACCGACGCCAACGGAGCCTCGAAGACGAGTGCGAAGCTCACGTTCAAGGTCGAGCCGAAGCTGGCAGTTCCCTCGAATGGCGCGCCGGCGGCGGGCGGACCCCCGGCATTCAAGATTCGAGATTAGCTCGTCCTCGGCCGTCCATTCATCCAGGCCGCCGCGATTCGCACGCCCTAGAATTGGGTGTAACACAGTTTGCAACCATCCAATGCTCGGCGTAGTGATTCCGAAGAAGAACGAATCCGGCAGGTAAGGGCTGCTCTGGGGTAGCTCTACCAGTCATTACATAGGTCGACGGGCGAAACGGGTAGGCACTTCCGGCGCAGGACTGCCGCTCGCGGGTCTCCTCAAACTGTCGATCAGCGTTCTGCGGCCCAGTACGCTACGGTGCCCCAGAACCCGAGTGATACTGTGGGCGAAGGCCCGCAGGCAATGAACCCGAAATGGAAGGTCCCGTCAACGTACTCGGTGGTCCCGCGTCCCTGACCCGGCCCGCCCGTGTTCTGAAAGTTGTATCCGTTACTGTAGACCATCCAGATATTCACTGAAGCGCCGGATTGATTCTGTGTGAGGTTGTAGTTCATGATCCCGGGCGCGGGGAACGTCACGGTCTCGGTGATGTTCGGTCCGCAGTCAAGTTGGCCGTTGTACGAGGTGTTGCCCGTGGGAAAGCTCGCGGAAAGGTTGAACGGTCTGGATTGACCCGGACCCCAAGGGGCGCCGCCCGAACCGGGTCCGACCACCGCCAGCACGACGAGCGCGACGAACCACGCCGCCGCGATCGCGATGGCGGCCCAGTAGCCCGCGCGCGAAATCATGGCGCCGTGGAATTACAGGCCAGAGGAGCGTAACTAGCCTTCGCTCGCCCGACGAGTGGCTCTATCCCCCTCCGGGCGTCCCTGCTTCCTGCAAGGCAGCAGTCTGAGCGGAGTTGTGAGCAAGACTCGGCGGTCTTTCGGGGAGGGGTAGACGTTCGTGGTGAGCTTCGAGCCGGACCACGTCTTGCATCCGCGCAGCGGAACGGGTGGCAAGCTTTCACTCACTGATCTGAAAAGAGGGATGAGGCAGGGTCCCGGGAGTGCACCGCTTGACACAGACCTTGTTCGATTCCTGTCCCTTTCGGACGCGGTGCCCCCGACCGGAGGCGGGAGCGATAGGGGGAAGTAACGTCATTTTCTAACCGCGCGTGGCCCGCGATTACAGACTCCCGCTGTCCGTCGCCTTGGTGGTTACAGGCGCGGTGATATTCGTGCTCTCGTTGACTGTCCTGTCGCCGTGCGGCGCGTGCTGGAGTATTCCCTGGTGGGTCACATTCCTCCGCATCCTCGGACCTGGGTGGATTGGCGCAGGAGCCGGGTGGCTGATTCGAGTCTTTCTCATGCGCCGGTAACAGTAGACCAGGCCCGGGGAGAAACCGGTTCCAAACGGGCGAGTAGCGCCCAGAGGGGTCACCACTGTCCGGGCAGTTACCGCTCCCCTGGAGCGTGCTCTAAACCCGTGTACCGGGTGTGCTACACGATAGGGAGCCAGAGGTGCCCCCTATCTGGGCGGACCCCGCTCGATTCCTGTAGGTTGACCCCCAGGGGATCCCGCCAGGTGGATCGCGCGAGGCTCGGCCCGACTCTACTCCGCGCATCCCTCACGAGAGGGAAGCCACGGAATCGCGCTCCCCCCGGAGAGACCACCGAACACAATCATCAGCACAGCTGCTACAATGCCGATCCCCGCGTACCTTTCCATCGCATACAGGGCAGCAGTGCCTTGGCCACCCACGGGATAGATCGTGCCCGCAATTGTCTGTCGCCCTAGCGCGGAGAGGGCGCCGAGCCCAGCAAAGTCGCGGGGCATCGCCTTGTAGGAACGACCAACGAAGGACGTCGTCTATCCAGCAATCCCGACCGGGACGATCGCCAGACAGATGTGGCTCGCGAGCGCCGGGGGAAGGTAGGAGCTTTCGAAGGTCAGCGGACCTCCTACCGCCGAGGTAACCAGAAACGCGACGAGCACCACGATCCCCCGCCCTGCAGGGACGGCCGGGGGTCGGCCCCGTTCTGGTCGGTCACCTGCTGCTTCCCCTCGCCTGCTGAATCGCGCAGAAGCCATCAGAACCAATTCCCAATGGGATGTTGATCAGATTGTAGTAGTTCTCGACTGCATTGATCCAAGTGATCTCCGCAATCTCTCGGTCGTTGAAGTATCGACGAAGCTCGGTGAACGTTGCGTCGGAAACACTTCGCTTTCGAGTGGCCTCTTCGGCATATGCCAATGCCGCCCGTTCCCGCGGGGAGAAGAGCGGGTTAGTCTTGTATTCGGCGAGAACGTCGAATTTTCGCAGGTCCTGGTTTGCTCTCATGGCCATCGCCCGACCGAGGTCAGTACAGAAACCGCATCCATTCACCTGCGAAGCGAGGGTACCGATGAGGAAGTGCAGTTCGAGCTCGAGCCGGATCCCCGACAACTCGAACTTCGACAGTTCATAGGAGAACTTCATAGATGCTGGCATGCGTGCTCCCAGGACCTTGACTGGGGTCATCACCTTCCCGAACTGGCGCCTCATCCCCCAGTACGCGATTCGCATCCTAAGCCCGGTTGGCTTCTCGATGGGTTCTAGTCTCATCCCCTCACCCCTGCGAAACGCAGCAGCGGGCCCTATGAGACGGCCGTAGGACGTGAAACCGGCCCTACACGGGAAGAGGGAAAACGACAGATTCTATTCAGTCATGTCGCGAATCCGTGACTGGTCCCATGCATCGGCCGGATGACTTGGATTCCCGGATCATCCGCGAGCTTGTGAGCACGGCATCCCCGCAGTGGGACGTCCGAGTCTCCTACGCGCGCATCGCAAGGAAGTTGGGAGTCGACGAGGAGACAGTCCGAAGGCGGCTCAAGAAGGCAAAGGAGAAGGGGGCATTGCCCGGGTGGAAGCTCCTAGTTAACCCTTGCCTTCTCGGATGTGCGGCTGCCGTCATACGACTTGGGACACAGGATTCAACCCTGAAACCCCTGGTTCTTTCCCAGCTTCTTCTCCTAGAAGGGGTGGTCATCGTGGTGGACTTTCGAGGTCCCACGACTTTCGTCGAACTCAACTACGCATCGCCCGACGAGTTGCAACGGAGGGTCGAGCTAATGTCGACAATCGCCCGCTCGCCCAACCCTTCGGTTTGGCGAACGATTTCGGTGCCTGCTGATATCACGATGCGGCCGAGGGACTGGAAGATTGTCCGGGGGTTGATGGAGGATGCCCGGAGAGACCTGCGCGAGGTAGCCGCTCAGGTCAGAGTCTCCCGTCGGACCGTCGAGCGTCGGCTGGAGGCAATGAAGGATGCCCGCGCCGTCTACCTCGCAGCCCAACCCAATTTCGACGCGATGGCCGGCGTCGTTTGCGCACTCATTGTCGGTTACTCGTCGGTCGATCAGAAGCAGGAGGGGGATCGATGGCTTCTTTCTGAAATCCGAGGAGTCGCCTATGTCAATGCCGCGCTGGAGCGAAGGACGGTTCTGACATTCTTCCGAGAGAATCTGGCAGAGTGCGAAAAGGTGCTCGAGATGGTTCGCGAGGGTGTGCAAGCGGAATCGGTCCGAATGGAAACGATCCGGCGTCTGACGGTAAGCACGCGCTGGCAGGCTGAGAAGGTCCGGACACTCGAAAAGCCTGAGTAACCAGAGCAGGAACAGGTCGGGTCGATTACCCCCGTTGAAAAGTCCGCCAGCGGAGCAATTTTCCGAACCTAGGACTTCGCGCTCACGCCACGGGGTGCGTCCCGACCGGATTGATTGGTCAACGAGCCACCCCGGGCCGCAGAACCTACGCTCGGAACGGTTACGTCAGGAAGCGACGGCATTCGATTCGGATGGCGCAGCGGGTTCCCTTATTCCTTGGGCAAGCCGAACACCGATCGCCGCGAGCCAGATGACAAGCGGGGCTACGATGGCCCTCTCGGAGCCACCCGGGTAAATCGCCGCCATCCAGCTCGGAACGTTGGCCCTTCCCGCAATGGTAGGGACAACGTACAGGACCAGCGCCAGGAGGCTCGCGAGACCCCCCAGGAGGCTGAGGGGGCTCCATCCGCCTCGCCATCGAGGGTCGCGCCGTGCGTAGGTCGCGAACAGCACCGTCGCGACCCAGCCGATGCCGAAGGAGACGAGAGCGCTGATCGAGTGAAGGGTCAGCGCGTCGACTTCGTTCCAGACTGCCACCCCGATCGCGCCGAGGGCGACGACCGCCACAAGGACGACGGTGAGCCGGCCGAGCAATCGACCCGCGAGGTCGGCCAGAGGCCGATGAGACCGACAAAGATCAGGAAGGACATCAGAATCAGGGAGGTGGAGAATACCCACCACAAGGCCGTCCCTGGAGCGAAGTGAGGAGCTGTGTTGGGAGGAGCGCCCAGGTCGCTGATCCAGTGCGTGATGAGTCCGTATCCGGGAATAAATGCGCCTTCGACCACAGTCGTGACAACAAACTGGATCGGGCCGATCACCAGTGCCCAGCGGGAGATCTGCTGCCAACGCGGGCGAGTGACTGCCATCGATGCGCGAAGATACGCTCGCGGGAGAAGAGGTCGTGGGTGAAACCGCCAAGGGCGACAGCGGAACCATCGGCCTTAACCCGCGTAGCCCATCAAGCATGCCCTGCCGGCCCGTATCGTCATGGAATCGACTCACTCGCGGGGGAGAGTTCGGTCACGGCTGCAAGGCGTGCGTATCGGAACCCTGGGGGAGGCATCACACTTTAACGGTCTGAAGCCTCGCAATTTGAAGAGACGAGCATGGATCGCGTCTACAAGCAAGGCATCCCCGGTGTCGTCAAGAGCCTCGAAGATTTGAAGGCCGAATTCAAAAGCTTCGAGCCAACGACGGACTGGATAAGGCTCAGAATCGAACCACTACTCGAACACGCGAAGTTGCTCGACCGGCTGCTTCGATCGATGAAGTTTGCTCGAGAGACCGCTCGGCTGAGAGCCGGCGTCGGTATGTTTCACGCCGACTTAGTCTACTTCGGGGAGAATATCCGCGGATTGAAGAAAGTCCTGGCGTCCGAGCGGAAGGCTTCGTCGCGTCGACGGCGATGATTAGCCTGCCAAAGGTGCCGACCCTTCGGGGGAAGGGAGTCGATGCCATCTAGGCCGGACCGGTTCCCCAAAAGGGGTCCTTTTCTAACGTCCGGGAGAGTCGCCCGGACGGGCCGCAAATCGGGGCAACCCTTCCATGGTCGTACTCGGAACCGGAACGTCGGGCTAGAGCAGGGCCAGCAAGGCGAGTGAAGCGGCGGCGGTGATCGTTCCGCCGGCGAGCCAATACCTCCAAGTTCCACCTCCTTGGGAGTACTGCCGCCAGCTCTGGCCGACTGTGGCACTCGTCAGGGCAAGAAGGACGAGGTTCGTCCACAGGAGGCCATATTTCCATCCACCGCCCACCCAGATAGCATACTGGTGCATGCCCCACAATCCATTGCTGATGACGGCGCTCGCGAGCAGGACGACACATACTAGCCGGGGCCAGACGGGGCGAGCTTGCCTATGTGACCCGGGTCCATCCTGAGCTGTGCTGAGCGATCCGGAGAATGGACTCGAGCGAGCGGGTTGCTCCATCCGTCCCGGATAGCTCGTGAACCGAGATGAAGGAACCGCTCCGGAGTTCTAATTGCCAGAGAGGAATCGGTTCGGCGGTCAATCAAACGAGGAGCGCAGTTCTAACTCCAATGTCGACTAATGAGCGAAGGTCCAGTCCGGTACCCTCCTTGGTTTCGGATTCACTACCCGACCCACTACTGCTACGATTTGCTCGTCAAAACGGGCTGGATCGCTTCTATGTGGCCTACGCGTACGAAGCCTCGGCGCGTGCAGTGGCAGTGGCGGGGCAGCGTCGGGCAAGAAATCGGTACCTCCGGGAGGCCCGAGGAATCGGCGAAGGCGTGCGCGACCGGGACGACCGTCGGATGCTCCTCGAGGACCTGGCCACGGTCCCCTAATCCGTTGGTCCGTTTCCCACCGGACTCGAGCACGCGCCAACATCCGCTCGTCCTCGCGAGATCATTCCCTCGCTTTACTCAGGGTCAACCCGTTCGTTCGGAGAGGACCTGTTTAGGGAAGGTTTGCGTCTCCTTCGTTCCATCATCCGTCTCGTAACCACGGAATGTTCCATTGGGTAGGGGCAAGTATTGTTGCACCCACGCACGCAGGTCATAGGCGACTTTGTACGCCACAGTCCTTTCCAGGGCTGATGCGCGAAAGTGTCGAGTTTAGCGAGGGGGCCGGCGATCACCGCGCACCCGTATCCACGGGCGCCGATCGCGGTCCGTCATCGGTCGGCCGCGCGTTACGACAAAGGGGACCTTCTGGACACTGGACTCGAGGTTCTGGGTAGGCGTACCGTTTCTCACGGTGGGGGTGCTCCACCCCAAGGTGGCGGGGAACCAGAGAAACGTTGCCGATCACAATCCCGTCGACCCAGCGCAACCCTGGGCGTAAGTCTACTTACAACCAGGTTTTGATCAGACTGCAGGAATCCAGCGAGGTGATCTGCGATTGACTGCCGATCACCCTAGTCGTGCAAAACCCCTACCGTGCGAAACGGTTCATCTACCGTGAGCCTCGAGGTTGCAGTTCTGAAGGTGCGCCTTTCCGGCGTGAGTGACGTCCGCCTTCCTTCTCCACGGGAAGGCCGCCAGAGCGGCCACCCTTGCGGAACAGAACTGCCGAGATCGAACTCTGGCGGGCACGACCGCTCGAAACGAGTTAGGGCACCGGCGTTCGCTTTTCCGTCAACGCCGCCGCTACCAAGTCGTTGACAATAGGAGGGGCCCCGAGGTATGGGAAGTGCCCACATCCCTCCAAGGCAACACTACTGGCGTCTGGGATTGCGTTTGCGATGTGTTTGACGGCGGCGGAAGGCACGATGTCGTGGTCCCCTGCAATGACAAGGGTACGAATCCTCAGCGCGCGCAACGCGGGCCGGAGGTCATAACCGGGCTTGGACATGGTTTCCGCAAAGAGGTGCGCTGCCACGGCTCGCGCCTGTAGGGGGCCGTCGGCAGGAAGGCTCGAGCGCAGGCGTTCCATCAGCGGCTCCAGGCTTTCCGGTCGCGCGACTGCCGGCCGGAAGAAAAGCTGTGCGAGAGAAATCTCTGCGTCGAGGTCGCCAGCGCGGTGGGCCGGGGAAGCTTCGAGCTCGTCGAGCCGGACGGCATCGGCCCCCAATTTCGTGACGAGTTCCTTGCCCAATAGGCTCCAGTCGTGGGCTGACACAGGAGCTGGGCAGATAAGGATCAGTTGGGAAACGCGGTGGGGTTGATCAAGGGCGTAGGCAAGGGCCAGCTGCGCGCCCCAGGAGTGGCCGACAAAAACGGTCGAGTTCAGGCGAAAGTGCCGCCGGACCGCGTCCAGAACGGCGACATCAGAGGCTAACGAAACATCCTCGGGCCTCACCTGCTTGGCCGATCGACCGCGGCCCTGCTGATCGTAGTAGAGGAGGCGAAAGCGGTCGCTCAGACGATCCATTTCGGGAAGCAAGTAGGGGTGAGCGAACGGGATTCCATGCAGGACGACAATCGGCGGTCCCGACCCAACCGTGCGGCAGAAAAGGCTGGCTCCGTCGACCGGAAGAATCGACTCCCGCGGCTCAGACGCTAGAGACAACCCCAAGGTCTCGAGGACACACGTATGAGAGGTAACGGTGCTGTAACAACTCGGGCCTTTACAGGGGTCGGCTTCGCGGCGTGGAGGGGCCCCGTGGCCCGATGACGTTACAGAACCAGAGCTAACAGGCCCTTGTGTAATCAATCTACAGGAATCGAGCGACCCCCGCTCCAGAACCGCCTCTTCTGTGGCCCTCTACAGTGTGGCAAACCCTGTAGACGGGTTTCGAGCATACTCTCAGGGAGCAGAGCCACCCGGGCAGCCTCTGACCCCTCTGTGGGTTAGCCGCACCTTTCGGGCGTGACTCAAGTCCCCCTCCAGTCGCAGTCATAGCGCGACGAGAAGGGCCGTCGGAGGGTGACTAAACCTCTGCATTCCGGTCCAGCCGTCGATCCATCCAAGGGGCCAGCGCCGAACTCGCGGCAGCCTCTGAAGCGCCTGCCTGAGGCGCAACGCTTCGACGTTACTCCCTGCTTCGGCCGATCAGAGGGTGAATGGGCGCGGCCCGATGAAACCCACGGCGTGCGTAAGAACTTCTGAGACAAATAGCCGATTCGAAATGACCGATGTGCAGGCAAGGACGGGCGGACCGTGATCGTGGGTCGACAGAGGGGGATTCCCATCGCCCGGGGGTTCCGCCCCGAGCTAGGAGAGTGATCGGATGCTTGACCTGGTCCTGAGTGTGGCCATCATCGCCGCCGCGATGGCGGCCACCACCGCCTGGCTCGTGAAGTGGGCATTCGAAGCCAGAACCCGGCTTGCCGGTTCGGTCGTGCTGTTTCTCCTCGCCATGATGGCCGGCATGCTCGTCGGCGCCCTTGTTTACTACGCGCATCCGAGTGGTGCGGACCTGGTCTTCGGGTTCTGGGTCGCGGCCATAATCATGTCTCTCAGTATCATTCCTGTCTTCCTGGTCTTCCTGAGTGACGCCGGGCTCCAGGCGCGCGACCCCTTCAGCCAGGCCTCACCGATTCGAAGACGCTGGCTCTTCGGCTTGTCGGTCGCATTCCTTGTTCTGCTGAACGAGGTCCTGATGGGATGGACCTTCCAGCTGGCCGTCGGAACTCTTTCCTCGGCAGCCGCATCCTCCGCCGTCGGCACGCTTGTTCTCGGCGTCAACTCTCCCTGGTTCCTGTTTCCCATGGCACTCGAGATGGGACTGACCGCCTGGCTCCTTCGTGCGTCGCTACCACGAGCGGTCGTCGGCCTCCTGCTGGGCCAAGCTACCCTGATGTTCCTCTCTCCGCCGGCTTTTGCCCTCGGCGCGACCGCGAACATGGTCGTTGTGCTGGGGAGCTCGCTCATGATCGGCATCATCGTCTTCGTCATGGAGTACATCTATCGGCACCGGCAGCTGGTGTTGGGACTCTCGACGTACTTCCTGGTTCTACTTTCGACGTACGCGTTGATGATGGTGGGGCTCTTCGACTGGCTCGTCTACGGAAGCGGGCTTCTGTTCGCGCTATCAATCGCCGTGGAGATGGTGCTCTTCTTCGAAGCGGTCGTCCAAGCCGACCGACTTTCCGACGGCAATTCGCCTCCGTGGCAACTCCGTCCCCACTGGACCTTCGGCCTTCTGGCGGCCATCTTTGTCGGAGAACTATTCATGGGAGCGGTGTTGGACATCGTCCTCCTTCCCAACCTTTACGTCGGTGCCTTTCCTTCGCAGGCGCTGACGGGGAGCCTCCCCACCGTCCTCTACAATGCCTTCTACAACGGCTTCTGGTTCCTCGCGGCCGTCACCGGATCGACTTGGTTCCTCGCGATGATGGGTGCCGAGATGGGCGTCCTCGTCTGGTTCCGGTTCCGCGAGAGCACGTCCCGGGAGAACAAGTTTCGTCTGGCCCTTGTGATGGGCTCCTATGCGGTGTTCGCGACGTTCTTCCCGAGCTACTACTACTCTGCCCTGTTCCCGAACGCGCCGGCCGGAACCAATGTTCCGGTGCTCGGATGGAGCATGGGCCTGGGTTCCGCTCCAATCGTTCCCTCCCTGTTTCTGGTGATCTTCCTCACCTATGCGATCACAGGCTCGCTCTCGTTGCTGTTTGGCCGAAGGGTCGTTTGCGGCATCTTCTGCACACCGGCGCTGATGTATGGTGGAACCACGTTCAATGCGATGAGTTCGTTCAACCGATCCTCCCCGCTGGCGCGCAAGTATCTGAGCAGCCGCTTCTCCACGATCTACTCTACCTCCACAGGGATCGCGATGGCCTCCCTAGTGGCGGTGTCATTTCTTTCCTACTTCGATCAGACCGGAGCGCTCGGGGTGTCAATCCTCGGTGCCGATCCCAGCGTGTTCTTCTTCGCCCTATCCTTCGGGGTCCTTTGGTTCGTGATCTTCGTCACGATACCGTACACTGGGAACTACAACTGCGTCACAATGGGCTGGTGTTACACCGGGAACATCGCCGCGGCGTTTGGCCGGATCGGCTTCTTCAAGCTCAAGGTCCACGATCGCGAGGTCTGTAAGCGCTGCACCACCTTGGACTGCGCGAAGAAGTGTCCGGTCGGCCTGGTCGACATGCCCGGGCACTTCCGTAAATACGGACAGTTCCGAAGCTCGAAATGCTGCGGCTTGGGGAGCTGCGTGGAGGCCTGCCCGTACGGGAACCTCTACATCTTTGACGTGCGCCACTGGGTGGCAGCACGCCTCGGCCTCACTCGCAGCCCTCCGTCCCGCCTGCAACTTCCGATGGTCCACCAGTCTACCCCCGGCGCGACCCCCACCAAGGCCGCACGTTCGTCGAGCCCATCTGCCGCTCCGGTAGAAGTCGAACCTAGCAGATGCTAAACCAGGACATCGAGCACACCCCTGCGATGGCAATGCACCCGTTTCCGGCCATGGTTTTGAGCGTTCTTCAAGTGGTTTTAAGATAGGTCTCAGCTGGCACCAACGCGAGGCGGAAGTCACTTCAGTGCACCCACTATCCCCCCTGATCTCGGTTCGTCTTTCGCAGTGGGGGGTTTGCATCTGAAGGATCGCCACCTTGTTTGTGTCGAATACCTTCTGTGCAAACGGTTCTGCCACCATCCGCCTCGAGTGTGCTGTTCAGAAAGTGCTCCTTTCACGAAGCACTCAGTTTTCCCCGAACAAGTCCAGCGTCGGGAGCACGCTCGAGGTGGCTCACGCTCCCCTCCTACTTGTAGAGGTAGACCTGCCCTGTGTTCCAGCCACCCACGTATGCCCGGTCGTTCGCCGCATCGTACGTGATTCCGGAGAAGTCGGCGCCGGCAGGTCCGTGGATGATGCGGACAACGCTGTGGCCCTGGATCACCGAGACCGTTCCAGGCGAATAGACGGCCACGTAGATGCTCAGGTGCGCCTGGTCCCATACGAGCAACCGAGGACCTGGTCCGACGGTAACAGAGCCGTGCTGACCTCCAGTACCGGAAATGATGGTGACGTTGTTTGATCCGAGGTTGGTCACGTAGTCGAGGGAGTTTGCGACATCAAAGGCGATCGCGACAGGGTCGGGTCCTACCGGGATGTTGATGTTGTCGCGCTCGACGCCGGGCGACACCGCACGCATTGAGGTGACGTTGTCACTGCCATAATTGGCGACAAGGAACCGGTCGCAGTGTGAATCGTACGCAAAGAACGTGGGCGTCAAGCCTACGGTCGCGGAGAAGGCGACCGTCGTGTCGTGGATGAACGTGACCGTGTTCGAATAGTCATTCGCGACGGCCATGTCCGCAGTCCCCGGATCGAAAGCCACTCCAAAAGGGCCGTCGAAGTTCGGGCTCGCGATCGTCTCGAGGAGCTTCGTTCCCGAGATGACGTAGACCTGGTTCAATGCTTCATCGGTGACATAGATCAGATTGTTTGTCGGGTTAAACCCGGCCTGAACGAGAAGCGCCCCCAGTGGGAAGGTGATCGTAGCGACGACCGTGCATCCTTGGAGTATAGAGAGATTCTCTGAGAAGCGATTTGGTACGTAGACCGTGTGAGAAACCGGATCGTACGCCATGCCATCGGGGGCGGATCCGACCGCGCAGGATGAAGAAGAAGCGACAAGCGGAGCTTTCACGATGGCGCTGTGGCTCGCGTTGAGTTCTAACAGCCCCGCAGAAGTGACCGTCGGAAGCGCCAACAGCAGGCAACCCGCGACTACGAGAATCGCCCCGACCTGACGTCCTCTTCGTCCGCTTGGCCCCCTCTCACTTTTCATGGGCTGGGTCCTCCCTTTTTCCCGAAGTCGGCGAGGTCTTCTCTGGATATGGATGATTCGAACCACGCCGATTTTGCCGGAATGCACCTGGCTGGCCCGGCGTGGTGAAGGCCCCCCTTTCGAGCCCCCTCAGCGATGCTCAAAAGGAACCCGCCGGCGGGTGAACTTGGACCCATGTTCGAACGGGCCGGGATTCCTCGAGCCTTGCTTAGTGAGGTGCAGTACCCATTGTGCCCATCCGTTAGAACCCGTCCGAAAACTCCTGGTGGAGAGTTTCCCTTGAACCCCTACGGCTTGATGACGGGTCGGACGCAGACTCTCCCTCGACTTCCGAGCCTGCCCTCGGAAACTCACCGGACAGAGTGCGCTGAGCCGAGTCTCACTCCGCGGTCAGGGCGAGCAGGTCCTTGACCAGCTCTTCCGGCTTCGTCACCATCGGCCAGTGCCCGGAGTCGATCACCTTGTGGGGACCTTCCAGCTTGCCCCACTTTCCCTGAAGGATTTCGTCGACAGGGTCGCCGCTGTTGGTGCAGAAGATGTAGGCGCACTTCACCGTGTCGAGATTCTTCGAAAGGGTCACCGGGTCCCTTGCGTGCTTCAAGGGCCAGGGCGTCCCCAGGGAGAGCATCCACGCTCGATCGGGACCTTGAACATCTTTTCCAATGTTGTCGAGGATCTTCTCGGTCAGCGGGATCCCTAACGCACCGGGTTCGAGACGCCCGAACTCGTTCTGGGGGTCGAAGCTCCCCTGGGGGGTCTGAACCTTCTCCGGACGGAACGCGTCCAGGTAGAGAAGCATCTTCACCTTCTCGGGAACCCGATCGGCCACTGCAGCCACAACCTTTCCTGCAAAACTGTGTCCCACGAGGACGAAATCGTCGAGCTCGTTGTACTGGATCACGTGCAAGACGTCTTCGACGGCGGTCTCCATGCCGATGTCCTTGTTGGCGAGGTGGACCCGCTCTCCCATCCCCGTGAGAGTGACGGGATAGACCGCGTGTCCCTTCTCCTCCAGCAGCGGATTGACCTTCTTCCACACCCACGCTCCGAGCCAAGCTCCCGGTACCAGCACAAATCTCGACATTGACTTATTGGGCAAGGGCGCAGTCACTTAAGAACTCCATGCGAACGTTTTTGAATGGATGGTGCCTGGCGTGGCCATGCCCCTCTACATGGACACCCACCGAAAGCTGAAGGGCGTGACGACCGCGGCCGTCGCCGAAGCCCACGCGAAGGATCTCAAGGTGCAGGGCAAGTACGGCGTGAACTACCGAAGCTACTGGGTTGACGAGAAGGAGGAGACGGTCTTCTGCTTGGTCGAGGCACCTTCCGCGGAGGCCGCGGCACGGGTCCATAAGGAAGCCCATGGTCTCGTCGCCCAGGAGATACACGAGGTCCGCCAGGGCTGAGTCCGTTCTCTCGGCGGCTAGTCACCGAACTCCGGAGATGCCCCCGTTGCCAAATGGCGCGATGCCTTGGTCAATGGAGATGGGTGCTCCCGGCGAGCGTTACCTACATTTGTAGTTGGTTCTAGGACTTCCCCCGAGTGGTTCGTCGCGGACCAGGCCTCTCCGTACCCCCTATACTGGCAATTCCCGCACGACCCGGCACATTCAGCGTCCATCCTTCGCGTGAAGTAATGCGTCGCTTAGTGGCACCGTCCATGACGGTAGAGGAGCCGCTCGTAGCGGAATTGCGGGACCAGTCCGCGGAAGCGATCCTATCTCGGGTCCGCACTCAGTTTGGAAGTCGTGCGGCGTTCGCCTGCAGCTTCGGTGCGGAGGACATGGTCATCCTGGATATGCTCTCGAAATTGTCGGCCCGGGACGGCGGGGACATCCGGATAGTCACGCTCGACACCGGACGCCTCTTCCCCGAGACGTACGAGCTGATGCAGGAAGCTCACGACCGGTACCGGATGCCGATCCAGGTCATGGAACCGGACCGAGTGGAGCTCGAGGAGATGGTCTCTCGGAAGGGACCGAACCTGTTCTACGAATCCGTGGAGAATCGGAAGACCTGCTGCGGCGTCCGCAAGGTCCACCCGCTCGCTCGAGCCCTACAAGGAGCCGACGCCTGGATCGTCGGCCTTCGGCGCGAACAGTCCGCGGAGCGGTCGGTCGCCGAGAAGGTGTCTCGCGACAGCTCCCAGGGCGGGATCTGGAAGATCTCTCCACTCGCCGACTGGAGTTGGGAGGATGTTCTCGCCTATGTGAAGGAGCACGAGGTTCCGATTAACCGCCTCCACTCGCACGGATTCCCGAGCATCGGCTGTGCCCCGTGCACCCGGGCCGTGGAGCCGGGCCAGGACCCGCGGAGCGGCCGATGGTGGTGGGAGACCGGAGCGAAGGAATGCGGACTCCACCCGGCGACCCACGTTCAGGCCGTCGTGGATGCGTCGGTCCACTGATTGATCTTCGGCTCACCATCGGCCCCGCCACCCTAACGTGGTAAGGAGGCAGAGGTCCTGTTCGAAGTGCACCGGGCCCGCGACGGGCGGTTATCCTTACGGTTCGCCGATGCCGGCGGTTCCTATCAACGCCGGTGCGGCGGCGATCGCGCGGAACGATGTTCACGCGGCCACCCCGATGACCAGACAGTGCCGGAGAAACGTAGACAGGGTGTCCCCTTAGAGAACCCTCTCGTTAGAAAGAGGTCAGTGGCTCTGGGGGGTGCATGCGGAGATGCACACGGTACCCGTGGGCGAGGCTAGTCGCCCCTGAGCTGGTTCCGCCCGAGAGCGAGGCAGATCGCGGTGGCGCGCGGTCGATCGGGTCACATGGCGTCGCGATAAGCGGGCGGCGGTCCGTGGAACCCGCTCGGTTCGCTCAGCGTATCCGACGGTCGCGGGCTGGGCCACCACCGCTGACGGGAAACGGTGGCGGGGATCCTTCCGGTCTTGCCTTCCGACCCTAGGGGCCCCGCAATCCACCCGGGGCGCACAAACCTCCGAACGCGAACGTCGGAACGGCACGGCCGTCTGCCGCCGGCACCCGCGCATTGAGCTCCCTGAGCGTGGGCGAAGAAACGCTCGCCGGTGCTGCGACGAGGCTCGTCAACGGGCCGGCCGCGCTCCCCATTCCGGTCGGGGAGGGGGCGTTCCCTGGGTTTCCAACGATGGTAACTCCGGCAATCTTCAAGAGAACCAACCCGACTGGACCGACCGAGACAGACCCCAGGCCACCCGTGTGAGTAGAAACGACGGGTTTCGTGCTGGACGACGTCCAGAGCGATTCTGTTACCGTCCGTCCGACGAAGTCCGTGCCCTTCAAGGACAGGGCAAGTGACTGGCTCGGGTCCGCGTTCACAACGATCAGGGTCTCGTTGTGAGAACGGGGATCGTAACTCGCCGTCGAGTAGACCAGCGAGCTCCCTCCAAGAATCGTCGTGGCGAGAACCTGGCTACCGAGCTGGGCGAAAATCGTTGTGTACAGGGTGTCGATGTGGGTCGGGCTCGTGGGCGTGTAGAACAGGGAGCCCGGGTACGTCCCAACGAACGAATACGGCATCAGACTGGCGACGTGGTCGTTCATTCCTTGCACGATCTCCGCCGCGAGGTAGACCACTTGAGGAAAGCCGGACATGTACTTGTCAAACGAGTATCCCATCGTCCCCGAACCCATCTCCGTCACGAAGAGGGCAATACTGCAGGACGAGCAGGCCGCCCGAATGGCCGCTTCGTCTGCCGGGGCTCGAGCAGGGATACCTCCGTGCCCTGCCAGCGATTGCATGAACGCCGAAAGGGTACCGGTTCCTCCGACGTGCCCGCCCGCGGGGTAGACATGGATCGCCACCGCAGCGAGGTCGTGGCCATTCACTCCGACCGTGGCTTTGATCCAGGTCGTCTCGCCGTAGGCGCCCGTGCCGACGCCGGGCAATCCAATGAACTGCGCCGCGGGGTCGACTGCTCGAATCGCGACGATGTAGCGTTGCAGCATCTGCGCGTATTCCATGGGGGTCGCGTTCGTGTGCTGTGACGCCCGCCATTGAGACCAGGGAACCCCGAAATGAGTCCAGCGCGTCGGCTCGTTGCCGACCTGGAAGTACGCGGGCTGGAAGTGTAGGGTGTTGACGACGTAGGACACCTCCTTCGCGGCATAGGCCGCGTCATTGATTTCTCCGGAGAGTTGCAGCACCGCGATGCAACCTACAGACCGACACCAGGAGACGAAGTCCGTCACGCTCGAACCAGGTTTGACCCAGGCACTAGAATCCTGGTAGATCCGGTTGGCAATCAGATCGAACCCGTCTCCAGTATACGCTCCGGGCCAGATGGCTGTGCGAAGGGGGGTCGCCTGCCAGTCTTTCGCCTCTGGAGAACCGAGCGGTGCGTAGCCTCGGACGTTCGCCCCCCAGAACTCCGGGGGGAGCGCGGTCGGACTCTTTGATATGTTGATGGTGGACCCGGTTGCCGCACCCAAGACGAACTCGTTGTCCGCAGGCGCGACGGCCGAGGAGTGAGTGAGCAATCCGGTCGTCACAGCCCCATACAATCCTCCGATCACCAGAACGGTGACTAAGAGGGCAGCCGTTAGGAGCCGGCTCGTCCTTACCTCCCTTCCGCTCATTGGCGCTCGTTTTCTCCATCCGCCCCCAGGGACCGAATCCTGGCCGCCACCGACCTCTTGTTCCGGGACTACTCCCGTCACACCGCATCGGATCCGCATCGACCGACGCGTCCTACACGACATAAGGGGCGGATGGCGACCGGGCTCTTCCCCCGGAAACAGGACGTCGATTTCAGGCTGGAGGTCCTATAAATCCCTCTAGTTGGACCCCTCAACGACGAGCCCCGGCATCGGCTGATTTCTCGCCACCTTGGCCGTCGTCGGCCTCTCACTCCCCTTGGGCCCACGCGCACGTCGCGCTCGGTCGGCCGGGCGGCCCGCAAGGAACATCTCGGAAGCGCTCGCACCACTTCCGGGTGCTGAGGCCGTCTTCATTGATTGTGTTTAAAAGGGCGTGCCGGTACAGAATCCCCTCGTTAGACAAGGTCCAAGGGGATTGAGGCGGGTTGGCGCGGATGCCGAAAGCGCCCGTGGTCCGATCTCGTCAGGCCTTGAGGAACGCTAGCAACTCCGCGTTGATCTGGTCCTTGAGGGTCGAGCACATCCCATGCGGCGCACCGGGAATCACCTTCAGGGTGGCACTCTGCACGAGCTTCGCCGCGAGGAGCGCAGAGTCCGCGATCGGCACGATTTGGTCGTCGTCCCCGTGAAGGATCAGCGTCGGCACGTTGAACTTCGTGAGGTCCTCGGTGAAGTCCGTTTCAGAAAACGCCTTGATGCAGTCGTAGACGGCTCTGTGTCCGGCCATCATTCCCTGGTGCCAGAAGGAGTCGCGGAGCCCCTGCGAGACCTTCGAACCGGCCCGGTTCGCGCCGTAGAACGGCGCGCTCAGATCCTTGAAGAACTGCGACCGGTCGGCGAGGACGCTGGCGCGGATCTGGTCGAACGCCTCGATCGGCAACCCGCAAGGGTTGGCCGCCGTTTTCAACATGAGGGGTGTGACCGCCCCGATTAACACGGCTTTCGCGACACGGCTCGTCCCGTGGCGCCCGATGTAGCGGGCCACCTCGCCTCCGCCGGTGGAGTGTCCCACGTGGACCGCCTTTTTGAGGTCCAACTCTTCGACGAGGGCGGCGAGGTCGTCGGCGTAGGTGTTCATCTCGTTGCCCTCCCAGGGCTGGCTCGACCGCCCGTGGCCGCGACGGTCGTGCGCGACGCAGCGAAACCCGCGGCTGGCCAGGAACAGCATCTGGTCTTCCCAGGCGTCAGAGTTGAGCGGCCATCCATGGCTGAAAACGACCGACGGTCCGCTGCCCCAGTCCTTGTAGTAGATGTGAGTGCCGTCCTTGGTCTCGATGGTCGCCATGCTGGTTACTTCTCAGGGACTTCTCTCGGTCCGATGTTTTGTCTGAACGAAGTCGTGTATTTTTACGTACTGGCGTCCGGATGACAGCGGTTGGCTAATCCATGTGCAGACCGCCCCCTCCTCGGCCGGTGACGGTCTGGTACTTGTCTCGGGACGTGAGCCTCGGACGCCGTAGCAAAGGGATCGAGCCCCAATCCATCGGCATTGTACGATGAGGTCGCGGTGGATTGCTCCCTTACTACGGTGTTCCTTCACGTTCTGATATGCCCGGATGTCATACCAAGCCCTAGCCGCATCAAGACTGGGGAACTCTCTGCAATCACTACTCATTCAGTGCTCGCACCCTCCGGGAACTCAGGGCGCACGTACGAGACGAGGACCTTTACTTGATGCCCCAGGAAGGTGGCTCGGATCTCATTTTCGTGAATTTCCATCTCGGACCGGCCCAACACATCGCTCCACTGAATTCCGATTAAGGGATGTCGTATAACCCGGAAGTTCCACGGGCAGTCGTATGCGGAAGCCGAAACCCCACGTCGCTGGTCCGCGATCCCGGCGGATGGCCCGTCCCCCGGGACAAACGTCAGCGAGTATGATGCCGGTCCGAAGCGGGAACTCCGGACTCGAATCGGACCGTCGACGGCTGAACGCATTCGGATTGCCGCCCGGAGATCGGTCGACGAGAGCCACCAGACGCGGGAGGCTGTCGGTGCTTTCCGGCGTGTCGTTCTCCCTGGGTCCTCAGGGCCTGCTTACCAACTCCCGTCTTCTTTCTCAGGCCATCACGAGTCCATCGGAGCGAAGATGAACCGAAAACTGATCGCGTCGCTAGCTGCTATCGCCGCAATCGCCATTTTGATGACGTCAGTTCTGGTCGGACTGACCCAGGGTGCGACCAACGCGTCAACGAGCGCTGGCATCACCACGGCAACGCAGAGTGCCGTGGCAACCGGAACGAACGGCCTCGCCGCAAGCATTACGCCGAGCGCCTGCGGACAGGCAAAGATCCCGCTGGGAGCTGCCGGCAACTACGAGGTCTTGGCAGGAACCACAGTCACGAACACTGGGCCCACCGTGGTGCACGGCAATCTCGGACTTAGCCCCGGTTCCGCGGTTACGGGTTTCCCGCCGGGAAAGGTGACCGGGAAGGTGGACAAGGCCGATAGCGCCCCGGCCCTGGCGCAAAGGGCTCTGGTCGTGGCTTACAACAACGGCATGGGGCGTACGAACTGCCCCGTGTCCGTCGCCGGGAACATCGGCGGGAAGACGTTGAGTCCAGGGCTCTACAAGTCGACCTCCTCGCTGGCGATCTCCTCCGGAGACCTGACGCTCACGGCCAAAGGGGGTTCGGGTACGGTCTTCATCTTCCAGATCACGTCTAAACTCACCGTGACCTCCGGCCATCACGTCATCCTGGCCGGGGGCGCACTGGCGAGCAACATCTTCTGGGTGGTGGGCAGCTCGGCGACTCCCGGGACCACCTCGGTTGTGTACGGGAACATCCTCGCCCACAAGTCGATCTCGATGGCGACCGGAGCGACGTTGCACGGGAATGCGCTGGCGAACATTGGAGCGGTGACCCTGCAGTCAAACCCAATCGCCGCGGTTCCCCTCTCGATATCGACCGCTTCCACGACCGCTTCGACCTTCACGCCCGCGTCGATCGTCGCGAGGCCCGCTCGGTAAATGGAAACCTCCGCCATTATCGGAACGAAGTCACCGGCTAGGATCCCTCAGCCGAAGTCCGCGCGGAGCGTAGGGTCCTTGCGGAAACCCCTTCGAGTCGCTACCCACGAACGCGCGTGACGGCGTGGACCCCCAGTCAGAACCCGAGGACTTCTTCGACCAGGACGACGGTCGCCCGGCCGGGATTGACCTCCTTGGAGATGATCAGGATCTTGTTGAGACCACTGTTAACGCCGTACGCCTTCAGCGCTCGGGCATCTTCCATCGGGTAGGCGTACTCCCGTAAGCGCTTCAGCCCGTCCCGGACGGTCGGCACCACCTTCTGGGCCCCCACGACCCAGATCATCTTCCCGGCGCCGTAGGCATACGGACCGATCTGGCTGCCGGTCATCGATGCGATGAGGAGGTCGCCTTCCTCGGTGACCGCGTGGACGCTGCCGACGGCGTACCGGGGGGCCTGGTCCAGCCTTCGAATCTCCTGGTCCTGAGTGGCCGGGTCCAAGGCCATCATGCGCTTTCGAACGGAGTCGTACTTGCCGGACTCCTCCAACTCCTTCGCGAGGCCGATCTGGAGCAGGGTCTCCGAGGTTGAGGTAAACACTTCGGAGCGCTCCGGGATCAGGGAAAGCACAGTTCTCAGCGCCTCCGCCCGATTGGCGACGACCACCGCTTGCATCCCATGCTCCTTCAGGCGAGCCGCAGCCCGGTGGACTTGTTCGTGCGTTGCGGGCTTTGTGTAGGTCGTGTTGGGAACAAGGGTGGATCTCTTGGCGGGCGGGGTGGACATAGTAGGACCTCGGGCCAAGATGATCGTGGGGCTACAAAGCGGGGCGCTGACAACCGGGTAACCGGCCACGCCCTCAGGAAGGCATAGATTCCTAACGGTCGAGCCCTCGTTGAAAGACCACCCGATTCCTACGGCCGACGGGGGCGATCCGGACCCCACGGAAAGCGCGCGCGCCCTGGGAATGCGACGGACGAGTAGCCGCTAGGAGCGGGACGGGGGCGACATCAACGGTCCCAGCAACTGGGTCAGATCCGGTGTGGACATCGGGTCGTCCTCCACGATCTTCCCGTGGGAGAGTCGGTAGTAGCTGATGTCTCGGGCCGAGATCTTCTTTCCCCCCGGAAGAGTCAAGTTCAAGGTGCACCGAACTACGACCGAATCCCCTTCCGCTACCATGTCCGAGATTTCAATGTCGAATGCAGAGAGGACGGTCTTCATGCCCGTGAGCGCAACTTTGAAGCCAGCGCGATCGACCCCGGGCATACCCCGGTTGACGTAATCGGCGCAACCAACTGGTCGACCAAGTTGATATTGCGGCCCGTCAAAACTTCCGTGACGAATCGACGGACGACGGCTTTGTTCTCATCAATGGACATGCTGAATCCTCGTCCGCCGCTACGACTGAGGGGTCTCAATAAGCGTGTCGGTGCGGGTGCCGAAGATCGGAGCCCCCTCTTGCGACGCAGTACCACTTGGGGCCCGCGTTCGAAGAGGAAGCACTTTTGCTCACCCGTCGTGGTGGCTGCGGCGATCGTGTCCGAACCAGCCGGGATCGCGTGTAGAGAGCACAAAATTAGTGGCACCCAGTATCGCCCTCCGATTACGGTTTTTCGTTCGCCGCGGGCGGTTTACATCCGAGGGACAATCACCTTGACCGCGTCGAATTCTTGCCGTGGCGAAGCGTTCTGCTATCGACAGCCTCGACTGCGCCGTTCAGAAGTTGCCCCATTTTCCCGTCTCAACAGGTTCCCCGCGGGAGAGTATGGTTTGCAGGGCTCGCCGTGTTGGCCGGATTGCGAATGTGGCCGTGGGGGAAACGGCGCCGGGTCGCACCGAACTCGTCGTCCAGTTGGGTTTCGTCGTCCATGGCAAGGCGGACTTCAATCGCGTTGCCCGACCGCCGGGGGCGCAGTTCGTGGGACGCGAGACCGATACGCATAAATACACACTGGCTCCGCCCTTCGGTACCAAGTGTTAAAGTAGGCCGACACGCGAGAAGTAGTCGCCCTCAGTCCATGCGACCGTACCGCTCGTCTCGTGGGAAGCTCCCACACTTTGCCATCGTTCTTACCTGCGTGATCGTCTTGCTCGGGATCGGCGGGCCCACGGTCGTGGGCGCGTGGCACGGAAGCACCGCTTCGCCCCCGGGCCACGCGACCCCCACTCCAGCCCTGATTTCCAACGAGCTGGCGTGGGATGGATTAGATTACAACAAGACCTGTACCGGTTGTATACCTGCCGATGTCCAAGTCGCGAGCAGTCCCGCCTACGTCTTCGAAGTGGTCAACGGTTCGTACGAGATTTGGACTCCCACCGGGACATTCCTAACCTCGAACACTCTCGACGCTCTGTTTGGCGCTGGGACCGACACTCTTGTCGACCCCCAGATCCGTTTCGATGCGACAGATTTGCGTTGGTTCGCGTCCGTGGATGACCACCGTAGCAACCAGATACTCTACGGCGCCAGCCAAAGCAGTGATCCGACCTCAGGCTGGAATCTCCAACATTTCAACATCGCTGGGGGCAACATCCCAGAGCAATCTCTCCTTGCGGTGAACGCGATCAACGTCGTGGTTACGACCAACGTCTTCAGCCATTCGAGCGGAGCGTTCGTTGGGGCGCAGGTGTGGGTGGCCAACAAGAGTCAGCTCACGAGCGGGGGAGGCGTGGCCACCTGGAGTTCTACTCCAAACGCGGCGGAAGTGGCGTTGGTCCCCGCTCAGCCGATGATCTTGTCCAAGACCATGTATCTCGTCAGTGATGGGAACGGTAACTCCACCCCCTTCGACCTCTTCGCTCTGACCGGGTCGCCGCCGGCCATTCCGACCCTCTCTGTCCCGACCGTGTTTCCCTTTGCGTCGTCAGCACCGGCCAATGCGACCCAAGCCGGCAGCGCGAAGCTACTCAATGTTGGGGGCGGCCGGGTGCAGAGCGCGGTCTGGCGGCCGGGCGCACTATGGGCTGTGGCAACGGTCGGGTGCAAGCCGTCGGGGGACCCCATCGTCCGATCTTGCCTCCATCTTTGGGATCTGATTGCGGGCAACAGTACGATGTCCCAGAGCTTCAACTGGACCACGGGTACGGGAACCTACGACTTCGATCCAGCACTTTCCACGAACGCCACCGGAGAGCTCACCGTTGTCTTCGGGGAATCGTCCGCAAGCATCGATCCGAGCATCTTGGTCACCGGACAGACGGGCGCCGACCCCCCCGGGACTCTCGAACCCCCCGTGCTCCTTAAGACCGGCACCGGCCCGGATGCGCCGGGCTCCTATTGCGCGGGAACCGTGTGTCCGTTCGGTGCACGCTTTGGCGCAACGTTCGAGCCATTCAGCGGTAATCGGTTCTGGCTCGTCGGAGAGTACACCGGCTCCGATTCTTCCTCCGATTTCTGGCACACGTGGGTCGCTTCGGTTGGAAACACTGTGACGTACTCAATCACCTTCTCCGAGACCGGACTGCCCCCGCTGACCAATTGGTCGGTTACGCTGAACGGCAACACGGAGAGCTCCAACGCGTCGGCCATCAGCTTCCTCGAACCCAACGGATTGTACTCCTTCTCGGTGCTGACCCCCGTAACGGTAGGGCCAGGGACGCGGTACGTCGCGGCTCCAGCGCTTGGTTCGTTCGGTGTGTCCAACCAGAGTACCTCCAAGACCATCGATTTCGCGAAACAATATCAGGTCTCGACCGCGGTCTTTCCTGCAGGCGCTGGGACAGTGAGTCCACCGGGGAATTGGTTCGCCGCGGGCTCCGTTGTGTCCTTCGGAGCAGTCGCCAATGCTAGCTTTAGCTTCAGTTCTTGGCGAGGCAGCGGCTTCGGATGCTACAACGGCAGCTCGAACCCTGCGAGCTTGCTGTTGGAGGGCCCGATAACTGAAGAGGCGACATTCAATCAATCCATCACGTATGCGGTAACCTTCACCGCAAGCGGTCTGGCGTCGGATCTTCTGTGGTCGGTCACACTCAATGGGCTGAATGAAGGCTCCTCGGGCTCGAACCTGACGTTCAACGAAACCAACGGGACGTACACGTACACCTTAGCGACCCCGATCGGGGGCGGGCCGGGGACGCAATACGCCGCGGACGCGGATGGTGGGTCGTTTTCTGTCCTCGGCAACAGCGTCTCCATCCCCGTGCCTTTCACGACCGATTACCGCCTGACGACGGACTACCTACCAGCGGGATCCGGGTCGGTTTCGCCGTCGAGCGACTGGTTCTCGGCAGGAACGGTCGTCAACGTGACGGCACTGCCGGCGAGCGGCTACGATTTCGCGTCATGGTCGGGTACCGGCGTCGGCAGTTACTCCGGCGGAGCGGACCCCGCGGGCGTCACCGTAGACGGCCCGATCGCGGAAATAGCGAACTTCCAGTCGGTCGTCACCTCCACCTTCAGTCTGGATTTCGGAGTCTCCCCTGCTGGACGCGGGATCATTGCTTTCGACGGTCAGAACTACTCGAATGGCCAATCGGTCAGAATCTCCGCCGGCATGTACCCCCTTTCCCAGGCCCCCGCCACCGGATGGGGATTCGTAACGTGGCTCTCGGCCGGCGGGGTGACGATAGGGCAAGGCGGGTTGACGGTTACGGGTAGCGGGTCGATTAACGCAAGCTACGTGGCGATCGATCGCGTGTCGATTCGTACTACCCCCAGTGCTTGCGGCAGCATTTCGCTCGCCGGGAACGTATACGCGAACGGAGCGTCGATTTCTATCGCCCAAGGTACCTACGGCGTCAGCGCTAGCGCCTGCGGGAGCTCGGTCCTGGAATCGCTGGTGGGCCTGGGGGGTGTGACGGTTAGCGGCAACCAAGTTGTTGTCGCTGGAAACGGCAGTGTCGTTGCGACCTTTGTGGCCGCGGCGACCGCAAGTGGAACGGCGAGCGGGATCAGCGCCCCCGTGCCACTCTGGGTCCTGCTCCTGGTGGCTGGATTGTTCGGGGTCGTTTTGGCGGTCCTCGTACTCCGGAAGCGGCGGCAAACAAGTCCAGAACCCGTGCCAATGGGCGTGGTGGCGCAATCACCTCCGGGCGCGGGCGGGGGCCTCGATTCAGCGGTTCAATCGCCGCTCCCGCCATGGAGTGAGGATGCGGAAGCCTCCCAAGCGGTCCGTCCTGGTCCCCCGAGTTAGGCCGAAGTCAGGACCGGATGGTGTCCGCGATTCTTGAGGCGGCTGTAAACGTACAAACTTCCAACCTCCTCGAGTGATTCTACCCCGCCGAGGAGCTCTCCATCAGGAGAGGTGGCCGCCGCGGTGCATGCACCTACAATCGGGCGATTGCGACGGCCTTTGCACCCGTTACCATAAATCCACCAGCGCCAGCGAGCCTCGTCTCCCCCCGGTCCTTGGCAACCGCTGAGGCAGCTGGGTTCGGGGACATCGCCGCCGCCGGGTGACAGGGGAATTGTGAAGAGGAGTACGGGCCCAGACGGACGGGTACGAACGCTGGGGCAAGTCCAGCGGGAGTGGCGGAGTGCACGAAAGTCACGCTCACCGACGCAGCCGCATGTGCGATCACGGCTTTCGTTGGGGATCCGGTGGACGTGTAGTCGACCACGGTGCCGACAACGTAGGCGTAGGTTCCATTCGGCGCCCAGCACGTGATGGAGTTCGTAGTAGACGACATGGTGAGTGTTCGAATCGTCACGTTCCAAGTCGTGCCCGACGGAAGTCCCGTCTCGGAGAACGTCAGCAGGTAGGCGTGCTCGAAGGTAACGTTCACTCCCACGTTTAGGGTGGTCACCTTCACCGTTCCGGAGAGCTGCTTGGCCGTGTGGTTCGGAACGGGGCCGATGGCGTAATGATACGTCCCGGAGGGCTCCGGAAAGACGATCGTGCTCGTCTTCGATGACAGGGTGAGCGCGCCGATCTTCACACTCCAATTCGTCCCACTCGGTAAGCCGCTTTCCGTGAAGGTGATGGAGACCCCCTGCTCGACGACCAGCGTCGTGTTCGCGAACGCCACGTGGCTCGACGCATCCGTCACCTCGACCTCGACGGGGAAGGTACCGGTCGTGCTCGGATCGCACGCAAAGGTCGCAGAGTCCGTTGAGGTACATCCGGGCGGAAGGCCCGTGTAGACGTACGAGACCGTGCCCGACGCCCCGATGAGGCTCACACTGAACTCGGAAGAGTGCCCCACAGAGATGGTCGACGGCGTGGCCGTGAACGACGACACACTGAGCGACGACGTGACGCCGAAACTGTAGAGCGTGCCGAGGAAGTTTCCGATGAATATGTGCCCCAGGGCGACGGTGGCCGAATCATAGAACAGTCCCGGGCTGGAGTAATCGAAGAGGATCTGCCCCGTGGTGGCATTCAGCACGAACAGTCTTCCCGAGAACTCGTGCGGGTCTTTCGAGTCCAGGTCACCCGTTCCCTCGATGATCGCTCCATTCTGATAGACGGTCGCTCCGAAGGCGCTTTGGTTGTAGAGCAGCGGAGTCTGCCAGACGATCGAACCGTTGTTGTCCGGGTTCAGGGCCACGATCGACCCCCAGTAGCTCTTCCCGCTGATCTTGACGGACTGACCGGCGTACACGAGGTACTTCCCCGTGAACACTCCGGTGGCCGCGAGTCCCTTGCCGGACTCGATGTCGCCTCCGGTCGCGACCTTTACGTGCCATACAGGCCCCGCCGAGATGTCCGCCGCTTTGAAGGCCCACACGGTTCCGTTCTTGTCCCCATCCGCGACCATCCGGACGCCTCCGGGACCCGGGAATAAGGTCGGGGTGGTGGGAATGTCGCAATCGTCAATGGTGCAATGTTTGTCCTGCCAGGATCCCAGGACCGTGTCGATGTCGTTGAGCTTGAGCGCGATGGTCGCGCCGCAGTAGGGGGACTCGGCATAATTGTTGCTCTTGCAGTTGCCCGTCGCGACGATGATCTCGTTGTCAGGAAGGTCGATGGTCGGGGTGGTCCAAATGGTACCTCCGAGGTCCCCGGCCGGGACCGTGTAGAACGTTTTGAGGACCCCCCCGGTGGTAGCGTTCGCCTCAATGAGCTCACCGCGGACGAGGGGCTGGTCACAGTCGCTCGACACTCCGATGAGCACGGTATTGTTGTAGATCACCGGGCTTGCCCAGTTGTAGTTGCCGTGGTCGACATCGCCCACCTTCAAGCTCCACACTCGCGCCCCCGTAGTGGCGTTCAACGCGTACCAGAAGTCGTTTCCGCCCCCCACGTAGACCGTCCCACGATAGATCGCGGCGCTCGACGTGATGCCCCGGGGCGTCTTGGGGCAGGAAGTGTTGGTGGAGTTGGTCTGTCCTAGGTAGTCCCTCCAGACCTGTGCATGCGTGGTCGCATTGACCGCCGTCATGTTGCCGTCCCAAGCGCCCTCGTAGATCGTATTCCCCACGACCTGAGCCGAAGCCGCGATGACCGAACCCAGAGAGTGGACAGTGGTGAGCTGGGAACTCCAGGAGAGCACGAGGGAACTCGCGTTGGCGGCGGAGATCACGGTGTCATTCGGATTGGAGGCACTGTGGGCCGGATCGTGAAGATACATCGGCCAGGAATCAGGGCCGAGTGGATCCAGGGGAGGCGAAACCGGCAATTGCTGGGCAGTGGTGCGGGTCGCGTCGATAAAAGGCGCATCCGAGGCGGACCCCGTGGGGAGTCCGGAGATCACCATCACGCCCACGGTGCCGATCACGAGGAGCAGGGTGACCCGGCCCAAACCAGACCTCCTTCTCCCGTTGAGGAGCGAGCGGCCTCACCTCGATGTTATACATCACTCTTTGGGAGTGCGCAGGATGCGCAGGAAGACGTCCACGATGATGATCTTCGTTGCAATCGAACGTATTGGAATCTAACCGGGGACGGAGCTGACCGCGATGCCCCTTATCCCCGATTCGGTCGCGCCGTTCCTGTTCGAGATTGGTCTCTGCGAAGCGACCGGGCTCGGCGCTGTGGTCTGGACGCCCTCGTGTTAGACCTCTGGCACGGGCAGGCACTGGGGGCTTTGTGAGCCCAACCATGCGACGCCGCCCGCAGCCAGGACTGGGTGGTTGCAATAGCCCTTTCACCTATCTCCCAGGGGTGGGGTACTGATTGGGCCCAGTCCGCAGACCGGGGACAGCCGGGAAGACCGCTCTGGGGAGGGACAGGGTTTATGGGGCGGTCGAAACACTCGTTTCTGCAGGATGGCGCTCAACACTCTCGATCTCGACCTCGTGGTCATCTTCGGGACGGTGGTCGCTACCGCACTCATTGCACGGTGGACCCAACTTCCGATCACGGCCCTAGAGATCGTCGCGGGAATCGCGCTCATTTCGGTCCTTCAATTCAACCTTCCTGCGGGAACCGACTCCCTTCTCACCTTCGGCAGCTTGTTGATCGTGTTCCTGGCCGGCCTGGAGACCAACCTCGGATTCCTCCGCGCCAATTTCCGCAAAGCGTTCACCCTAGGCCTGGGGGGCTTCCTCGTCCCGTTCATTGGACTCTATGTTCTCTTGTATTACGGAATTCACGCCTCCCAGCTCGTCAGCGTCATCGGCGCGACCGTGCTCGCGGACACGTCGATATCCATCGTGTACACGACGCTTCAGCAGTACGACCTCACCAATCTTCCGTTTGGCCGCCTGATACTCGCGGCGACGTTGTCCGTCAATCTGATTGAGGATTTCACGATCACCACGACGACCTTCCTTAGCGCGCCCGGCGTCCTCTTCACGCTCGGCATCCTAGGGGCTCTCGCGACCGCCGCCGTGCTTCTCCCCTTCCTCTCGAGGGCCCTGACGCACCGCTCGGCCAAGGGCGTCTTCACGAATATCGGCGCGCGTTCGCTCTTCTTCTCTCTCGCGGTCCTCGCGTTTCTCTCGGCCCTGGTGGGGGTCCCCGGGATCCTGTTCGTCTTCCTCCTCGGCCTGATGTTCTCTCAGTTCGTCGGCGAGGAGTTCCTGGTCAACATTCGTCAGATCGCGTTTGCTATCTTCATTCCCCTGTACTTCCTCGCCGTGGGGCTCAAGGTTGACCTAGGTTTTGTTAGCGCGAACCTGCTCGTCCTTCTGGTGATCGTCGCCGCGGCGAGTATCCTCAAGATCAGCTCGATCTACGTCTTCGCGCGGAGGTTCATGGGTGGGGAACGCGCCCGGCCGGTTGCGGTGTTGATGAACACGCGCCTCACGAGCGCGACGGTCATCCTCACCCTCACGCTCGCCCTAGGCATCCTCAGCGAGCAGTGGTACTCGCTGTTCATCTCGGCGGTGGTGATTCTGGCGTTTAGTTCGGTTCTCGTTCTGAGACTCTTCCCGGCGTTCCGGAGCCCAGAGAGTGCGCAGGCATTGTTCGCTTCGGGGCCGGAGGAGGAGGCACTGCCCGGCCACAATCTCGTCCCCGGCCCCCTCCGGGCCAGACCGCCCTTCGACCCATGAGGTAGCACCCTTCCCCGGGTGGGTCCAGAATGCTTTGAGGCAACGCTCAGAGGGGTACAATCGTGATTGTATCCACTGCCCGCGATGGCCCCGGAGCCGGTCCCGGACGTCGCGATACTAGTCCCCCGGCTGAACGGTGAGCTTGAGTGACGCGCTCGTCTTCACCACGCCGTTGGCCTCCGTTTGACGTATGACCAATGTCCATGTCTACCGGTGTCGTCGGGTGGATTAGGTGCAATTTGTATTGCACCCAATTGAGCCACGTGATGTCGCGCGCCCTCGGTGGCTGCAATATCTCTGGCACCCTTCCCTTAGCAATCTCTCTCATTGCAGAAGGGTCGGGAACCCGAAAAGAGGCGCAGCCCACCCGTACGGTGCCCATTTCAATCCCCCATCAGAAGATGAGGACCGGTCCGAATCAGAGGGGGGGACATGGGCATGCGCGGAAGATGACCGAGCGCGAGGCGTAGGCGAGGTCGTCGCGGCCTCGACGTGGGCCAGTACCTCAACCTGAGAGGACGGTCCCCGAACAGACCCGGACCAACCGGCTCGGATGTTGAACTTGTTCGGGTCTCGAATCGGTTACGAAAGGTCTTTCGAGTCGGTCCTCCATGCTTCTCCGGCGAGTTGAGCGCCGATGAGCTCGATTCTAGACCTCCCGACCGAACTGCAACAGTTTCTTTCGCTGCCCCCGCCTCAGACTCTCCTACTGCGGGGTGCGCCGGGTTCGGGAAAGACGACCCTCTCGGTTTCGATGCTCTACAGCTTCCAGGGCCTGCGCTTTCTTGTTTCCAGCCGAGTCAGGACGGCGGAGTTGCAGCGGGAGTACCCGTGGGTCCAATGGGACACGATGGTCAAGCTGATCGACGTGACGGATCACGAGGGTACGCTCCAGGATGCCTCGCGGGTCGTTGCTCATCTGAAAGAGGTCATCGAAAACGCTGAGAAGGAGCCCGAACTCCGAGGACTCTGGCTTCCCTCGCCACTCCAGGACGCTTGGAGCCGGACGGACCCGAGCCGTCCGACCATGGTCGTGATCGATTCCTGGGATGCGTTGGTAGAACGCTACATCGGCATTTCGGCCCGCGAAATCGGCTTCCCTGACCGCGGCGAGATCGAGCGCATACTGCTCGACCAGATGGTCCAGGCGCCGATATTTCTGGTGCTGGTGGTGGAGCGCTCGAAACCAAGCCAGCTCGATTACTTGGTCAACGGTGTGCTCGAGACGGGCTCAGAGGTTCAGAATGGCCGCCCGGAGCGCTGGCTCCACCTGAAGAAACTGCGGGGAACTCGGATCGATACCCCCCTGTATCCCTTCACCCTTGAAGGCGCGCGCTTCCAGTGCATCTCCCAAATCGGCCCGACGCTGGCCGGACGCGTCGTGCGGCCCGAAATCGAACCCAACTCGGTTCCGGGATACATCTGGCCCGGTTGCTCGGACTTTGCTGCGGCGTTCGGTCGCCTTCCCACCGGAAGGCTGACCCTTATTGAGCGGGACTTGTCCGTGCCCATCGAGGCGCTGGTCCTGCTCTTGCGTCCGATGGCCGGCCACGTCGCACGAGCGGGGGGTCGTGTGCTACAGATTCTCCCGCCCACCATCGGCCCCGAGGCGGTCTTGAAGACGTACCGGGAGGTCCTCTCCCCGGAACAGATTCAGCAACAGGTCCGATTCCAGTTGAGCGCCCCGGCGTCCGATTTGTCCGAGGAGATCGAAACGCTCATCCTACGCTCCCCGGTGTTCACGCCTCAGGGCGGCGAGCCCCGTACCTCCGATTCCGTTAGATTTCTGAGAGAGAAGAGCCCGAGGGGCGGTCCCAATCTATCCGTCGTCTGGATTTCCGCCCTCCGCGCGCTCAGCGGGGAACAGGGAGTGGAGTACAGCCCCTCGGCTCTACCCGGACTGGCGATGTCCTATCTCTCTGGAGCCCCCGCCCACACGGTCTTCGTGGGCCCGGAAAATGATCCCATGACCGCCTCGCTCAGGACGATGGCTGCAACACGGGTGCGCTTGGGGTCCAACGCGGGCCGTGTCTTCGTCTGGGGAGAGCAACCGGCCACGCCCACATTCGTGCTTGCCGAGGCGGAGCAGACCACGGAAAAACCGTACCGGCTTATCCGCATCGTGTGACTCGGCAGCCACGACCTCGACCCTGACGCCATTCCCTTCGATAGCTCCCCCGACCTTCGACAATGCTTCCCACCGTCCCGGCCGATGAGCTGACCCCCGCTCGACTTCTAGCCTGTCTCATCCCCCGGGGTTGGGAGCGGGCGGTCCTGGTCCGCGACCCTCCGTGAGTGAACCGACTTGAGTCCTCCCGCGGCGCTCCGCCGGCGTATCCTCGGAGGAAGAACCTACGGTCATCGGCGCGCAGCTTACCGATTTCGGGCGCGCTTACCGAGAGCGACTCGCGTGGATAGCTCCACGACCTTTAGGGGCCGGCATGCCGGCCCGTCGAGGACCCGACCATCTATGTCGAACCTCGAACCGTGACACGGGCAATCCCAACTGCGCTCCAAGGCGTTCCATTCCACGAAACATCCCAGATGCGTGCAATGCGGATCGGTCGCCCGGAACGTTCGCGAGCCGGTCCGGTAGATGCCGAGTCGTCGCCCCTGATGCAAGTACCACGCCCCTTCCCCGATCGCTAACTCTCGCGGTGAACCAACAGTGGCCGTCTCTCGACGGACGGGCGTGCGAGGAATTTTACGCAGGCCGGTTCCCGAAGCCGATTTTGCCGGTCGGTTGGGGTCATAGAGCTTGTCCCAGCGCGTTGCGCGACCCAGTACTCGCTCGCAGAACATCCAGCCCGCCAGGGTGCCGAGGGTCAGGCCGTTACCCCCGAACCCAGTTCCGATCCACTCGCCGGTGGGGCTTCGCGGGTTGCGCCCGATAAAGGGCAACCCATCTTCGCTGTTGAGAATCTCCCCCGACCAGCGTGTGGGGCGGGTGGGAGGTTTACCCAAGGACTTCGTCCAGTAGGCAAGTACCTTGGCCTCGGCAAGTTCGGGTGCACCAACTTGGCCGACGTCGTGGTCGGCGCCTCCCACGATGAGACGGTCCCGACTCGATCCGACATCCAATCGGGCGTAGTCGTACGGGTCGAGCGTGTTCCAGAACAGTCCATCCGGCAGCTGGCCGTGCGGGATCCGGGCCGCCATCGCGTACGTACGACACGCCCGGAGTCTCTCGTAGATGCGTCGCTTGTCCACGAACGGGGCGTTGTTGGACAGGAGGACGGCGTCGGCGCAAATGCGTACGCCCCGGTCGTCGGTCCGGAGGATCAACCTACGTCGTTCTCCCCGACAGGTCTCGAGGTTCGTGATGTTCGTCTTCTCGTGAACGTGGCCCCCATGATCGGCGATGGTCCTCGCCAGACCGAGGGAGTACCTCCTCGGATGAATCCGGCCCTGATTGGGGATTCGCAGGACGGCCTTGCTCGGGAACGGGATGCTAGTGGGGGGAACCGGATCGACGGGGAACCCGAACTTGCGGGCCCACCGAGCCTCCCGCTTTAACAACTCGCGATCCTCGGCTCTCGGACCGTACAGGTACGCATCCACCCGATGGAACTCGCAGTCAATGGATTGCCGACGGGCGATCGACTCGATCAAGTCGATGCCCTTGGCTCCGCTTTCCCAGGCGGCTCGGGCATGCTCTTCGCCGTGGACGGCCACCAGATCGACGAGGCGCGCATCCAAGACCGCCGTGAGGAATCCTGTCGTTCGGCCTGTCTCTCCACCGGAGATCGAGTCACGTTCGAGAACCGCGACGCTCTTGCCGGCTTGCGCCGAGAAGTACGCACCGGTAAGTCCCGTAATGCCTGCGCCGACTACCGCGACATCGACATCGATGCTGGTCTTCAGTTCGGGGTAGTTCGTTGCCGGAGTTCCGGCAATCCACGGTGGCGAGGTGCCTCGGGGAGTCACCACGACAGGCGTACAGCGGTCGGGTCATGTAAGTCTCGCCTAGTCGGCGGGAGGGCCGGTCGCTCGCTGGTCAGGAAGGGCGAGCCAGCAGATTCCCCAACCACTGCAGCCTGGGGGACGTGAGGGCCGCGCGGATCTTGGTCTCAATTATCTCGAATCCGGCCTCCGCTTACCCCGCGCCCGACCCTTTACGAATCTCCCAGGGTAAAAGCCTCGATGCTGTAACTGGTAACGGGGAACCGCAAAGATCGCCCCGCCCCCGCGACACAGTGCCATACTCCGACCGGACCAGGGCATCCAGCCGAGATTGCCTTGAGCGCAATCCTCTTCCTCCAGTATCCTATCGGGGGAGTACGTATGGTGGAAGAGTGTCCGGACTGCGGAGCTACGTTCGCGTCCGCCACCGGTCTCGTCATGCACATGAACAAGCGTCACGCAGGAGGCGACTCGAAGGCCAGCATGGCGATGAACCCCGAGTCCAGAATTGCGGGTCTCAAATGTTCCTTATGCGGAGCTCGGTTTGCTCTGCCCCAGGAACTGGCCGCGCACAATCTCCAGCCGCACAATCCGTAACATACCCTGAATCGGGCCGGCGGATTCATCGCCGAGTCGCAGCTCTCGACTCACTACAAGATGGGTTCAGGCAGCGATGGCCCCGAAACCGGTCGTTTGCCCATGCAGGCCGCGTTAGGACACTCGGGATGGTCGTTCACGTGGCTTGAAATCCGGATTTGATCGCTCCGGGTAAACAACGCCTAGGTTTTCAAACGAGATTTCGCCAAGCGAGGTGTCTACGAGCCCATTGTCACGGTCGCTCGGGTCGCGGGGGTCCGCAACAGTAGCACACCGATGACGAGGCCCCAGACGACCACGGCGGCGACCAGGACGATTACGAGGATGAAGCTGATGAATCCGGGAAGCGCAATCTCAAACAAGCCCGCAGCCCCACCGACGAACGCGACGTACGACAGCCAGCCGGGGACGATTTCAGTCCTCCAGGCGAGCCAGCCGAACAGGATCAGTCCCCCTGCAGCGAACAGCGATCCGCCGAACACCAGAGAGAAGCCTAAGTTGCTCCAGAATGCCGCTTGATACCTCGCGATCGCCTGATACGTCGGACCCGAAGGGGAGCTAGTAATCGCTGTCAGGGCGGACACGAAGAGAACGATCCATAGGGCCATGACCAACAGTCCGAGCGCCGAGAGGAGCGCGGCTCCGGACGCGACCCTCGGGGATTTGGGCGCGAGCAGTCTACCAAGGCTCCTGAAGAACAGGATTCCGAAGAAAGCGAAAATCACCGAGACCGCAAGCATTGCACCGTAGATGCTGGGGCCGGATGTGTAGGACGTGAGAACGTTGGGTGGCGTAGGACTCGGTGACACGAACAAGACCACGATGAAGGCCGCGGCGAAGATCCCCGCCAGGAGGGCGAACGACCCGACGAGGGCATTGCCACGAGTATCCGAGTCGGACTCTGTTCGTACCATGTCGAAGTTCGGGAAGGGTTGCCGCGGCTGAATCGTCCCGACGGCCGAACGGCTTCCGTTCCGTTGACCGCGCGGGCCGCCAAGATCGGCGAAGTGTCGTCCATCGTCCGGAAGATCCGGGGCGTTGTCAAGGTCACGATCGGGTTTCCGAGCCTGACTCGGGACTACCCCCAGTGCTTCGACAATCTCATGGCGAGCCTCCGATGGTTCCCACCTTCCACGTAGGCTGGAAACACCCTGCGAATCGAGCATCCTGGACTGCCAGCGCACATGGGACGCTCTCTAGGTTTCGAACTTCCGTCGTAAAATGGTTCGAAAACCCTCGCTCCCAACTTGGGCCGGAAGAACAACAGCCGACACCGCGCCGCTTCGAAGAGAGGAAACCTTCGAACGGTAGGGGCGCCCGCGGTTGATCACAAGAAAACATCCCGAGGCTCTTTCAGGCTTACCCGACACGGGCCAGGATGCTGAGCGCCTCGATGGTTGCCCACCGGCTCGGGACGCTGAGTGGCTCGAGAAGCATGGGATACACCAGGTTTCGAACCACGTACCCGCCACGTGCGGCGTCTATGTCAGGATGGGTCGCGTCAAGCGCCCAAGTCCCGTCGCGTCCGCGCTTGTTGCGCAGCCAGCGAATCGCTGCTGCGATACGGGGGTCCTTTCCGTACCCCAATCGAACCAGGATTCGGAGGCCTACGAGAATGTCGTAGTAGTAATGATTGGGGTAGTGTATCCGAAACCAAGGCGGATACCGAACTCGACCTTCGTCCATGAGATGATGGCGGAGGTAGAACTCTGCACCTCGTTCGATGGACCGACGAACGGACTCGCCCCGAGCCGACTCGGGGATCTCGGCCAAGGCCGCGAGCCCTTCCCAGCCGTCGAGCGTGCCGGTCCGCGATGGAAAGCAGTGCCAGCCGCCATCCGGCTTTTGAGTCCGCACGATCCACGAGATCGAGCGCTCAACGACCGGGTGGTCGAGGTAGCCGAACCGGATCAGGGTCCGGACGGCATTTCCCGTGACGCAGATCTCCCCGCTCCGGCCCGAGAGGTCGCCTCCCCGCTTGCTCCATCGGTCCAGGATCATCTCGGCGGTCCGTCGGATTCGAGGATCGGACCGGGTCATGCCAAGATCCGCCAGAACTATCGCGAGCCAGTTGGTGGCAATGTACTTCGGCCGATAGAGGTCCCCGCCGGACGTTCCCGGCGTCACCCAATGTCCGTCGGACAGCTGAAAGTCCAGTAGAGAGGCTGCCCAACCGGTCTGTCCAATCGCTCGATGAGCTTCCCTCACCCGGGGATCTTGGAGAGATCGCCCATCGACCTCTACCCAGAAGCGAACCCGGGCGCTAGTGCCGCTTCTAGCCAGGTAGTTCGACCTTCGGACCGAAAGAGCTAGTGCCGGGGAGCGCATGCTCCTTGAGCATGGTCCGTCGCGTTCGATCGATCTCCAACGAGGAAGGTCAGAAGCTCGCC
>Ga0209517_10000763_pt1 | contig 52921 bp, 48 predicted proteins | sample PeaSoiMetSII2010_FD_187695 | JGI IMG/M metagenome (GOLD analysis project Ga0209517, IMG submission 187695) | Peat soil microbial communities from Weissenstadt, Germany - SII-2010 (SPAdes) (version 2) | ecosystem: Environmental > Terrestrial > Soil > Wetlands > Peat | place: Germany...
CCCGCCGCAAAGCCGAAGACCTGATCGTCTCCGGCCGTGTCGTGGTCAACGGCCAGGTGGTCACCGAACTCGGCACCAAAGCCGATCCCGAACAAGACCACATCCGGGTCGATGGCAAACTGCTGCAAGGGCCCGAACGTTTCACCTACGTCGCGTTGAACAAGCCCAAGGGATATGTGACAACGGTCAGCGATGAGAAAAAGCGCCCCACCGTGATGGACCTGGTGAAAAAAGTGAAAGGGCGCGTCTATCCCGTGGGCCGTCTGGACTGGGCCAGCGAAGGCTTGCTGCTGATGACCAACGACGGCGCGCTGGCCAACGCTCTGATGAAAGCATCATCCAACGTGGCGAAGACTTATGTCGTGAAAGTCGCCGGTCAGCCCGACGAGGCCAAGCTCGACAAGGTGCGCCGCGGAGTTTCCATCGCAGAAAAAGGCGGCCGGCGCGTGCGCACCGCTCCGGCAAAAATTCGCCTGATCCGCGAAGGCGATAACCCGTGGCTCGAAGTGACCATCATTGAAGGCCGCAACCGCCAAGTCCGAAAAATGTTTGAAGAAGTCGGACACCACGTGGAGAAAATCCGGCGCGTGCAGTACGGTCCCCTCGCGCTCGACGTGCCGCCGGGAGATTGGCGTAACCTTACTCTGCTGGAAGTGGCCAAGCTCAAGACTGCGGCTTCAGGACCGAAACTTACTCTTCCCCCCAGCGCACCTGTGCCCATGCACATGCCGAAGGTCTACACTACTAAGCCGGAGCGGGTGGCGAAATCGCCGAACCGATCGATGTCCCCTCGTTCGACCAAGTTTTCGCGTTCGGAGAAACGGCCGCGTTCATCTTCATTCAAGCCATTCGGTTCAGGAAAGCCAACTTTCGCATCGCGTTCGCGGAAGAGCTCCAGCTTCAAGCGGTCGCGCCCACCTAAACAAGAGCACGACTAGCGTCTTTTCTCCGTAATCATAGCCAGGCGAGCCGCGCCGTACAAGCCGGCATCGCTCCCGAGCAGCGCGCGGGTAATGATCGTCTTGTGGCCGGGGCCAGCCTTCACATGCGCGGAAGCTCCTTCACGTTTGGCCAGAGGATCGGCCGGCGCCGTGGCCGCGTACACCAGGGCGCGCCGCCGCAACTCTTCGAAGATCGAGGGCGAGAAAGCTTCCCAGGCGCTCGAAACTCCCCCGCCAATCACGTAAATCGGCAGGTTCAAGGAATTCACCATCGTCGAAAGCACAATCCCCAAACAACGGCCCACGTACCGATAAATGCGGCGCGCATCTTCATCGCCCTGCATCGCGAGATTGTAAATCGATTTCGCGCTGAACTCCGGATCGGAGCTGGCCGCGCGCGCCAGCGCCGACGCGCCGTCTTTCGCAATCGCCTCCCGCGCCATCCGCACCACCGCCGTCGCCGAAGCGTATTGCTCCAGGCATCCTCGATTCCCGCATCCGCAAGGGTGTCCGTCCGGCTCCACGGTCGTGTGCCCCAACTCGCCGGCCATGCCATTCGCGCCGCGCCAAATCGTGCCGCCCAGAACCAGTCCGCCGCCGACGCCGGTACCGAGGGTTAGCATCGCCATGTCGGCATAATCCTTGGCTGCGCCCAGCCATTTTTCTCCGAGCGCCGCCACATCCGCGTCGTTCTCGAGGACCACCGCGGTCTTCAGGCGCTCCTCAATGGCGGCACGAGCCGGATAGTCGACCCAGTCCGGCAGATTCGGCGATTCGCGCACCAGTCCAGTTTGCATGTCGATGATGCCGGGCACGCCAATGCCAATCCCCATCAGCGGAGCGCTGTTGCTGTATTTCCCCGACAAGCGCCGGATGGCATCGCACATGTCGCCGATGACGTGATCGCGTCCCCGGGACACCTTGGTGTCGAGCGTGACTTTCTCGACCAGCGCGCCTTGCTCGTCCACGGCGGCGATGCGCAAGTTCGTGCCGCCCAGGTCCACTCCAATGGAAAATTTATTCATGATGACTAACTCAGTGTTCCGTTCGACGGGGTATGTGGGGAAACATTTTAACCCCATCTTCTTTTTTACAGCGTGGGTGTCAATCCGTCAACATATTAAATCGTTCTATTAGGGCTATTTTTGACATTTTGAGCAATAGTGGCTGCTGCGGCCGGCCAGCACCACGCGCCGGATCGCGGTCCGGCACACCAGGCACGGCTCCCCCTCGCGGCCATAGACACGATGCTGGAGCTGGAAGAATCCTTCTTCTCCATCCGCGTCCACGTAATCGGAAATCGACGACCCGCCCAGCGCGATGGCCTCGCGCAGCACTTCGCGCACTGCCCGGTGCAGCGTGCCCAGTTGCTCCCGCGTGATCGCCGCCGCCCGCCGCCGGGGACGGATGCCCGCCCGAAACAACGACTCGTCGGCATAAATGTTGCCCACGCCGCGCAGCAACTTCTGATTCAAAAGTGCGCTCTTGATGGGAGTCTTGCGCCCATGGAAGAGCGCAATGAATTGCTCCTCGCTCACCTCCAGAGGTTCCACGCCGCCGGGGTCGAAGCCTCCAGCATGAACGCTGAGTTTGCCAAACATCCGCGGATCGATAAACCGCAGTTCGCGCCCCGAAGCCAGCTTCGCGATCAGGTGAGTGTGCTTGGCGATTTCCGCCGCTGGTTCCGAAACCACCATGCGCCCGGTCATGCCAAGATGCACGACCCACTGCGCCTTCTGCTGTAGAGACGCGGCTTGCCGCGTCTGCATTGCCGCGGACGACGGAGACGCGGCAAGCCGCGTCTCTACACGGCTGCTTTTCTTTGCCCGCGCGGCCTTGGATGCCCGCGACTCTCCCTCCAAATCGAACACGATGTGTTTGCCCGCGCGGTGCACGCGCACGATCCGCTTGCCCTCCAGCGTCCGAGCGATCACGCCCGCCGGCGACTTGAGCGGCTGCGGCCTGGAACCGATCCAGACCGATTCAACGGCGTCACCGGCAACGCGCGTGTGCAGCCCTCGCACAATGGTTTCAACCTCAGGGAGTTCGGGCACGCTGTCAGGATACAAGAACGGCGTGGAGAGAATGCTTTTGTCTTTTAGCTAAAAGCCAAGAGCTAAGAGCGATTGTCAAGCGATTTTCCCGTTTGCTCCTCCACCGCTCGATTCGGTATGCTAGAGCGTACACACCAAGTTCCGCCGATTTTCCCAGTTTCCCAGTCTATTCAGCAGCGGCGCGGCCAGTGTGTGCGAACCAAGGGGCGGCTGGCCGGCCGCAATATTCCCAAATGGAGTTCGCATTGAGCGCAAGCAGAACCAACAGAGGCAGAACCGTAGTCATAGTCGGAGCCCAGTGGGGCGACGAGGGCAAGGGCAAGATCGTCGACGTACTCACACGGACTTTCTCAGTCGTCGCTCGCTACGCCGGCGGCCACAACGCCGGACACACCGTCATCATCAACGGCAAGAAATTCATCATGCAGCTTGTACCCGGCGGCATTCTGCGGCCCGAATGCGCCAGCGTCGTCGGCAATGGCGTGGTGCTCGATCCGTTGGCGTTCCTGAAGGAAGTCGCTTCCCTGCGCGCTGCCGGAGTTAAAGTAGACGGCAATCTTTTCGTCTCCAACCGCGCGCAGGTCATTCTTCCTTACCATCGCATGATGGAGTTGGGTGCGGAAAACGCCCCCGGCCGGGTGAAGATCGGAACCACCTCGCGCGGCATCGGCCCCACCTACGAAGACAAAATGGGACGCCGCGGATTGCGCGTCGCCGATCTGCTCGACAGCAAATTGCTGCGCACTCACATCGAGAACGCATGCCGCGAAAAAAACATGATCGCGCATGCGCTGTTCAACTCCGACCCGCTCGATGCCGACAAGATGTTCCGGGAATACGCCGATGCGGCCGAGCAGATCCGTCCTTTTGTCCGCGACACGGCGCAGTTCCTGAACCGCGCCTTGGCCGATGGCAGGTCGATCGTGTTCGAAGGCGCGCAAGGCACCATGCTCGACATCGATCACGGCACCTATCCGTTCGTGACCTCTTCGAACTCCACTTCCGGCGGCGCCGCAACCGGAACGGGCGTGCCGCCAACGTCGATTGACACCGTCATCGGCATCACCAAAGCTTATTGCACCCGCGTCGGCAGCGGCCCGTTCCCCACCGAACTCGCCAACGCGCAGGGCGAAGACTTGCGTAAGCGCGGCAACGAATTCGGCGCCGTCACCGGGCGTCCCCGCCGCACCGGCTGGCTCGATTTGCCTGAACTCCGTTACGCTGGCATGATTAACGGCATCTCTTGGTTGGTGGTGACGAAGTTGGATGTGCTCGACCACCTGACGGAGATTCCGGTGTGCGTGGGGTACAAGGTGGACGGCAAGGAAACGGACGAGTCTCCGGCGCAGGCATGCGGTTATGAAAAAATCGAATGCCTCTACCGCAAAATGCCGGGCTGGGCCGCCCCCACGCAGACTATTCGGACGGTCGAAGCGCTGCCTAAGGCGGCCCGAGAATACCTGGCCTTCATCGAAAAGGAAACCGGAGCGCGGGTGGGAATGATTTCCACGGGCCCCGATCGTGAGCAGACGATTCTCGTGCCAGAATTCGTAAGCGCGTTAGACCTCAAGAACTGTTGAAAAACTTGAGTTTCGTATCAGGGTATCGCTTTAGCGATACCGCAAGATTCGTATCAGGGTATTGCTTTAGCGATACCACAATTTCTTCGAAATCAGAGCCCCTTCAGGGGCTGCTCTAAAGAGAACGGAGAGCGACGGATGGTGGTGTTGGCCGTAACCTGGATGGCAAAAGTTGGACGCGAGTCCGAAGTGGCCGCGATCTTTGAAAAACTCTCAGCCGAATCGCGAAAAGAACCGGGCTGTGTCATGTATCAGGTGCATAAGCACAAGACCGATCCGCGCCGGTTCTTTGTCTACGAACAGTACAAAGATGACGCCGCCCTCGAGGCGCATCGCACCGCCCCGCATTTCCTGCAGTTGGCGAAAAAAGATCTGCCCAAACTGGGTGACCGGATCGAAGCGCACTTGTTCGAGCCGCTGGGGTAGGTGTAGGGCGGACACTCCTGTTCGCCGCTGTGGGTTTTGACGAGTGGCAGGCAAGAGTGCCCGCCCTACATGTTATTTCTTGTCCGCCATCAGAACGCCGCCCGAAGCATAACTTTCCTTGGCCACTTCCAGAAAAGCCACCACAACGGCTTCGCGGCGGGCGCCGGCCTCTTCCACCATCGTGTCGGTAATGCGCTGCGCGATCTTGCGTTTCTGATCGGCAGTGCGGCCTTGGAGCATGGTGACTTGAACTAAAGGCATAGGAACACCCGTTCTCAGCTATCAGCTCTCAGTAAAGCCCAGCGCGCAGCAGTTACTGACGGCTGATAGCTGAGAGCTGACAGCTTACTGCGTCAATTCGTACCCTGCAAAGAAGAAACTCAGTTCATAGCGCGCCGTATCTTCCGCGTCCGAGCCGTGAATGGCGTTGTGCTCAATGTTAGTGGCCCATTTCTTGCGGATGGTACCATCTTCCGCGGTAGCCGGGTTGGTGGAGCCCATCAGCTTGCGCAGATCGGCAATGGCGTTTTCCTTTTCCAGAGCCAGCGCCACGATCGGTCCACTGGACATGAACTTGGTCAGCGAGTGGTAAAACGGCCGGCTGGCATGGACAGCATAAAACTGCTCCGCCTGGTGCTGCGAGATTTCCAGCATCTTCATGGCCAGAATATGGAATCCCTGCTTCTCGAATTGCTCAATGATGTCTCCGATCGCGTTCTTCTTCACCGCGTCGGGTTTGACGATGGTCAGAGTGCGTTGTAGTGTTTTCATAAATCGGCTCTTGGCATTTAGCAGTTAGCATTTAGCCAAAACACGTCGCCCGAAAGCTAAGTGCTAAAGGCTAAGTGCTAATAGCTGGCTCTTACACCTTCACTCCCAGCGCAGCCGCCAGCGTCTCGCCGATGTCGGCGGGCGATTTCGCAACCTTGAGGCCGGCCTTTTCCATGGCGGCAATCTTCTCCGCCGCCGTGCCTTTGCCACCGGAAATAATCGCTCCGGCGTGCCCCATGCGGCGTCCGGGAGGCGCAGTCTGTCCGGCGATAAATCCAACGACCGGCTTCTTCATGTGCGTCTTGATGAACTCCGCTGCAGTCTCCTCGGCGTTGCCGCCGATTTCGCCGATCATGACCACGGCTTCGGTCTGCGGATCGCGGTTAAACAGATCGAGCGCGTCGATAAAATTTGTGCCGATGATTGGATCCCCGCCAATGCCGATCGCCGTCGATTGCCCGATTCCACGCTGGGTCAACTGATGCACCGCCTCGTACGTCAGCGTCCCGGAGCGCGATATGATCCCGACGTTGCCCTCTTTGTGGATGTGCCCCGGCATGATGCCGATTTTGCATTTGCCCGGCGAGATGATGCCTGGGCAATTTGGCCCGATCAGCCGCGAGCGTCTGTTCTGCAAAAACTCCCAGGCGCGCACCATGTCGAGCGTAGGAACGCCCTCCGTGATGCAGACAATGAGTTCGACTTCCGCATCGGCCGCTTCCATAATCGCGTCGGCCGCGAACGGCGGCGGCACAAAAATGACGGTGGCATTCGCGCCCGTCTTGTCCACCGCTTCTTGCATGGTATTGAAGATCGGCCAGCCCTCGTGGGTTGTCCCGCCCTTGCCGGGTGTGACGCCGCCCATAATCTGCGTGCCATAAGCCGCGCAAGCCTTCGCGTGGAAAGTGCCTTCGCGCCCCGTAAGACCTTGCACGATCAATCGAGTTCTTTTATCCGCCAGAATTGCCATAGTTACCCACTTTCAAAAATCCTTCTGTAGAGACGCGGCTTGCCGCGTCTCCGTCGCACAACTGAAATGCAGACGCGGCGAGCCGCGTCTCTACCCTAAGCCCTCGCCGCCGCGACAACCTTGTCGGCCGCATCTTTCATGGTCTCGGCAACCACAAAGTTCAGCCCCGACTCCTGCAAAATTTTCTTGCCTTCCTGAACATTCGTGCCTTCGAGCCGCAGGATCACCGGCAGTTGGATATTGGTTTTCCGGGCCGCCTCGACCACGCCAGTAGCCAGCATGTCGACACGCAGAATGCCTCCAAAAATATTGATCAGCACGGCGCGCACGCTCTTGTCGCTCAGCAGAATTTCAAACGCGTGCGCTACCTGGTCCGCGCTGGCGCTGCCTCCCACGTCCAGAAAATTGGCTGGCAGGCCGCCCGCGTACTTGATGATGTCCATCGTGGCCATCGCCAGTCCCGCTCCATTCACCATGCAGCCCACGTTGCCGTCGAGCTTGATGTAGTTGAGGCTGTACTTCGATGCCTCGACTTCCAGCGGATCTTCCTCGGTAATGTCCCGCAGTTCGCGCAGGTCGGCATGACGGAAGAGCGCGTTATCGTCAAAGGTCAACTTGGCGTCGAGCGCGAAGAGCCGTCCGTCCGTACAACTGATGAAAGGATTGATCTCCACCAACGAAGCGTCCGATTCCAGGAACGCGCGGTAAAGACTGGTCAGGAACTGCACGGCGGAATTGATCTGCGCCGGCTTCAGCCCCAGCGCAAACGCGATCTTGCGCGCCTGGAACGCCTCCAGGCCCATGCCCGGATCGATGTACTGCTTCAGAATCTTTTCGGGCGTCGAGGCAGCGACTTGCTCGATATCCATGCCGCCCGCGGCCGATGCCATGAACACCGGCTTGCCCTCGCCGCGATCCACCAGAATGCCGAGATAAAGTTCTTTCTCAATCGGCAGCGTCTCCTCGACCAGCAACCGATGCACGATGCGTCCTTCCGGACCCGTCTGGTGCGTAACCAGTTTCATGCCCAGCATCTTGCCGGCGAGTTCGCCCGCCTCTTCCACCGACTTGGCGATCTTCACTCCGCCGCCCTTACCGCGTCCGCCGGCGTGGATCTGCGCTTTCACCACAACTCCGGATGCGCCGGAGCCCAGAATATCCTTCGCCGCCGCCTCGGCCTCTTCGCGTGTCGTCGCCATTGTGCCGCGCGGCACAGCAACACCGTACTTCCTCAGAATTCCTTTTGCCTGATACTCATGAATTTTCATAATGATTCCTAAATCACGTCTTGGCTCGATTCCAAACTGGGAGAAACCCGCTTGCGGCTTGAGCTGCAGTCCAGCAAACTTTTGATTCTATAAGACGAACGCACAATCGGCAAAGCAAACAAGACACACCGGCACGTGAGGCCGATCACATTGCCGCCGAATTCAGAAATCTGCATCGTTGGCACAGTCACCGGAGTCTGATCGGGATATGAAGCTCGTCTCGGTCAACGTCGGCATGCCGCGCCTGCTCGCCTGGGCCGGCGCCACGTTCAAAACTGGCATTTTCAAGAGCCCCGTGGAAGGCCGAGTGATGCTGCGCACCACTAATCTCGATGGCGACCGCCAAGCCGATCTCTCCGTGCATGGCGGTCCCAACAAGGCCGTCTACGGCTATCCTTCCGAACACTACGCGGCCTGGAGCGCCGAACTTCGGAGCGCCGAACTTCCCGAACTTCTCGATCCAGCCGGCACCTGGGGAGCCTTCGGCGAGAACTTCACCACCGAGGGCCTGCTGGAAACGGAAGTTTCTGTAGGCGACCGCTACCGCGTTGGCTCCGCCGTGGTCAGAGTAACGACGCCGCGGCTCCCTTGCTACAAACTCGCGGCTAAATTCCAAAGAGACGACATGATCGAGCGCTTCGTTCTCAGCGGTCGTTGCGGATTCTACTTCGCGGTCCTCGAAGAGGGCGAAGTCGGCGCAGGCGACAAGTTTGAATTCGTCGGACGGGAGGAGCCGACTCTCACCATCGCCGAAGTAAACAGGCTTTACACCGCGAAATCACCCGACCGCGAGTCCCTGCAACGATCGCTCGCCGTCAAGAGCCTGCCCGAAAGTTGGCGCGATCGCTTTCGAGCCCGCCTGGCAGAGATTCATGGCCGCCGTGACCGCACCGCAAATCCGGTTTGAAAGGTATCGCGTCTCTGCTGTAGCTTGGAGCTTGTGATCCTCGACGCTCTCCATCGCATCGCCACGCACCGCCAGTCGCTCTCCCGCGAAGAGGCGCACGCGGTGATGAGCGAGGTTCTCACCGGCCAATGCTCTGACGCGCAGATAGCCGCGCTGCTGGTGGCGTTGCACATGAAAGGTGAAACGGTCGAGGAAATTGTCGGCTTTGCCGAAGCCATCCGCGCCGCCGCGGTTCCGCTTGAACTCCATGCCAATTCCGTTCTCGACGCTAGCGGCACCGGGCGCGACGCTCTTGTCGATACCTGCGGCACCGGCGGCGATGCCAGCGGCACCTTCAATATTTCGACGGCAACAGCCTTTGTAGTCGCCGGAGCCGGCGTGCGCGTAGCCAAACACGGCAATCGCAGCGTGACCTCGAAGTGCGGATCCGCCGACGTGATGGAAGCGTTAGGCGTCAACATCCACCTTCCGGCCGCGCGGATCGCCGCCTGCCTGCAAGAAGTAGGAATCGCGTTTCTCTTCGCCCCCGCCATGCACTCGGCGATGAAGCATGTGCAGAGCGCGCGCCGCGAGTTGCATCTGCGCACGGTTTTCAATCTGCTCGGTCCGCTGACGAATCCCGCGCACGCCACCTGCCAGGTAGTCGGTGTCTATTCCGCGGACCTAGTCGAAAAACTAGCGGAAGCGCTCAGCATGTTAGGACTGCATCGCGCTCTGGTAGTTCATGGCAGCGACGGTCTGGACGAAATCACGATTACCGGCTCAACCCGTGTTGGAGAAGTCCGCGAGGGCCAGGTGCACACGTACGAAGTCACGCCGGAAGAGTTTGGTTTGCAGAGAGCGACGCTGGAAGAAATCGCCGGCGGAGACGCCGCGCACAATGCCAGCCTAATCCGCGAAATCCTGTCAGGGAAGAAATCCGCCCGCCGCGACGTGGTCCTGCTCAACGCCGCCGCCGCCCTGGTCGCCGCCGGACGCGCCGATCATCTGCGCGACGCGGTTCCGCTGGCGGCTGATGCCATAGATTCCGGCGCAGCCCTCACGAAGTTGCAGGCCCTTGCCACCTTCACCGCAGACCACGCGCAGCGTCCAGCTTGATATCGCCGCTCGAAACTACTTTTTGCTCGCCGCCGCTTTCAATTTCTCAATCTGCTGCAGATGCGCGGCGCCGTGCCCGCCCATTCTCTCGACCAGGTCGGCAACCGTCATCTCCCGTTGCATTTCAGGGTGAAGGGCGGACTTGGAAAGATCGGAAACCTTCAGAGTTCTCAGCAAACGCAAGTTGTGATGACGTCCCAGCCCGTAGAATGCTACCAGTTCCGAGGCAGGCGAATTCAGGTAGTTCAGATTGCGGGTCCATGCATCCTGATCGAGCGGCGCGATGACCGGCTTTGTATCCGCGAGCATCTGTCGCAACCGGTATCCATAGATGATCTCGACGTCCGCCAGGTGTCCGAGGATTTCGAGCACGCACCATTTTTCGGGAGAAGGCTTGTGGCGCAGAACTTTTTCCGACAAACCAGAGACGGCTGCCGCAATCTCTTTCGGACTCTTCTCAGCGGCATCGAGATGTTTTCTTAACTCCGCTTCCGTCATAGACACAAAAATTACCTCACTTCCACCCGCTCCATATACTCCGCCACCTGCACATTCCATCCCAACTCTTTCTTCATCCTGTCGCGAAGCTGCGATGAAGCCGAGGGCTCACCATGCACTAGATACGTCACGCCCGGAATGTTCTTGAACGTCCGCAACCACTCCAACATCTCCGGAGGATCGGCATGATCGCTGAATTGCTCGAGCGCCGCCACCTGCGCGCGGATCGGCACAAACTGGCCAAAGATCTTCACCTCGGGCGCCCCGTTCTTGATGGTGGCGCCCCGCGTGCCCGGGGCCTGGAATCCGATAAAGATAACCAGGTTCTTCGGATCGGGCAGTCGTTGCGCCAGGTGATGCAGTATCCGTCCGCCGGTAACCATACCGCTCGACGAGACAATGATCGACGGATAGTGACTCTCGTTAATCTTCTTCGACTGTTCGGCGGTTAGCGCAAACGTGAAGCCCGGCCAATCGACGGGCGACCCGTATTTCTTGATCAAGTCGGCGGCCCGCGGCGTGTACTCCTCCGAGTGCTTCATGAAAATCTCGACCGCCTTGATCGCCATCGGGCTGTCGCAATAAACCGGGAGGCGCGGAATCTGTCCCGTCTCCATGAGCCGCTTCAGGATGAAAAGAAACTTCTGCGTCCGCTCCACGGCAAACGCTGGAACGATCACGCATCCACCGCGCTCGGCGGTCTCGCGAATCAGGCGGGCGAGTTCGGGTCGGGGATCGGTGTCGGGATGCTGCCGGTTGCCGTAAGTGGACTCCATGACCAGCACGTCGGCAGTCTCGTTTTCCTGAGGCCCGGAGTGCACCACCTTGCCCGGCGCAATTTCGCTGTCGCGCACGCGGCCAAGGTCGCCGGTGAAGAGCAGCCGACGGCTGCGGCCGTTCGTCTGCAGCGTGACTTCCGCCATGCAGGAACCCAGAATGTGCGCGGCATGCACGAAGCGGAAGGCCAGCTGCTGGCTTAGTCGCGTGGTTTCGCCGACCGCGACCGGCTTGAAGCGCTTCAGGCAATCCTGCGCTTCTTTGAGCGTGTACAGCGGCAATGCCGGATCATGCTTCGACACTTTCCTTTTGTTGTAGTACGCCGCGTCTTCTTCCTGCAGGTGTCCAGAGTCCGGCAACACGACCGAGCACAGATCGATCGTCGCCTGCGTGGCGTAGATCGGCCCGTGGAATCCTTCTTTCACCAGCCGCGGAATCCAGCCGCAGTGATCGAGATGCGCATGAGTAAGCACAACCGCGTCAATTTCGCGCGCCGGCACCGGGGTATCCTGCCAATTGCGCTCGCGCCATTCTTTCTGCCCCTGGAAGAGTCCGCAGTCGATCAGGGCCTGGAATCCTTGGTTGCCACTCGAATCGTAAGTAGTGTTGATCAGGTGTTTCGAGCCAGTGACGGTACCGGCAGCGCCGAGAAATTGAATGTAGGGCAAGCGTCGTCCTCCAAAATTGCAGATTGCAGAGGTCAGATTGCAGAAGTGACCCGGCGAAGCTCGATTTTACCTCTGCAATCTGACCTCTGACCTCTGCAATTCCGGTTCACTTCTGCGGCGCAACGATCGGAAACACATTATTCGTCAGGTCGCTCTCAGGAACACTGCCGTCGTTGACCACGATCTCGCTCGCCGTGCCGGGCAATTCAACGCGCGTGGTAGCCGTGCTTTTCGCGCGCACCTCAATCCGTTTCGTGATCTCGCCGCCTTCAAACAATATCGTGAACGGGACTTCCGCCCCGGCATCGCCAAGGTTTTCCAGCGTCACGGTAATGAACTGCACTCCTCTTTCCGTCTTCCACGGATGCACCGACTGCACGCGGAAATCCGGCAGGCCGCGATCCCGATATACCCAGTCGTCGAAGAACCAGCCCAGGTCCCGCTTGGCGGCGGCTTCGACCAACTGCTCCACATACCTGGGATCTTTATCGTCCTCGGCCCGATATTTGCGAACGGCCTGCTTCAGCGCGTCGTCGCCGGCCATGTCGCGTAACATCCACCAAACATAGGCAGCCTTGCTCCGATAGTAAGTTTCATCAAACGTGTCGGACAGCGGCTGGCCTACGAGCTTCTTGTCAACGACCTTCTGTTCGGCGTTCTTCTGCAGTTCGGCCGACACTTCTTTTTCCGAATCGAGAAACGCCGCCCGGTGCAGGCCAAGAAAATCGAGCGCCGCTTGACGTCCGCCTTGTTGTTGCCGATACATCGCCTCCGCAAAATGAGCCAAGCCCTCGTAAACCCAGGGCCGCGGCGATGGCAAAGCGGAATGAACCAGTTCGTGAACCAGGTTGATCCCCGCCAGCTTCGAATCCTCCGCGGCCATCGATGCCATCAACAACGTGCCGCTCTCAAACGGAGCGGAATGCGGGTCGGCGAAATCGGCAATGGCAATGGGTGCGGTCGGCTGGCCAAACCATCCGCTTACAAACTTCATGGCAGGATCGAGCGCGTTGGAATATGTGGTCGCTCCCGCCTCGTGGCCGGAGAAACTGAAAAGATAGAAAGGAGGTTTTGACCCGTCCTGATAGTCGGCCAGCGCGAATGTTGGTGTGACGGTGCCAAGCCGATTCCATACACACTCCGCCGAAACCTGCTGAGAGCGGCCCATGTTCTCGATGAGCCTCTGACCATCGGGCGAGCAAATCATGAAACGGGGTGCCTCCTCGGTCACACCAGACGCTACAATTCTGGCTCTGAATTCGCTCCCTGCCTCCCGCGCCTTCCACCGATCCACCACCTCAAACAGACTGTTCCCCTCCGAGAAGTCCGCCGACTCCGTCGTAATCGGATACCACGCCACATATCCCGCGCCTCGCACCGCCGTGAATGATGGGCTGATCTGGTCCCAACTAGAATGTTTCGCGATCTCCTCCGGCACTCCGACCCGAACCAGCCGCGTAGCATCCAGCGGAATCACACCCTCGTAGCCGATTTCGATCTCCACGGAATCGTTCGGCTTGATCTCGACGGGCAGGGTAACGATGGCTTCGGAAAGCGCGCCGGTGTGGTCGATGTCGGAAGTGTAGGTCTGCGAAACGAATTGCACGGCCTTGCCGTCCACTCGAATCGAACGCCAAGAGAGAGAAGAAGAAATCTGCAGCGCCACGATCTTCCGCGGATGAGCCGAGTCGTTGCGCAAAGTGATCTTGCCCCGAGCGCCGAGCCTCTGCTGTTCCGGCTCCAGGCGAATCTGCAAATCATATTTCGCAACGGTGAAGGCTTCGCGCTCCAAGCTCCACGCTGCTGAAGCAAGCCCAACGACGACAAAGAAGACGCAGAGGAACTTCATGATTCCTTGGATGCGCCCAGCCGCCTCTGCCGCACCACTTCATACAGCACTACGCCCGCCGCCACCGATACATTCAACGATGGCACTTTCCCCAGCATCGGAATCGACACCAGGAAATCGCAGTGTTTGCGCACCAGATCGTGCAGTCCCTTGCCCTCGGCGCCGAGCACGACCGCGCAGTGCATCTTGTAGTCCACCGCATCGTAAGTCTGCTCGCCGCGCTCGTCCAGCCCGACAATCCACAGATCCTTAGCCTTCAACTCCTCGAGCGCCCGCGAGATGTTCGTGACTTTTGCCACGGGAAGGTGCTCGCTGGCCCCCGCCGAAACCTTGGCCACCGCGCCCGTCACCGCAGCCGACCGGCGTTCGGGAATCACCACGCCATCCGCGCCCGCGGCGTCCGCTGTACGCAGGATCGCCCCCAGATTGTGCGGATCTTCGACGCCATCCAGCACCACGATCAGCGAGCGCTCGCCGCGTCGCGACGCCACCAGATCGTCGAGATCGCTGTATTGCTTTGCCGAAGTCGCGGCCACCAGCCCCTGATGTGCGGCGTTGCCGGCAATCTCGTCGAGTTCCATTCGCGACAAAACACGCACCGGAACGCCGATCTTGCGGCACTCGTCAATCGCCCGCTTCAAGCGAATGTCCTTCCGCTCCTTGGCGACTGCCACCCACTCGAAGTTGCGCCCGCGAGCCTTGAGCGCTTCCGTAACCGTATTGATTCCGTAAAGGATATTCACGCCCAGTAGTGTACAGCGTGCCATCCCCATGCGTGCGGAGACGGAGCGTCTCCGCTGGCCCAAGCGGAGCCCGACACGATTGGCGATCCCGTAAACTCGCGGCCTAACTTAGGGTTGTTATCTTGGCGAGCTTGGGGTTGTCATCCTGAGCGAAGCGAAGGACCTATGCATTTGCTTCCGCCCGTGCGGAGGTTCTGCCTAATTCACCACGTCCTTCATCTGTTCGTCCACCGACACGGTGTACGACTCAAAGGGCGTCGTGTCCATCGACACCGGAATCCGCTGCACTCCCGTCGGGGTCGGCGCGAAGCAATACCACCGTCCCTCTTCGGGGACGAAGTTCACAAAAAACATCTGTTCATTGACTTCGAATCTCAATTCGCTTTCCTCTTTCCTCGCCCCAAACAGCAGAGACCCCGCATCGCGCGGGATGACTAGTCCCTAAAGTTAGATGACAGTTCGTTAAGTCAGATGCAAAATGGGGGCGCATTCGCGCCCCACTTAAGTGCCACTCACTGACGGCTGAGAGCTGACAGCCGACGGCTTATTTCTTGTCTTCCACATCCACGTACTCGGCGTCGATCACGCCTTCGTCCTTCTTCTGGCCCGCGCCGTCGCTGCCGGACGCAGCACCCTGCCCGTCAGTCGGCCCCGCGCCGCCCGCACCCGGAGCCGCCCCAGGAGTCGCCTGCGTTGCTTTGTACATCTGCTCCGCCAGCTTGTGCGACGCCGTGGTCAGCTTCTCGCGCGCCGAGTCCATCTGCGCCTTGTCGCCGCTTTCGATCGCCTTCTTAGCGTCCGCCAAGGCGTTCTCCACGTCTCCGCGCTCGGTGCCCGTGATTTTGTCGCCATGCTCCTTCAGCATCTTCTCGATGTTGTAGACCATCGAGTCGAGCTGATTCTTGGCTTCGATCTCTTCACGCCGCGTCTTGTCTTCGGACGAGTGCGCATCGGCTTCCTTAGCCATGCGCTCCACTTCTTCCTTAGACAGCCCCGAAGACGAAGTAATCGTGATCTTCTGATCCTTCCCCGTGGCCATGTCTTTAGCGGTCACGTTCAGGATGCCGTTAGCGTCAATATCAAACGTCACTTCAATCTGCGGAATGCCCCGAGGAGCCGGCGGCAGTCCCGTCAAATGGAATTTGCCCAAAGTCCGGTTCTGTGCCGCCATAGGACGCTCGCCCTGCAGCACATGCACCTCAACCGAAGTCTGACTGTCGGCCGCCGTGGAAAACGTCTCCGTCTTCTTAGTAGGAATCGTAGTGTTCCGCGGAATCATCCCCGTAGCCACGCCGCCCAGCGTCTCGATCGAAAGAGTCAAAGGAGTGACGTCCAAAAGCAGCAGGTCTTTCACCTCGCCCCCGAGCACGCCGCCCTGAATGCCCGCGCCGATAGCGACGACTTCATCCGGATTCACGCCCTTATGCCCTTCGCGCCCAAACAGTTCTTTCACGATGGCCTGAATGCGAGGCATGCGCGTCTGTCCGCCGACCAGCACCACTTCGTTAATCTTGCTGGCATCGATGCCCGCGTCTTTCAAGCATTGCTTCGACGGCCCCACCGACCGCTGCAAAATATCTTCGATCATGGTTTCGAGCTTGGCCCGGGTCAGCTTCTTGACCAAGTGCTTAGGCCCGGAAGCATCCGCCGTAATAAACGGCAGATTGATCTCGTGCTCCATGGTGGTAGAAAGCTCAATCTTCGCCCGCTCCGCCGCGTCCCGCAGACGCTGCAAAGCCATCTCGTTGCCCTTGCCGCGCAGGTCGAGCCCTTCATCCTTCTTGAATTCGTCAATCAGCCAATCCACCAGCCGCTGATCGATGTTGTCGCCGCCCAGGTGCGTGTCGCCGTTCGTGGCCTTAACCTCGATGACGCCCTCGCCCACTTCGAGCACCGAAATATCGAACGTGCCGCCGCCGAAGTCGTACACGGCGATGGTCTCGTCCTTACCCTTGTCGAGCCCGTAGGCCAAAGCGGCCGCAGTCGGCTCGTTGATGATGCGCTTCACCTCAAGCCCGGCAATCTTGCCCGCATCTTTAGTAGCCTGCCGCTGGGCATCGTTAAAGTAGGCTGGCACAGTGATAACCGCCTCAGTGACCTTCTCGCCCAGATAGTCTTCTGCCGCCTTCTTCAGTTTTTGCAGAATCATCGCCGAGACCTCGGGCGGCGTGTACTTCTTGCCCTGGGCCATGACGGCCACATGGTCGCCGTCCCGCTCGACCTTGAAGGGGACCATCTTCATCTCTTCGCTGACCTCGTCGTAGCGGCGTCCCATGAAGCGCTTGATCGAGTAAACCGTGTTCTCAGGATTGGTGATGGCCTGCCGCTTGGCGACCTGCCCCACCAGCCGTTCGCCGGTCTTGGTGAATCCGACGACCGAAGGCGTAGTCCGCCCACCTTCTTCATTCGGTATAACTTTCGGCTCTCCGCCCTCCATAACCGCTACGCAGGAGTTGGTAGTGCCAAGGTCAATTCCAATAATCTTTCCCATGACGCATCCTCCTATACAGATAAGTTCTTTATAATCAGCATGATGATGATTACGTCCTAGGCCATGCTATAACCTGAGCGAATCATTGTCAATGTTTAGATGAGCCAAGGCGGGAAGAAGTTGCGTTTGCTTTTGCCAGTGTGGGGACGGGGCGCTCTCGCCCGTCCAAGCCGAGCAACGCTCGGCCCGTTTTTTCCGCCCCCCAACCTGTCATTCCCGGCGGAATCGAAAGGACCCCTGGCCTCGCGCTTTTCGAGATGAAATCGGGACCCGAAGAGTTGACATGTGCTAAACATGAAAGTATGTTTAGCACATGTCGAAGATGATTCAGCTTCGCAATGTGCCGGACGCGCTCCATCGCACTCTGAAAGCCCGCGCCGCAACCGCGGGCATGTCATTATCGGATTATCTGTTAGCAGAAATTAAAGAGATCGCAGAGCGGCCAACTTTGTCAGAGCTACGCGCGCGTCTGCATAAGCGCGAGCCCGTTGCCGTCCAACTCGATACTGCCCGCCTGGTGCAAGAAGAACGTGCGGGAAGAACGCAGCCACGATGACCGTACGTAGGATGACCGGTGATCGCGGGTGATTGTCCTAGACGCATCCGCCGCCATCGACTGGCTGCTTCAGACCGCTGCTGGACAGCGGATTGAGCAGCGGATTTACTCGCGCAACGAATCCCTGCATGCTCCTCACCTCCTGGATCTTGAGGTCGGCCAGGTACTGCGGCGTCTGGTGCGGGAAGGCTCGGTCTCAAGCGGCCGCGCTGATCAGGCCATCGAGGACTTGCTCGACTTGCGAATCACGCGGTATCCCCACTTCGTTCTGCTGCCCCGGGTTTGGCAGCTCCGTCACAATTTGTCCGCGTATGATGCGGCATACGTCGTGCTTGCCGAACAACTCGGAGCTCGATTGGTTACACGTGACGCCCGGCTCGCGTCTGCATCCGGTCATTCCGCGCCCATCGAGTTGTTTTGATTCGACAGCCGGCTGTGGGTGTGTGCGCCGCGCCTCATTCCCCTTTCGCGACGCCGTCGTCTTCCCATTGGTGGCCGCACGAATCGCAGGTCCATTTGTATTTTTGGGAAGACTCATCCGTCGCCATTGCCGGCGCAGAGTCGAGACCCTCAAAGACGACTTCCGTGGAATGGCATTTGGGACAGCGGACCGGAAGTTCGTCGAGCTCTTGATTCTTCTCTTTTGGAGTCGGATCGTCCTCCGGCTCGTAGCGCCGCATTGCCGGCCCAGCCCATGGCAGACCTATTTGCATGACTTGCACGCCGACCCCCTTGGCGAAGTTCGAGGTCACCCCGTCCACGCTCGTAGCTTTCTCTGGCCCCATGAAGAACGGAATTCCCGCCTCATCAAGAATCGTCTGCACCTTGAGCGCGTCGCGCACACTCCAGACGGTGCAGAGCTCAACCAGTTTGCGGTCTTCGTCGTACTGGTCTTCCTGGAAAGAATCGGGGTGTGAAGAATCGGGGTCGGGAAGATCGGAACCGGACGAATCGCGGAATTTCGGAGAATCGTGCTCCAAGAAAGCTGGCGGCGGCTTAAACGGCGACGCTCTAACCTCCGACGGAGCAGATGCCTTCTCGTCCTCAACCTCAGCCTTCAGCCCGCGTGACCGAACCTCATTGGCAAGAGCTTCTTGGGCAAAAGGCGTCAATTCCGAGCTTTGCGGGATGAGGACAAGCAGTTCGCCATCGCTCATCTGCCGATAGCGCTCGGAGATGCGCAGAAATTCCCCCGCCGCCGGATCGAAAGTGTCCATCGTCGTCGGAATGATATACCGTCACGAGCTGGCGATGATTTTACTGAGAACTGAGAACTGACAACTGAGAACCGGTCCTACCTGGGAAACTTCATCCCCGCCATGCGCCGCGCGAAGCTCGGCTTGCCCATCTGCTTGAACATCTTTTTCATCTGGGCATACTGCCGAAGCAGGTTGTTGACTTCCTGCACGCTGGTGCCGGAGCCGCGAGCGATGCGCTTGCGGCGGCTGCCGCTGATGGCTTCGTGATGGTTGCGCTCAAAGCCGGTCATGGAATTGATGATGGCCTCGACCCGGTTGATCTGTTTTTCGTCAACCTTGTCGGCAGCTTTCTGCAGGCCGGAAAACGCGCCCACACTGGGCAACATGCCAATGAGGCTTTGCAGCGATCCCATCTTGCGAACCTGCCGCAACTGGTCGCGGAAATCTTCCAGCGAAAAGCCGTCGCCCGCAAGCATCTTGGACGCTAGATCGTTGGCCTTCTTCTTGTCGATCTGCGACTCGGCTTTTTCGATGAGCGAAAGAATGTCGCCCATGCCAAGAATGCGCGACACGATGCGGTCGGGATGGAAAGGCTCAAGCGCGTCGTATTTTTCGCCGATGCCGATGAACTTGATGGGCTGTCCAGTAACCTGCCGAATGGAAATCGCCGCGCCGCCGCGAGCGTCGCCGTCCATCTTAGTAAGCACGACGCCGGTGAGCGTGAGCTTCTTATGGAATTCATCGGCCGAGCGGACTGCGTCCTGTCCGGTCATCGAATCGGCGACAAACAAAATCTCCTGCGGATTGAGCAGCCGCTTGAGCGACTGCATCTCCTCCATAAGCTGGTCGTCGATGTGGAGGCGGCCGGCAGTATCGACGATAAGCACGTCGCAGCCCGTGTTGATGGCCTCGCGGCGAGCTTCCTTGGCAAGCCGCTCGACGGTAGCCGTGTTCGCCTCGCCGACCTCGCCTTCGTAAAGGTTGGCCTTGATCGCCGCCGCAACCACTTTAAGTTGCTCGCGCGCCGCCGGACGGTAAACGTCAACCGAAACCAGCAGCGGACGGTGTCCGCCATTCTTGAGCCAGTTGGCCAGCTTGCCCGACGTCGTAGTTTTGCCGGACCCTTGCAACCCGGCCATCAGCACGACGGTCGGCGGCTGCGAGGCGAACTTCAACTTAGCCGTATCTTTGCCGAGGGTAGTGACCAGTTCGTCGCGGACGATTTTGATGACCTGCTCGCCCGGCGAGAGCGCGGTCAGCACTTCCTGGCCGACGGCCTTGGCCTGGATGCGGTCGATAAGCTCTTTGACAACTTTGAAGTTGACGTCGGCTTCAAGCAGCGCCAGACGAATCTGTTTCATCGCCTCGGCAATGTTCTCTTCCGTAAGGACGGCTTGTCCGCGGAGAGACTTAAAGGCGCGCTGAAGTTTTTCCTGAAGATTCTCAAACATAAGATCTAGACCTTATTTTAGCAGCGATGTATAGAAGGAACTCCGATGCGCCGACACCTCTTCCGCGGCTCCTGCTAAGCTCCGGATGCTCACGCCCGCAGAACGCCGCTGAACTTCTCAGAAAAGGTACAGCAACTCATCTTCGTGGTCGAGATTTCCTTTAAACAGAGTTTGCACGAAATAGTCTGTGATCGCCGTCCTTTTCGCAGGACTCCACCTATCGTAGTGCGCGGGAGAGACGACAAAGTTCTGGCATCCATTGAGTATCTGTTTTGAGAGAAGATACTTTTGTTGGTGACCAGTGGAATTGAGAACCAAACCCAACGATGCTCTTGCCAAAGTTGCGTCGCAGGGCAGGTAACCAAAAACCGCGACAGACTCATTCTCATTGAGTGGCAAGACGTTGAGAGTGGTTCGAACCCAGTCGTCGCCTCTAGAAACGTCATCAATCGAGAATAGGGAGCATACTGCCAGAGTCGGTGCATCATGCCTAATGTAGATCACGTCGTAGAGAACTTTGTCGTAATCTCCTGAGATCCGGGCTTGATCGAAATGGCATTTGTACTCGTAGGTCAGATAAGACTTCATCATATATTCCACGGCAAGCATTCCAACCGGACTCGGTTCATTGCCGCTATCCACGCCGAGTCCCACTCGATCGTTGTATCCTGCCTGAATTTTAACCGCGGCCTCCATCATCGAGTGAAGCTCCTTGGCCACCGCGCGATACGCGGTTAAAAATAGATGCTCAGGGTCCGTCGGTTGGAATGTATTGCTGTCGATAGGCTTAAAGATTTCCGAATCGCGTAAAGGGCAGAAGCCAGCGAAAGTTGTCGCCTGATTCCGCCCGATGTCTTCGAAACGGATTACGGGCCCCGTTTCTTTGCCGACCCTCTTGCCAAGTGCCTTTAGGTGGCCGTCGCGAGCGAGGAGATCCATTACGCGCGAGTTCTGCACCGAATGAGATTGAATGGCTCTGGACTTGCATGTCATGCCAGGAGCTAGACAGCGTTGCAATCGCAACTTGTCGCGTTCGAAAAAGGATGACAGCAGCTCGTTCTTCTTTGTGCGCATTTGTGACCCAAGCATAACTTCTCGACCGAGACGGGAACAATCTTGCCGCGTTCCTTCACTCCACCTTAGGCCGCATCATCTCAAAGCGCTCGGTGGTTCGCGTGTATTGCATCCCGCCCATGCGCCCGATCAGATCGAGTGAGGCCCGGTCGAGGCGGCCTTCTTTGATGTGCTGGTCGCTGATGTGAACCGAGACGATTTCACCAATCACCAGGCTGCCGCCCTCGGGAGCGGGATTGAAGTCGAGAATCTGATGCAGCTTGCATTCAAAGCTGACGGGAGACTCCGCCACACGCCGCGGCCGCACGAGTTTCGAAGGCGCCGACGCGACTTTCGCCACTTCGAATTCATTGATGGCCGCGTCATAGTCGCCGCTGGTCAGGTTCATGGCCTCGGCCAGTTCGTAGGTGACGATGTTGATGACGAATTCTCCGGTCTCGCGAATATTGCGCAGCGTGTCTTTAGGTTGTCCGGCGGGCGCTCCTGCGGGCGCTCCCGCCGCCGCTTCCGATTTTCTTGGCAAGCGCATCCCTGGCGCAAACGCCAGCAGCGGAGGCTTGGCGCATACCGCGTTGAAAAACGAAAAGGGCGCCAGGTTGGGTTGTCCGGAAGCGCTGAGGCTCGAGACCCACGCGATCGGCCGCGGCCCCACGGCGCTGATCAGAATGTTATGGAACTCACGGTGCGCAAGTTGAGAAGGAATGACGTCCATAGCTTCGAGTATATCGAAGCGCTCTGTCAGACCTTCCCGCCAAACACTTCCTTCGCCGCCACCACCGTGTTGCAGTGAATCGTGATCGTGTCTTCGAGCTTCAGTGCATATCCGCCGGCGAGTGTAACCATCACGGGGATGCCTCCGGCCTTGGCAGTTCGGAACACGAGAGCATCGCGCTCCTTCAAGCCCTCGATCGTCAACGACAATCCGCCAAGCTGATCTTCGCGATAAGGATCCGCTCCGGCGAGGTAACAGATGAGGTCCGGCTTGAACTTGCTCAATCCCATACTGAGCGCGTCACCGAGGCACGCCAGATATTCGCCGTCGTTGATCTCATCGGGCAAATTCATGTCAATCGACGAAGGCGGCTTAAACTCCGGATAGTTGTTTTGCTGGTGAAGCGAGATGGTGAAGACGTCATCGGCCTCAGAGCTGCCCATTCCCGTTCCAGCCGTCCATGATGGATTCCCCGTGGAGTCGGGCTCCGACGGCAAAGGCTCGCTGGCCTTACGTGTGCCCGCAAAGATCGTGGCCGAGCCATTGCCTTGATGCACGTCGCAGTCGACCGTCATCGCGGTGCGAATCTTGCCGTCGCGCTGCATGCGGCGGATGGCGATGGCCACATCGTGGATCATGCAGAAGCCTTCGCCGTGATCCGGGAACGCGTGATGGAATCCTCCACCGAGGCTGATCGCGACGCCGTCGTTGAGGGCATGATTGGCCGCCAAAATGGAGCCGCCCGCATTGAGCCAGAAGGCGCGCACCAACTCCAGCGAGTACGGGACTTCGAGTTCCAACTCTTCGCGGGCGCTCAGCGTGCCCGTCTTCAATTTCTGGACGTATTGCGGAGTGTGCACGAGCAGCACGTCCTGGTCGGTTGCTGAATCGGGAACGACAAAATCGGAAGGCGCCGCAATTCCGGAGGCGAGCAGCTGGTCATGAATGCACTTGTATTTTTCGGCGGGAAAAACATGGGAGCCGATGGGCAGGAAGTAGTCGTCGCTATAGACGAGCTTGAAGGGCAGCATGCGGCGCTCAGTATCGGCACTCAGCGGGGCGAGGGCCGAAAACTCCATATCATACGCGATTACCGGGTTTTCGACCTGACGTTCGCGGTTTGCCGCACGGCGTTAGCTGTTAAACTTGGCCGGTTGCCTGCCAAAAAGAAATCGCCGCCGCCGGGAAGTGCCGCGCCTGGACCTCCGCCTGCTTCCTCTCCTAGTCACGGTGAAGGGAAAGGCCGGATTTTCCTGATGGATACGATGTCGTTCATTTTCCGTGCCTATCATGCGATGGCGCGGCAGCGGCCGATGTCCACGAAGACGGGGGTTCCGACCGCGGCAACCTATGTTTTCGTCAACATGCTGCGTAAGCTGCGCGACGATTTTTCGCCCGAGTATCTGGCGGCGGTGTTCGATGTGGGCGCGCCGACCATCCGCAATCGGCAGGCGGAAGCGATTACGACCATCCGCAAGTTCGACATCAAGACGCAGACCTTCAAAGAATCGCAATATGACGGCTACAAGGCGAACCGCAAAGAGATGCCGGGCGATCTGGTGCAGCAGATTCCGTACATTCGGCGGGCGCTGGAGGGATATCGCATCCCAATCTTGCAGTTGGAAGGTTACGAAGCCGACGATGTGATCGGAACGTTAGCAAGGAAAGCGGCGGCAGAATCGTATCCGGTGTTTGTCGTGTCGAGCGACAAAGACATGTTGCAGTTGGTGACCGACAAAGTGCAGGTGTTAAATCCCCCGAAAGACAATCTGATCTGCGATGCGGCGAAGGTGGAGGAACTTCTCGGTGTGCCTCCGTCGAAAGTGGTGGATGTGATGGCGCTGCGCGGCGACGCGGTCGACAACATTCCCGGCGCGCCGGGGATCGGCGACAAGGGGTCGGTGGAGCTGATTCAGCGCTTTGGCAGCGTGGAGCAGGCGCTGGAACGTGCTGCGGAAGTCGAGAAGAAGACGTATCGGGAATCGCTCGAAAACAATCGCGACAACATTCTATACAGCAAGCAACTGGTGACGATTGACACCGACGTGGCCGTGGCACTGGATGTTCCCGCGATGAAAGTGGGCGAACCCGATGTTGAGTCACTGCGCGCGCTGTTTGCCGAGCTCGAATTCACTTCTTTGTTAAAGGAACTCCTTCCCGTTATTGAAGTGAAGGAAGGCGACTACCGGGAGATCAAGTCGAAAGCTGAATTCGAAGAGTATTTAAGAGGCTTGGGCGAGGGTGGACCGCTCGCGCTGGCAATTCCGACGGAACACACCGAAAGCGTGGAAGAGGAAGACGAAGAGCCTCAACCGGCGCAGTCCGGGTTTCTGGCTCTGCAGCCTGCGGATGCGGAGGATCGGAGTGCCGTCGGTTTGAAGCGCATTGCTGTTTCGAACGCGCCGGGGGTTGGGGCGATGGTCGCTGTGGAAGACAGGGCGCTCGCCGATCGCGTGAAGAGCGTGCTTGAAGACCCCGCTCTGCCGAAGACGGTCCACGATTTCAAGTTGGCGCTGCACCATTTTTCCGAGCAGGAAATTGCGCTGGCCGGAGTGCGGCATGATCCGATGCTCTATTCCTACCTGCTCGATCCGACCTACTCGTCGCATTCGTTGCCGGAGGTGGCGCTGCGGAGATTCAATTTGAAGCTAAGCGGCAACCTGGCCGAGGCGGCGGATGTAACGGGCCGGCTGGCGAGCGCGCTTCGCAAAGAAGTCGACGACCAGGGGCTGACGTCGGTCTACGAGGAGATCGATCGGCCGCTCGTGCCCGTGCTGGCGCGCATGGAAGACGCGGGAGTGAAGATTGATCCGGCGGCGCTAGGGCAGATGTCGGTGAAGTTGCAGCGCGAGGCCGCAGCCAAAGCGCGTGACATTTATGAACGTTGCGGCCTGGAGTTCAACATCAATTCGCCGAAGCAACTTGGGGATGTGCTGTTCAACAAGCTCGCTCTCCCGATGCCGGTGAAACATGGGAAGGGAAAGAAGATTTCTACGGCGGTGGATGTGCTGGAAGGACTGGCAGCGGATCACGAAGTTCCGCGGCTGGTGCTGGAGTATCGGCAACTGACGAAGTTGAAGTCGACTTATGTGGATGCATTGCCGGCGCTCATTCGCAGCCAGAGCGGCCGCGTGCATACCACTTTTGGACAGACCGGGACGGCAACGGGCAGGCTGTCTTCGGCGAATCCGAATTTGCAGAATATTCCCATTCGCACGGAACTTGGGCGAGAGATTCGCGCGGCCTTTATCGCCGAGCCTGGGCACGTACTGTTGGCCGCGGACTATTCGCAGATCGAACTGCGGCTGCTGGCGCACTTCTCGAAAGACAAGCTGCTGGTGGAGGCGTTCCAGCGCGGGGACGACATTCACACGCTGACCGCGTCGCAGGTGTTTGGCGTGCCGCCGCTGATGGTTACTCCGGACCACCGTCGGCAGGCGAAGGTAGTGAATTTCGGGATTGTCTACGGTCTGTCGGCGTTTGGACTATCGCAGCAACTGGGGATCACGACCGGCGAAGCAAAGAAATTCATCGATGCCTATTTCGAGAAATATGCCGGAGTTCGCGCCTTTATCGATGCCACGCTCGAAAAGGCCCGCCGCGATCAGAAAGTTTCGACGCTGTTTGGGCGCATCCGGCCCATTCCCGACATCGACAGCAAAAACCCCACCCAGCGCGGCTTTGCGGAGCGCACGGCGGTGAACACACCGCTGCAGGGAACGGCCGCCGACCTGATCAAGGTGGCGATGATTCGGATTGACGAGGAAATCCGGAAGCGCGGGCTGAAGTCGCGGATGACTTTGCAGGTGCACGATGAACTTGTGTTCGAGGTGCCAGAGCACGAAGTGGAAGCGATGAAATCGCTGGTGCGGGAGCACATGGAGCAAGCGCGTCGGCTCGCGGTTCCGCTGCTGGTGGAAATCGGAGTCGGGCTGAACTGGAGAGATCTGGAGTAGGTGAATCAGTCGGTCGCGAACAGCAGGGGCAGAATTTTGCCGGCTTCGCCCTGATAACAGCGGTCAAACTCCGAGGCATTCGCCGGTTCTTCCGGACCGACGTAGTAGGTGCGCGCGCGGCCGCGGACGTGTGCGACGAAGCTGGCGGCAGGTTCCACCACCCCGGACGTTCCCACAGCGGCGAACACTGTGCAGTGATTCAGCGCCGCAAAGATGCGGTCCATCTCGTAGGGCACTTCCCCAAACCAGCAGATGTGGGGGCGGATTCTGCCTCCGCATTCGCAGCGCGGAATCTCGGTCGGCGCCTCGTAGCCGGAGTGATCGGGGAACGGCGGCCGCCGGCACGAGTCGCAGCGGCTCTTGAAAAGCTCGCCGTGCATATGAAACACACGACGCGATCCCGCCTGTTCGTGCAAGTTGTCCACGTTTTGCGTGCAGAGGAACAAGCGGTCCGCGAGCTTGCTCTCCAGTTCGGCGAGCGCGAGATGCGCGGGGTTGGCCCTGGCAGCGGCGGCAACGCTCCGGCGCATGGAGTAAAAATCCCAAACGAGCCGAGGATCGCGCGCCCACGCATGAGGCGACGCCACTTCTTCAATGCGATAATTTCGCCACAGTCCACCCACACCGCGAAAGGTGGGGATGCCACTCTCGGCGCTGACGCCGGACCCTGTAAGAATGAAAACCCGATCTTGCGGTCCGATGTGAATCATGAGCTGAGAATTCGCTCCTGAGGAAAACAATTCCGGCATTTCCGTTATACTCTTGGAAACAATTGTCATGAAGCGCCGCGTTCGTCGTTGATTCCAGCCGCGTGACCAGAAACGGTTTCGCCCTGCGGAGGCAGTCGGATGAGTGCAGTTCCATCACTGGCGCTGGAAAAGACGCAACGGCGCGCATATCCCCGCCTCCCGATTCATGTCCCCCTGGATGTAATCGCGCTCCGATCCGGAGTTTCCGAAAATTTGCCCGGCCGTTGTACCGACCTCAGTGAGAGCGGAGTAGGCGCCGTCATCGCCGGAGAGTTGGTTCCGGATCAGCAGGTCGCGGTGGAGTTGCGGCTTCCAAACGTAGGCGTGCCGGTGCGGGCGCGCGCGCTGGTTCGGTATCAGTCGCGACTCCGTTGCGGACTTGAGTTTACCGGGCTGTCGGCGGAGCAGCGGGCGATGATCCGGTATTGGGTTGATCGTTCCGCTTCCGCGCCGCTGGATGTCAGGGATCTAAGAAAAGAAGGGCCAGTTGCAGCTGCAGGGATGGAAATGGAAACGGAAGCGCCCGTAGCCGCCGCGCGGCCGGCTGCCAACCCAAGGCGCAGAATTCGCGCCGGGCGCCGGGGATTTTATGTGCTGTTCGCCTGCACGCTGGCGCTCGCTGGTTTGGGATGGTGGCAGTGGCAGAGATCCTGGAACGAACTGGAAACGACCGAACTGGAAACGGCGGCTGCGGAGTCGGGGTCGCAAGTCGCTCCCGAAGCCGTCTCTGCCGAGACCATGGCGAAGCGGATAGTGACCAAGGTCGAGCCGGCCTATCCGGAGGCTGCGCGAAGAGCGGGGACCGAAGGACTGGTGGTGCTGGATGCGGTGATTCGACCGGATGGCAGTGTGAAAAGTTTGCGGCCGGTGTCCGGACCCGATCTGCTGGTGCAGGCGGCGACGGAGGCGGTGCAGTCCTGGAAATTTGAACCCTACCTAACCAGCGGCCAGGCAGTTGAGGTGGAAACCACGATTGCGGTTGAATTCCGGCTGCATTGACCGGGCGCTACTCGAATTTTTCGGCCTGCTGAAAAGGCACGCCCGGCCGATCTTTTGCCGAGACGATCGGCTCGCCGTCGAGTTGGCTGTCGCCGATTTGCCAATCGTCCATTTGCCAATCAATGTTCAGCGCGGGATCGTTCCACGCCACCGTGCGTTCGTGCTCGGGCGCATAAAAATCCGTCGTCTTATAGAGGACGTGGGCGGTCTCGGACACGACTCGGAAGCCGTGAGCAAATCCGCGCGGAATCCATAAAGTGTGTTTGTTCTCGCCGGAAAGTTTAAAGGATTCCCACTTTCCGAAGGTAGGAGAACTGCGGCGGAGATCGAGCGCGACATCGAGAATCTCGCCAGTGATGGCGCGCACCAGTTTTCCCTGAGGCTGGCGAATCTGGTAGTGCAATCCGCGAATGACATTCTTCTTTGAGTAGGAATGATTGTCCTGGACGAATGGTTCCGAAATTCCGAGGTCCGAAAACGTGCGCTGGTTGTAGCTTTCCAGAAAGAAGCCGCGGTCGTCGCCGAACACGCGCGGTTCGAGAAGCAGAACGCCGGGCAGGCTGGTGGCGATTTTTCTCATCCTAAAGTTTTCATCAATAAATTCTTCATCAATTAGAACACGCGTTCCCGCAGTAACTGCAGCAGGTAGGCGCCGTATCCATTGTTGCGCATCGGCTGGGCCAGCGCTTCCAGCTGCGCGGCGGTGATGTAGCCGGAGCGATAGGCGATTTCCTCCGGGCAAGCGACCATCAGGCCCTGGCGTTTCTCTAGCGTCTGAATGAATAACGAGGCTTCCATCAAGGCTTCGTGCGTGCCCGTGTCAAGCCAGGCCGTGCCTCGTCCCATCACGCAGACGTTGAGCTGATTGCGCTCGAGATAGACGCGGTTGACGTCGGTGATTTCAAGCTCGCCGCGCTTCGAAGGCCTAAGGCTCGCGGCGATTTCGACGACCTGCCGATCGTAAAAATAAAGTCCGGTGACCGCGTAACGCGATTTCGGATGCTTCGGTTTCTCTTCAATGCTAAGCGCTTTCCCCTGCGCATCGAACTCGACGACGCCGTAACGCTCGGGGTCATGGACGGGGTACGCAAAAACGCGGGCGCCTTTCGGTTGGAGCGTCGCCGCGCGCAATTCCTTGACCAGGTCGTGTCCGTAGAAAATATTGTCGCCGAGCACGAGCGCGCAACCGCTGGAGCCGATAAATTCCTTGCCGATCAAGAATGCCTGGGCAATGCCTTCCGGCTTCGGTTGCGCCGCATACTGGAAGTGGACGCCGTAGCGCGAGCCGTCGCCGAGCAAGTGCTGAAAGCGCGGCAGATCCTCGGGCGTCGAGATGAGCAGGATTTCGCGGATGCCGGCCAGCATGAGCGTCGAGAGCGGGTAGTACACCATCGGCTTGTCGTACACCGGCAGCAAGCTCTTGGGAAGCACGTGGGTGACGGGATAGAGTCGCGTGCCCGATCCTCCCGCCAGAATGATGCCTTTGTAATTCGGTGGCGCGGTCTTCGTTCTTGTCTTTGTCATGTCGAGTTTCAGCTTAGAACTGGTTTTGTAAATGGTTTTGGGAAGGGCACGGCTTCAGCCGTGCCGCTACCAGCCTACAAAATTGGGGTTAGCCCCTGAGGGCCACACAGCCCGCACGGTAAATCATTTAGCGCTCGTTGGCGTAGTGTTTCGCGATCCATTGACGATAGCTGCCGCTGGTAACGTCGCGGACCCAGTCTTCATGTTCAAGATACCAGCGGATGGTCTTGTGGATGCCGCTCTCAAATGTCTCCAGCGGGCGCCAGTTCAGTTCGCGCTCGATTTTGCGCGCGTCCATGGCGTACCGGCGGTCGTGTCCGGCGCGGTCTTTGACGAATGTGATGAGCTGGCGGTGAGGAACGGCGGGGTCGTTCGGGCGCAGTTCGTCCAGCAGTTCGCAAATGGCGCCGACAATTTCGAGGTTCTTTCTTTCGCTCCGCCCACCGATGTTATAGGTTTCTCCGGCGCGGCCGTGAGAGAGCACGGTACGAATCGCGCGGCAGTGATCCTCAACGTAAAGCCAGTCGCGAACGTTCTTGCCGTCGCCATAGACCGGGAGCGCCTGGCCGGCGCAGGCATTCAGGATCATGAGCGGAATCAGTTTTTCGGGAAACTGGTGGGGTCCGTAATTATTGGAGCAGTTGGTGGTAAGCACCGGCAGGCCGTAGGTATGGTGATAGGCGCGAACCAGATGATCGGAAGCCGCCTTGGACGCGGAGTACGGGCTGTTGGGAGCGTAAGCAGTGCTTTCGCTGAAGGCCGGGTCGCCGGGACCAAGCGATCCGTAGACCTCGTCGGTCGAGACATGCAGGAAGCGGAACGACGCGCGCTCGGACTCCGGAAGCGCCGACCAGTAGGCGCGCGCTTCTTCGAGCAGGCTGAAGGTGCCGTTGACATTGGTGCGGACGAAATCGTCGGGGCCGTGGATAGAGCGGTCCACGTGGCTCTCAGCGGCAAAGTGAACGATGGCGCGGGGTTGTTCGCGCCGCAGCAGAGAGCGCAAGAAATCGCGATCGACAATGTCGCCCTGCTCAAAGCGATAGCGCGGGTCGGCTTCGACGGCGCGCAGGTTGTTAAGATTGCCCGCGTACGTCAGCTTGTCGAGATTCAGGATGCGTGCGCGTTCCGAAGCCATCCATTGGAGAATGAAGTTCGACCCAATGAAGCCCGCGCCACCGGTGACCAGGATGGAATCTTCCATGCTCCGAATGCGGCTTCGCGCAAAGACGCCGCCTTCCGATTCTAATCATTATTACCGCCGGACGCGAAGTCGCCCAGCTTCGGTGCCGGGTATCCAGATCAGGCAAGCACGGTCTGGCTGGGGGCGACCGCTTGGGCGTCGAAGACCGTCGCCAGGCCGTGAATTACCGATGCCAGGCGTACGGCCGCGAGGATCGATTCTTCCGTCATGCCTTTGCTGCGCAGAACCTGCTCGACGAGGGGGACTCGGCCTAGCGCACTGCCGGAACTGTGGAAGTGCGGATCTGAACCTGGCCGGCCGAGCTCCAGCCCAGCACGTTGTAGTAGGCCGTTTCGATCGACCGGGCGATTTCCGGCCAGAGATACTGGCCCTGGATCCGCTCACGTCCCCGGGCGGCAGCCTGACGGCGAAGATCGGGATCGTGGACGAGCAAGTCGAGCATGCGCTCAAGATCTGTCCGGTCGCCGCGACGGAAGGTGAAGCCGGCGCCCTCGACCACTTCCCTATTCTCCGGAATATCGCTGGTCAGCACCGGAATCCCGGCCGCCATGGCATCGAGAAGAGCCAAAGACAGACCCTCCAGTTCGGACGGAAGCACAAACAAAGCCGCATTGGAGACAAGCTCTTCGAGATCGCGTCCGGAAACCCAGGGCAGAAAACGGATCTGCTCGGATTCGTGGCGGCGCAAGCTGTTCGCATAGCCATCGGAGTGACTCGATCCTCCGGCGAGCACCAGTTTCATGCCGGTGTGCAGGTGTTCGAAGGCTTCGATCAGGAGATGGCAGTTCTTTTCCGGCGAAAACCTGCCCAGGAAAAGGACGTAGTTATCCGGGAGGAGATCCCACTCGATCAGTTTCCGGGGAAGTCGCTGGGGAGCCAGCGTGGCTCCGTTCGGCACGTAGATAGTATCGCGCTTGTACTGTTCACGGTAGTACTGCTGCAAGGTGCGCGAGACGACCATGGTGGCATCGGGCAAGCAAACCGCGGCCGCTTCTCCCCAACGCAGAACGCGCGCTGCGAACCGGCCCCACTTGCCGCGCTGCCAGTCCAGGCCCTGCACGGTGACGACGGTCTTCTTGCCCGCGAGCCGCGGAAGAAAAGAAAACAACGCCGGTCCCAGGCAGTGGTAATGGACGACATCGTAGTCCGACGTCATGGCATCCGCGGTGCTCAACAAGGTGTGGACGACAGTTTCCAGATGCTTGGAGCGGATGGTGGGCAAGCGCCGCACCCGCATGCCGTTGTGCGTGTTCATCGGAATTGGGGGAGTGAAATAAGAACGGCAATAGACGGTGACTTCATGCCCCAGGCGGGCAAGTTCGTGGCCCGCCTGTTCGTAATAGGATTCGATGCCGCTGTATTTGGAAACCAGGCCGCGACCCCCGATGAACGCGACGCGGACGCCGCGGCGCGGAATGGGGTGCTCTGGCGCGGCGGGGAAGGACAGAACCTTTCTGGCGGACGTGAGCCGGCGGTAGAGTTCAAGCAGCTTCTCCAAGTGCTGGCCGGGGGCGTGGTTTGCTTTCACACGACTGCGAGCGGCGGCGCCCATCTTCTGGATCAGATCGGGGCGGTCAAACAGAAATCCGATGGAGTGGGCAAGTTGTTCGCGGTCTCCGTCGGCATAGAGGAGCCCGGTGACCCCATGTTGGACCACTTCCCGGCGCGAGCCCAGATCGGAGGCGATGACCGGCCGTCCCCATGCATAAGATTCCAAAATCGATTTCCCCAAGGTCTCGTAGGCGTGGGAAGGAAATATGGAGAAGCTGCAACCGGCGATCAGCTTTTGGAGCTTCTCGCCGTGGACCATGCCCACGAACAGGACGTGTTTCAAGTTCAGTTCTCGCGCCAGCGCTTCGAGCCGCGGACGCTCGGGACCGTCTCCGGCGATGACAAGAGGAATGTGCGGCAGCCGCACCATCGCGCGCAAGAGTTCATAAGCGCCTTTCTCGGGGGAAAGCCGGCCGAAGTAGAGCACGTATCCATCATCGGCAGCGAGTTGAGCATCGCCGGGCAGAGCCTGGTAGTGGGGCAGGACTTCAATGCGCGCCGCAGGGAAACCGGCGCCGATGAGTTTGCCGCGCACGAATTCGCTGGGAGCCAGGAACACGTCCACGCAGCGTTCGTAAGTTCGCAACCATTTATGCAGGTACGCTTCCGCGGCAAGAACTACCGCGCTCGAACGCGGGCCGGCATAGCAACCCTTCGTGGCCACGTTGTGGAAAGCGCCGTGACTGCAGAGTTCACAGGGGTGGCCATCGGCAACAAAATTGTAGGTGGGGCACAGAATCTTGAAATCGTTAAGGTGGTAGAGCACGGGGATCCCCTGGCGCTTCAGTTCCCAGAGAATCGAAGGCGACAAGTGATGGTAGATGCTGCGAACGTGGGCCAGATCGGGCGAAAAATCAGCAAGGCACTTGCGCATGGCGCGCCCGGCCGATGGTGAATAAATGGCGTGGGCCGCCATTTTGACCTTCTTCAGAAAACTGGCGTTCGGATCTTTGAAGTCAATGTACGGTATGCGATAACTGCGCCCTGCGAACGCTGGAGCACGGCCGTGGTCCATGCTGAACAGAGCGGTTTCCTGGCCACGCTCGTCCATCCGGCGGATGAGGTCGAAAAGGTACGCTTCCGTGCCGCTAAACGGATAGTCGTACTTGTTGCAATACAGGATGCGCATGGTCACCCTCCGATTGGGGAATGCGGGCCAGGAATTGCTCCGCAAAAGCGCGTAGATTTCGCTGGCGATTGTAGGAAGCGGCGATGCTGGCCGCCGCCGCGCGCTGGATTCCGGACAACGACGCTCTGTGGCCGTGAATCCAAGTGACGGCGCTGACGAAATCGGGCAAAGAGGCAGGCTGGTAAAGAAATCCAGTGCGCTGGTGCTCGACCAGTTCGGGAATCCCGGTGATCGCGGGAGCCAACACCAGCTTGGCGTGCGACATGGCCTCCATCAGGACCACTGGAATTCCTTCGCTCTTGCTGGTCATGACCACCAGATCGGCGTAGCGGTAATAGCTGCGCAGGGCGGCGCGAGGCACGTGACCGATCAGCCGAACCGGCCCTTGCAGTCCCCGCGCCACAATCTCGCGTTCCAGAGCCGGGCGCTCCGGCCCCTCGCCCACGATCCAGCACAGGAAGTCGAGACCTTGGTTGCGAAGTTCCGCGCAGGCTCGGATGAGAAAGTGATAATCCTTGACCCGATGCAGGCGTCCGACAGAGAGGAGACAGAAGCGGTGGTCCGGCTCGGCTGTGGGGGCTGGCCAGGGGAGCACGCGATCGACACCGAGGCGTTGCACGACGATTTTCTCCTGGGGCGTGGAGGGATAGTTGCGCAGAATGTACTGGCGGTTGTAGTCGGACACGGTTACACAGAACTGGCAAGCGCGTAGTTTGGCCGAAAGCAAATCGGCGCGCTGCAGCAGATCGGAGCCGTGCAGGGTGAAGCTGAAGCCGATTCCGAGCAGGCGGGCAGCGGTTAAGGCCATCCACGAAGCGAAGTATCCGTGATGAGCGTGGATGTGTTCGACCTGGAGCGGCGCCAGTTGTTCTGCCAGCGCGGCTCCCATTACCGTGTGGCCCAGCGCACGAATGCGGCGGGCCGGGGAGGCGCCGCGCTCCCACACCAAGGTCCGCAACAGCTGCCAGAGGTTGCGACGATTGGAGGCGAGCCGGCCGAGTGCCCGCAGAAGTTCATCGTCGGAGAGCGGCTGGAAATAGCGCGTCTCCTTCCAGAAGGCGCGTTCCGCCAGGCTGAGACCATTCTGCGAGACGCGTTTGCCGCTGCAGCAGACCACCTGCACCCCGCGCTGGCGCAGTTCCGTGATTTCATCCATCACGTAAGGTTCGAGGGGAGAAGGAAACTCGTTGGCAATGTAGGCGATGGTCATGCGGCGGACTCCTCGGACGCGCACAGCATCCCGGCAACGGTGAACACGAGCCCAATAACAAACTGGTACGCCATGTCGACGAAGAAGGCGTTGAACAGATACACGCTGAGTACAATGGGCCAGACCTTGCGCAGGGCAGCGGCCGGACCTCGCTCGCCGGGCGGAGCGTGCCAGGAAAGGCGGAAGAGGTTGAAGAAAAGAATGCCGTACAGAACCAGCCCCGGCACTCCGAACTCGACCAGCAAGGCGAGGTAAGTGTTGTGCACGTAGTAGGTGCGGAGGTGGTATCCCTCCATGCGCCGTGCGAGCTCGGCGTACATACTCCCGGCAGCCCAGCCGGTAAACGGCCGCTCCCGGAACATCGCCCAGCCGGCGTCGTACACGGCGAGGCGCGCCTCGACCGGGCCGCGCTCTCCGGTGCGATCCCAAAGGGCCCTCTTCAGCGAATGATCGCTGATGCTGATTGCCAGGCCGACCAGGAAGCCCACAACCGCCAACAAGGAGCACACCGCTAGCACCCGCCGTTTGACCAGGCGGAAACCGAGAACGATGGTGGAGACGGCGAACGAGATCCAAACCGCGCGTGTCATAGTGGCGAGCACCGCCAGGGGCAGAACCATCCACAGGCACGTGGCGACGGTTTTGCGCTTTTGCGAGAGTGCAATGACAAGAATCCCAAGGATGTTCAACGAAACGCCGTTGGCGACCGCCTGCAGAAATGGGCCGCGAGCGCGGTCCGGATGAAAACCAAGGCTGTCGTCAAGAATGAAACGCGGAAAGATCAGAGAGCGAGCGTCCACCAAGAAGGCAACGGCAATGAACACCAGGTAGGCAAGGGCAAGAACGATGAGGATTTCAAAGTGCCTTCGTTGCGATGCGCCTCGGAACACCAGCACTGCAAGGTGAAACAGCGCAAAGGGGACGATGTACTTGCTGGCGATGATGCTCCAGATTTGAGCGTCGAACGGCTCCCGAAGCACGCGCAATACGGCGAGCGCCGTCAGACCGAGCATGGGCAAGCTGAGCCCGGCAAAGTAGGGGATCTTATCGCGGAGCGCCATCGTACGCAGAGCAACGAAGAAGACCAGAATGCCGAACGCGATCCGGTCGGCGTAAAAAGAAAAGAGGTCCGGCGGCCGGAACAGGAAAACGGTCATCGCGGCCACATAAAGGACAGAGGGAAACGCCAGTCCCAGATGAAGGGGGCGAAGCAGCAGCCCGGCAACCTGCCAAAGCGGGTTGACGTCACCGTCCCGGGGTAAAGCTATGGCGCGGCTGCTCATGGCTGGACCGGTTTCACGGTTTCTAAGTTGTAGTCGGGCCTTGGGCAGGGCACGGCTTCACAGGTTGCGGAAAAACTGTGATTCACGCAGGTTCTTGGGAAGGGCACGACTTCAGTCGTGCCGCAAGTCGCTGACAATGCATTGCGCTTTAGCGCCCGAGGTGAGCTTTTTGTGTCCTTTTCGACTTTTTCCGCAGCCTCTTCAGCCGTGCCGCCCCGCGCTAATAAATATGCGGGCTTTAGCCCCTGAGGTAGCACTGGCGAGGAACCATACACAAACTGTGAAAACGCCATAGAGTCAGGCTCCTTCCGGCACGAACAGCACGCGAACCGTGCCTGCGAGGATGCGCAGGTCGAGAAGCAGACTCCAGTTCTCGATGTAGGTGAGATCGAGGTGCATGTTGAGTTCGAAAGACGGACAGCCGCGCGCCGTAATCTGCCACAGACCCGTGATGCCGGGTTTTACGTCAAGGCGCCGGAACTGGTGAAGTTCGTAGTGGTTGACCTCGTCGATCGGATGGGGCCGCGGTCCCACCAGGCTCATCTCCCCGCGCAGCACGTTCCAAAGCTGAGGCAGCTCGTCGAGGCTATAGCGGCGGATAATGTGGCCGACGCGTGTGATTCTGGGGTCGTCGTCCATTTTGAAGATCGGGCCTTGTCTCTGGTTGCGGTTGCGCAACTCTTCCTTGAGGTGTTCGGCATCGCTCACCATGGAGCGAAACTTGTAGCAACGGAAGCGGCGGCCTTTGGCGCCGGTGCGTTCCGCGGAATAGACGACCGGACCCGGCGATCCCAGCCGGATGAATACCGCCACAATCGCCATGAGAGGACTGGCCAACACCAGACCAAGCGCCGCACCGGTGACATCCAGCAAGCGCTTCAGAAACAAGGTGGCGCTCGGTAAGGGCTCGCGATGAAGGGTGACGATCGGCACGTCTCCGATGCGATCGACGCCTGAGTCTGGCCATGGGCCCGGGGGCAGATCGGGTACGGCACGAATGTCCAGGTGGTTACGGAACGCGGCCTCGGCAGCTTCTCGCGCCAGTGCTGGCTGACCGGGAAGAGCGAGGATGACCTCATCGATGAATTCGGAACGCGCGAGCCAGTCCAGGTCCGCGATTCGCCCCAATACCGTCGGAGAAAGAGGCAGATCGTCATCCACGAAACCGCACACGGTTGCGCGGCGCAGAGGATCGTTGCGCAGTGCCTGGGCGATGGAGCGAGCGATCACCCCCCCGCCAATTATGAGGATCTTGCGCGACTCTGTTTGGCGGCGTCGCCGCTTCCATACAAACTGTCTCAACCAGCGGGACAGCGCCAGGCCAGCGAGGCTGCTCGCAAATATCGCGAAGGCGGCGACAGGACGCATTTCGTCCCACGCGGCGACGAAGACCAGTCCGATCGCGAACAGGGTTGACTTCGCCAGCGCTGGGACGATTCCGGCGGGAGACGGATCGCCGGCGCGTTTGTAGACCCCCTCAGAGAAGCCGAACAGCGTTACCAGAACGGCAAAAATCGGCAGATAAGCCCACGGCAGGCCCCAAGCGGGAAAGAACAGCGATAACGCGCCGCACACGACCACGAGGACCATCAAATCTGCCGCCACCAGTTCCCCAAGCGTGAATCGATCGACGCCAGTTTGCGGCAGGAGTAGCTGGGTTAGCGTACGCGCCTGAGCTTGCCTCGTGGTGGTTTGGTCGATCGCGTCGGCCGGACGTTTGGGGGTGGCGTCAGCCGTCGGCGCGAACCTGGGGGGCGGCATTGCCGGCGTCCCCATAATCATGCGGGCATACTGCGAGGGTCCATCTTTGCTTCCGATGTCCCATAGCCGGTTTGTGGTCAATTCGCTCATGGGATTCACAGACTCCGGTACAGGCCTTGCGGCACGGGAAAACGACGTTCCGCGAGGACGGTTCCGAGCAGCGGCACTTTCGCCTTGCTCAGCTGATCCTTGATTTGAGCGGCGACCAGGCGTCTTGTTTTGTTGGCGGTCAGAACCAACACCAGGCCATCGCAGGTTTGGCCGATGCTTGCCGTAAGCCAGGAGACCGGCGCGCACCACAGAATGGAAAAGTCGAACTCGCTTGTGAGTTCGCGGAGCCGGGACAAGTTCTGGTCGGTGATCCGCTGTCCGCAGGCGTCCGGTAGCCAGCTCTGGCGAGGAATCATCCACAGCCGTTTTGCGATCGGCCAGTCGGCCTCCGCGTGGCTGGGGGACGCGATCTGCAGCTGGGCTTGCAGAGGCGCCGAGTCCGGATGGGCATTGGCATCGATGAGCCCGACGTCGTACCGGTCTTCCTCAGCCAGCGTTTTGGCAACCTCCAGGCATAACGCCGCAGTCGCAGTCGATGCTTCGACCGGGGAAAATCCGACGTGCCGTACCGGCCCCGATTCATGCCGGAAGAAGAGTTGCTGCACCAGCGCACGGATCTGCTCCGAGTGAACCGAAACCACCGGAGAGACTGCTCGGCGCGGAATTTGCTCGCGAATTTCAGTCAAGCGCCGCGGTTCAGGGGCAGTTGGGGTGTCGGCAAGAACTTCGCGGAAGGCGCTCACTGGACCACCACCTTGGACCTTCCGATCCAAAAAGAGGAAGGTCGCAGTATCGCGGGCTCGGGTGCTGGCAGCCAAGCCAGTACCGGTACTCCTAACACGACCTGAGCTTCGTCGGGAGTACGAATGGTCGGGTCAAAGTACTCCGTCGTAAACGCGATGGCGACGCTGAATGCCATCGCCAGTCCGAAAGCGAGCAGAAAATAGAGCGGCACGGAGTGCGCGGGCAGGGCCGGAGCCGCGGGCGGTTCCACAATGGCCACATTGAGGATGCGGCGTTCGTCGAGCGCGTCCCCGATGCGCGCTTCCTCGCGCTTGCGAAGGTAGAGAAGGTAGTTGTCTTCCTCGGCCTTGGCGGTGCGCATTAGATCCTGTTGATCCACCGAGTCAGATTGCATCTGCTGGGCAAACATGCGCAGAGATGCGACCTGGGTGGAAGCGTCGGATTGCCGGGCCCGCAAGCCGTCCCCTTGCACCTGGGCCTTCTCCATTTCCATCCGGGCCCACTCATAGTTGGGATCTTTGTCGCTGGTTTCGTCGCGCACCGGGGTGAGCGCTTCGGCGGCAATCGACGCGCGGGTTTCGGCGATTTCCTGTTCCACTTCCTGCACCAGCCGGTAGGACGGTTCGAAGCGGCTGAGGAGCTCGGTGCGCTTGAGCAGGAGCTCCAGCAAGTGCGTTTTCATCTTTTCCAGAACCTCCGGATTATCGGCCCAGCGCTTGAGGGTGACCGACCGCGACGGAAACGACTTGAGCTGTTCCCGCAGTGACGAAATTCGGCGCTCGGTCTCGACGCGATCCTGGTCGATCTGGCGGTAAGCCGCGTCCGCTTCGCCCAGCTTCTGCAGCGCGATATCGCGTTCCAGCGCCGCCGACACCACGCCCCGTGTACGAGTAAAGTGCACCAGTTCGGCTTCGGACCGATGCAGCCTCTTTTCGTATTCCGCCGTCTGCTGATCGAAGAACTGAATCTCTCCCGGGGGACGCTGGAGTTCCGTGTGCCGTTGCACGTAGAGGGTGGAAAGCGCCGTCAGGATGCGGGCAGCTCGCTCCGGACTGGTGTCCTTGTAACTGACCTGGATAAGGTTCGACTTCTTCAGGGCTTCGACATCCAAGCCGCGTGCCAGCTTGCGAACCGCGTGTTCGATCGCGGCTGGGCGATCGCGATCCGGGGTGCCGGCAGGAACCAGTCCCGCCCTTTTCACAACTTCCTTCAGGAGATCTTCGTCGCGCAGCAGCTCGACTTCGGAATTGAGCTCCTCTTCAGTAATGTCGGGACGAGTGAAATCCATAGCGCTCGGGGGTTGGGGGGAGACGATGGGGTCGAAGCGGCCCCGGCGCAGCACTACCTTGAAGTGCGATTCATATCGCGCCGAGAAGACGACGAAAAGCATCGTCGCCAGCACCACAAATCCAAAAGAAGCGGCGACCAGCCGGGGACGCCGGAACAGCGTGGCCGCCAGATCGCGGGGCGTGGGGGAAAGAGGGGCGTGCGAGTTTCCTTTCAATTCCGCGGACATGGATCGTACAGCAAGGCCGATCACACCCGGCGGGCTTTATAGGAACTCGCCAGATTTTTGGAGACGCAATCAGTGAATGCTGCTACTCCCTTCAGCTAAAACTGAAATGGGTTCATGTACCAGCTCATGGAGTTGGTCGGAACATACTTGCGGATCTTTGAAATGCGGCTCTGTGGCACAAAGATAAAGTCGCCGGGCTGGAGGTGCAGATCTTCGCGAAGATCGTGAGAATCCAGCATTTTCTTTAGGTCGATCACGTGGGATTCGGCGACGTACGCGGAAATCCGGCGAAACACAACCACCTGCGAATGGCGGGCTTGCTGCGTTAACCCGCCAGCAATCGCCACGGCTTCGTTTACGGTCAAATCCCCGCGCAGCTCATACTTCCCTGGCCGCGCCACCTCACCCGAAGCGAGGAAGTAGGGTTTGTCAAAGTCTTTTAAGGTCACGGTGACCTCCGGCTGGTGCAGAAAGCCACGGTAGGCGTTGACGATCGCCTGTTGCATCTGGGGAATCGTGATTCCTTCCGCCAACAGCGGGCCTGCACCTTTCAGGGCCACGAAGCCATCCGGCTGCACGGTCAACGTTTGGTTGAAGTCGGGAGAAAAAGTAAAATTTACGTCCACCGTGTCCGATTTCGAAAGCCGGTAAAGCGGGTGGCGTTCCCCTCCGAATGCAGGATCTCCCATGCCATCCGCTTTTCCGGGCTGTGTGATCGCTCCGTCGATGGAACCTCCCGTGTCCGGCCGGTCCTGGCTCTGCGAGCTCTCCGCCGCCGCGAGCTTGCCGGTTGACGGAGCAGAGGACCCAGGCGCCGAAGCGGGCAACGGTGCAGTCTCCTGTGCCAATGCGACCACGGCTAGCTGCAGGATGAGCATACCCACAGCTCTCAGAACGACGCGTTTAGTCAACACATTCATCTCCGGACTCTCACCGTTGCTCAGAACGGCGAACTAAGCAGCTCGGGAATTTGAGCTGTTAGCAGGAAGCTACCGCGGCGTGCCGAGCACAACAAGACTTGGAAAGTACTGTCCACTGCGGTACCGGGCACGTTCCGGCTATCGGAAAGGTGATGAAATCGGCAACCGGGTGCTGGGGACGGGTTTCCCGCCCTGGGCACCCCGCGAGCGGGAGAGCGCTGCCGCCACGGTTGTGCACCGGAGTAGCCCTCCGAAAGTGGACACCGAGGGCGGAATTCATCACAAACAGAGTGTGACGGGGCCTATATCCGGTCCGTGCGCTTAGGGGCATGATAGGAACGTGAAAACCACGCACTCCGCAAAACCGTCCACCGGAACCGGGCCGGTCGAAACCGAAGTGGTGCAAGTCGTGGTCGCCGATTCGAGTCCCATTCAGTCTCAACTCTTGACCCGGGCCTTGAACAGCCGGCGGGACCTTCATGTTTCCGCTGTCGCTTTGGAGACGTCTGCTCTCCAAACCTTCATGCAATCGAATCAAGCCGACGTGGTTTTGATTGCAGGGAACCACCTGGCGGATTTGAGCCTGCTGCGCTGGTTGCGAGTTTCGTATCCGAAGACCGCTCCCGTGCTGCTGGCCGAAAACGATGACCGCGAACTGGTGGTGAGTGCCTTGCGCGCGGGCGTGAAGGGCATCTTTCTTTTTACCCACACTCCTTTCCCGATGCTGTGCAAATGCATCCACTGCGTTTTTCGGGGAGAGGTTTGGGTCAACAGCCAGCAGATGAATTACGCGCTGGAGGCTTTATCGGAGGTGCCCACGCTGCGTGTGGTCAACACCAACGGCAGGTCTTTGTTGACGCCGCGCGAGGAGCAGGTAGTCGCGCTCGTAGCCGACGGCTTGACCAACCGCGGAGTCGCCGGCGAACTGGGGCTGAGCGAACACACCATCAAGAAATATCTGTTGCGAATTTTCGACAAGATTGGAATTTCGAGCCGCGTCGAGCTGGTTCTCTACGCCATGTCGCACGGCGAGAATCGTCCGGCGGAATGGATGCCGAGCCATGCCCCGCAGCGGGTGGTGTAAGTACGGTTTGTGTTGGCGCGTGCCTCCGCAGACTGTGGGGAAATGCGCGACCATCGAGCCCCGGAGGGGCCAATGAACATAAGGCCGGCCGCCCCTTCCGGGCTGGATTTTGGGATCGCTTTACTCGTAGCGCAGCGACTCGATGGGGTCGAGGTTGGCGGCTTTCCACGCGGGATAAATCCCAAAGACCAGTCCCACCGCGGCGGAGGCGGCGAAGGCGAAGATCGACCAGTCCATCGACATGGTGGCGGGAAGCGACGGAAACGCGACTGGAATGATCGCCGTGATGAGTGCGCCCAGCAGGAGCCCGATTATTCCACCGACGGCTGTGAGCATCACGGCTTCGAGCGTGAATTGCATCAGGATGTCGCGCTTGCGGGCGCCCATGGCTTTGCGCACTCCGATTTCGCGGGTGCGCTCGGTCACCGAAACCAGCATGATGTTCATCACGCCCACGCCGCCCACGATCAGGCCGACACTCGACACCGCAAACATGAAGATGAAGATCATGCTCGTGATTTGATTCCACACGTCGGAAATCGAGTCTTGCGTGAAGACGGCGAAGTTATCCGGATTTTCGGTCGGGACCCTGCGGCGGCGGCGCAGCAACTCGCGCATTTCGTCGATGGCTTTCGGCATGTCGGCGTGCGAGGTGGCTTTGACGCTGATCCAGTATTGCTTCAGTTCGGGGTGCAACTTGCGAAACGTGCTCAGGGGAAAGAAAACAATATTGTCGTCGGGATTCTTTCCTCCACCAAACACGCTCTTGCGGACTTTCGCCACGCCGATCACGGTAAACAACTGGCCTTCGATGTCCAGCTCTTTGCCCAATGGCGGTTCACTTGGGAAAAGTTCTTGCGCGGTATCGTGGCCGACGATGATGACCGAAGCGCGGCGCTCCTCATCGATATCGCTGAACCAGCGGCCCGAGTCGAGGGCAACGTCGATGACATCTTTGTAGGAACTGGTGTCGCCTTCGAGAATCGTTTGTTTGGCCTTGCGGTCCTTGTATTTGACGGAGTAAGTGCCGGTGCCAAGTTCGGGACGGAAATAGCGCACGCCGACGGTGACCGCTTTGACGTGCGGCAGATCCTGCATCGCCATGGCGTCATCGAAGGTCAGTTCCTTGCGGGTGCGCATCTCCTCCGTGGGGCGTCCGAAGGTGAAGGGCTCCAGGTGGAACGCGAAAATGATGTTGGAACCCAGGCTGGTGATGACCTGGGTTACGTTGTCGTTCAATCCGCGCACGATCGACGAAATCCCGATGACAACGGCCACTCCAATCACGATGCCGAGCACGGTCAGCGACGAGCGCAGTTTGTTGCTGCGGATGGTGTCGACCGCCATGTTCAGGCCTTCGCCGAGTTCGCCTTTGACTAGCATCGGAAGTCAAAACCTTAACGCAGAGTACGCAGAGAAAATCACTTCTTACGTTTCGAAGCGCAGGGCCGTAATGGGGTCCAGTTTGGCGGCGCGGCGCGCCGGATAGACTCCGAAAAAAATGCCAACGCTTGCCGCCACCAACAGTCCCGCCGCTACCGCCCATAGTTTGATCTCTGAGGGCATGCCAATGGCGAGTGTCACGCCCTTGGCTACTGCGATCCCGAGCAGTACGCCGAGCAGGCCTCCCGCTTTGGCCAGGAACACGGACTCGATGAGAAACTGAAGCAGAATGTCGCGACCGCGCGCGCCCATGGCCTTGCGGATGCCGATCTCCCGCGTCCGTTCCGTCACCGAAACCAGCATGATGTTCATGATCACGATGCCGCCGACCACCAGCGAGATGGCGGCGATCCCAATCATGGCGTAAAAAAATGTGCCGCTGAAGTTCGACCAGATACTCAGCAGGCTGTCGTTAGTCTCGATATCGAAGTTATCGTCATCGCCGGGGTGGACGTGGCGGCGGGCGCGCAGGATGGCGCGGGTTTCGTCCATCGCTTCCTCGAAGCCGGCGCCGCCGGCCACCGCCTTGCCCGAGATGTGGACATCCTTGTGGGCGCCATTCTGCTTCTGAAACGACGTGATCGGCATGAGCGCGTAGTTATCCATGGTTTGGCCGAGCGTCTTGCCTTTCGCTCTACCGACCCCGACCACCCGATAAACCCAGCCGTCGATACGGATCTCCTTGTTAATGGGGTCCATGCCGGGCATCAGGTTCTCCACAATGTCCGGCCCAACCACGACAACGGCGGAGTGGTTGCGCACATCGGTATCGTTGATCATGCGCCCGGCGGTGAGGTCGATGTCGAGAATCGTCACCATGGAGGGAGTCAGGCCGCGCACAATCGTGTCGCTGATGGACTGCTCGCCGTACTTGACATGTCCGTTGGTGTTGTAGAGCGAGGCGCCCACCCATTCGCAATGCTTGCAGGCTTCGAGGACAGCCTGGTAGTCCTCCAGGGTCAGGTCTTTGCGCTTTTCGCCCTCGAGGAATTTATCGATGTTGGTGACGGCGGGTGAAACTTTGAAGACGATGAAAACGTCGGCGCCCAGATTGAAGATCTTCGTCGCTACATAACCATTGATGCCGTTGACGAAAGTGACCACGGCAATTACGGCGGCCACTCCGATGACTACGCCGAGCAAGGTGAGCGCCGAGCGCAGCTTGTTCGCCCACAACGACAGGGACGCGATCTTGATCGCCTCGGAAATGTGCATGAGATCGGGTCTCAGGCTTCAGGGCGGCGACTTCTCGCCCCGCTCTTTGATTGGTTATCAGTTTAACAGCCTGTGTGACGGACCACTGCGACCTGAAAGCATTCCCAGAGCTCGCGGGTTATGTGGGGAAATAGTTCGTGTAGGGACGGCCGCCCTCGGCCGTCCAGGCCGAGCGAAGCTCGGCAGGCGCCTGTGGGCACAGCAACTTTGGACTCGCTATAGAGAGATGGACTGCGGAGGAAAAACTCACACCCTCCCGGAAGCCAACCGCATCGAGAGTTTCACGGAAACAAGTGCCACCAGCAGCGCCAGCGCGGTCCAGATCGCCGCAGACTCGATGCCTCCATTGAAGATGGGCGGCATCACGGACGGCGTGGAGATGGAAAACTGTGGAGTTGATGATTTGTCCAACTGCGCGATGGCCACAACTCCTGCCACCAGAACCAGTACCAGCGCAAAACCCGCTACCAGCAAGCCGGGCAGGGCACGTTTCCAGGGGAACGGGATCGGCGGCGGGACCGAAGCTTCGCGGCGAACTGCATCCATAACAGAAACAGCGAAACCCGACGACGGTAGAATTTCGTCCTCACGGGAAAGAATGCGATCGATCTCGTCCTGTTTCATCAAGCCTCCTTCAGGCGCGGCGCCGCCAGCCATTGCGGAAGTTTACTGCGCAGAATTTCTCGCCCGCGAAACAATCTCGCCTTGACCGTGCCTTCGGGAAGGCCGAGGCTGCGTGCCGCGGTGGTTACGTCCATGTCGTGAAAGTAAAAGAGAATCAACGCCTCGCGATATTTCGCCGGCAGAACTCCAACCGCGCGCCGCACCGCTAAATCGCGATCATAGTCTCTGTCTTCGAGGCCTCCGTCAGAAGCGCGCGGGTCCGCGGGTTCGGCAATGTCATCGATCGACACCGTCCGCGCCGGGATGCGGCGCAGTTCCGAACGATAGAGGTTGGTCGCCAGCGCAAAGAGCCAAGTGGAAAATACCGCATCCTTGCGCCACTGGCCGAGCCCGCGGTAGGCGCGCAGAAAGGCTTCCTGCGCCATCTCTTCGGCGCGGCCACGGTCACGGCAAAAACGGTAGGCCAAGTTGATCAGTGGTCCCTGCCAGCGCCGGACAATCCCCTCGAAAGCAGAGGTTTCTCCAACAAGGACTCTCGCAACATCGGCCTGATCGTCGGTGGCGCTCACGCTGGATCTGCCTCAAAGGTATGACACGGCACCGTTGCGGACGGTTGCATTATTTCAAAAATGGCACCGGAACAAAGAAAGTGCAACCGGAACTACGGAAGGCCGGTCTTACCGACCGAAAGCGGAAGAACTTCAAGGAGCCGACCATGGCATTCGATGTGGATAGCAACACCGTCGGGGTCGTAGCAGTCGCAATCCCCGTCATAGGAAGCATTGCCCTATTCTCTTTTCTGTCCGTCGCCGCATGGTCCGATGCGCGCCGCAAAGAGAGAGAAGAGTACTACCGGAACGAAACGCTGAAAAAAATCGCGGAAAGCTCGGGAGAAGGTGCCAAGGCCGCGATCGAACTGCTGCGTGAACAGAATAAGAGCGTTGCCAGACGCCGCCTCGAAGGCATGAAGCTGGGCGGATTGATCACCGCCGTCGTCGGCATCGGTGTCATGGCGCTTCTGCATGGGCTAGTGCACGACGAGCCGGTTTATCTCGCCGGATTGATTCCATTGTTGATCGGTTTGGCTCTGTTGGGGTACACGTTCGTCCTGGCACCCAAAGAGGTGGAGTGAGAAAACTGCCATCCGGCTGCTCGATCTTCCTGCTCTATAATGAATTGTTGGCAGCCGGACCGGACGGTCGCTCGTCGCAAGACGGGAGGAAAGTCCGAACTCCGCAGAGCAGTGTGCCGGATAACGTCCGGGAGGGTGGCCCATCCTTGCGTTCTTTGCAAGGGTGGGTTGATTCGACGGAAAGTGCCACAGAAAACATACCGCCCGGGCCGCAAGGCTCAGGTAAGGGTGAAAAGGTGCGGTAAGAGCGCACCGCCGGCGCAGCAATGCGGCGGGCAGGGCAAACCCCACACGGAGCAAGACCAAATAGGGAGGGAATTCCCAGTGAAGCTTCGGCTTTGCCGGGAACGCGTGCCGGCTCGGCGCGCCACAACCTCCGGGTAGGTCGCTTGAGCCTCGCAGTAATGCGCGGCCCAGAGGAATGACCGTCCCGCCGTAAGGCGGACAGAATTCGGCTTACAGGTCCGGCTGCCACAAACTATTTTGTTTTCATGGGTTTCAAGTTTAGGTGTTCGCAGGTGTGACGCCGGTGTGACAGAAGCGGCGAAGTCGCGCAACGGATTTTCAATAACTTACAAGCCTGCGTTCTGCTTGTCATCTCGTCGTTTTGAGAAAACGGCCTAATTTGGCTTCTTTAACCCGTTCTCAGTGGTCTGTGCCGGGATTTCGAACGGTTTCTCGATCCCAACGCCCGTTTCAAGGAACAGTCGGACCCGTTCGCGCAACTCTCTCACGAATGGCGTATAGTACTTTTCCACCGTTTCAATCGTATCACCGAGCATTTTAGCAACGTCGTAGGGACTTGCACCCCGCGCCAACAAGTCGACGGCCAAAGTATCTCTGAATCGGTGGGGGTGGGCATTCAAAACTCCAGCTCGGCGGCCAAGTGAGAGCATTCTCTGGTACAGGCGAGGACGTGTCATGGGATTGCCCGACGCCGGATTTACCAACACGAAGTCGGAAGACCGCGGTCTCCTTCTCTCGTTCTCTGCCTCCAGAAGAAACATCAGTTCGGAATGAATTGGCAAGATCACCCGCGTCTTTCGTTTCTGAGTGACCCGTTCGATTTCCTTCCTGTCGAGATGCACTTCTCCCCATGTGAGGCGCACAGCATCGGAACCGCGCAGACCAGTCCAACGCAAAAGCAGGAACGTCAACAAATCCTGTCCCACATGCTCTCTCAGCTTTGAAAGCTCGTCTCCGGAAAACGGCTGTGCCCCTGTCTTCGGATTCTCTCCCGGCCTTCCCTCCGTGCGGACAGGATTCTTCACAATCATTTCGCGGTCGATGGCAATTGCGAACACTCGGTGCAGGATCGCGACATCGAGCACTAGGCCGGTCCCGCCCCTTGAGTGCTTTCGTTTTTTTATCCGCTCAAGGCGCCACACTTTGAAACGTTCAATCAGTGGCTCATTGATATCCTTCAACAGACTGGTGTCTTGCTCCGCTAGAAAGATTTCAAACTCTCGGATACTGGCAGCGTAGCGAATCTCGGTGGCCTGACTGAGTTTTTCGATCGCGATTCTTTGTTTTAGGTAGCCCTTGAATGTCTCGCAAAGTTCAGCCCAAGTAGGCTTCCGCTCTTCCTTCACTCCAACAACATCCGCGAAGCTTGTGAATGTTGACGGCGGGACAACCTGTTTGAGCTTAGGCCAGAGATCGGAGTCAGCTCCCTCAGATAGAGCTCTCTCCAGCTGATGACCTAATTTCTTAGCTGCGTCCTGATTCCGGGTTCCGAGCGAACCACGTAGGCGAAAATCGCCGTTCCGGAAATCCACATGGAAACTCTTGCCCCGCCTGCGAATGCTCAGCATAGTCGCTTCGTATTACGCGCCTCGATTTCGAGCACTACTTTTGTTGAAACAACTTTCCTGCCTCGCTTTCCATCAGCAGCGAAGTCTAACACTCTCGCGCCAACCGCACGAAGCCTGTTGTATACAGTCCCGCGAGAACACCGCCAGCGCTTAGCAAGCTCAAAAATGGAATAGAAATCTTGATCGGTCGCGGCCATTACATTTTTTCTCGAACATTCACAGTCACTGCAGAAACCGTTTCTCCCATTCCGGTCGCGACGTTAAGTCCGCAATTTGGCGCTCGACACAGCTGCCATTCGAGTCCTGGAGACGCAAAGTGATCGGCATCTTTGGTGTCAGGTGCAACAACCCAACCAAGTCACATGTAGAGCTATAGTCAAACTCCCAGGTCTGACCCTCGGCGTCGGTAGCAAGAACTTCCACCGGTGGTGTGAACCCGAGTTCGTCACAGGCTCCCTCCACGTGGGCCATTAGTCCAATTAGCTGGGTCACAGTGTCTCTTTCTTCTTCATTCATATGTCTTCACCTTTGTCCTTTCATAGTTCATTTTCATCGCTCTTCAAAATCGAGACTCCGCGACCTCCAGCCTCGTCCCTTGCCATTGCTTTCTGTCCAGCTCAGCGATCGCACGCTCCCCACCGTAGGCGTCCATCTCGATCAGCGCGTACCTTCGCTTCTCGCCCTGCTTCATTCTTATTGCCTCCAGGTGGCCGAACTTCTCAAGCAGCAATGCCAGATCGGCGAGAGTGGTGGAGTCCTCAAAGTTTGCGACGAACAGTTTCATATCAGCTCCGTTGTTCATTTCGTTGTAACCGCGAGTTCTTCATTCACCGAGAACTTCTCGGTCCAGAATCGGATCGCCTTTTGCAGGCGAAAATTGAGCCGCAGCGGGGACTGGAATCGGTGCGGGTTGGGGACACCGCACCCTGAAAGGAAGCGAGTCGCAGCCTGCAACGATGAGTCCGCGCGTTGACGGGCTTCGCCGAAAATCTTGTCGCCTTCCTGCTGCCCAAACTTCTTGACCAGATAGGCCCGCAGCTTGTCCCAGCGGAAACCAACGAATTGGATATGCGCCGGAACCAGCTTCTGGGCCAGCCTGCCCAATTCAAAGCCGCTAGACGTTCGGTACTTGCGCAACAGTGCGGAATGGATTTCCAGTTCGACTCGGAAACAGCCCAGAGTTTCCTTCCGGTACGCGCGGACGAGCTTGGGTGATTGGCGCGATCCGTACCGGAGATTTCCGGAGCCGCCACGATCCTTCCGGCGCTGCGTCTTCCCGAACTTGCCGTGCTTCAGCACGAAGTCCCGGTCCACAATGCCGCCCTCAGGAAAATCAACCGCAAGCTCGACCATCGATGGCCGGTGACTGGAGCACTGCGCGATCACGCTCTCCACCTCGTCCGGAGACAGGCCACCTTCGTCGTCGCCTATGAGCGTGAAGCGCCAACCCGCGAGCCATGGCAGCAGCGGTTTGTACTGGAGAAAAAGGAGGGCCGAATTCGCTGTGGCACGGAAGGTCCGCACCCGTTCGTAGGTGGCGATTTTGCCTTGCGCCCGTGGCCGGAAATCTCGCGTCATCTCGAATCCGCCGATTTTCCTCGGAAGCTCCGACGAGCCGGTGGCCGTGAACGTGAAGCGATCCAGCCTGGCCGTGCAAGTTTGTTTCGCTTTAGACTCCATGCGATCTGCTCCCCGAAGTAGGCGTTGGCATCAAGCGCCCTCTTCAGGAGCAGTTTTAGCGCGTTCAGGAATTGGCTGCCAGACGGGAGAAATCCGGGGGGTGGTTATGACCGGTTAAGATTTTGTAACAGAATTTTCCGCGTCATTGCTGCGGCGGCGGTGAAGTTTGAAGGTGATCGGCTTGACTTTCACCCCAACGGACTCCAACAGCGCTGACATGACTCGGTAGCGCGTCATTTTCGAGATCCGTAATGGCTGCATCTCCCTTTCTAAGATCTGGTCCAACCGGTCATATACCCACTGGTCGGGAGCTTTTTTCTTCAGCGTTGGCAGGGAATATTTGTCCAGCTTCAGCACCGGTTCCCACCGAACTTGGCCCAGCGCAGGCTTCCTGACCGCCTGGTTCACCAACGAGTTGAAGTATTCCTGGTGTCTTCGAATCTCCGACTCGTAATCCAGCAGTGCTGTTCTTAGCCGATTGCGGCCTTCCGCCAAAGGTAAACCGAGAGTGTTGCGCTCCGATTTTTCTAGGCTTCTTTTCATTGCCTGCACGGCTTTCATTTCGTTCCACAGTGCTGCTAGTTTCCGATTGGCGTGCTTCGCGCTTCCGTTCACGTGTGGCTGTACATCTTTGAGCTGACAATACTCGTATAGGATCTGGTAAATGGAACTCAGGAACTCCTGGGTGAAGATAGCGTAGCCGCCCCTCTTTTTCAGCTCCTTCGTCGCGGCGCTAGGCTTGTTGGGTTCGCTGTACGGTGGATCCCCAAAGTGCGGGGATTGAAGCTTCCCCAGGAAAGACTTGTGGAATTCTTCAAAGCTGGTCACCGACATATCCTGCCTCAAAACCACCAAAACCACAAAACCTGCGCCACGATTGCCATTGGCTTCGATGGAGAGTAGCAGCTTCTCGTCCAGCGCAGTCCAGCTTTGTTGCCAGCAGTTTCATCAAATCATGTTGCGCTGCATATTCTCCAGGGTCCGTTGTTATCCACGAGGGCAGCGTTGTCCAGTGTTTTTTTCTATACGGTGAGAAACAACATCAACATGCCAATTGTTCCCATACTCGCCTGAGCACGGCAGCGGTCGGGCAGGACCTCAGAAGCAGGCAGGGCCCGAATTCCGATGAACTGTCGCGGGCAAGAAAAAACATCACCGGAAGGCGTTCATCGATAACCAGCCCCAGGCTGGAGACATCGACCCGGCTGGAAGAGTGTTCCCGGTATTAACAGCGAGGAAGAAAAAACAGAAAGCCGGTGCGGGAGCGAAGAAATCGGGATAGATAATCAATTTCATCACCCACTTCCCACTCCAACTTCATTACTTAATTATTGTTTATAGTTATAAGTAGTACTTAGCCCCACCCCTGGTTCTGATCACCATGATCGGGCTAATCTTACTGGCGACTATCCTGATCGCTGGGAGGAGGATGTCGTGCATCGTCGCATTGGGAAGCGGAATCGCGAGCGAGTGGAGAGGGCAACAGTGCGCCTCGTCGAGAGAGGAGGGCACGGCGTGCTTGTTCCCGGCGGCTTCATCCTCACGGCCACTCACTGCATCGACTGGTCCGGCACGGGCGGAATGGTGCTGGGAGATGTGTACCCAACTGGGATCGAGACCGCCAGCGGCGTGAAGTTCCGTGTAGGTGTCTACGCGTGCGATCCGGTCGCCGATATCGCCGTGCTCGGAGAACTAGAGAACCAAGAGTGCTCCGACGATGCCGACGCCTTCCAGGGGTGGTGCGAGCAGGTGGAGCCCGTTGCGCTCTGCACCTCCGACATCGAAACGGGACAGCCCTGCCCAGTCTTCGTCTACACCCACAAACATGAGTGGATTGCGGGAAGCGTTACGCGCTTCGGCGCGTTGGTCCAGAGCAGCGTGGCCTTGTGTGCGGAGGACATTGAGTCAGGAACGTCAGGCTCGCCCGTAGTCACTGGCGACGGCCTGCTGCTTGGGATCGTGTCGAACACATCGTCGCATCCCGCGGGCGCATCATGCGGTGGCATGCCAGTCCCGTACATGTCACTGCCGCATTGGGTACTGGCCCGCACTGGTCTCCGCCTCCACGAGTGACGTGAGCGATATACGAGCCTGACCAGCTTCGTTGCAAAGTACCCTTTCCATCCGGGAAAGAATGTGGATGGCTAACCTGACCGCCAGCCTATAACGAAAAAGCCGTCCAGGAAGCTGACGATCATTCTCCGCCGACTTCTTGTTGCTTCGGTGCACCAGCCACAGTGTAAAGCCAGAAGCCGGAACCTTGCACTCAGGATTCTGGACGGTCGGACGCTGCGGACGCAGGAATCCAGACTCAGATAACGATGCCCTGAGCTTTAATCCCGATTTCACTTTCAATTTCTCTAATCTTTCAACAGAGTTAGGGTATGGAATTCTTGCGTCCGGTGCGTCCGCTCCGTCCTCCCCCTGCGCTTATAGCCGCCTGAGTGCACCACACTGGTGCTCAAAATCATGAGCGAACCACTGCACGCTGCTCGGTCAAGAGGAAGAGCTAGGGACTGTTGAGTCCCGCAATTCGAGCAGACGAGTGTGTCTTTCTATGGCTAAGACCGCCAAGACCAGCCCAAGTAGAACGACCGCCACCAGCGCCAAGCCAATTCCCATGATGGCCAGCTGCCGTGCCTGTTGCTTCTGTGCGACCATTCTCTCGAAATCCTGTTGAGCGCTCCGGTACTCATCAGCGGCCTTCTGCTTCACTTGTTCATAGTCTCTCGCGCGAATGTCTTCACGCTCTTTGCGGAGTTCTGCCCACGCGCTCAGCATTCTGCGAGCATTCGCAGGCGTTGAACCAGTGAGCACATTTTCCATTTCCCTGATGATTGCGATCTTTGTTTCGTGGTGGGAAGGGTTTATCGTAAACGTGTCATCTTGAATCGTTACAGACTCGTTGGGCGTTGATTCCTCGTTATGCCGTAAGAGAGCTTCGGTAAGATAACCCTCTACGCCAATCGACACCAAAACGGTATGTTTGCCTATGCAAATCCCGAGATATGTGTCCCTGCACACAGTCTGATACTTGTTTGCCCGAGGAACATCGAGCGCGAGTGCCTGCCTATCCAATTTCTGCAATTCCGTTGCAATTGCTACCGCTTCTTGACTGGAAACTGGCGGCCCTTCTTTGATGACTTGTTTACTTGCCGAACTCGTGGAGTCGTTTTGGTTTAGGTAGTGGGTCACTTCTGTAGTGCACCCCTCAGAACTGGACACAAGGGGCCGTGTTTGAAGTAAGGGTTTGGGCGAACTGGGCACGAGCATCGTGCGGGGTTCGTCCGTGGAGTCCGCGA